>Ga0233366_1000050_pt1 | contig 54436 bp, 63 predicted proteins | sample ElkDunMinimDraft_23_FD_191536 | JGI IMG/M metagenome (GOLD analysis project Ga0233366, IMG submission 191536) | Fecal eukaryotic communites from dung pellets of Tule Elk in California, USA - Elk Dung C4 | ecosystem: Host-associated > Mammals > Digestive system > Large intestine > Fecal | place...
AGGGTGTGGAAGACTTAGCAAGTTTAGCGCTGGCTATAGTTGGAGCATCCGATGAAACAGAAAATTTAGCTGGTGACGGCTTGAATGTCCTCACATTTTAACAATTTTTTTGTTAATATAAAGTGTATGGGGAGATAATTAATTCCGAGGAGGAAAATGTACAGTGGAAAGTACAAAGAAACTTGAAAAAATCGCAAAAAAGATTATCAAAGGTTCAAAGAAAAAGTTTTTTGCAGATTTAACTGCCGACGAAAGGGCAGAATTGAAAAAGATTCTCATTAGTATGAGAAGTGTTAAGTCTTATAATTCAAGAGACGTAAAGTCTATGGCAAATGCAATTGTAGCAGGAAACAGTATACCCGAAGACTTGCCACCAGACGTAAGAGACGCAGTTATTCTTACTGCAGAAGCCATTAAGTATCTTGATGGAATTGTAAACAAAGATGGAAACGGAAATGTTGAAGTTGGAAAGTCAACTTTTGTTTCAGAACGTCTTCGCCCAGGGTATATTGGTGCAGAAATTCCTTCAGATAGAGGAATCTTCTTACAGACTGAAAGAGGTAAACCTTATGGAACTGCCGTTGCAGTACCTACTGAAGACTCAGTTTGTATTGGTTATTCTTTTATTGACGAAAGAGATAGTAGATATGCAACACCTATTGTAGGTTTGTATATTGCCTATAAACGTGCTATTGAGGGAAGAGATAATGGTAAGAAGGGATTTGAAAATCCTACTGTTCTTCCAGACGGTTCAAAACGTAATTTGGACAGTAACACAAAGGCACAATTAACTCACTTTGAAAAGAGGGCACTTGCTTATTTCCACCCAGAAGTATATTCTTACAGCCGTGGTCAGGAGGGAAAGAAAGTAGTATATGATAACTATGATAAAATTCATGGCCGTCAGATTGCTATTCTTGGTGAAGATAAGGTAAAAAATAATGCACCTAAACCTTCAAAGAAGTCTACAAAAAAGACAACTAAAAAGGTAAAAGCTGAATAATTGAAATGGGGATAAAACCCCATTATGGAGGTTTAATATGTCTAACGTAAGAGATTTTCGTTACGGTGGAAAAGACAGACATGTGTTGGTTGTAAAGGAAGACAGTAAGTCTATCCTTGCAATAGATTTAACAAAATTAGACGAGTCGGAAACAGACGAAGTTATGAAACTTTTCGATGAAAGAGAAGTACCTGACTTTTCTGTTAAGGAAAATCATCTTAATGAAAAAGGTGAAAAACCGTCTTGGACTAAGGCTTGGAAACAGTTTACTGTAGCTAAGATTGGTGTAGAACCAGAAGATAGTCCAAAGGAAAATAATTAAACAAGAAGGGGCATTTCTGCCCCTTATTTATTTTTGACTCTATCAGTAAATAATGTTTTTTAAGAATTTTTTTCTAAAATCTTATAAATGTGTTAATATAATATTAGATAAAATTGGGGGTAAATTATGAATTTTATTAAGAGAATAATAAATTATTTTAAAGCAATGAAAATTAGAAAAGAATTAATGATTCTTAATGCAAAATATTATTCTTCCATTGAAGAAGATTGGAAAAGAAAAGGTTGTGCAAGAAATGTATATTGCTTCCCAATAGAAACTTCTAATATAAAACATACAGGTAGAGTTTCCTTTCTTAAAGGGCTAGAGTTAGTTTTGAAAAATGGTCGTGCTGAAAAACATATTATTCTTAATAAAATCCCTCTTACTGTGAAAAATTTAGTAAAGGAATATGTTAAATTATATGGATTTTCAGACGAATTTGTAAAATCAACAGAAGACTTTATAAATTAACCATGTTTTAACTTTTTCTTAAACTTTTCTGCATATTCAGTCCTAACATTATTCTCAATGTTAGAAAAGTCTGCACGACTATTATTTTCGATAAAGTCAGAGATAAAATGTTTCAAAGCCTTTTCATAATTCCCATTATTTGCATCCCAGAAATTTTTCTTAACATTCCCTACTACTGCATTTTTTAAGGTTGGCTCTCCAATTCCTACCCCGTGTTTCTTTAATTCTAGGAATATATTATATAAAATATCCTTTAAAAAATCTGACTTAAAAATTGACTCCTTATCTTTCCAATATATTTGGTCTAATTCGTCTAAGAAAATACAGGGTTTAGGTTTACCTAATTCTTTTTTATTAATTTCAAATATCTCATCACCGTCAGATAAAATCTTATTAACAATTATATTTACTGTTTGATTCTTCTTTTGAGGGTCAGAAAGTTCATCTTTAAATGCTCTTATCAAATCATATAATGTATAAGCTGTACACTCTATCAAATGTTTTTGATAAATACTCTCAAATAGAGATTCATATTCTTTAGACTTACTTGAATTATAAACTTCTTCAAAGAAACGTTCTTCAGCCCTTTTGTAAATCTGTTCAAATAATTTTGTATATGGGGAATCTGCCATATTCAATTAGTATGGCAAATTTCATTTAAACCATAAAAAACAACACTACATATTTACAGAGTCTTATTTTTAAAATATTTTCAAATTTTATTGAAATTCCAAACTAATTTGTTAATATAATTAAGTACAATAAAAGGATTAAAGAAAATGAAAAATAATGAAATTAAAAGCACAGTATTACCAAGACTACCAAAGTTTAAGTGGTTCTGGAAATACAATGAAAAAGACAAGGTAATGTCTAGACCCGTTACTTCTGCTCAAGTTTTAATAAATGGTAAACTAGTAGTTTTTATTTTTTGTTCATTAGTTTCTGCGTTTATTAATCTTGTGTTTATTAGTAATCTGAGTAAATCTAACTATGACATTGGCACACTTATCTCAGTTCCAGCCGCAGTATTATTGGGGTCTCTTTCTATTGGGCTTGATATTGCAAAGTTTTTATTGGCAATTCAAGTTAATACCTTAAACGAACTTATCCGAAAACTATCCAAGTTCACTTGGGTTAAAAACGTAAAACGTGCGGCAATTTGGTGGAAGTCTGTATACATAACATTTATTATCCTTTCAGTAATTACTTCTATGTCATTGTCTTCTATCTCTATTGGTGCTGGTATTACACGAAATGCAAATCTTATTAACCAAATTGATGAGTATATTATTCAAGGTGAACAATATACAAATATTAATGCTGGTGCAGATGCTGTAACTCGTGAAAGTCTTATTTTAAAAGCAACTGATACTTCTGAAAAAGATGCTCGTGACTATGCAGAAAACGCAGTCGCAGAAATAGAAGATTTTATCGCAACTGTTGGTCCAATTGTATTGGCTGAATATGTTGACGACGAAAATATTGAGGAAGGTGGAAAGACTGCACTTCAAAAGAAAAATGAGGCACTTAAACCTTACGAAGCAAGAAGACAAAAAATTAATAATATCCTTAAAGGTGCAGGATATCGTGCAAGAAGTTTTGATGAACTTGTTGCTTTTAATACTATGAACCTTGCGTCTGATATTAAACAAAAACGTCTTGAATATTTGCAGTCTAGTAGTAATGACATTGCAGTTGAAAAACTTGGAGAGTTAAAAGAAAACACAAATGTTGAAATTTACTCTTGGTTAGAAACATTAAATGCTTTAGCATTAGTAAATCCTAAAACTAATGAACCTATGATTTTTGATACTTCTACTGATAAACCTGCAAATGTATTGGCAAAATCAGCTACACAATTGTTAAAGGCACTTAGAGTTGATGTTGAAAATGATAGTGGTGATATTGGTTCATCTTCTAAGATTTTTATGCAGTTTGGTTCAATTTTTGCCTCTAAAAAACTTGGGGATAAAGACCTACAGGCTGCACTTAATGTAAAGGCACAGGGTTCTTTTGGTGCAACAGAAATTATGATGATGGGAATGTTGTTATTCCTTTCATTACTTTGTGAACTTGCAATCAATTTATTTTCACCAAAAACAAATATTTCGAGAAAGATGCTTTCACAATTCAGTGCATATTTTGACCCAGACTTTAATGTTGACGACTTTATGATGGACGTATATATCGACCAATTAAAGTTTGGTGTTCTTGATAGAGAAGCATTTGATAGAAAATCTAAAAAGGCAGTAGAACTTACTGAAATTACAAAGGAATCTCTTTATGAAAAGTATTCCAAGAAAAATAAACCTACTGTTTTAACAAAAGATTCTAAAGAAGTTGAAAAGCTAAAGAATAAAATTCGTCTTTTGGAAGAAAATATGACTCTTTCTACTCCTCAACCAACTAATGTAGAAAATGCACAAGTTGACGAAAATGAAGAATATGAAATTCCTGGTTTTGAGGCAAAAAAGGAAGAAGTTAAAGTTTCAGAACCTGAAAAGGTAGAAGAATCTAAAGAAGAAAAGAAAGAAGAAAAACCAGATATGTCTGCAGCTTTAATTGAGGCACTTTCTTCATTAAAGAACTCTTTGACAACTGACTAGAGGTATGAGTATGGAAGAAGTAATAGCACTTATTTACGAAATTCAAAAGATAATTGAGTCTCAGAAAATACAGAATAAGGAAAGAGTTTCTTCTCTTGAAGAGGCAAAAGAAACTATTCTTCAAAGTTTTAATAAAAAGTCAATTGAGTTTGATAATTTAACAGAAAAGTTTAATGAATTGACTCAAGAATATGAAACTTTGAAGTCAGAAAAGGACTCTATCTTAAAGGATAATGAAGAAAAAATAAATTCTTTTAGAGAAAAGACTTTGGGGACAGTTAAACTCTTGGTTTCTAGAATAGAAGAACTTTCTGCATCAGTCTCAGATAAAGATAAAGAAAATTCTAACTTGGTTTCACAGGTAGAAGAACTTGAAAAGCATCTTTATGATAAAAATAATGAAGAAAAAGTAGACCTTTCTCAGTATATAACTTTAAGAAAATATAATGAGGATATTGCAAAGATAGAAACTGAGAAACAAACTGCCCTTAAAAATACATGGGACGAACAAAAACATTTAACTTCTGAGTTGGAGGCTAAAGAAAAGGTAATTTCTCAGTTAAGGGACGATATTTCTCGGCTTACTAACAATATTAATACTTTGACAACTGAAAATAGTCAATTAAAGACAGAACATATTGAAGTAGAGAGAAAGTCGGAACAGTTTAATTCTCTTGTTAAAACAAATGAGGACTTAAATACCAAGGTTAATGAACTTTCTGCTACATTGGAAAGAATTTATGCAGAAACTAATAATCCAACAGTTATAAAAAGAAAAGACTCAAATAACCAAGATAATAAAGTTACTATTGAAACGACGAATAGACCATTAGAGTTAAAAGATAAGGAAATGTCTACTACTGAAATAAATGGTACTGCAAAATATCATTTTGGTATAACTTCTAAACCTGTTATTTCTAAGTTGGTTTATTTTATTGAAGAAATATTCAAAAACTCTACTAAAAGTGAAGATAAGTCATTTACTATATTATCTAATCTTAAACAAGCTAAAGAAAGGATTGGCTTAACAGATAAGGAATATGACGTATTTATTAGTAGACTGCAAGAAATGGAAGGCCCTAATGGTATGCCATTACTCATAATTGTTGATAATAAGGCAAGGTCTTATTTTGATAAAGATTGGATGATACAGTATGTATCCAGCACTATTGCCTAAAAATTATTTTTAAAAATAATTTTGAAAAATTGGAGGTTTAAGTTAATATAGTTTTATGGATAAAATAAAAAAATTATATTTAAAACATTACAGAAAACTTATAAAATCAAAAAGTGCATATTATAAACAAAAGTTTTTAATATCCCCATATGAAAAGGATGTAATAAGCTGGTTTATGGCACAGTACAAACAGTTTAACCCCTATCATTATTTTACAGAACCTGTAAAAATTATACGTTCATATGCTAAAGAAATGGTTTTTTTGGCAAAGTTTACTGACACAAATCTTAATGGTACAGTTACATTTCCATTGAGTAAAGTAATGTCATTAGACGTTACATTTGACGACTTTGTAGTGGATACATTTAAGTTTAATACAAAAACAATAAAAAATATTTAAAAATACTATTTGGAGGAAAAGAATATGGAAGAAATGACTTATGAAGAATTGAGAAATGAATACCCAGACGGTGAAGTGTTTGAGAACCAGTTTGAAATGGGTAAATTCTTACAGGAATATGGTGTAAGAAATAAGATTGAACATCTTATTCAACGTTGGCCCGGTGCAAAAATCAAAGATACAGAAATCTATTATGATGTTGCAGAGTTGGCTTTGGAAAAGGGTGTAGCATTTTTTAATGACGGTTATTACATTATTGAAGACCTTGCCGAAATTGAAGAATATATCTAAGGTAGAAGAATGATAAAAGAAATTGACGAAAAATCAATAAAAGAAGAACTTGCCGTTACTCAGAAAAGGATTGTAGAGATTGAAAATAAAGAGCTAAAAGAACTTAGAAAAAAGTCAGCAAAATTAAAAGATATTTTGAATAACTCAATCCGATGCCCAAAGTGTAAAAAGCTTTTTAAAGAAGTTTATGTTGCAAAGGAATTTATATCTACAAATTATTCAAAAGGTGGATATTTTGGTGATGAAATTCACAGTATTAATGCGGTATATGCAACTTTAGAATGTCCAGCTTGTAATTGGCATTGGGATAAATATTTGAGAACTTGGCAAGGTTATGAAAGTTCTAATTGTGATATGAAATATAAAGAAACTTTGAAGTGTGAATATCTTCCTAAAAAGGTAAAGATTAACTCAAATGTAGAGATTATTAAACCTAAGAAGGGGTCATATTTTAAAAAATTAGGACCAGCTTTTTAGTTTGGGATTATTTTTTTTTGGAGTATTAAATGTTTAGTAATTTGGTAAAAGCAAACTATGAGATTAAAGACGTTAGCCTCTTAAGTTTAAGAAACAGAATTATTCAGGAAAATAATCTCACCTCATTAGATATCTTGAAAGGATTTCACGAAAAGTCAAAAATTAATTTGCGTTATGAGATAACCTTAACTGAACAAATGTTAAAAGATTGTCAAGATATAGAAGAAGAGTTTAAACGATACTTTTTAACTGAGGGTAAGAAAAATATCCAGAATATGTATGAAGAGGAATTTAACTCATTATTTGAAATTTGTAAAAGAGATTATCCAAATGTTACTTTAACAGATATACTTGAGTGCAGAAAGAATGAATCAAACTTTTCTATATCAACTCAAAACGCAAGTGACTCATTTTTCAGAAGCCTACGCAGAATAGGAGATAAATTAAAAAATAAATTAACTCATACTGCAAAAGACCATATTAGGTTATATATTAAAGAAAAATTTGGTGAAAAGTATAAAATAGATACAAACCATACATTTCATGGTATTGAAGGGATGCCTTATGAGTTAGAAACTAATACTCCAATAAATATTGACTTCTCAAAAGTTTATAAGTCTTACAAAAATCATAGTGGAGATTTAAAAGATTGGATAACACTCCCATATGAGTCTCATACGGGGTCTACCGATAATGTAAGACTGGCAGAATTTGATAAAATAGAAGTATTTGTTCTTTTACCTAAATCAACTGCAAAAGAAGCATTTGATAATGCTGTTAATGCAGCTATATATCAAAATAACAGTATAGGTGAACTTGAATTTTTCCAGAACCTTGAGGCTCAACCAATCACTATAAATATCAATACTAAAACAGGTAAATATGAATTGATTGATGGGTATAGGCGTCTTTTGTATATCACTGACCCAGAATTACTTAAATACTCTGCACCTGTAAGATTTTTTACAGACTTGAATGACTCTCAATTTTTGGCATTACTCTATGCTTCAAATATGTGGAAATCAAAACAAGAATTTCACGATAGAGGATTTTTGTTTGCCTTGAAAACAAGATTTGATTTTGTTATACCATCAAGTGCATATGGAAACTTCTATAGAAATGAATTATCTACATTACAGTTGTATGACTTTGGTGATGAATTGGCAAGGGTAGATAAGACTAAAATAATGAATACTCTTAATCGTCATAAATATTCAGTAAGTGATGTAAAATTATTGTATAATTTCTTGCCACAAGAGGCAGAAAAACCTCACGGATATGACCAAAATATCTCAGAAGAAATTATGCTTACAATAATTGAACTTGTAGGTGAATTACGTAGAGCAAAAGATAATGACTTACAAAAAGAACTTTCTGAGGGGTTAATTACTTCTATTTTTGAAGACGACTTTATAAAGAAAACTTGTTACAAAAAACATCTGTCTTCACGAACTTATGTAAAGAACTACTTTAGAGATAAAGGTGTAAATAAACGTATAATAGAAATGATACGTGATTTAATGAAATAGAATAAGTTTTAAAATATGTTAATATAATATATGAAAAATGTGGTAATTTGCAGTTTTGCAAAAACTACTAATTATACGAATACGCAATGAAAATAGTTTGATTGCAATACGGTACCTAATTGGGTCAAATAAAGATAGTTGGTGTTCAAAAAATTCGCCCACTTGGCTGGGGCATAAAAATAAACCAAGAACGATAAAACGCTGATAGGAGAAATCGATTATGCGTAACAATTTACCTTCACTTATTGAAGAGATGGATAATATCTTCAATTCTAATCCATTTTCAATTTTTAATTCATTTAACTCATTGCTTGCAGAAGCAGATACACGTATGCAGGAACTCATGAAAGACCCTAATACGAAGACTTACAAGTCTCCTGACGGTTCTACAGTAATCTGTTACAATACACGCTGTGTTGATAATGGAAATTTGTTCCCTACTCGTGCAAAGAAAGAGTATGTTCTTAGTGACTATCCAAAGACAAATGTAGGAAATGATATTAAAGGTGACTACAAGATTGAAGTATTCCTTCCTGGATTTACAAAAGACCAAGTTTATATGGACTACAAGAATGGCTACTTCAATATCATTGCTACAAGAAACAAACCTTGGAAAGAAGTTCTTACACAGTGTGAAGACGGTGAGACTTATACAATCCCTGAAGACGAGGGTGGTACAAGAGAACTCAAGGATTGGTCAAAGATTGTTCAGCACCAGACACTAGAAACACCATTTGAGTATCAGAGAGTAATTTGTGACAGTTCACAGTATGAAGTTGCAAAACTTACAAAGACTCTCGAAAACGGTGTATTGACCATCATTGTTCCTGCAAAAGAAGAAACAAAACCTAAGATGCTTACATTTAATGACTAAGCGTAAAAAGTTATTTGGAGGTTAAAGTAGTGCATTATTAACACTGCTTGTCTGGAGGTTATTGTTTCTTAAATAAAATAAGATAAACAATATAAATGCCCAGACAGAGAAATCTGTTTGGGTAATATTTTTAATGAATAAAAAGGAGTTAGATATATATGTCAAATAAAATAATCGGTTGTGACTTAGGCACAGGAAATTCTTGTGTAGCTGTAATTGAAAATGGTACACCAACTGTCATTGTAAATGACACAGGTGATAGAACTACACCGTCTTTTGTTTCATATAAAGACGGAAATATTGTAGTAGGTAAGGCTGCAAAAAATAATGCAGTAACAAATCCAAATAATACAATTTATGCAATTAAACGTTTTATGGGTAATAAATACTCTGAAATGAAAGATTGGGTAAATATCGTGCCATATGAAGTTTCAAATGGGAACAATGAAGATGTTCGTGTTAAGGTTGACGGTAAAGACCTTTCCCCAGAAGAGATTTCTGCACAGATTCTTATGAAAATGAAGAAAACTGCCGAAGACTACCTTGGGACAGAAGTTAAAGACGCGGTAATTACTGTTCCTGCATACTTTAATGACGCACAAAGACAGGCAACTAAAAACGCTGGTAAAATTGCGGGGCTTAACGTACTCCGTCTTGTTGCAGAACCTACTGCGGCTGCACTTGCATTTGGATTTGATAAAGAAGATATCAATAAAAAACTTGCAGTAATAGATTCGGGAAGTGGAACTTTCGACGTTTCAATTCTTGACGTTTCTGACGGTGTATTTGAAGTACTTGCAACTTCTGGGGACGCAAAACTTGGTGGTACAGACTTTGATAATGCACTTGTAGACTACATTTGTGAAGAATTTAAAAAGTCTAACGGTGTAGACCTTAGAAATGACTCTATGGCATTGCAGAGAATTAAGGAAGCCGCAGAAAACGCAAAGATTGCACTTTCAAGTTCAACTACTACTTCTGTTAATCTTCCATTTATCACTGCCGACCAAAGTGGTCCAAAACACTTGCAAATGGAAATCAGTCGTTCAAAATTTGAGGCAATTATTCACGATTTGATTGAACGTCATCGTGGACCTATGTTGCAGGCTTTGAAAGACGCAGGTTTGTCAATCTCTGATATTGACGATGTTCTTTTGGTAGGTGGTACAACTCGTGTTCCTGCAATTCAGAGTCTTGTAAAAGACGTATTTGGTAAAGAGGGAAACAAATCTGTAAATCCTGACGAAGCAGTTGCTGTTGGTGCTGCAATTCAGGGTGGTATTCTTAATAATGATGTTAAACAAGATATCGTACTTCTTGATGTAACCCCTCTCTCACTTGGTATTGAGACTGCGGGTGGTGTATTTACTAAAATTATTGACAAGAATACAACTATCCCTACAAAGAAAAGTCAGGAGTTCTCTACTTATGCAGATGGACAAACCGCAGTAACTGTTCACGTTTTGCAAGGTGAAAGAAGTATGGCAAAAGATAACCGTACTCTTGGAAACTTTAATCTTGAGGGAATTCCTGCTGCACCTCGTGGTGTACCAAGAATTGAAGTAACATTTGATATTGACGCAAACGGTATTGTAAATGTTTCTGCAAAAGACTTGGGTACAGGAAAGGAACAAAAGATTACAATTACTTCTGGTTCTGGTCTTTCTGAGGCAGAAATTGAAAAAATGGTTAAAGAAGCAGAAGCCCATGCAGCTGAGGACGCAAAGGCAAAAGACTTGCAGGACACAAAAAATGAGGCAGATAGTTTAATTTATCAGACAGAAAAAACTATTAAAGACCTTGGTGATAAAGTATCAGAGTCTGAAAAGACAAACTGTGAAAATGCCATTAAGGAATTGAAAGAGTCTATGAACTCTGATAATGTAGAAGACCTTAAATCTAAGGTTGAAAAGCTTAAAGAGTCTGCATACAAAGTTTCTGAAAAGTTGTATCAGCAACAGTCTGAAAATCCTAAGGAAACACCAAAGGGAACCTCAGACTCAGGAACTGCCGACGACGTAGAGTATGAAGTAAAAGACTAAAAGATTTTGAAAAATCCAGCTTTTTAAGCTGGATTTTTTGATTTTTGTGTTAATATACTATTATACTATAGATGACTAGGTAAGAAAATGGCAAAAAATTATTATGAAATACTAGGCGTTTCAAAAACTGCTACAGAAGATGAAATTAAAAAGGCTTACAGAAAACTTGCAGTAAAATATCACCCAGATAAAAATCCTGGCGATAAAGAATCAGAAAAAAAGTTCCAGGAAATTTCTGAGGCATATAACGTTCTCTCTGATAAAGAAAAACGTAGTGACTACGACAACTATGGTACTGACTCTGATTTCGGTAGTCGTACAAAACATAGATATAGTTATCAAAATCCTTTTAGTCATGGATTTGGATTTGCCTCTGACTTTGAGGATATTTTAAGAGGTTGGGAAAAATATCAACACGACGCAGACTCCTATTCTAGTTGGAAAAGTAGATACAAAGACCCTGGTGACGATATTTATATTACATGTAGTATATCTTTTAAGGAATCTATATTTGGTGGAACAAAAGATGTAAAGTATTATTATAAAGATAATATTGGTACTGTAAAGAGTCGAACAGTTAGTCTTAAATTTCCGTCAGATACACCAGACGGGAAAATAATAACACTGAACGGTTTGGGTGATGAAAGTCAATTTGGTGGTAGTTCAGGTAATCTTAAAGTTACTATTTCTGTTGAGCCAGACGAATATTTTTCACGTGAAGGACTTGACTTGTACTGTGTAGTACTTGTTGACTACACACAGGTATTGTTGGGTGATAGTATTGATATTAAGACTATTGAGGGTAAAACATTAACACTCAAAGTTCCTGAAGACTCTTATAATGGTAAATATCTTAGAGTAAAAGGTTTGGGTATTAAAGGGAATTGTGGTAGTGGAGACCTTTTTGTAAAACTTGAGATTTCCACACCAACTAAACTTAACAGTAAAGAAAAAGAACTCTTAAAAGAATATAAACGTTTACTTAATCCTACTAAAACACCAAAAATGAAATCAATTAAAGATAATTAAAAATATACCCTCAGTTATTAAACTGAGGGTATTTTAAAAATGCCACTTCTTTAGTGTGGTGTAGCCTTTAATAATAATCTTTACTAATTTTTTATGAAGATACTCCTAAATAATTTACCAAGTGTAGAAGACTGTAAAATTTACTTAGACTTTGGAAGTGGAAGTGTAACTTCTATTGGTAACCATGTTTTCTCTTATTGTAAAAGTCTAACAAGTATAACTATTCCAAACAGTGTAACTTCTATTGGTAGGAAGGCTTTCCAAAATTGTACAAGTCTTGAAAATATAGATATTCCAGATAGTGTAACTTCTATTGATGACAATGCTTTCTATAGTTGTTCAAGTCTAACAAGTATAACTATCCCAGATGGTGTTATTAAAATTGGTAAATATGCTTTCTATAATTGTACAAAATTAAGAACGATAAACTACACAGGAACGGAAGAACATTGGAACTCAATTTCTAAAGGTTCCGATTGGAATAAATATGTTCCTTCGGATTGTCAAATTGTATTTAATTATGTGAATGGCTAAAAATCTGAAAAAGTATTGGTAAAGTTTTAAGTACCAATACTTTTTTAGAATATATTCAAATATTATTTTATATCTCCCCAGTCAGGATGAATAAAAGGACCCTCGTCATAAGCATCAAATCTATATTCATCTAGGATAATTGGTCCAGATTGAATCAACAAATAAAGTTCAGGACGGTCAGATTCAAACTTGAAAGCAATAGTGTCATAATCATCGTCCATAATTTCTCTACCATTTGTAGCTAAGGACTCTTTTATTACATCTTCTTTGTATTCGAGAACCTTATATTTTGTATTAGGGTAGAATTGTTTTAGGAACTGCAGAGTCCACTCTATAAAATATTTTTTAGTTAACTCAAAGTTTGCACACTTCCTTAAAATCTCATAATTTGGTTGTTTTTCCCAATAAGCAAGGTGACCTTTAATGTTTTCAAACTCTATATAAGTTAACATTAATCCTCTTCTTGCATCGATAGGATTTTTTATATTAGATGTATCCACGGTAAGAACTCTCCCTCATTCTGTTATAAATTTCAAGAATAGTAGACTCTAAGACTTGTTCAGTTTTATAGTCTTCTGCCCAATGTTCAAGGAATAATCTTTTAATATGTCTTGTTTTTGGTGAACGTAAAATTATTGTTAAGTATAATCTAACCTTAAAAGCTAATAAAGAGTCATGTCCAATTTCTTCATCAAGTTCTTCTAATACTTCGTGAATAATATCCTTAGGAGTCTCCTTTAATAGCATTTCTTCTGGGTTGTTAATATTTGAACACAGTACAGACTGTAATCTTCCCGCACCCAAACTATCAATTAACTCAGTTTTAGAGTCGTCAGAGATAATTTGATTAAGACTTACGTGATAGTCTTCTCTTCCTTTATAAAGGATTTCAACAATTTTGAACTTAATTAATCCTGCAAAAGACGCACCTACCTCAAAGTCTTCTCTTTTTAAAAATTGGTTCATAAAAGATATTGCAGCATCTATCGCTTTATCTTCTACGTCTTCGGGTTCCATAAACTTATTTCCTTTATTCCTCTTTAATATCATTGACTTGGAATAATTGAAACAAATTTCTAGCATTTCCGACCATATTTTGGAAGAACCGTCAATAGGCTTTTTTGATTTGCTTGGATTCTTTGTCCACACCTCCATTGCTTTCTTATATTTCTTTCTTTCAGCAAAAAGTTGGTCTTGTAGAGCAAATAACTTTTGTTCTGTAGGTGGCTTTTCCTCAATAGTACCATAAAATTGTCTTTTTGGCTGTTTATTTTTAATTTTTGGCATTATACTCCCTATGTATAGTTTAAATAACTATACAAACTTATAGATATAGTATATATTAACACAAATTAAAATACCCTCTATGTTTAGAGGGTATTATAGTATAATAATGAAAAATGAGATTAGTCTTCTACTTTAACACTTAATACTTTAAGTTTATCTGTTTCAGAAACAATCCAAATATGTTCATTAGGATTATTGTTAAACTCAATTGTAACATTTTCCCCATTGATGATAGACAAGATATCTGAAATACCTGACGAACTGATATTGATACTTGAAATGTCAGAAGTTTCAGTGTTTTCTAAAACGTTTACGTGCAAATCAGTATCACATGAAGCAGTTTTGTCTTCGTGATGGCAAGAGATAAGACCACTATTAAGTTTTGCCAAAGGTGTAGCAATTGAAATAGGTTTCCATTCCCAGTTAGAGTTTTTGAATGTTCCGTTAAACATTCCAAATACTTTAGACAATTCGTCTTTCTTTACTTCAACTCTAACAATATTGTTCTTTGGTCTGAAATTAAGAATATCTTCTTCACTAGGGAATTCAAAAGTAGGTGTATCATTATATGATAAGATAGCCTTGAATCCAAAATTTACAGCATCAATATATGCGTGAGAGAAGTCAGAGTTTAATTTAACAACAATACCTTCACCTGCTTTAACAAAAGGTTTCAAGAAGTCTGTAAGAGGTTTTCTAAGATAAACGTCTTCAGACCCTGTAACTTCTTCAGCAAGAGTTTTTTGCATAATTACAGTATAGTCGAAGTATTTTGCAGTGTTGCCATTTACTGCAATAGAGTTTGTACGGAGTGTAATACCCATAAACTTTTGTGCAGTGTCAAGGAACGAAATAACTTCCTGTGTAATTTTAACTTCACTTGAGTTATTAAAATAATTTGTAAGGTTATCTTGAATCATAGTAATTGCTGTGGCAACTTCCTCATCAGAAACCTGGCTATTTGAAATGACAAGGGAAATCTTTGTTCCATTCTCGGCATTTTCAAAAGTTACCTTATTGTCTTCTTTTTCAACGGAAATAATAAGTGCATTTGTACAAGATAATGAAACCTTATCCAATGTAGTACCAAAGTCTACAAGAGGCATTGTAAAGAAATTACATTCTGGGTCTTCTTCAACTGTTTCGATATTTGCACTGTATTCCATACAGTTTTTAAGAGAGTAGAGACGTACAACCAATTTATCTTTTTCTACAAAGAAGATAGGTTTAGTTGTAGCTGTTAAGTCTTTTGCCTGATTACCAAGAGTCAAAAGTCTTTTAAGGTTGTCAGTGCTAATTTTAAATTTAATCATTGTATTTCTCCTATACTCTATAGATATTAACACTTCCGTGTTTTTCAGTTTTTGTTCACTTAGGGAACGTTTATTTGTTTTGAGTATAGAAATATATTAACAAAAATAAAAAAGGCTGGTCTCTACCAGCCTTTGAAGTTAACAGTTTAGATATCCGTTTAGGATTACAGAGTTTATTGCGTCTACCAACTGTGGTGGAACATTGTCTGTATCACCGTGGAATAAGAACTGCTTGAATGTCTCAAGAATCTCATATTTTGACATTCTTGCCTCTTCAAACTTTATTTTCTCTTCTTCTGAGTGAGATTCATTAAATATCCTGGCAAAGTCATATGCAGTCTCAAGACTTTCTGCCATACCGATATTCAAGTCTGCACCAATACCATGAATTATTTTATCATTTGAAAATAATTGATGGAGTGCTTTAGGATTATTTTTATTCCTTTCTATCTGCCAACCTTTCTTATATTCTATATTATTTGAATTCTCATAGATTTTCTCGAACATTGATAATATCTCCTTAGATTCATTTTTAGGTTGAAGATTCATTGGGTCGCCTATGAAGTTGGAAGGTTCTTCATCATATGTTTTATATTTAGCAGAGAATCCCAAATTAGGACTAACTCTTGTTTGATATTTAAATTTATCTTCATTAGAAGGATTTGACGGGTCTTTCATATATGAGCTATCGATGCTGATACCAAAAGAAGTTTCCATTAGTTCATATTTGTTATTAACATTGCTGTTATTTTTATCTAAAATGTCACTCGAACGAATCCAAGTTTCCATGTAAGCTACATTTTTACTTGCTTCATTACCACTGTTTCTACGTGTAAGACTAGGAGTATTATTACCATTTGCGTCTTGTCCAAAGTGTAATCCTGAACCGATATCTTTGTTTACTTTGTCTACTAGGTTAATAAACATATATGACTCTTGCCAGAACTTCCTACTGAGTCTTTCTATTTCTGCTCGTTCTATATCTAATACTATAAAACTTTTTTCATGCCCTTCATAAAGTCCGTCTACTATACGGAAACGATATTTTTTCAAGTCTTTCCTTGCAGCACTTAATGCTTTTTCATTCCACTCTTCCTCAGAAAGACCTTTTTGGGCTATATATTCATTAAAAGATAAACCATTTATCTTTGCATTTGTTGGGCTCTGAGAACTGAAAATACCTACAGACTTTATATGCCTGAATCCCTCATTATTTATATCGAATTTCCCGATTAATATATCTTCTACTCTTTTTAATTTTAATCTTTTTTCTTGTAAAATCATAAATAATTAGTATGTATTAGAGAATTATTCGGTCAGACGTAGGTTGTATTGGTATGAAAAAACCACCTTTAATATAAGGTGGTTTAAGAATTATCCGAAAAATTCAGTATATGGCCAGATATGTTCTTTGTAGCATTTTTCATAAGATTCTTGTGTAATAAAGTCTACACCTAGTTCAAGTTTAATATCTTCCTTTTGATTCCCGTCTGCCAGGTATTCATTCCAATAGTCAATGAACTTTTCTGAAAAAAAACGGGCACTTATAGGTTTTGTGACGTTAGAACTTTTTATAGTAACAAAAAGAAAATATTCAGGCTTATATCCTTTTCCTTTTTGGAAAAGTATTATTTTGTCATCTTCATACAAAGAATATACACCGTCTTTTAATAGTTTTTCACGGTTCTCATAAAAATCTACTCTCATAAGATTCTCCTTTTAGCATTTAATTAAAAACTGTGCAGCAAGTTGGAGCTAAATCACACAGTTCACCTATATATTATATTAACAGTTATCTGAAACTTTTAATATTTCTTCAAAAACTTTATTTAATTCATTTTCTTTCATTAAATAGCTTTCACCGTCTTTTACTTTACAGTCTTTAGCATATTTAATTTTTTGTGGTCTTGGAGTAGAGTCTTTATCAACTTTTCCACCGTCTGTTTGAAGACCATATCCACCACCAGAACCAGCAACATATAATCCTCTCATATGTTCAGGTGCAAAAGAACTTATGCTGCCAGCACCAGTACCAGCACATACATTTTCATGGTATGCCTTTTCATAGATATCTGCAAATAGACTCTCTAAAAAAGAACGGTCTATCAATTTATGGTTAGTTTCTGAGTCAATATAATCTGTAGAAAAACTATGGTCTAATGCAGAAGGTTTTTTAGGATTTACTGTTGAAGTTCTAAAGTCGTCTTCTTCTGTAGACGGTCTAGTATTTTCAAAATGGTCGTCTTCTTCACCTTTGTAGTTATCATTTGTAACTTCACCGTGTCCTGTTCCTGGTTTATGAACGTGAACGGAATATTGTGTAAACTCACCTACCAATTTTTTTCCAAATTCATAAAGTTCTTCAAATGGGACTTTTTCCATTTTACCGTTTACCATTTTAATAGGGAAAATCATAAATGAGTCTTCAGAGTCCCCCATATAAACACCCCAAACTCTTTTAAAGCTAAATCCACTGTGTTGAATTTCTTTTTTAAGGGTATTAGTACGATATCCATTATCCATACCTTTGCCGTCACCATAAATTACTTCTTGTGAGTGAATGTATTGGTCAGTAAGATAATGAATTGGTTCACCATTTTCATCAGTTTCTACTTCACCTGGTATTTCATTGCCGTCTGCGTCTAGTTTTGGTAAAGTTTCTGTAGCAGAAATACTTGCAGAAATAATGATATATCCTATCTTATCCCATCTATCAAGGTCACTCTTAATATTTTCAGTTAATCTAATCATAATATAATTAGTATATTAAAGGTACTTCACTATAAAAAAGACCTATGTATTTACATAGGTCTTGAAATTAAAGTTGGAACTATTTATTTTTTCTACTTTCTTGCCATTTCTTAAAAGTCATAGGTTCTTCTTCTGGTTCGTTTTCTTTTTCTTTTGGAAGAGAGATTTCAATTTTGAGAGACTTGAAATTCTTATTATTCTCGTCATATCCAATGGATGCCAAACCTTTAAGAAAGTCATTTTGGAAGTTTAGTCTGTCTGATTCAAAGGCATCCTTATTGTCATATTCAACAGTGTAAGAAACCTTTGTAATTACACAAAACATTGATACTTTTTTCTTAACAAAATTCCAAGTACCTTTACCGATACCTTTAATAACTTTGCCATTAAGATTACCAATTTTAACTGACTGTGTTACTTTGTACATATCTATTCCTCCTATTTATATTTTAACTCATCACTTTTTAGATTGGAAATGACTCTTTCATTAACTTCTTCAAGACTTTCACCACAGTGGCCACAATAAGTATCTCTGATTGAAGCTACTTCCTTACAGAATGGGCAGTAATATATTATAATTGTAGAATTTAAGTCTACCTTACAATCCTTGAAGTGTTTACCACAATTTGAACAATATGGTTCTATTTTATTATCAAGACGCTCATACTCACAATTATCACATTCAATATCTATTAAGCCTATGACAATTTTATCTTTTTGAAACACAATGCCACCCCAAAGTACTATAAGAAATATAAAACTGGCAGCCAAAAGTAAAAAAATTGACTTTCTACTCATATTATACCTCTTTGAACTCATATACAGAAGAGTTAGTTTTTTGTTTCAAACAATCAAATAGGTGTTTGTAGTCCTGTTTCTTCATTGAGTTCATCAAAACATCACGATAGTAAAGGTACTCTTGAGGGGAAATTTCTTTCCCTGTGAAGTATTCCTTTGCCTCAGTAAAAGTAAGTTTACCTTTTTTAGGTTCAAACTTTTTAATAATTGTTCTGATAAATTTTGCCATATACTGCCTCCTACCAAACAACAGAAGCATTAAATTCTTTGTTTGCACGACGGATTTCAGAAGAAACAATCTGTTTCATTGTTCTGAGGTTGCTATTCAAGTCTTTTGTTGAAAGACTAAGAGCACTAGAAACTTCATGTTTCTTTGCATTTACACGATTTGATGTACCTTTATACCAGTCTCTTTCAAAAATTTTTACAGAATTATCTGAAATATTTTGAATAGATGTGTCCCAAATAGATTTCTGTACGTCATTAAATCTTTTATAAGCTTTTTTAAATGCCATTTTCAATATTTTACTTTCCATATTGTGATTGTAAACTTTTTCAGGATTATATGAGTTATCTTCATATGTATCGAACAAAGAAACACCATCTTCATCACCAGCAGATTTAGTATTTGAATAAATCTTGTCACCCGAAATTTCATTTTTGTGAAGTTTTACACTATGACCAATAAGTTTTGTATTGTAACGTTTAAGGTAACCAGACATAGTATAATGAATTGACCAAGTTTCTTTCAAATGGTCAAGACGTGCCAAGTCTTGTGTGTTAACTGCGTTCATAAAATCTTCTGCAAAACCATATTCATAGTCATCTAAAAGAGGAGCAACATAGTCTCTTGAAATATGATTTTCTTTTGCAATATTAAAAAGTTGACCTTTGAATTTGAAAATAAGAGGTTGATATTTCTTCCAGAAAGTGTCAAGTGCCTTTTTTCTTTCTTCAGGTGTACCAGTCTTTACTGCAACGAGAAGTTTGTATTCTTCAGATACGTTTGTTGTGTTTGTGTTAATAGTGTTCATAATTTAATACCTCCAAATGTTGTATATTTAATATAGCCTACTTATCGGATAAAATCCCGAAAAACTTGAGGTTTTTCGGATTTTTATTGACTCGCTAATATACTTATGTGATAATTTGCCAATTTTGGCAAAAAAATTATAAGTAATGGTGGGAGTTGAACCACTAAACCGATACGTGTCTCAACTCTTTTCAACTACATATAATATAGCATTTCTATAGGACAAAATCCCGACCAATATATATTAACACAAATTTATTTTGTGTTTTTAATATTAATGTTAATATTTCATAAGTTTACAAGAAAAATTTGATGTTATATTTTCTTAAGTAAATATGTTAATATAATTACATCAAAAGAAATGAAATCATATAATATATATGTCAGATTTTTTGAAAAATTTATAATACTTTAGGAGGTTTTCATGCTCATAAGTTCGGAATACGTAACTTTGGGTCATCCCTGACCGCATGTGTGATTCGATTGCGGCAAATCTTATTAACAGAATTCAGCATAACGACAAAGAAAACAGTCATGCGGCTATTGAAGTTTTTGCTAGTGACGACACTATTATCTTTGGTGGTGAGGCAAAAACAACTCTTAAACTTAATAAAAAGTTCTTGAAACAAGTTTTAAAGGAGTCTTTTAATGACTGTGGGTATACAGACGATAAAAGACTAAGGTTTTCAAAAGAACAAGTACATCTTGCAAAAGATACAAAAATTATCAATAAAATTCACGCTCAGTCCCCTGATATTGCAAGGGCAACAACTGATAAGAAAGGAGAGTCAGGTTGGAATGACCAAGGTCTTTTCTTCTCAGGTTATGACTCTATGACCCCAACAGGGCAGGGTGCAGCTAAGTTTCTTGCCCAGAGTTTTGGTGATTTCCTTTTTAAAAAGGCAAAACAAACTACTTACTTGGGTTCAGATATTAAGGTAGTATTTACTCTTGAAGTTAAAAATGACGGATATACACCTATTTCTGTTGAACACGTAACAGTAGCAATTCCTTGTGCAGATACAAAATGTAATGAAATTCATAATATTGTAAAAAACTTTTACAAGGAATGGGTAGAACTTACTACTAATACTTATGGGGAACACGCTTACACAACTATTAAAAAGACAGTTGCAGCAAAAGACCCTGTAATTATAGTAAATGGTACAGGTCGTTATGTAAACCACGGTTACCATTCTGACGCGTCAATGACAGGTCGCAAATTGGCAGTTAATAATATGTCTGCTGGTCCAATTTATACACAGTGCCAGTGTGGTGGTGGTTCTTACATTAAACCTTTCCATGCGTCAGACTTCCTTTTACCAATGGTAGGAACTTGGATTTCTAAAGCAATTGTAGATATGGGTCTTTCTCCATATGCCACTGTTTCATTATCTTGTACTATTGGTTCTACTATTGTAGATAGTATTTGTGTAATGGGTGACTCAAAGTTCAACAAGAATTCTAAACTTCGTGACGCAATTGTAAAAGGTCTGTTGGATTTTAATATTTCACCAAGTGGTATGGGTAAACGTTGGGACTTCTATTATGTTTATGACTTTTATGAGAAAGCCACAGCAAATTTCGTAACAGAACCATTGAGTACTATTAGGTGCCCTTGGTATGACACTGAGGAATTGATTAAACATTTATCAAAATATATTAAAGAGGTATAGTGATGTTACAGTGGAGTATTTCTAAGAGACCTAGAACCCTTGAACAGGTTCACGGTTGTAATGAAATAAAAACTTATTTCAAAAATATCAGACTAAAAGGGAAACCCTTTCCTGCCGCAATTGCAATGATTGGTGAAACAGGTTGTGGTAAAACTACAATTGCACAAATTCTTGCACAGATGTTGGTGTGTGAACACCCAGGTCCAAATGGTGAACCTTGTTGTGAGTGTATTGAGTGTAAGGCAATTATGGAAGAGAAGTTTAACCGTACTGTTAAACAGATTGTTCCAGCAGTTATTAAACAAAAAGCCGACGAACTTGGTATGCAGCAGAATGTACTTTTTGGTCAAGAACTTGAAACTTTCCTTAAAATGCCTATGTTGGGTAACAAGGAAAAGGTAGTTATTATTGAAGAGGCACAAGAGTTCAAGGGTGATGCTCAGAAAATGATTTTGAAATCTGTTGAGGCACCTAGAGAACATTGCCACGTTATCTTGACAACTATGACTGATAATGGTGGTACTGCTCTTCCAAAATCAATTCTTGGTAGATGTCAGCGTTTTATGTTTCTCCCAGAAGAACCAACTGAGTTGATGTTCTATATGAAAGACGTTCTTGACGGTGAAGGTCTTTGGAGTAAACTTCCTCGAACATTTAAGGGTGAGGGATTATATGCAATTGCTAAAGGTGCTGGTGGAAGTTACAGAAATGCTATTCAAATGCTAGAACAGTGCATTGATATGGAAATGTATTCTGAGGAAGCTATTAGAAATTACTTCCATCTCACAAATGAATCCGAGTTTTATAAGATTCTTTTGGAACTCCTTAACGGTGACCTTTGTGATGATAGTTTCCAAACTCTTATGTGTGGTGATGGTAATACTATTGCAAGTCTTTTTGCATTGACATACAAAGTTATTTCTGACGCAGAAAGTTATCGTTTGTTTGGACGTATTCCAAAACCAATGAAATCTAAAACTATTTTGGACACTATCGACGAAGACACAAAAAAATCTTTGGTTGGAAAGTATGGTGTAGACTATATTGGTAAAACTAAGAAAGAATTTATTGAAAAGTTCTTTGCCGACCCAGATAATAAGGAAGCCATTGAAAAGTGGTATTCTGCAGATGCTGAGTTTGAAAAGATTTTTGGTTTCAGTATTCTTAAACCAAAAGACGGTAAGGCTAACTACTACGATAGTGAGGATACTTACTTTATTGAACAGTCAAAAACAGTTGCAAGTCATAAGAACTTCCCTTACTTGAGGGACGAGTATGTTAAATTTGCAGAAACTGAAAACTTGTCTCCATCTAACTATAAACTTTTGGTTTGTAGGGTAGTAGACTACTGCAAGGGTAATATTTCAAATACTGTTGCACCTGCAAAAACACATTTTGTAGAGAATACTGTAAAACCTAGTTCAACTGTAGCAGAAACGCCTGCCTCAGAGGTAAAGAGTTCAGTTACAACACCGTCTGCACTTAGTTTTGATAATATGCAGACTGTAAATGTTACTCCACAGGCTCAGTCAACAACACCACCTACAGTAGGTCGTAGGATTATCAGACGTTAGTTTTTTGAGTTTAAATATCTGCCCTATCCTTTAAGGGAATAGGGCATTTTTGATTTTTAAAGGAGGTTAATATATACTATATGAAATTAACAGAAGAACAAAAAAAGAGAATTGAAGAAGAGTATGCTGAGTTTGAGGCAGAACAATATGCTGGTAAAACAAAAGAAGAACGTCAAAAATTGGGTCAGTTCTATACTCCTGCTCCCTTAACAATTCAAATGTTGGAAAAGTTTGATAGTATTAATAAAGAAGATACTATTCTTGACCCAACTTGTGGGGCTGGTGGTCTTTTAGCAGCCGCAATTATTGCAGGTGCCGACCCTAAGAGAGTTTTTGGGGTTGAACTTGACGCAAATATTGTACCTATTGCTAAAAAAAGATTGGCAAAACTTGGTGTTCCTGACTATAATATTCATCAAGGTAATGCTCTTAATAGAGATTGTTTTGTTTTCCCAGAAAGTGAGTTTGAAGAATTCCATAAAGGCGAAACTTATAAGTTTATTGATGAGGGTGAAATTGGTAAAGTGGAATTTATAAAAAAGGACGGAACAAAATCAATTACATTTGGATTGAGAAGATAGTATGTTAAGAGTTTATAATGGTGACTGCTTAAAAATAATGAAAGATATTAAAGATAAGTCTGTAGACTTTATATATACTGACTTACCTTATGCAACAACTCAAAACATATGGGATATTCTTATTCCATTAGAACCCTTATGGGCAGAATATAACCGTATACTAAAAGATAATGGGTGTGTGGCTCTTTGGAGTCAAATGCCTTTTTCTGCACAGTTGGTTATGAGTAACCCTGACAACTTTAGATATGAGTGGATTATAGAAAAAACGAAAGGGACGGGATTTCTTAATGCAAAACGTATGCCTATGAAATGCCATGAAAATGTTTTAATTTTCTACAAAAAATTACCAACCTATAATCCTCAAAAAACTACAGGTCATACTCCAGTTCACACATTTACTAAACACTCCACCGACGGCACAAATTATGGTAAAACACACTCCGTTTCAGGTGGTGGTAGTACTGAAAGATATCCAAGAGACGTAATTCAGTTTAAGTGGGACACACAAAAATCTGCAGTTCATCCTACTCAAAAACCAATAGCCGCTGCAGAATATTTTATAAAGACGTATACAAATGAGGGAGATACTGTACTTGATAGTTGTATGGGTAGTGGTTCTGCGGGAGTAGCTTGTGCAAGACTTAACCGTAATTTCATAGGAATTGAAAAGGACGAAAAGTACTTTAATACTTGCATAGATAGGTTTAGGGCAGAGGGATTTTCTACTGAACTGCCTCTTGTAAAGTTTGATAATTTTGCAGATACTATAGTACTTGAAGCAGATTTGAGGAAACAAAATGACTTACAATAAAGCATTAAAAGTTTTGGAAAGAAAAGGAAATGGGTTTATAACTTTAATTGATATTATGGAAAGTCCCGTTTCTAGTGCTGACGACTTTGTAGAATATTATTTTAATACTTCGTGGGCAGTAGGTAATGCAATGTTTAAGGGGAATAAAATGTTGCAGTATTTTTCTATATATGCAATGGAAAAACCTATGCAGACCGCTTGTTTCAATCTGTCCCATGATACAATAGATATCTATGCTGATGATAAAAAAGGAAATTGGCAATGGTATAGTTTTACCCAACTTTATAATAAATTGGGTAATATTAAATTAAACTTCGGATTAGACGAAGATAATAGGTTAATAAGAAGTTCTACGGAAAATAATATTAGTTTGTATGGCTAAAATTTCAATTTCTATGAATTTCACTAAATATGTGCAATCGTTAGAATTGCCTATATTTTAATTTAAGTGTCTTAGTACACAAAAGGAGAAACAATGTCATTAAAAGATTTCAAGAAAGCTCGTGCCGACGCTATTACAAAGTATAAACACGGAGTAGTAGAGGCAGATGCTAACATTCTTATCCATAAAATTATTTTGGACTCACCACAACTTACTAGACTTTTTTCGGGATTTAGTTATGACCGTATTCATCAGTCTTTTGGCCCAGAGTCTTCTGGTAAATCAACTGTATATACCTATATTGCAGGACAGTTGCAGGATAAAATGCCTAAAGAAATTGAACGTATGGCAAAATACTTTGAAGACGTAAAACACGATAAAGATAAGGCTAAAAAGTTTCGTGAAGACTATGAAGACAAACAAGTTGTAGCATATCTTGACTATGAGGGTACATTTGACCCTAACTTTGCACAAAGATTAGGACTCAAGATTGACGACGACCATTTCGTACTTATTCAGGCAGATACTCTTGAAGAAGGTTTTGCAATGTTGGAGCCTATGGTTAAGTCAGGTTCTTTATGTTGTGTTATTTTCGACTCAGATGCTGCTGCTTGTTCTAATTTGGATTTGGAGTCAGACTTTGGTTCAACAGGATTTAACGGTGCAAAAGACGCGGCTGCATTGGCAATGGTTTATAAGAAATACAATGTTCTTGCAAGAAACTATTTAACACCTATGTTGGTAGTATCACAGGAACGTGATAATATGAATATTATGGCTAAACTTCCTAGTACAACAGGTGGTAAGGCTATTAGGTTCTATGCGTCAACTCGTAACCGTATTACAAAACTTGATACTGCAAAAAATAAAGACGGTAAGGACGCAGGTATTAAATTACGTGTAAGAAACTATAAGAATAAGACAGGTACTCCTTGGAGAGATGCAGAACTTACTCTTTGGTTTGACTCAGGTATTGATTCTAATCTTGAATATATTGACTTTATCATTGAGTTTGAACTTATTGAAGTTAAAGGTGGTGGAAACTTTGCTTGGGAAGAAAAAGGTATGAAATGTAGAGGTAGGGATAACCTTGTAAATTGGTTATTAGCCCACCCTACAGAGTATGACGAACTTAAAGCAAAAGTTAATGCCCTTCTTTTGGACGGAAATAAACTTGACCTTAATAATTATAATCCTGAGGAAGACGATATTAAGGAAGTTGCAAAAAATACTAATAAATCAATAGAAGAGATTGCAGAAGAAGCCTTAAAAGCTGCACAAGCAGAGACAAATTACTCTGAGGAAGAAGAAACTAAGGCTGCCGAAAAGGTTTTGGCAGAGGATAAATTGGAGTCAGAAGATACTGCAAATACCGCAGCAGCCGACGACGTTCCAGTTATCCCACTTTAATATTAAATTACTGACCTTTTGGGTCAGTAAACATTGGAGGAAAAATGAAGTTTAAGGGAAAAACTGTAGTTGTAGACTATACTAGCTCTTGTGACACAGTAAAATTAATATTAGAAGACTTGGAACAGGCAGATGAGGGTCTTATATCAAATACTAAAAATGGTAAAATAGAAATTTCTAGACATAAGCCGTCTTTAGAAGAAATAAGGTTAAGTATAAATAAAAATTATATGGTATTTATGTCTGATAAGCCTATTGATAATAGGTCTGACTGTGACGTAAAAGTTGATAGAATTTCTATTGAAAAAGGTTTAGGTCTTGTAACATATTATATGTCTAGTGATGATGACTACGAGGGTGTTAGCACAGAAATGAAACTTACTCTACCTGTAGACTTTGATATTGATATCAAGTTGAGAGATAAGTACTATATTTACTGGGAAAAAACTAATTAATTAAATTATCTTTAAGGAGAACTTAACAATGAAATATTATGTAGTTGATGAAAAACCTGATACAATTTATGCAGGTGAAATTTCTAAAGCTGACCCAGATAAAAAGGTTTATGAACATGCAATTAAAAGTTATTATGTTGTAGACCAAACTGGTAAGATGAATGAATATCCTAATCCAGACTCACACATTGACCTTTTTGTTACAAGAGCTTATAATAAAGGATTAATTAAAGAATTCCCTTCTCTTGAGTCTGCAAAAGACTATTTGGCAAAATAAGTTATAAATTACCAACCAATAATGGTTGGTAATTTTAAATTTGGAGGTTATAGCTAATTATTATGCAGGAAATACTAATACCCTCATCAGATATACCTAAAGACATTTTAAAAAGGTTTTTATTAGATAGAAACCTTATTTTCTATCCGTCTGAGAACGAATTATATCTGAAAAACAATGATAATTTTTACAAAGTCTCAAAAGGGGAAGGCACCAATATTAGTATATCTTCCGATAAAGTCATATCTTTGAAAGACGATATATCCGTTAAGGAATGTAAAGTTACTTCTGATAATACAAACTTTTATTATAATAAATATCTAGGGAGTATTTCTCCAAATAAACAAGTTTTATTGATATTAAAGTCCTCTGATAAGGGGTCAATAGGTGGTACTATTCAGGTAATCGGTGAAAATATTGCTGCCACCTACCATTTGTGTATAAGTAATAATGGAAATTATGAACTTATTGGTGCAAGTTCATTTAATAAGAAAGAAGATATTATTAGAGTGTCTTATTTAGGTCAAGAGTATATTGGTATTAAGTTTTTTCACGAAAAGTCAGCAAATGTATTTTTGCAAGGATTTGATTCAAGAGAATATAATCTTGACAATTTGGATTATTTAGATAATCAACTTATAATTATGTAGAGGAAAATAGTATGCAGCAAGTACTTTTTGTAGGTGGCGAAGAAAAAACTTTAAGTCTTCTTAAAGACTATCTAAAAGATAGAAGCCCAGTTATTGATACAGATAATAATATTTTATATATAAAAGACTCTGTTACAGACCCTGATAACAATCAGGTACTTAATGTTTTAAGAAAAATAACAACAACGGCAGATAATAAAAATATTATAATTGACGACAACGATAATGTGTCATTGAAAGACTCTATTAACTTAAAAGGTATAACAGTTAAACCTTATGACGACGCACCAAGTGAATATGGTAACATCGTATTAGGTACAATATCCCCTACAAAAACAATTTTACTTCTCTCAAAAATTTCAGATATTCCTGGAACTATATCAGGTGATATTTTTGAGGTTGGGGAGAATATTAATTCTGCATATCATATTTCTTTATCAAATACAGGTTCAAGAAGTTTAAGTGGTAGTTCTTCAAAAGACAAAGCAAGGTTTTGTCAAGTTGTAGATAAAAATGGTACAACATGGTATGGCTTAAAATTTCTTAATGAGGATGCAAATTCTACAATTTATTTTCATGGGTTTGACACTAGACCAGAAGAAAATTTACCACCAACAGAATATGATGATAACTTTTTTGAATCGGTAAACATTGTAAATGACAATGCCGATTATGCTTCTACTATTGTAGATATGGCAGCTTTCTCATCATGGGATTTTACTTCTATTCCAAGTGGGTGGAATAATGGTGTCTCTAATGACGGATTTGATTTTGGTGGTGGTCTTGTTATGAGAACAGGTCATGCGTCTAATATTGCAACTGGTGGTACTGCTCGCCCAGGTGAGTTTGGTAATAATATTGGGTATTTACAGATTGCAAACTCAATGAGAATGTCTCAAAACAACTTTATTGAGTTGACTATTCCAAGAGGACAGACTGCTCTTATATATTTTACTACTACTAGTAATGATAATAAGGCTTTAACAGTGACACTTTATGATAAAGATAAAGAAACTATTCTTGGGGAAGAAATAAATTCAGATATGATGAGGTATTCAGTATTTAGATATGCAAATACTAGTGAATACTCTAAAACTACTTATATTTGTACCGAAGGTGGTGCCGTAAGATTCTATTATATTAGTAATTATGACACTAACTCCGTGAACCCCTCAGATGAGGTCTCAGACATTATCACTAACCTTCCACCAACAGGTGAAGACGGAGACCCAAATGTTATTAAATTGAATGGTTTGGTTTTAACATTAGCAGACTTGAACAAGTTTGCAAGTGTATGTAAAGACTCTGACCAACAGATAGTTTTAGACTTATCAAATTGTACAGTTGCAAATGACGCAAAAATATGGAATACAACAATCTTTATGGACTGTAATTCTTTATACACCTTATATATGCCAAGAGGTGTTACTGCTATTAGGAATAACGTATTTTCTGGATGTTCTTTTATGGATAGTATATATTTAAATCCTGAACTTGTAGAAATATATGGTACTGCATATGGCACTTCTACAATTGGTGTATTTGGTGCTACACAAGTACGTAATATCGAAATTACTAACCCAAACTTGAAACTTGGTGGTTATTGGGCTACTGCGTCTTCTTTCAGATATGTAGTTTTCCCAAATGACTATACCTATAGTGGTGGATATGGATTTCTTATAGAGTCTGGTGCCGCCTCAGACGCATGGTTAACCAGTGTTCCTAGTTATATGAAACTTTGTTTTAGAGAAAGTCTTATTAGACAACTAAAGTCTGACAGTAATCCTTGGTGGTTTACCAATTTTGGTAATGGTCCTCAATATAGTTATGCTTTATATGGAGTTGACTCTAAAGGCAATTATTTATTGGCTCCTTGGAACGAAATCACAAGTAGTAATTGGCAAAGTGGAGAAATTCGTTGGGGTGATACGGTAATATTCCCTGCTAAATAATGGAGAAATATATGACTAAAAACTTAGAAAACCTTGTACAGTCTATTTCAGATTATCTTTCTTGCCCTATCGCATGTGCAAAAAATACAAGAGATAATGAATTTTACTTTTATGCCTATCTTAAAGGTAGACCCGCTAATTTGGTAGAGTTTGCTTCTAATGGGCAAGTTTCTTCTTTTGAACAAGACGGATATAATGCTTGTATTGAAAAAGATGAAGATGGTAAAGAATTTTATCATAGAGTAGATATTTGTGATAATGTATTTGTTTTGCCATTTAAGTCAGATAAATTGATAGATAAAATTTTTGAGCCAATTGCAAAAGAATAAGTATTTCTTGGAGGTAAAAATGGGAACAACATTTAATAATATCGCAAAAAGTAATGATTTTGATAGTGATGAGCTTTATACACCTATGTGTCTTGTAGAGATAATTAAACCTTTTTTCGAGGATTGGCTTAATAGGTGGTATTCAAAAAATAATAGAAAACCTATAGTTTGGTGCCCTTTTGATACAGAAAAGAGCTCTTTTGTAAAGTTTTTTCAAATGTATGATAATATAGATTTGGTATGGTCTCACTTAATTGACGAAGACGGTGAGGGGCATTTTACTGGAAACTTTTTTGAAAAAGTAAAAACTCAAGACTTTGACATTGTTATAAGTAATCCACCTTTTTCTGAAAAACTTAAAATATTTCAAATACTTGATGAAAAAAATAAGCCGTGGGCACTTATATGTAATATGATGGCTATAAATTACCAAGAGATAGGAAGTCATTTCGTTAACCATCCCGTAGGTTTTATAATCCCTGATAAAAAAGTTTCTTTTGACGGTAATACTGCCTCGTTCTGTTCGGGATATTATTGTTCAGACTCTTTCTTTAGTGGTAATAAGTTTGTGCATTTGGAAGATAATAACTCTAAACAGTACTTTAAACCATCTGAAATGATAAGTGAGTTAGAGTTAATTCTATTCAAGAAAAAGAAAATAAAGGAGTTAAAAGAATTAAAATTAAAAAATGGATAAAGAACTAGTATTATGCCCTTTCTGTGGGAAACAAGTGCCTAAAGAGGGGGAAACTATAGAAACAAAACAAACCATATCTCCAAGGTTGGGTATACCTGTTAATGTAGAGTTTAAGATGACTATCTGCAGTAATGGGCATAAGTTCATACTAATGCCCGACCTGGAAAAAACACTAAAAAACGTTTCAGACTTTGAGGGTAAAGTAATATCCGAAGAAATTAAATAAACTAACTTATTATATGGATAAGTTAAATTATTTATTAAGTATAAGAAAAACTAACCCTAGAGAGATATATGACACTTGGGTGTCTTTTGGTGAGATAAAGGCTACAAATAAAACAAAGTTTTATGCAAAAGACACAATTTTCCAAGTTAACGAACCTAGTAGTCCAATTAACAATGCGTTGATATATTGTATATATGAATACTCAAGTAACCCTGAACAAGGATTTGATAATATAGATTGGACTGTTGCAACTGAGGAAACAGTTGAACACGTTGTTACATTTTATCAGGGTGTAAACTCTCCAAATTTTAAAGTTATATTAAGTAGGGACGAATATCTTGAGCTAGATAAATCTGAACCTACATCTGATTCATTTATCCCTTTCTCTGGGAATAATCAAAAGTCTTCTGTATTATCCATATCTGACGAAGAATATCATATTATTATGGCAGAATTAGGTATTCCTTTCTTGAGAGAGGAAGAACTTGAATATAATAAAGATATTATGATTGATATCTGTATTAAACCTGCTGTAGACCAATTCTTTGCATATTACCCTATCATTATAGACGAAGCTGTTGGTGCAGTTGGTTCAAATCAAGAGTGGAAAGTAGAATATCACGGATTTAAGGATAATCCTACTGCAGTCGCATATAAGGCTATCCCATATATCACTCTAGGTGGTGCCACTGGCGGTCCGTCTAGTTCATTTGGTGCTGGTGCATTTAATTACCTAAGAACAGAAATGATGGGGACTGGAGCAATGGGTACAGGTGGTTATGGTTTCGGAAACGGTGTAACCTATCGTAAACCTGTTCCAGGATTTACTGGTATGTCAGGGTATGAGGCTATGAGTGCAGCACTTACGGGTCTTGCTGCAAGACAAGGATATATGAATGTTTTCCGTCGTGAATATGAAAGAGATATATTTATTGACGGTAAAAGATTTGCTCACGGATATTCAAGCCTTTCAGGTTCATTAAATATCCATTGGCTATGTTATGATAAGATATTTGAACATATTGACTATTGGCAGTTACCTAGAGTAAGGAAACTTTGTACTGCATATGCCCTTAGGAATATTGGTATGTTAAGGTCTTTAATTAAGCCAGGAGATAATAATCCAATTGACTATTCTTTGTATACTAACCGTGCAGACGCACTAGAGAAAGAAGTACTCGATATATGGAGTAAAGACCCTAGTGCATTGATGTTAGCAATTAAGAGAGGAAATCTAAATTAGATATTAATTAATGCTCTGTCAATAAATAGTGTTGTTTTTTAAAGTTTAAATGAAATCTGTCATACTAATTGAATATGGCTGATAGTACATACACAAAATTATTTGAACAGATTTACAAAAGGGCAGAAGAAAAATTTTTTGAAGAGGTCTATCGTGAATCAAATGAATTGGGATTAATTAAGATTTCTGAAGAAGACCTAAAAAATTTAAAAAATTATCTAAATAGAATTTCCTCAGATAAAATACAAGAAGCAAAAGAAAAATTTAGTGTCAGTTATGAAAGTATCCAACGAGTTTTAAATGATAAAGGACTTGATACTTTTCGAGGAAACGTAAGTGATACAGTTGATTCTTTTCTAAATACAATTCAAATAATGAATAATGCTATAGAACAATCTCAACTTATTGATAATAAACAAAGATATAATTATTTTCTAGATAATTGTGGTTTAGGTGAAAAAGGCCTTTATAGTTTTCTGGAAAAATACTCGTCAAATATAAATTTAATACGAAGAAGTGATGCTTTATTCTGTGATATACTTAAAAAATATGATAAAACAAAACATTTGAGCAGTGATATTAATAATGTAGAATTAAATGAAAATGCAATAACAGAAATCTTAAAACAAGTTAATGAAGAAGCTTGTGCTATATATACGATAGGGGCATTTAGTTATAATTTATTTTCTATGTTTTATGGCTGTCAATTAAGTGATTCTATATCATTGAAAATGTCTAACTATATATCAACAGTCTTTGGTGGGGTTGGACATAAAAATGCTTTTTCAGTTGTTGATATACAAGAATTAATACCTGAGAAGTTCTTCCCAAATGCGTCAAGAATAAAAAATACCTTACGTGAAGTATTACTTGACGATATAAGAAACGTACTTTTTATTTCTTAAAAAGAAATGTCACTGATATCAGGGTCTTTTGTTATATATTCAATAAGATAAGAGTAGAATTTCTGTACTAGAAATTCACAGTTTAATTGTAGCCATATAGGGTATGTTGAAAAATCATCACTTACTTTAGAAATATTATCTATGTGAGATTTGATATTTTTTGTAATATCAATAACTGTATTTTTCCAAAATTCTTTTGCATCTTCCAATGAAGAACAATTTGTATTTTTTTCAGAAAGAAGGACATCCCCATCCATAATAAATTCTCTTTTCCCATTATGAACTTCTTCAAGTCGTGCAAATAAATTATCAAAATTATCTGTTCCTGATAAAATATTCTTTTTGCCACTTGTTATATATTCATCAAGCGTCATTTCAACTTTCATGACTCTACTCTGTAATGCGTATAAGTCATTTATTGGTTTCATAAGTGTCCAATCATCCATTTTTTACCCCCAATTTCATCTAATACTATATTAACACAGAAATCTAGTTTTCTATAATTTTTTAGAAAAATGAACCATTCTTTTTTGAATAGTATTAGAACTTAATTCTTGCAGAATCTTAATTCATGTGTAGCAAATAGTTCATCCCTTGGTGGTTCCATTGGTCTTTCTTCAAATAGTTTTGAAAAAGTCGTTTGAGGACGTACATTTATAATATTAATACTTTTAGCAAACTCTTTTAATTCGTCTTCCTGTTTTCTAAATTCCGGGTCGAAATTGTATTTTCTGTCATACTCTTCCTTTTTTTCTTTCTCTGCAATTTCTTTACAGTCTTCACAATAATATGGCCCAAAATAGTCTACCATTGCGCCAGGAATATGTTTGTGCCAATGGAATGTTTCTTTACCACATCTTTTACACTTGAAAAAGAACTTGTACTTATAAATAAAGTCAGACTTAAGGTAACGAACCATATCACGATTCTTGTATTGACCTTTATACTTGCGGATAAAATGTACTCTAAATATTTCAAGGTCAAGGTCTGTGTCCTTTAATTCTTCAAGGTCGTCTGGGGTAAGTTGGTAATCTTCAGTAATTATTTCACGATTTATATGAAACCTATCATATGCACTTTCTAATTTAAGTTCATATGAGATATTATCTTTTGCAGTATGATAATGTAACTTACCTTTGTCATCGATATAAAATAAATTATTATGTTCTGTGTCAAAGTACCAATATTCTTTTTCACCACTACCAAGGGATTCAGCTACTTTTACAATTTTTGGATTTTTGTAAAGCTCTTTTTTAAGAACTCCTAAAATTTCGTCTGAATACTTATCAAAGGCATTAACGTTCCACCAGTCAGAAGTTGGGTTAGGTTTAATATCAATATAACCGTTGGTTACAAATAATTTAACTTTATTCTCATTATGAATAAAAGTTATACCTTCTTTAATATTATCAAGATTAAATTCTGTTAAAGGTCTTCTTTTATAGAAAAATGGCAAGAAAAATGCCACTTCTTTAGAGTGGCATATGAATTGCCATAATTACTATATTAACTATATAAACTTGAGTCTTTTTAAATTATACTAACTAATTATATAGAAACGAAAAAAGCCAGGACGGCAATCCTAGCTTTCTTCTAAACAAACACAATAAGGGTAGTATTGCGAATGTCTGATAAATTAGTCAAAAATTATATAATTCAACATAAATCTCTTAAATTAAGAATTTACCCTACAGAAGAACAGTCTCAACTCATAAATCAAACTTTTGGTTGTTGTAGAAAACTATACAATGAACATTTGCAAGAAAGAAACGAATTTTACATCGATAACCTTCTACCTATCCCAAAAGAAGAAAGAGAAATAAAATCAAAAGATATCTATAAAAACTTTAAGCCTAAAACAGAAAAAGAGTGGAAAGAAATTTATCCATATATGAAAGAAGTTTCTTCAACAAGTTTACAACAATCTAGAAGAGACTGTGACCAAGCTTTTATAAACTTTTTCAAATCAAATAATGGAAGTAGAAAAGGAAAGTCTGGATTTCCAAAGTTTAAATCAAAAAAAGATAATCGTCAATCATATAGAGAACCAAATGTAAATGAAAATTGCAAAATTTTCTTTGAAAGTCGTTTAATAAAAATTCCAAAAGTAGGAAAAGTGACTTTCAAAGATAGGGCTTTTCCTAAATGGTGGGGTCAAATAGAAAAATTATGTTCAATGACAATTTCTAAAAGTTGTAGTGGAAATTATTATGTATCAATTTTGTTTAAAATATCACCTTGTAATTATAAGGTTGAAAATAGAAAAGAAGCAATAGGATTGGATTTTAGTCCATCTGAAATGTACGTTTCTAGTGAAAACCAAACTGGAAAGGATTTCGGATATATTGCTCAAAAACAAGCTCATTCTAAAAAATTGAAAAAACTTCAAAAAAGATTTGCTAGAAAACAAATGGTGGCAGTTGAAAACTGCTCTAGAAAAGTTTCTTCTAAAAATCGAGAAAAAGCGAGAACCAAGCTGGCTCGATTGGAAGAACATATTGTCAATAGCAGAAAGGATTGGATTGAGAAAGAAACTTTAAGATTAGTTCGTTCTTATGACAAAGTTGTAGTTGAAGACTTAAACCTAAAAGGAATAAGCAAGTTTCTAAGAAATGCCAAAAATATGAATGACACTTCTTGGTCAACATTTGTTTCAAGACTTCAATCAAAAGGAAAAGATTACAACTGTAACGTAATCAAATCAGATAGATATTTTCCATCTAGTCAACTTTGCTCTAAATGTGGATTTCAATATCACGATTTGAAACTTTCAGAGAGAAATTGGACTTGTCGTAATTGTGGAACACATCACATTCGTGATGTAAATGCGGCAATCAATTTGAAAAACTATGTACCGATGGAAGGTCGGGAACTTAAGCCTGTGGAGAGTTCTAAGGTTGCAAACTTAGCAATGCTTGCTTTGCAAGCAACCGAACTCGATGAAGCAGGAAACCACTCACAGGCGACTAGTGGTAGGAATGTCCTCGGTCTTTAGCCGAGGACAGGCTTCAACAATATTAACTTCTATCATATATCCTCGTTTACACTTTCATATTTTACGGTTGTTAACATCCAATTTTTTTTAGGATATTTAGGCTTTTCATTATAGTTTTTTCCATACTGAATATACCAATCCATATACCCCATTTCATCATTTGGTTCAATACCTTTTCTTTTGCACTCTAGAAAATATATAAAATTACCCCAAGACCTTTGACTGATACATATTTTCCAAGTAATACCCTCGTCGTCCAATATTACAGGTATAAGATAGTCCTGATACTCATTACCTGGGAATTTCCAGCCTTTTTCGAGAAAGACTTTTTCAAGTAATTTCCATGCGTTAATTCTTGTTACTTCAAGCTTTTCGGCGGTAATTTTGCATTCTTCATTTTTCTTAAGTATATCGTATTCTTTTGAGAAAGAATGAACTTCAAATTGCTTACCTTTGTAGTCTACTATTTCTGAATACCAATCACAAAATCCTAATAACTTCATACCTAATATATTAACTCCATTAATCGATACTTATAAATTTGGTCTTAACTTTATCTAAGAATGTGTCTATAGTAGACTTGGAGTCATTATACCATCCTCTATGGTATAAAAAATCTCTTCCTTTACCATATTTATTTTGTGCCCAACATATACCAATTACATCACACTTTATGTCTGAAACTTCACTTAACCAACTTGAAATATCATCATAATAATCACTTAGGATTATAAGTTTATCATTATTAAATTGTAAATAATTCTTTTTGATATATTCTATTCCAAGTGCAATTTCTGTACCCCCACCATAGTTATTTGGTACTCTACTAGTTGACATTGGGTAATCACCTCGACAGGTAGTATCCCACCAAATAACTCTAGATTTTGGACCACATTTTCTGCTAACATTTGGAACACTTTTTAACACTATATCAATAACAATATCTTCAATAGAGCCTGAACAGTCTACCAATAAAAATATATTTCCTGGTCGCCATAATTCTTCTTTATTTTGTTTAGAGATTAGTATATCTCCCCCAAACTTACATCTATTATAGTTATACAGATAGTCAGTTCTTGTGTCTTTTATACTTTTATTAAAACAATTCTTGTATAAGAAATTTTCAAGTTCTGTTTGGTCAAGTTTACTAAAATCTGAGGACTCTACATACTTTTTATCACCATCTGCGTGTGAAGAATATTTACCTTTTTTTTCGTCATCCATTAGGACTTCCATTTCTTCTTCGTCGGAGTCTCCATATTGTGTAATAAACTCGTCAATTTCTTCTTCACTAATGGAGTCAGTATCATTGCCGTCAGTAAAATCAAATCCTTTTTTGCCAACTTTATCTTTAAATTCTGGGAAGAACTTATCAGGGTTCATTAAAATTAAATCAATATATTGCCCATAAGACAATCTATCTGGGAATCCATAATCTTCTGCCCAACAGAAAGGCATAATCCACTCAGGGAAAGTTTCAGCAGAAAAGTCTATATTCCCATTAAAAGTGTCAAGTGCCTGTAAAAAGTTAAATACATCTTCAAGTTCTTCATTTTTAATTTTTTCGTCATTTTGTAGAATAACAGAGATATATGCAAAATTGAAAAATAAACGAGCCCATTTATATTCTAAAGGTTCAAACATTTTACTATTAACTTCAAAGTCCATAGCAACGTTTAATATCATATTATAAATCTTTTTACAGATTTCTTCTGTTGGGGATTTTATAGGTTTACCTTTTTTATTAAAATAATTTTTTAATGTTGACCAATGACTTTTTACTTTATCTATACCTATTGCTTGTTGTGCTTTCCAAGAAAGAGTATGACCTAAAACGGCGTGACCTACTTCGTGAAGAACAGTTGCATTTTTAATATCAAAAGGGATAAGTTTATTAATAAAAAGTTCGTATACTCCTGTTTCCCCTTTACTACGACACATATATGCTAAATTTTTAGACGACGTATTATCTGAATGAATATATCTCCAACAGTACGTATCAAGTTTTGCCATCTGTGTGTCATAGTTTACCCAGTTTATATTAGGTATATGAGAAATAGTGTCATTAAATTTTTCAAATACTTCTTCTTTGGTCATGATTCTAACTTAGCGATATAATTTTGGAATCCTTTTACAGTTAAAGCTGTAAGCATTACAGTCTTATTATTATTCTTATCCTCAGAAGTTAAAGGTACAAAAATTCCTTTTATTTTGTCATAAGGTATGGGTACTAAGTTTTTCACAAAAATTTTATCCTTAGTATGATATTGTAACCACTCATATTCGTCTAAGCCTTTAAGAATTGCGTCAGTATTTTCAATTTGTGATAAAACATTATAAAGCATATTATACCTCTTTTAAGTCATTTAAAGTTATAGATGCCAAACTACTATTATAATAAAACTCGTAATTATTACAAACTGTTTTCAGACTATTAGTATAAATATCTAAGTATTCTTTATCTACATTACTATCTAATACCATTATCAACATTTTTACTGCCTCATAGTCTGCTCGCCAGTCGATAATATCTAAAAGAGGACCAGAAAAAACAGTCTGCATTGCATTATACGCAGATACAGCGTGAGTAGGGAACCTTTGTTGAATTTTATTAAATATATCTTGTATGTCTTTATTATCACCATTTATGAAATTATTAATAGTTTCTGCTAATGAACCCTTTTTAATTTCTGCTTTAGTTGCGGCTCCATGTGACATATTACTTAAAGTAATACTATCCTTAGACGGATGATTAAACTCTGACAAGATATCACCTACCATAAAGTTTAATGACTTCTGATATGTTGAAATCTGTAATTCTCTATCGTCCGCTTTACTATCCCAAGAGTTTGTTCCAAGTCCTAAAAGCCCTACTGAAAATTTCTTATATGCGTCATCAAGGTATGAAGGTGTTATCCTAAGTTCACAAAGGGCACGTAGTACTCTTGCAAAATAAGAAATACTTCTTACAGATATGAAGTTTGAAATTTCTGGAACTTCTTCTAGTCCATCAAACATTCCGTCAAAATTTGTATTTCTTAGGTTCAAAACTCCATTTGGAGAGTCAGTTTTAGAATATTCTTCAAATAATTTAATAAGACCATTACGATACTTTTCTAAAAACTTAGTTTTCATAGACTGAGAAAACTCAAAAGTGTCTTTATACTCTGGGAAATTATTAGTATTTTCATAAAAGTCTTGGGTTGCCTCAAAAACTAAATCTTTTCCGATATTTTCATATCTAGAATTATGATTACCTCTAAGTAAGTTTATTATACAGAAACGATTTAACTCTGGTGCAATAATCTCCATAAAACTAGGTAAGTTTCTTTTAAAGTTACCTGCTGCACATACAATACAATCTTTTGGAAGAGAATTATTACCTCTCAATTTCTTTTCATGACAAAGCCTAAGTAATGCAGCCTGTACTGTAGGTGCAGCGGCAGAAAGTTCATCCAAAAATAGGATTGTTCCTCTTGGTGGAGTCCAAACAAATCTGTCCTCAAGTTCTTTATCAATTTCCTTAACTCTTGCATCAATATCAATTTTGTTAAAAGGGATATCCATATCAAGGAGTTGTTCTTCTGTCAATTTTTTATCTTTGTATGCAAAATATAATTTTTTTTCATCTATAAGTTTTTTACGTTCTGTATACCCTAATTCAAAATTTGGGTCGTCTTTAATTTCCCAATGATATTTTGTATATTCCATAATACGATAATACCACTCAGGAATTTTAACTTCAAGATATTCTTTACCAGTATTTGTCATAAATCCCAATACGTCTTCTTGTGTGTATTGTGACCCCATAAGGAATTCAACGTGAAGTTTATGATACTTACCGAAAGTCATAACCCCAGTGGTTTTACCTTCACCAGGATTTGAAAGAAATAATACTGGTACACCGCTTCTCTTGGAAACTTCCAAAGAAAGTGCGATAGTATCACGAGTAATGTTTAATTTAACCTTTTTTGATGTTTTAGGAGTAGCATTATTACTAACGCCCTCAAAATTCATCTGATAGTCGTCAAGTTTATCAATTTTCATATTATTTGATACCATATTTATCCAAGGATTTATTGCTTCTATTCTCCAATTATCCATATCAAAATTATCACCTGAAGAATTGTAAGTAATTGGATTATTAGTAATTGGATTATTAATAGTAGGTGACCTAACAGTGTCCCTATAAATCTTATTCATAAATGACATCTTTTTCAGGTATCTCCTTTTGTAATTCAGGTATTTCTTTCAGAGCCTTCCCATATTTGAAATAGAATAACTTAATTGGGTAGTAGTCAAACCAAATTTTTTTCTGTGTCTTTTTTTTATCTATTCTAATGGCGTCAGAAAGACTATACAATTTTAATATTAACATAGCCTTATTTTCTTTATTCTGAATAACGTCAGATATTTTCAAAAAACGAATTTGTTCCATTTCATTTTCCGGGATATGATTAGTTACATACTCGATTCTATTTGCCAATTCGTCTAATGCAGATAGGTACTGTCTTTTAAGTGATTTACACTCTTTAAGAATTGAGAAAACTGACCTTCCACTATTCATACAAATATATACACCTACCACAATAAACAATATTCCCAATAAAGTTGTTATCATACTAATTTTTCCTTATACTCTAAAAGAAACTTTATAAATTTAATACGTACATTTATGTAAAAATGGCAAGAAAAATGCCACATCTTCAGTGTGGCATATGAATTGCCATAATTACTATATTAACAGTTCTTTTTGATTTAAAACAACTAATTACTATATAAACGAAAAAAGCCAGTACTGCAAATACTGACTTTCTTCTAAACACAACCAAAAGGAATAGTTTTGATTATGTCTAATACAATTAGTAATAAGGCTTTAAAGCTAAAATTAAATCCAAATTCATCTCAATATTCTCAATTTTTGAAGCCTCTGCCGAACTAAAGATTCGGCAGATTCTTGCACTTAGTCGCCTGTAAAGTGCTTCCTGCTTCATCGAGTTCGGTTGCTTGCAAAGCAAGCATTGCTAAGTTTGCAACCTTAGAACTCTCCACAGGCTTAAGTTCCCGTGCTTCCCACGGTACATAATTTTTCAAATTGATTGCAGCATTCACATCCCTAATGTGATGTGTTCCACAATTACAACAAGTCCAATTTCTCTCTGAAAGTTTCAAATCGTGATATTGAAATCCACATTTAGAGCAAAGTTGACTAGATGGAAAATATCTATCTGCTTTGATTACATTGCAGTTGTAATCTTTTCCTTTTGCTTGAAGTCTTGAAACAAATGTTGACCAAGAAGTATCATTCATATTTTTGGCATTTCTCAAGAATTTTGAAATCCCTTTCAAGTTTAAGTCTTCAACTACAACTTTGTCATAAGAACGAACTAGTCTTAAACTTTCCTTTTCAATCCAGTCTTTTCTAGAATTTGCAATATGTTCTTCCAACCGAGCCAGTTTGATTCTCGCTTTCTCTCTATTTTTAGAAGAAACTTTTATAGGGCAGTTTTCAACTGCCACCATTTGCCTTCTAGCAAGTCTTCTTTGAAGTTTTTTAAGTTTTTTAGAATGGGCTTGTTTTTGAGCAATATATCCGAAGTCTTTTCCAGTTTGGTTTTCACTAGAAACATACATTTCAGATGGACTAAAATCCAGCCCTATTGCCTCTTTTCTATTCTCAACCCTGTAATTACAAGGTGATATTTCAAACAAAATTGATACATAATAATTTCCACTACAACTTTTAGAAATTGTCATTGAACAAATCTTTTCTATTTGACTCCACCATTGAGGGAAATCCCTATCTTTGAAAATTACTTTTCCTACTTTTGGAATTTTAATTAAACGATTTTCAAAGAAAATCTTGCAATTTTCGTTTACATTTGGTTCTCTATAACTTTGGTGATTGTCTTTTTTAGATTTAAACTTTGGAAATCCAGATTTTCCTTTTCTACTTCCATTATTTGATTTGAAAAAGTTTATAAAAGCATTATCACAATCCCTTCTAGTTTGTTGTAATGATGTAGAAGAAACTTCTTTCATATAAGGATAGATTTCTTTCCACTCTTTTTCTGTTCTAGGTTTGAAGTTTTTATAAATATCTTTTGATTTTGTTTCTCTTTCTTCTTTTGGGATAGGAAGAATATTTTCGATATAGAATTCGTTTCTTTCTTGCAAATGTTCATTATATAATTTTCTACAACAGCCAAAAGTTTGATTTAAAAGTTGAGACTGTTCTTCTGTAGGGTAAATTCTTAATTTGAGAGATTTATGTTGAGTTGTAGAATTTTCGACTAATTTATTAGACATCTTAAATAATATTCCTATTTAATTTGTTTAGAAGAAAGCTGGGATTGCCGTCCTAGCTTTTTTCGTTTATATAATAATTAGTTGTTTTAATTCAAAAAGAATTGTTAATATTATAATTATGGCAATTCATATGCCACTCTAAAGAAGTGGCATTTTTCTTGCCAATTTTATATAAAAATGCAGCTCTGAACATCAGAGCAGAAGCAATAAAAGTACTCAGGGGACCTGAGGAAAGTGAGGAAAAGAGCAAAAATTGCTTGTCAAAAGGCACTCACCGCGTGTTGTCAACTAATGAGTTGGCTAATCTTGCACTGAGCCTAAGCTCAGTAATTGGTAATGCACGAAACAATCCTATACACGCGAAAGTAGTGTAGGAATGTCCCGCATCTTTAGTGCGGGGCAGGTTCAAGGCACACATATAAGATTCTCTTGCATTATCTAATAGTTGTTTTGCAGATACCACCTTTTTTAATTCTTTAGAGAGTCGTGACATATATTATCTCCCATAATTTGCAAAATATTCTTTTTTTGCTTTATTCAACCAACCTTTTACTGTTTCAATATAATATTCTTTATTCTCAAGAATTAAATTAATAAATTCTTCCTTGATGTCAGTTGGGATAGGAGGTTCGTCAAGTCTGGAAGATTTGAAAAATCTATCATCACTTGATTCTACCCAATAAAGATTAAGATTACTATTTACCATTAATCCTATAAAAATTGTCCAAGACGGTTTTGTATAATAAAATATAGTATAATTTTTATTACCAATAAGATTAATAGCAGGCTTATCCATACCTTTTTTTAATTCAGGTGGTAAAGGAGTCTTATCTATTTCATATTCTTTTGAGTTATTAAAATCCCAACCTTTCCAACTATCTAGAATATTATGAATCTTTTTGAAAAGAATACGGATTTTTATAGATTTAATAATTGACATTATATTCTCCTATATTTTAGAAACTTCTTCAATAAAAGCCTCTACAAGTTTATCATTGTGAAAAGGGTCTTTATCGGAACCTCTAATTTTTTGGAATTTAACAATTTGATTAGGAGTACCACCTGTATAAAAATATGACTCAAATGTATTCCACATACATTGACCTAATCTTAAAATCCCTTTAGATTGTATTTGTGTGTTTTTTGCAATTGTAATAAGTTCTGTTAAGATTTTTTCATCCATACTATATTATATTAACAAAACTTACGATTTTTTAGAAACAAATTCTACGGAACCGTCATTTTTTACAAGACCATAATAACTACCCATATAGAAAATACCGATTTCACCAGGTTGCAAAACTTTTTCATGAGACTCTTTATCCTTTTTAGGACGATATTCCATTGCTAATATTGTTTGTGGTTCATTAGAAACATTTTTGATGTAGATATAGTCACTAAACCAATCAGAGTAATATGTTTTTTCAGAAAAAACAAGTGGGTATTTGCGACTATAAACCCCCACTTCTTTATTAGGGTAATTAAAGTTTTCTTCATTGAAATCTTTAACTGCCTCTACGAGATATTCAGTGGAGTCTACTTTTTTAAGATATTCAATTGCAGTCTCCCCATATCCGTCATAATACATATCACCATTAAATTCATTAGATGTGTATACTTTATTATTTGTAATAATTGCAAGTCGACCTCTAGTCATTATAATCCTCCAATATGTATATTAACAGTAAACCCAAGAAATGTTAATATATTTTCTACATAATATAGAAACAACTACAACGTTTATCTTAAAATTATGGGAGTTAATATATAACTATGATAAAATATGTACAATGTAGAAGATGTTTTGGCAAAAACGGAAAAGTTGCTAAGCCAGGATATATCTCTGAAATGAAACTTGCAAAAGACGGAAAAACTCAAGTTGAGGTTTTAACGGAATGTGAGTGTCATATCAAGTGGAGAAATGCCTGCAAGATAGAGGGTCGTGCAAAAAAAGCACATCTTAATATGAGATGGGTAGACTTCGACCCTGAAAAAGATTATGTTGGTGAAAGGTCTATATTTAATAGAAATAGACTTATTTCTTATACAAAACAGTCTTTAGACCCAAATACACCAGAAGAAAAAAGGGAAAAATTAAAGTCTTGTGTTCTCTATGTATATGGACCAAATGGTACACAGAAAACTACTTTGGCAAATTATGTAGGTTTTCAGTTCTTAAAAGCGAATAAAACAGTATATTACTGTTTAATGAATGACCTTATTAAACTTTTGCAGAAGGCTGACCGAGATGAAGACACTCAGGCACTCTTGGATAGGATTTCAGATGTAGACCTGTTAATTATTGATGAGGCTTTTGATAGTAAAAAAGTTACAGTTTACAAATCTGATTGGCAAATTCCATTTTTAGACACATTTTTAAGAAACAGAATTCAAACCAAGGATAAGGGTATATTATTTGTGTCAAATGTTGATATTGATGAAATTGCAGAAAATAAGTTTAGTCCTTCTATTCAAGACTTGGTAAACAGAAATGTTGCATTATGCAATGGAAAATTATATTTTGAAGATAATTATGTATCTTCTTTAAGTAAAGTTGATGTTGAGGAGTTATTCTAATGGCTGATGAAAAAACAATACAGTCCTCATCTGCAGTTCTTTTAGCAGAAGAAAGACTGTTAAACTATATTTGGTTAAAACCAGATTTACTCGATAGTGAAGACTATGACGAGAACTTGTTTATCCATGACGTTTGTAAAACTATCGCAAAAACAATAGACTATATGACTAAAAATGGTGTCCCATTAGATGCATTGGCATTATATAATGAGGCTGCCAAAATAGATATGTCTGTTAATAAAAATACTATTGATAGTATTATTGCACTTAATGACGTACCATCTGACTATATTAAAGATATCACTGATTTTTTACGTTCTATTAAAAAGTCGATTAAGTCATTAGAGTATATTGATAAAGCCAGAGGTATTTTATCCAGCAATGTTACCTTAACCCCTGAACTTATTAAGGAATTAAAAGACAACTTTGAACAAGCAGAGTCAGAAATTCTTGCATTTGACGATAAAACAGGTCAGGTAATTACACTTAAAGAATGGGGTGACCATTGGATAGAAGAATATAAGAAAAGGGAAAACGGAAAACAGTACTTCTTTAACGAATCCGTTATGGACGAAATGGTTGTTGACGGACCAATCCCAGGAACAGGTGGACTTGTAGTTGCAGGTTCAGGTATGGGTAAATCTACTTTTGTCTTGAAACTTGTAAACGGATTTATTAACTCTGGTATTCCTTGTATATTTTTCTCTTTGGAAATGGGTGAAATATCTACTTATGACCGTTTATTGTCTAGTAGGTTGCAGATACCTTATTCTGAAATAGTAAATCCTTCTGATGAAGAAACTTATTCTTCCATTTTAGCGGCAGTTGAGCAAGAAAGACAGAGTCTTGACCAGAATCAGTTCTTCCGTTTCTGTGAAAATGCAACAATTGACCTTAATTATATAAAGAAAGAAATTATCAAGTTCCAAGAATCTATTGGACAAAGATATTGTATTGTAGTAATTGACCTTATTACAATGGTACAAGACTTTGTTTCTGCAAGAAACGGACTTGGACTTGCACAGACTATTGAAGTTGCAATTAACAAAATGAACGCACTTTCTAAGGAACTCGGAATTCACTATATTGGTACTGCACAGTTAAATCGTAGTGGTGAAACTGCAAATGTAGTAGATATTGAAGATATAAATAGACTTAGACCTACAAGAGCACAGGTTAAAAACTCTGGTGCATTATTGGAACGTTGTCGTTATGTAGTATCTTTGTTCCGTAAAAAGTTCTTTATCGACCAGTATTTCCCTGACGACGAAGAGGCACAAGCAGAAGACGACTTAGTGGAAGTTTCTATGCTTAAACAGAATAACGGTCAGTGTAAACGTATGTATGAGTCGTTCAATGGTGAGTGTTTTACCCTTACATATGTAGAAAATGCTAGTAATTCTGAGGATTTTGAGGATGAATGAAAATATAGATAAAGAAAAATTATTGATAGAAATAGTAGAGTCTAATCTAAGTTCAGCATCTAAAGTTTATTTAATGGACTTGGTAAAAGACTCTAAAAATCAAGTCGTTAAACACTCTATAGTTGACGAAAATATCTTAAATCCGACCAGTTCTTGGGGTAAAAAAGGGGCAGAAGAGTACAAAAGTCAGTTTGATTATTATGGTCATTAAGGAGGCACACAATGGAAGATAAAGAAATGGAAAAAGGTGAGTTTTATAAATATTTAGCAGAACTCGATAAATTATCAAATGCACAGTTAATTATTGTTAAAAGTGTAATAGAGGGACTACTAAAAAACAATGGAAATAACAATGTGTTAATTGGTGGACTTACATATCCAACGATAACTGTACCAAATTGGGGTAATGTAAATAATAAAAATATACCAAACTGTTGCAAAAATTGTCCAAACTTTAAAGAGGGTGCAATTTGTAACTGTACATTACCTTATCTAGAACAACAAAGAACTAATGGTGAATATCATAGGGACTATAATGAGGTGAATATACCTCCCCTTACTATAAAAACAACGAGTAATACCAGTGATATTAATATACCAAACAATATTGTAACTTCAAGTTAATATATTATTATGGTGTAATCCTACACCACAATTTTTTTTATTTTTAAAAATAAAAAGGAACACACTTATATGAAAGAATTTGTATCCTTTATAGGAAATCAATATCTTACTGCGTCAGAACAACTTACTATGCACTGTAAGGATAAGGCAAAAGAAATTGTATCTTTTCAGGTATTACAACCTGACACTATTTATGCAATTATAGATGATAATAATGAAATTAAACTTAAAGAAGAAAATGAATCTTTATTAAAAAAGATTGAAGAATTAGAAAAATCGTCTATTGAATGGCATTATATGGAAAAAGACCCATTAGACTTACCTACAGCAGGGGTTAAGGTACTAGTATTATATAAAACAAAATGTGATAATTATGTTTGGGAACCTACAGTAGGTATTTTTACAAAAAAGAATGAATGGAATATCCCAAGTTTTGATAATAACTACCATTTTGTTGTAAAATGGGCTTATATATCAAACTAAAAAGGTGATTTTATGCAAATTCGTATAAAAAAAGAAATTGAAATTATTACAGATATTCCTGATAATGAGGCAGCAAGTTTTTTTGGTGAAAGTCCTTCTGATAACGATATTATTCAATGGGCAGACAATAAAGACGTATTAACAAGAGACGAGGCTTTACAAGTAGCAAATCCAGAAAGCTGGGTAAATTACGAAATCTTGAAAGAAATTGAGATAATTGATAAACCAAAAGAACTAATAGACCTCAGAGATAAATACTCCAAAAAATGGATTGACTACATTAAAGAAGAACTTGATAGATGTGAAAGATGTGACGATTGCACTGCAGTTGGAGACGACTATGACTGGGATATGAATTGTAATTGCAGTTCCTGCCCATTTAATAAACCTATAGACCCACCTTCAGAAGACGAATAAGTTCGGGATTATATACATAAAGTTTGCTATATTATAGATAAATTTAAAATAGGGGACTATATGAAAAAAGAACTTAAAATGCAGTGGATGGTTGATAAATTACTATCCCCAAACTATGAGTATAGAATTCATAACACAAATAAAAATTTTGGGCATATTGTTATGCCTACTGGAACTGGAAAATCTGGTGTCTGTATTGAAGACATCATATATCGTATTAGAAATCATAAAGACGGTACATTGATTATTAATATTTCCTGTCCAATTCTTAAACTTACTCAGCAACTAATGAATGACGTTTTTGAAGTAATTACGGGTCTAAAAATTGATACTTCAGAAATCAGATTTTTTGTAAACTCCTCAGATGACGGTGGTAACTATAGTGTAGCAGACCTTGAAATGGATATAAATAAATTAAATGAATTTGCCGTAAAGTTCAGTAAAATCAATATTATTGCATCTTGTAACAAGTCTCTTTATAAGTATATTAGTATGATTGAACTTTTAAGAGAAAATACAAAATCAAAATTTAATATTATAAACTATCTTGACGAATCACATTTACTTCATTTAAAATATGATAATACAGACGAAAATGGTAATATCCTTGACAAGGATGAATGTGTAGACCTGAAAAGAATGTGTGAACTTAGTTCATCTGTATATATGTTTTCTGCTACCCCAGATGCAAGTATGAATAAACTCGTAAAAGGATTTGATAAGCCTTATGAATCACGTTATATCCTAGAAGAGTCTGCAATCGAAGCAATTCACAAAAATGAAATTATTCCCCCACATTTAGAAATAATGAAAACTTCTAATGTAGATATTACAGTCGAACGAGCCCTTTTAGTTTTAGAAAAATCTAAAAAGCTATTACCAAATATTCATCATAAAATTTTAATTACTGCAAGAAGTAGACCACATTTAGATAAACTATATAAAGATTTAATTGCTGTCAGTAATAATAAGTTTAAAGTATTTGCAATCTGTTCAGCAGATGAAACTGAAAAATATGATGACTATTTTGTATCAGATATTAAAAAGTTTTCTGACGAAATTGAAAATTATGATGGAGATTGTTTTGTTATTCATGTGCAAATGTTAATCCAAGGAATTGATATTAAAGGATTAACAGACTGTATTATAGCAACAGCTAATCATGGTAATGTAGAATTTCATAGAACTATTATTCAAACTATTGGTCGTGTATTGAGATGTGCAGATGGTGAAAGAGGAAAACCTATTGAAGAACGTTCTAAAAAGTTTGGTGGTGCTTGGTTTATTATCCCTGATAATGATATTAATACTGACTCAGGGGACACTCAAACAAGTATGGAAAAAAGACTAAGAGGACTAATAGATAGATATTATGGATTTAACAGTCTTACTTTTGAAAAAAGAGAAAATAATACCCCTATGGACGGTAATAATTGGGTAAGTGTGAATGGGGGTAATACAGATATTTTTAAGTTCCCAAGTGATGAAAATCCTGAATTTGAAGTAATCTCAATTGATTTGTGTAGAATTATTGAGTCAAGATTTGGACCTTACCTTAAAAGGAAAGGAGTAAATACCACATTATTAAATTCACAAATTTTGTATGTAAAAGATAATTATATGAAAGAATATAATAAAGAGTTTTCAACAGAGGAATGGTTATCAAATAAAGAATTTACAGAGATTGTTTATAAAAAAATGTACAAATCCTTAAAAGATAGTTTAAACTTAACAGAAGACGAATTAAATAGGATATTATAATATGAGTATAGAAGTAAATAGCTTTATAGACTTGGGATTAAAAATTGATGAGATAGATAATAAGCCTAAAAATATTCTTTTATTAGGAAATACAAAAGGATTTTTTGGTAGTTGTTCTGAAGATAAGAATATATTTACAAACGCTTATGGTGATGAGGAAACCATAAAAAATAATTATTTCTGGTTAGAAAATGAATATAATATTTGCAATTCAAACTTATATATAATAGGAGATACAGACGTATGCAAGTATTATCATCGTATTATTTCTGATATAGCCAGCATGATGGGTAAAAAACCAAAATACAAGTATATGGATATAAATACCTGTGTCAAAAAGAAAGGTATATCAGAAGAAAAAGAAATTGAAAAGTACTATGTTAATATACTAAAAGAACAACGAGGAAAAAGAATGAAGTTTGATAAAATCATTATGAACCCACCGTATGACGGTAATTTACATTTGAAAATACTTGAACAGGCTATCTCACTTTTGAAAGACGACGGGAACTGTGTAAATCTTTCCCCTATCCGTTGGTTACAAGACCCTTTGGCAGAATATAAGAAAAATAGTGACTATCATAGATTCAAGGACGTTAGAAATAGAATTGAGAGTATTAAAATTATTTCTGCCCATGATTTTCAATTGATGTTTGATGTAGTAATGAATTTTGATATAGGTGTATATAAGATAAAAAATAATATTATTTCAAAAAAAATTGATATCATAAATCCTATTATTCGTAAAATTTCAAATTTTAATTATAATAACCCTGCACCATTAGAAAGTGATAAATATGTTGGTATTAGGGTTAGGATACCTATTATACTAGGTGGTAGGTCAGGGGGGAGTGGAAAAAGAAAGATACAACTTTCTACATTAGGGAAACTCTATGTATTTAGAGATGGGTATAAAGACGGTAAACAATGGTGGGAGCACTATAATACAAATCAATTTACCAAAAGAACTATTACAATGGGGTCTTCTATTGAATTCAATACTGAAAAAGAGGCAGAAAACTTCTGTAAGCAGTTTGAAACTACTTTGTGCAAATTTTATATCGGATTCGCTATTACGGACGTGAACGTCCGTAATAGTAATGTATTATGGATGGGGGATTGTATCAATCCAAGAACAGGATTGAAAGGATATAAGTCGGAGTGGACAGATAAAGATTTCTATGAATATTTTGGTATAACTGAACAAGAACAAAAAGAAATTGAAGAAACTATGAAACCATATATGTGAGGAAAATAAATACTTAGAAAATATGAACTTTGATAAAATAATAATGAACCCACCGTATGATAAGAACTTGCATTTGAAAATAGTGGAGCAATCTATGAATCTGCTTACTGACGATGGGATACTTGTAAACTTGTCACCTATAAGATGGCTTCAAGACCCTTTAGTTGAATATAAGAAAAATACTGATTGGGAAAAATATAAAGACTTACGGCAGCATATAAATAGTCTTACAGTAATTAAGACTGAGGAAGCCAGAGATTTATTTAAAATTGAACTATTACAGCCACTTGGTATTTATATTATTACAAATCAAATTAAAGATATATTTCATCACGATGAGTTTTTTCAAAAGATATTTAGAAAAATTATTAAAGATAACATATATGATACACTGAATATTGTTAAATATTCAGACCATTTGGATAATTATATTTGTTTAAATACACTTGCTCCTCCTATGAAATATGGTAGACCTATGTTTAGGTGGTTAAAAGACACAGGTGTATTGACAAAAACAAATAATTATTTGAAATGGAAAAACAGTATAAAATCTGCGACTAGGGGAGACGAGAAAAATACTCTTTGTGTAGTATTTAATACTGAACAAGAAGCCTTAAATTGTTTAAATACTATGGATAATACATTAGCAAAGTATTTGTGTATGAAGTCTGTTGTAGATGTACATGTTTATCCGAAATTTGCACCTTGGATGCCTGACTATTCTCATCCGTGGACAAATAAAATGATGTATGAATATTTCAATATAAATGAGCAGGAACAAAAAGAAATCGAAGAAACCATGAAGCATTATATGTAAGTGAACTTTCGGGATTTTGTAGTACAAGTCTGCTATATTATAAATGTGGGTGAAACATTATTTCGTCCATTTATTTTTGAGAGGTAATAAATATGGAAATTAAAGAACTTGAAGAATTAATCGTTTATCATCAGAACGCATATTACAATGGTAATGCAGAGATTTCTGACGCAGAGTTTGACGCATTATGGGACGAACTCAAAGAAAAAGACCCAATAAATAAACTTATTACAAGTAAAGTTGGAAAAGACGAATCTGATTTTTTCCCTAAAACAAAACATCTTATGATTATGGGCAGCCAGGAAAAGGCAAACTCTAAAGAAGAAGTTGAAAAGAAACTTGCAGGTATGACTGGTGATGGTGATTATCTTATTGAATGGAAACTTGACGGTGCATCACTTGAACTGCAGTATGAACACGGCAAGTTTAAGAAAGCCGTAACTCGTGGAGACGCCGAAGTAGGTGACGATATCACCTCAAATGCCATTAAAATGAATGGTATTATACTTGACGTTGGAGAAGAATTTACAGGCCCAATTCGTGGGGAAGTTCTTCTTTCAAAAGAAAACAAAGAAAAATATTTCAAAGACTATAAGAACTGCCGTGCTGCCGCAAATGGTACTATGAAACGTAAAGACGGTGATGGATGTCAGTATCTTAATATTCTTGTATATGACGCAAGATATTCTGATAAGTCAAAGTCCTTTGAGAATGAAGAAAATCTTATGATGTGGTTGGAGTCTAAAGGATTTAAAACTCCTGATTGGGCATTATATGAAAACTTAGATGCAGACACCTGTATGAAAAAGTTGGAAAACACTTTTAATAATTTAAGTAAAATACCATATGACATTGATGGACTTGTTATTAAGCAGGCAGAAATTGATATGGACGACTTGAATACAAATATCTGTCCAAAGACACAGTTTGCCTTGAAACCTGCACGTTCTTATGCAACTTCTACTGTAAAGGATATTGTTTGGGACAATACTAACGGCAGTTTCACACCTGTTTGTATTATTGAGCCAACTGACCTCTTAGGTGCTACTATAACTAGAGTAAATGCGTATAATATCCAATTCTTATTAGACATGAAACTAGAGATTGGTGATGTAATTAGTTTTACTAGATTTTCGGAGATTATTCCTGGTGTTGCAAGAAACCTTTCCAAGAATACAGTTAATCCAAGATGTAAAAACTAAGTTTGGGATTTTGTGAGTACAAAGTGCTATATTATATGTAAGAGGTACATATGAAAATTGAAGCCTCTGCCGAACTAAAGATTCGGCAGATTCTTGCACTTAGTCGCCTGTAAAGTGCTTCCTGCTTCATCGAGTTCGGTTGCTTGCAAAGCAAGCATTGCTATGTTTGCAACCTTAGAACTCTCCACAGGCGTAAATTCCCGTTCTTCCAACGGTATATAATTTTTCAAATTAATTGCAGCATTTACATCCCTTATATGATGTGTTCCACAATTACAACAAGTCCACTCTCTTTCTGAGAGTTTCAAACCTTTATACTGAAATCCACATTTAGAACAAAGCTGGGAACTAGGAAAATATCTATCTGCTTTGATTACTTTACAGTTGAAATCTTTTCCTTTTGCTTGAAGTCTTAAAACAAATGTTGACCAAGAAGTATCATTCATATTCTTGGCATTTCTTAAAAATTTTGAAATCCCTTTCAAGTTTAAGTCTTCAACCACAACTTTGTTATAAGATTTCACTAATCTTAAAGTTTCTTTTTCAATCCAATCTTTCCTAGAATTTGCAATGTGTTCTTCCAATCTTGCAAGCTTGATTCTCGCTTTCTCTCGATTTTTGGAAGAAACTTTTATAGGGCAGTTTTCAACTGCCACCATTTGCTTTCTAGCGAATTGACGTTGTAAGCATCTTAATTTTTTAGAGTAAGCTTGTTTTTGTGCAATATATCCGAAATCTTTTCCAGTTTGGTTTTCACTGGAAACATACATTTCAGATGGACTAAAATCCAATCCTATTGACTCTTTTCTATTTTCAACCTTGTAATTACAAGGTGATATTTCAAATAATATGGAAACATAATAATTTCCACTACAACTTTTAGAAACTGTCATTGAACATAATTTTTCTATTTGATTCCACCATTTAGGAAAATCTCTATCTTTGAAAATTACTTTTCCTACTTTTGGAATTTTAACTAGACGACTTTCAAAGAAAATCTTGCAATTTTCATTTACATTTGGTTCTCTATAACTTTGATGATTATCTTTTTTACTTTTAAACTTTGGAAATCCAGATTTTCCTTTTCTACTTCCATTATTTGATTTGAAAAAGTTTATAAAAGCATTATCACAATCCCTTCTAGTTTGTTGTAATGATGTAGAAGAAACTTCTTTCATATAAGGATAAATTTCTTTCCACTCTTTTTCTGTTTTAGGCTTAAAGTTTTTATAGATATCTTTTGATTTTATTTCTCTTTCTTCTTTTGGAATAGGTAGAATATTGTCAATATAAAACTCATTTCTTTCTTGCAAATGTTCATTATAAAGTTTTCTACAACAACCAAAGGTTTGATTTAAAAGTTGAGACTGTTCTTCTGTAGGGTAAATTCTTAATTTGAGAGATTTATGTTGAGTTGTAGAATTTTCGACTAATTTATTAGACATCTTAAATAATATTCCTATTTAATTTGTT
>Ga0233366_1000051_pt1 | contig 54422 bp, 44 predicted proteins | sample ElkDunMinimDraft_23_FD_191536 | JGI IMG/M metagenome (GOLD analysis project Ga0233366, IMG submission 191536) | Fecal eukaryotic communites from dung pellets of Tule Elk in California, USA - Elk Dung C4 | ecosystem: Host-associated > Mammals > Digestive system > Large intestine > Fecal | place...
CAGCGGGATCAGCTTCTCCGGGAAGTGGTACGGACCGTAGTTGTTGGAGCAGTTGGTGGTCAGCACCGGCAGCCCGTAGGTGTGGTGGAACGCGCGCACCAGGTGGTCCGAGGCGGCCTTGGACGCGGAGTACGGCGAGTTGGGCGCGAACGGGGTGGTTTCGCTGAATTTGCCGGTCTCGCCCAGCGTGCCGTACACCTCGTCGGTGGACACATGCAGGAAGCGGAACGCGGCGCCCTTGTCGGCCGGCAGCGCCTTCCAGTAGTCGCGCACCGATTCCAGCAGGGCCAGGGTGCCGACCACGTTGGTCTGGATGAACGCACCGGGACCGTCGATGGAGCGGTCGACGTGGCTCTCGGCGGCGAAGTTCACCACCGCATCGGGCTGGTGTTCGGCCAGCAGGCGGGCCACCAGCGCGTGGTCGCCGATGTCGCCGTGCACGAACACGTGGTCCGGGTTGCCCTCCAGCGGGGCCAGGGTTTTCAGGTTGCCCGCGTAGGTCAGCGCATCCAGGTTGATTACCCGCACGCCCTTGGCGACCGCTTCGAGGACAAAGTTACCGCCAATGAATCCGGCACCGCCGGTGACAAGCCATGTGGGCACTACCTGTTCTCCTGTTGGATATTGGTCGGGGCGTCGCATTCACGAACCTCCGAAACAGCGGAACAGGATACATCGCGCCTGTCTTCACGACTGCCTGCCTCAGGTGAACGCGGCGGTGCCACGCGCGCAGGCGTGCGGCAATGCAGCATAACCATACGCATTCGCATGGTCGACCTTCGCCAGTTAGAATCCGGGTCCCACCCCCCGAACCGGTTGCAGTCCAGGACCGGACGTTCCCCGTTACTGTGAGCCGGCCAGCGGCCGGCACTACAAGGATCGAGCACCAGATGAAAATCCTCGTCGCGTACAAGCGCGTGGTGGACTACAACGTCCGCATTCAGGTCAAGCCGGACGGTTCCGGCGTGGTCACCGACGGCGTCAAGCTGTCGCCCAACCCCTTTGACGAAATCGCGCTGGAAGAAGCCCTGCGCCTGCGTGACAAGGGCATCGCCACCGAAGTCGTGGTCGCCACGATCGCCCCCGCCGACGCCCAGGCCCACCTGCGCAACGGCCTGGCCATGGGCGCCAACCGCGCCATCCACGTGGTCACCGACCAGGCCATCCAGCCGCTCACCGCCGCGCGCACCCTGCTCAAGCTGGTCGAGAAGGAACAGCCGGACCTGGTGATCCTGGGCAAGCAGGCCATCGATGACGATGCCAACCAGACCGGCCAGATGCTGGCCACGCTGTGGGGCCGCCCGCAGGCGACCTTCGCCAGCAAGCTGGACATTGCCGACGGCAAGGCCACGGTCACCCGTGAAGTCGACGCCGGCCTGGAAACGCTGGAAGTGGATCTGCCGGCCGTGGTCACCACCGACCTGCGCCTGAACGAGCCGCGCTTCATCAAGCTGCCCGACATCATGAAGGCCAAGGCCAAGCCGCTGGAGACCCTGCAGCTGGCCGACCTCGGCGTGGACGCCGCCGATACCTTCAAGACCACCCAGTACGCCGCGCCGGTCAAGCGCAGCAAGGGCGTGATGGTCAAGGACGCGGCCGAACTGGTCGCCGCACTCAAGCAGAAGGGGTTGCTGTAATGACCAAGATCCTCGTTGTTGCCGAACACCATGACGGCAAGCTCAACGCCGCCACCGCCAAGACCGTCAGCGCCGCCGCCGCCATCAGCGGCGCCAGCATCGACGTGCTGGTGCTGGCCGCCGACCCGGCCGCCGTGGCTGCCGACGCCGCGCAGCTGGCGGGCGTGGCCAAGGTGCTGACCGTGGCCAACCCGGCCAACGCGCAGGCGCTGGCCCACGTACTGGCGCCGCAGATCGCCGCGCTGGCCACCGGCTATACCCACGTGTTCGGCCCGTCGACCACCTTCGGCAAGGACCTGATGCCGTGCGTGGCCGCCCTGCTGGGCGTCAACCAGGTGTCCGACCTGATGACCGTCGAAGGCAGCCACAGCTTCAAGCGCCCGATCTACGCCGGCAACGCGATCATCACCGTGGAGGTCCCGGCCGATCAGATCGTCGTGGCCACCGTGCGTGCCGCGTCCTGGCCGGAAGCGGCCAAGGGTGGCAGCGCCGCGGTTGAAGCGGCCAGCGTGGAGGCGACCCTGCCGTCGCACACCCGCTTCATCGGCCTGGCCGCCGGTGCCACCGACCGCCCGGACCTGCAGAGCGCCAAGCGCGTCGTGTCCGGCGGCCGTGGCGTGGGCTCGGAAGAGAACTTCAAGGTGATCTTCCAGCTGGCCGACAAGCTCGGCGCCGCCGTGGGTGCCTCGCGCGCCGCCGTGGACGCCGGCTACGTGCCCAGCGACCTGCAGGTGGGCCAGACCGGCAAGATCATCTCCCCGGAGCTGTACGTGGCCGTCGGCATCAGCGGTGCGATCCAGCACCTGACCGGCATCAAGGACGCCGGCACCATCGTGGCGATCAACAAGGATCCGGATTCGCCGATCTTCGAGATCGCCGATATCGGCTTGGTGGGGGATCTGTTCACGCTGCTGCCGGAGCTGGAAGCGGCACTTTGATCCACACTGTCCGCTCCCTCCAGATAGGTGCCTGCCGTGATCGGCTGCGATGAAACCGCGGTGAGTGGCCTTCCGGGCACGCCCCCCGACGTGTCGGTGGTCGTGCCTGTGTACGGGTGCGCCAGTTGTCTGGAGGATCTTGCCGACCGGGTAGGCGCCAGCCTGTCCGGTGCGGGCCTGACCCACGAGCTGATTCTGGTGGACGATGACAGCCCGGACAACGCGTGGCGCCGCATCTGCGAGATCAGTTCGCGATCGGCCGCCGTGCGGGGGCTCAGGCTGTCGCGCAATTTCGGCCAGCACGCCGCCATCAGCGCCGGGTTGTCCCGCGCGCGGGGGGCGACGGTGGTGGTCATGGACTGCGATCTGCAGGACGTTCCGGAAGAGATTCCCGCGCTGCTGGCGGGCCTGGATGGCGAACACGAGATCGTGCTCGGCCAGCGCGTCGAACGCCAGGACAGTTGGCTCAAGCGCTCTGGTTCGCGCCTGTTCTACCGCACGCTTGGCTGGCTCACCGATACCCGCTATGACGCCTCGACGGCCAACTTCGGGGCGTACAGCCGGAAAGTCGTGGATGCGATGAACGGCATGCCCGAGATGGACCGGTTCCTGCCACTGATGGCACGTTGGACCGGTTTCCGTACGCGCGCCATCCCGGTGTCGCACGGACGGCGTACCGAAGGCCAGAGCGGCTACAGCCTGCGCAAGCTGATCCAGATGGCCACCCGGATCGTGCTGTCCTTCTCGGACAAGCCGCTGCGGCTGGTCATGTCCCTTGCGTTCGCACTGGCCACAGTGGGCGTGTGCATCGCGCTGTTCGCGATGCTCCGCTACCTGGCCGGTGACATCCAGGTGGCCGGCTTCACCAGCATCCTCGCCTCGGTCTGGCTGGTGGGCAGCTTCATCATGGCCAGCCTGGGCGTGGTCGGGCTTTATCTGGGCCGCATCCATTACGAGACCAAGCAGCGGCCGGCTTTCATTGTCTGGCAGGACACCTGGAAGGACGCGGCATGAATGCCGTCTCCGGCCTTGTACCGGCCGCCCTGGATTCGGCCCGTTTCGGCATCCTGGTCGAGCGCGCTGCGTTCGACGAGGACACCGCCCTGTCCACCATCGTGGCGGCGGTCGCACGCTCGGCGGCCGACCTGATCATCCTGCGCACTGCCGCAGGACGCTCGGACATCGCCACCGCGCTGCAGCAGCAGGGAGAATTCGTCATCCATGCCGACACGCTGGTCTACCACGGCATGCCATTGGCCGCCGGATCGGGCGCGTTGGCCCCCAATGTCCGTGTCGCCACGGCCGCCGACCGTGACGCGATCGCCCTGATCGCCGCGGCCAGTTTCCAGGGCTACCGCGCCCACTACGCCGCCAACCCCCTGTTGCCCCAGGACAAGGTGCACGCCGGCTACGTCGAGTGGGCCCAGAGCCGGCTGGACGACACCCCCGACCGCGCCGCCACCTGGGTGGTCACCGACGGCGGTGCCATTGCCGGGTTCGCCACCTGTGACCGGCATGGCGACACCGTCGACATCGTGCTCAATGCGGTCCACCCGGATTTCGAGCGCCGCGGCCACTATGGGCGCCTGCTCGGCCACCTGGCGCACCACTACGCGCAACAGTCGCTGCAGCGCCTGATCATCTCGACCCAGGTCTGGAACTACGGCGTACAGCGGCAATGGGCCAAGGCCGGCCTCCGGCTGTACGCTGCACTGGACACCTACCATCTGGACCGCAGGCTGGCGCGATCGAGCGCGTTGCGCCGCCCATGATGCCCCTCTTTCCGCAGGCACGTCCCGACACCGGGGCCTGCCTGCCGCCCTTATTTTCCAGGCGCCTTTCTGCATGAGCTATGTATTCATCGGCATGACCATCCTGCTGACTGCTTACGGACAACTTGTCCTGAAGTGGCAGGTGGGACTGCACGGCCATCTTCTGGCCAGCCCGATCCAGCCCCTCAACCTGCTGCAGCTGCTGCTGAAGCCGTGGGTGATCTCGGCCTTCGTGGCCGCCTTCGGCGCATCGCTGTGCTGGATGGCCGCCTTGAGCCGCATGCCGCTCAGCCGTGCCTACCCGTACATGGCGATCAATTTCTTCATCGTCGCCCTGTTCGCCGCGGTGCTCTTCCGCGAACAGCTGGACGCCTACAAGATCGCCGGCACGCTGATTATCATGCTGGGCGTGGTCGTCCTGTCCCGATCCGTCGCCTGACCCGCCCCGACACCTACCCTGAGAGCCATCGTGATTCCATTCAACAAACCATTCATGACGGGTAGCGAACTGGAGCACATCGCCCAGGCACATGCCAACGGCCATCTGTCCGGCGACGGCCCGTTCACCAAACGCTGCCACGCATGGCTTGAGCAGAACACCGGCGCCGCCCGCGCCCTGCTGACCCACAGCTGCACCTCGGCCCTGGAAATGGCGGCACTGCTGCTGGATCTGGAGGAAGGCGACGAGGTCATCATGCCGTCGTATACCTTCGTTTCCACGGCCAATGCGTTCGCGCTGCGTGGCGCCATTCCGGTGTTCGTCGACGTCCGTGCCGACACGTTGAACCTCGACGAACAGCTGGTCGAGGCGGCGATCACCCCGCGCACCAAGGCCATCTGCGTGGTGCATTACGCGGGCGTGGCCTGTGAGATGGACACGATCATGGACATCGCCGCACGGCATGGGCTGGTGGTGGTGGAAGACGCGGCGCAGGCCATCATGTCCACCTACAAGGGACGCCCGCTGGGCACCATCGGCGAGCTGGGCGCGCTCAGCTTCCATGAAACCAAGAACATCATTTCCGGCGAAGGCGGCGCGCTGCTCTGCCGCGACAGCACCTACGCCGAACGCGCCGAGATCATCCGTGAGAAGGGCACCAACCGCAGCCGCTTCTTCCGCGGCCAGGTCGACAAGTACACGTGGGTGGACGTGGGCTCCTCGTTCCTGCCCGGTGAGATCACCGCGGCGTTCCTGACCGCGCAGATGGATGCGGCCCGGCAGATCACCGACCAGCGCCTGGCCATCTGGGACCGATACCACGCCTGGGCCGAGGCGCATGAGCGCGCAGGCACCGTGCAGCGTCCCAGCATACCGGCCGACTGCACGCACAATGCGCACATGTACTACCTGCTGCTTCCCTCGCTGGAGGTACGCACCCGCTTCATCGCCGAGCTGAAGCAGCGCGGTGTGCAGAGTGTTTTCCATTACATCCCGCTGCATTCGTCGCCGGCCGGGCTGGAACATGGCCGCTGCGGTTCGGCGATGCCGGTTACCGACGACATCAGCGCGCGTCTGGTGCGCCTGCCGCTGTGGGTGGGCGTGGAACAGCAGATGGACACGATCCTGCAGCACGCCGACGAAGCGCTGCGCGCCGCGCTGGCCTGACCCGGTCAGGGGCGGGTGGAACGGCCTGCCTGCGCCCACCCTTCCGGGGCCGGGGCGCAGGCATCACGCAAGCTGAATACAGGCGAGTACGCGGGCCGGGCAGGCTGACGCGCCCTTACGGGGCCTGTCGCTATAATCGACGGTCACCCCAAAAAGGACTTCTTTGATGACGCTTCCCTGCTTCAAGGCCTATGACATCCGTGGCCGGGTGCCCGAAGAACTCAACCCGCCGCTGGCCAAGCGCATTGGTGCAGGAACCGCCACGCTGCTGGGCCCGGGCCCGGTGGTATTGGGCTACGACATCCGCCTGAGCAGCCCCGAGCTGCATCAGGCGCTGGCCGAGGGCTTCCGTGCCTCGGGCCGCGACATCATCGACATCGGGCTGTGCGGCACCGAGGAGGTCTATTTCCAGACCTTCCACCGGCAGGCCGCTGGCGGCGTGATGGTGACCGCCAGCCACAACCCGATGGACTACAACGGCATGAAGCTGGTGCGTGAGCAAGCGCGCCCGATCAGCGGCGACACCGGGTTGTTCGACGTGCGTGACTACGCCGCCGCTGACACTGCGCTGCCGGAAGGCGGCAACGGTCAGTTGCGCCAGGACACCGACAAGAGCGCCTACATCGAGCACCTGCTGGGCTATGTGGACCGCAGCGTCCTGAAGCCGCTGAAGATCGTGGTCAACGCCGGCAACGGTGGCGCCGGCCTGGTGATCGACCAGCTTGCGCCGCACCTGCCCTTCGAGTTCATCCGCATCCAGCATGAGCCCGATGGCAGTTTCCCCAACGGCATCCCCAACCCGCTGCTGCCGGAAAACCGCGCCGCCACCGCCACCGCCGTGCGCGAGCATGGTGCCGATTTCGGCATTGCCTGGGACGGTGATTTCGACCGCTGCTTCTTCTTCGACGCGAAGGGCGACTTCATCGAGGGCTACTACCTGGTGGGCCTGCTTGCCACCGCGCTGCTCAAGCGCTACCCGGGCGGCAAGATCATCCACGACCCGCGCCTGACCTGGAACACCGTGGAAATGGTGCAGCAGGCCGGTGGCGTGCCGATCATGAGCAAGACCGGCCATGCGTTCATCAAGGAGCGCATGCGCGCCGAAGACGCCATCTACGGCGGCGAGATGAGCGCGCACCATTACTTCCGGGAGTTCGCCTACTGCGATTCGGGCATGATTCCGTGGCTGCTGATCGCCGAGCTGGTGTCGCAGACCGGCACGTCGCTGGGTGATCTGGTTGCCGACCGCATGCAGGCATTCCCGTGCAGCGGCGAGATCAATTTCCGCGTCGACGATGCCAAGGCCACCGTTGCCCGCGTGATGGCGCATTACGCCAGCGAGCAGCCGACCCTGGACAACACCGACGGGGTCAGCGCCGAATTCAAGGACTGGCGCTTCAACCTGCGCAGCTCCAACACCGAACCCCTGCTCCGCTTGAACGTGGAGACCCGTGGTGACGCCGCCCTGCTGCGCACCCGTACCGACGAGCTGACCGCCCTGATCGGCGGCAGCGCGGCCCAACACTGATCCAGGACGCATCCATGTTGCCCATCGTTCCCGTCATCCTCTCCGGTGGTTCCGGCACCCGCCTGTGGCCCGTCTCGCGCGAGGCCTATCCGAAGCAGTTCCTGCCGCTGGTCGGGGAGGACACCATGCTCCAGGCCACGTGGAAGCGCGTTGCGCAGGTCGCCGGTGCCGCACCGATCGTGGTGGCCAACCAGGAACACCGTTTCATGGCCGCCGAGCAGCTGCGCGAGTGCAATGTCACGCCGCAGGCGCTGATCCTCGAACCGATCGGCCGCAACACCGCCCCGGCGATCGCCATTGCCGCGCTGCAGGCAATGGCCAACGGCGATGACGCGCTGCTGCTGGTGTTGCCGTCGGACCACGTGGTGCGCGATGAAAAGGCGTTCCACGAGGCGGTCGAGCAGGCCGCGGCCGCCGCGCAGACGGGCAAGCTGGTCACCTTCGGCATCGTGCCGACCGCACCGGAAACCGGCTACGGCTACATCAAGGCCGCGGCTGGCCAGGGCGTGCGCGCGGTCGAGCGCTTCGTCGAGAAACCGAACCTGGAAACCGCCGAACAGTACGTGCGGTCCGGCGAGTACTTCTGGAACAGCGGCATGTTCCTGTTCAAGGCCTCGCGTTACCTGGCCGAGCTTGAAGCCCTGCAGCCGGCCATCCTGGCCGCCAGCCGTGCCGCGCTGGATAAGGCGTCGCGCGACAGCGACTTCATCCGCCTGGATGCCGACGCCTTCGCCGCCAGCCCGAACGATTCCATCGATTACGCAGTGATGGAAAAGACCGCCGATGCGGCCGTGGTGCCGCTGGATGCCGGCTGGAACGACGTGGGCTCGTGGTCGGCGCTGTGGGAAGTGTCGGACAAGGATGCCTCGGGCAATGCCTGCCACGGCGACGTGATCGCGGTCGATTGCCGCAACAGTTATGCCTACGGCAGCCGCCTGATCGCCATGGTCGGGCTGGATGACGTGGTGGTGGTGGAAACCGATGATGCGGTGTTCGTGGGCCACAAGGACCGCGTGCAGGACGTCAAGGACATCGTGGCCCGGATCAAGCGCGACGGCCGCAGCGAAGCAGCCGCGCACCGCAAGGTCTACCGCCCGTGGGGCGCCTACGACTCGATCGATAACGGCGCCCGGTTCCAGGTCAAGCGCATCACCGTCAAGCCGGGCGCCACGCTCAGCCTGCAGATGCACCACCACCGGGCCGAACACTGGATCGTGGTCAGCGGCACTGCCGAGGTGACCCGTGGCGAGGAGGTCATCCTGCTGACCGAAAACCAGAGCACCTACATCCCGCTGGGCGTTACCCATCGCCTGAAGAACCCGGGCAAGCTGCCGTTGGAGCTGATCGAAGTGCAGTCGGGCAGCTATCTGGGCGAAGACGACATCGTGCGCTTCGAGGACAGCTACGGCCGGGCCTGAGCACGCGCGCGGGTAGTTGGCAGTCTCTCAAGACCCCCGCTTCGGCGGGGTTTTCTGCATCTGGTGGGCGTGCATCGGTCCGGCATGCCGCAGTCGCACTTGCGTGGCCAGCGGCAAGTGCAGGACTATCAGCAGTCAGGAGGGTCACTCCGGCCTCCCGCCACCCCGTACCTCGAGAGGTTAGCCATGGCCCAGAAGACGACCGGCCTTCACGCAATTCTCTCGGCCCCGTGGGCCTACGACCTGCTGCAGAACATCCTGGGCGCACAGAAGGCGCGCAAGCGCCTGCTCAACGACCATGCGCGGCCGGGGCCCAACGCGACCATCCTGGATATCGGGTGCGGGACCGGTGAGATCGTCCCCCACCTGCCAAAGGGAGCCGGCTACCACGGCTTCGACCTGTCCCCGCTTTACATCGAATCGGCCAACCGCCGCTTCGGCAACCGCGCCACGTTCCACTGCATGGACATTGCCGACTACCAGCCACAGGACGGCGACGAACTGGCCGACGTGGTCCTGGCCGTCGGCATCCTGCACCACCTGGACGACGATATCGTGGTGAAGTTGATGCAGTCGGCGCGCAGCAAGCTCAAGCCCGGTGGCCATCTGGTCACCATGGATGGCACCTTGGTGGACGACCAGTCCTCCCTGGCACGCAATCTGATCCTGCGCGACCGCGGCCAGAACATCCGCACACCGGATGCCTACCGCGCCTTGGCGGAGAAGGCCTTCCAGGACGTCAAAGTCACCGTTCGCCACGACATGATCTACGTTCCCTACACGCATTGCGTAATGGAGTGCCGCGCCTGAGGGCGAACGATGCCTGAGCGCGCGTCAGCCACGGGAGGCTGACGGCGGCATCGTGCTACAGCGCCGCGCGGGGAAGCGCGGCGACACAGAGCAACCTGAGCAAGAACAGCACTGCCAGATGATGCCCGGGTTGGGTGAGACCCGGTAGAGACCAAACGTGGTTCTTCCTGCGGAATCGACCTGTGAGCAGAGCATCGATGCACTCGACTGCGGTACCGCACGTGCGCGGGGAAAAGCGCTGGCGCGCCGGTGTGACCGGCTTCCTGACCCGTGAGCGCGGGCGCACCGCAGTGGCGTCAGTGCTGCTGGTGATCAATGTGGTCCTGCTGATCACCTACCTGTTCGTCAGCTACAAGGGCATCTTCCACTCCGATTCGGCCGTCAAGAATCTGCTCGCACAGGAAATGCACGATACGGCGCGGTTCTTCCCGCCGGGCTGGAACTACGTCAACAAGGACCTGATGGTCCTGTTCGGCCAGCTGGGCATCTTTCCCCTGCTGTTCTTCTTCGACAACAGCTACACGCTCTATGCGATCTCCAGCAGCGTGGTGGCCCTGCTCATTCTGGCCAGCGCCGGCTGGTTCACCGGGCTGCTGGACGGCAGACCCTGGCAGCGGGTGCTGGCCGTGGCGGTGCTGGCCGGCGGCATCTCGGGCGGCGTCGCGGAGGATGTGTTCGGACAGGCCGCCTACGGTGCGGTGGTGATGTTCACCTGCCTGGTCACGGTGCTGGCCTGGAAGGTCATGAGCACCGCGATGGCGCGGCGCGTTCTGTGGTGCGCCCTGCTCTTAGGGCTGGTGACCCTGATCACCTGGAGCAATCCGCAGCGGTCGGCCGCGTCCTACCTGCTGCCGCTGTTCTGTGGGCTGGCCGCCTATGCCTGGGGCGGAGAGTGGAAGCGACGCCTGCAGCGCTGCGTGCCGGTTGTCGTGGCGGCCCTGGGCGGCTTCGCCGCAGGCGCGGTTCTGAGCGTGCTGACGCTGACCCGGGTCAACAACAATGCCGGTGCGGGGGCCGCACGCTGGCTGAGTTTTGATGGGATGGCCGCGAACGTGGTGCACACCGGGCATGCGCTGATGGGCCTGCTGGGCGGCGTGCCGGTCGGCGGTGGCAGCGTGACCACCGCGGCCGGACTGTACGCCGCGGTGAGGCTTCTGGCGGCCCTGGTGCTGCTGGTGATGATCGGCCGGAGGATCGTGGTGATGTGTGCGGGCCCCGGCGATCGCGCGCGGTTCGTGGGCGGGCTGCTGGCGGGACTTTCACTGTGCTTCCTGTTCCTGCAGGCCACCACCACCATTCCCGACATCAACGACCCGGTCAGCGCGGCACGTTACTTGACGCCGATGGTCGTCCTCGGGGTGATGGCCGTGGTCTGCTCGCCGCTGGATGCCGCCGCGCCGCTGCGGTCGCTGCTGGTGGTGGGCATGAGCCTGCTGCTGGCCACCAGCAGTGTGGTGTCCTCCAATCCCGGGTCGATGATCAATCCGGGCTGGCAGAATCCACAACGCGACGCGCTGGTCGCCGAGCTGAAGACCCTGGGGCTGCGCTACGGCTATGCCAACTACTGGAACGCCGGGTCGCTGACCGTGCTGAGCGGCAGCGAGATCCGGATTCGCCAGATCATCATTTCCAGTGGCCTGCCGCTGCCCATGCGCCACCTGTCATCCGATCGCTGGTACGAGCCGGAGGCGTGGCAGGGCGAGACCTTCCTGCTGCTCAATGACACCGACATGGCCGCGATGGACTGGAGTGCCATGACCCGGCATGCCGGGGCGCCGATCCGCGAATCGCGCGTCGGCAACCTGCACCTGTACGTCTTCAAGCACAACATCGCGCGGGACCTGCCCAACTGGAGCAATGCACTGAACGCGCCGTACCGCCTGTGGGCCGCGCCTGACAGCGCGAAAATGGTCGGCCGATGGGTCGATGCGGAAGGCGCGCTGCGGACACGGGTGGGCGAGTCCGGCTTCCTTCAGTACGGCCCGTACCGGCCGCTGCGTCGCGGCACCTATCAGGTGACCTATGACGTCACCGGCAGCAGCGAGCCGACGGGACAGGTGGTGGCCGTTGTGGATGTATCGGTTGCCGGCGGCACCGGCATTCTGGGGTCCGCGGAGGTTCGCGCAGACGGCCAGACCACGCATACGGTCCAGTTCCGCCTGGATCAGCCGGTCACCGACCTTGAACTACGGGTCATGGCAACGGGCAGCGGCGAGGTGGCGTACAGAGGACTCACGCTCTCGGCCCGGTGAAAAACCCTGCGCCAGCGCCCCGATGGGCGCTGGCGAGGGGCGCGATCAACGCGCGGACAGTGTCACGCCCTTGTAGGTGACCTCGCCGGTGCCGTTGGCAACCACGCGCATCTCCAGGGTGGCCACGGGCTTGTCCAAGGTGAACTCGATGGTGTGCTGGGCAGTGCCGTCGCCGCGAACCTCCGCCACGCCCATCACCTGCGCCCCGCCTTTGGCGACCACATCCACGACCGCCACCACCTGCTGTGCAGGATCGGCCTGGCCGGCGACATCGAACGTGACGCTGTAGCGTCCGCGGCCAAGCAACACGTAGGGCCCGAACTGAAGGTAGCCGGACTCGCCGGGCATGGCCTTCAGCGACTGGGTCGAGTCGACCCAGCGCCCGACCGTTTTCGACCCGTCCGGCCCGGCGTTGATCCGCAGCGGCTTGCGCAGCACCGCACTCCAGCCGGGAACATCCAGGGCCAGGTTCTGCTTGAACACGAACACCTGCTTGTCACCGATCCTGGCCTGCCGGATCGGCTGGCCGGCGTAGTGGGTCAGCGTGCCCCAGTTGATCGACGCCACTTCGGTGTCGGTCAGCAGCAGGAACGTCTCGCCCTGCCAGGCTTCCGGCTCGTACCAATGGTCCGACGAAAGGTGGCGCATCGGAACCGGCAGACCGTTGAACACCTCGACCTGCCGGATCTTGACGTCGCCGCCGCTGAGGACGGTGAGCGCACCGGCATTCCAATAGGTGGCATAGCCATACTGCAGCCCCATGGCCTTCAGTTCGGCCACCAGCGCATCACGCTGCGGGTTCTGCCAGGCGGGGTGGATCATCGAGCCCGGGTTGAAACGGACCACGCTGTTGGTGGCCAACAGCAGGCTGAGTCCGACCACAAGCAGTGCCCCCAGGCGGGACGCGCTCTGGAGCGGCGAGCAGATCACCAGCAGCAGCGCCAGCGTGGTCGCCGGAGCCAGATAGCGGGCCACGCTGACCGGGTCGTTCATGTCGGCCACGGTGGTGGTGACATGCAGGAACAGGAAGCACGCGGCCAGACCCGCCACCATCCCGCCTACGAAGCGTGCCTGCGGGCTGGCACTTCGGCACAGCGCAACGACCTTGCGTCCCATCAGCACCAGCAGGATCACCGCGGCAAGCAGCCGCAGCGCCGCGTAGATGCCCGGTGCGCTGATGACATTGCCGCCACCGGCCGGCACGCCGCCCAGCAGGGCCACCAGGCCGTGGGCGGTATGCACGATGTTGGTGGCCATCGCGTTGAAATCGAGCCAATGGGCTGCGCCCACGCCCGCACTGTTGTTGACCTGCGTCAGCGTCCAGACGCTGAGGCCGGCGCCGATGGCGAACCCGAGCACCGTGGCAGCCACTACCGGCACAGATGCCCGCAGGCGCGGCTTCCAGTCCCCGCCCCACAGGTAGGCGGCCAGGCCGCAGTACAACGGCAGCAGGTAGGTGGCCGCGGCGCGCTGCGGATTGCTCCACGTGCACAGGGCAACCAGGACGAACAACAGTGCCCACCACACCGGACGTCGCTGCGGCAGGGCCGTCATCGACTTCCAGGTCAGCACCGTGATCAGGCAGCTGAGCATCAGTAGGATGCCGTACGCCGCCTGGCCGAAGATGTCTTCCTCGATGCCCGCCGAGACCCCGCCGGCGAGCACGGCCAACGCCAGCACACGCTGCCAGGTACTGCCCCCGAGCAGCCCGGTAAACCACCAGACACTGCCCAGGATCAGCACGGCCACGGCAACGCCGGTCACCGCATAAAGCGTGTAACTGCCTTCATAGAAGAACTGAAGCGGCCACACGCCGAGCTGGGCAAACAGGATCATCAGATCCTTGTTGACGTAGTTCCAGCCCGCCGGGAAGAACCGGCCGGTGTCGTGCATCTCCTGCGCCAGCAGTACACGGACCGCCGAATCGGAGTGGAAGATGCCCTTGTAGCTGACGAAGAGAAACACCACCAGCAGGACGAAATTGATCGCCAGCAGGAACGCCGCCAGCAGGGTGCGGCGGCGGTCATCGCACAGGAACTGCCCGGCCCGCAGGAGGGCGTCCGGCCAACCGCGTTGTTGGGCGGGGGCAACGTTCAATGGAGATTGGCTCACGGGGTGCTTCCGTACATCCAGGACAGGGTGGAGGCGAAGTCGAACGCGGGCATCTCACCGACCTTGGCCAACACCTTGTCGTTGGAGCCGCGCAGCGATTTGACTTCGTTGCCGCGCACAAAGGCGGGGTTCACCCGCACCTCGATGGTGTAGCCGGCGAGTGCGTTGAGCGTGTCGATCACCTGCTGCAGCGACCACTCCACGCCGGAGCAGACGTTGTACACCTCGCCAACGCCCGGCGTGGCGAGCAACCGCGCGTACAACTCGGCAACCCAGCGCACGTCGTAGAAATCGCGTGACACGTCGATGTTGCCCAGCTCGATCACCGGCGCGCGACGCTTGAAATGCCCCACGATCTTGGGAATCAGGAACCGTTCGGACTGCCCTACCCCGGTGTAGTTGAACGGCCTGACCACGGTGATCGGTAGCCGGTCCTTCCACAGCGACGCCATCGCCTCCATGGCCATCTTGCTGACGGCATAGTCATTCTGCGGCGACAACGGCGCGTCTTCGCCGAGCACACCGCCCACGTTGCCATACACGTTCGCGCTGCTGGCCAGCAGCACATGCGCCGGCGGCGTCGGCAACCCGGCAAGGGCCTCGAGCAGGTTGCGCGTGCCTACGATGTTGACCCGGTAGATTTCATCGGCATCCCCATGGGCGACAAATGAGATCGCCGCCAGGTGGATGACATAGGCCGGCTGCAGCGCCTCAAGGGCGACCTGCAGCGCGGCGCGATCGAGCAGATCCACCGACGCGGTGCCCGACGGGCCCGCGTGCGACCCCAGGGTCACCACCTCGTACCCATCGGCCTGCAGCCGCTCGATCACGTAGCGTCCGGTGAAGCCGGACGCCCCCGTGATCAGGACACGCTTACCGGGGATCTCAGAAGGAGAAACCACGTTCGTTCCTCTTCAGGTCCGCCTCAACCATCATCTGGCACAGCTGTTCCAGGGTGGTCGTCGGCTTCCAGCCCAGCACGCGCGCGGCCTTCTCCGGATTGCCGATCAGCAGGTCGACTTCTGCCGGGCGGTGGAACTTCGCATTGATGCGCATCACCGTCTTTCCGGTGGCCGTATCGACCGCGGTTTCGTCCTGGTCCTTGCCCCGGAACTCGACGTCGATGCCCGCGCCCTTGAAGGCCATCTGCACGAAGTCGCGCACGGTCTCGGTGCGGTTGGTTGCCAGCACGAAGGTGTCGGGCTGGTCGACCTGCAGCATGCGCCACATGCCTTCCACGTATTCCTTGGCAAAGCCCCAGTCGCGCTTGGCATCCAGGTTGCCCAGCTCCAGGCAGTCCAGCTGGCCGAGCTTGATCTTGGCCACCGAGTCGGTGATCTTGCGGGTCACGAACTCACGGCCGCGCAGTGGACTTTCGTGGTTGAACAGGATGCCGCTGGAACCGAAGATGTCGTAGCTCTCGCGGTAGTTCACCGTGATCCAGTGCGCGTAGAGCTTGGCCACGCCATACGGGCTGCGCGGGTAGAACGGCGTCTCTTCGATCTGCGGGATGGCCTGCACCTTGCCGAACATTTCCGAGGTCGACGCCTGATAGAAGCGGATCTTCGGATTGATCAGGCGGATCGCTTCCAGCAGGTGGAGCGCGCCGACGCCGGTGATCTGTGCGGTGGTGGTGGGCTGTTCGAAGCTCACGCCCACGAAGCTCTGCGCGGCCAAGTTGTAGATCTCGTCCGGCTGGATCTTCTGCACCATCGAGATGGTGGTGCCCAGGTCGGTGAGGTCGTACTCGACCAGATGCAGGTTCGGGTGGTTGAGCACGCCCACTTCGTCCAGGCGCCAGAAGTTCACCGAGCTGGTGCGACGGTACGTGCCATGGACCTCGTAGCCCTTCTCAAGCAGCAGTTCGGTCAGGTAAGCACCGTCCTGACCCGTGATACCCGTGATGATTGCCTTCTTCATGATGTGTTTTCTTCTTCAATGATTGATACGGTTTTGGCAGGTCGGTCCCTGCTGCAGATCCGGCAGCTAACGGGAGCGACGTTCTCTACGCGCCGGGTGGCTGCGCAGCGAAGCCGCGCGCCCGGACCCCCAGCGAGCCTGGCAGTAGGCTGAAGCGGGATATTCTGCCACGGGTCTTCACATTCCCCGCGACACGCCCATCACAGCCTGCAGCACCGGCCCGCCCTGCCAGTGTCCGCTGTAGCAGCGCCGGCCCGGTTGCCGTCGCGATACTGTGGTCGAGCACGTTATCCAGCGTGCATCCTCGGTGCCCAGTCATCCCAGTTCGCCTCCTGCACGCCGGTCCAGCGCAGATGCCGGCGCGCCACGCTGTCCACCGCCTGCGCGCCGGGCATGCCGAGCAGCAGGTCACCCGGTGCTGCATCCACGGGATCATCGGCCAGCATGTCGTCAGGACAGCCCAGCAACGCCAGCGTTGCCTTGCGCGCATAGTGGTAGACGCCGTCACCGCGGCAGGTCACCGGCTCGATCCGCCAGCCCGGCGGCGGCGCCAGCAGCAGTACGCGCAGTCGCTCCAGCGCGTTCTCGTTGCCTGCCGCACTCAGCGCATCGATATCCACCAATGCCTGGGGGCAGGTCGACGCCGCCGGGAAACTCCAGGCCATGGCCTGGCCAAGCGCGGCTTCATCCACCATCCCGCCGCCGTGGGCCAGGTAACGACCGAGCGAGGTAACCAACGCCTGCGGTGACGCCTCGGCAGCGGCATGGAACGCTTCGATGGCCTGGTGGTACGCCTCTGCGCATCGACGCGGCCCGTGGACGTCGAGCATGAACGCCCGGGCGTCGGCGGACAGGCGCGCGCGCAGCGCGTCATCGCGGTAGAGCGTGACCAGTGCATCCTGCAGCGACGCATCGTCGAACGCATCGGGCAGCTTGATGACGACATGGTCCGGCAGGTCGGCCATGGCGCCGTTGGCATTCACCACCGTGGCCAGCCCATGGTTCATCGCGTCCAGGACCGCAGCCGACGTCTCGCCTCGCGAGAAGGTCCGCAGCTGCACGGCAACGTCGCCGGCCATCAGGTAGCGGCGGAAATCGTCCCGCTCGGCGAACCCGGTGATGTGGATACGCTTGCCTGCCGGACTGGACTGGACGCTGCGCTCGAGCGCATGGCCGTAGTCGTTCGGATCGGCCTGGCCGACGAAGACCAGGTGGCACCGCTCGTCCTTGGCCAGCGGTGATGCCAGCCACGCGTCCACAAGGCGCGCGTTCTGCTTGGATGGCGCCATGAAGCCGAAGCTGCAGACCACGAAGGCGTTTTCAGGCAGGCCCAGCGCTGCGCGTGCAGCACGGCGCTCGGCCGTGCCGGGGAACGCCGGCGCACGCATGAGGGGAACCTCACGCCACGACGCCGTATCACCGCACGGGTAGTACTGCTGGGCCATCCGCCGCGAAACGGCGGAATGGACAACCACGCCCTGCGCCGCAGACAGCACCGTGAAATTGCACGGATAGTCCTGCATGAGCTGTTCGTGCTGGCGGTCGGCCTTGGCCGGCATGGGCACGTAACCATGCGAGCGGTACAACGCCTCGTTCCACGTGCCACGCATTCCCATGGCCAGTTCGCGGTAGGCGAACAGGCCACTGAGGAAGAAATCGTGCAGCACCACCACGCCCGGCACCCGCTCCAGCATCTCCACCATGTGGGCGTGGTACATCGAGTTGCCGAAATGGTAGATCACCCGGTCGTAGCCGGCGCCGTGCGCCTGGAACCACGCTATATCACGCACCCGCGCCGTGCCCTCCACGGCATGGTCGTCGATGTCGGGCTGGGTGAGGATCACATCGATCTCATAGAAGCGCGCCAGCTCGGGCACCAGCTCGGCACTGTAGTCGGCGATCCCGCTGCGCTCCGGCGGCATCGGCGAAACGTAGGCCAAGCGGGGCCGCGGGGCCGCCAGCGGACGCTCACAGCATGCCTCCATGGCCGCGATGGCCTTGATGGCGCTGGCATCCCAGGAGAACTTCAGCGCCTGCACCGGCGCGTGCGCGAGCAGCCGCGCGCGGAAGGCCTCGTCGGTCAGGCCCTGCGCCATCTTCTGCATGATGGCCAGATCGTCATAGGGGTCGAACAGGGCCTCTTCCAGGCCGATGACCTCCGGCAGGCTGGACGTGGCCGCACCGATCACCGGCGCACCACACTGCATCGCCTCCAGCGCGGGCAGGCCAAATCCTTCATGCCAGGACGGGAACACGAACAGCCGCGCGATGTTGTACAGCGCCACCAGGTCCTCTTCCGGCACGAATCCGGTGAGCACCACTTCGTCCTCGCGCAACCCACAGTCGCGCATGAGGGCGGTCAGCAGGCGTCGCGGCTCTTCGTGCACGGAGCACACGATGGCCAGCTGATGCGCCGATCGCACGTTCTTGGGCAACTTCGCATAGGCGCGGATCAGCCCTTCAATGTTCTTGCGATGGTCGATGCCGCCGGTGTACATCACAAAGGGACGCGTCAGCGCGTACCTGCCACGGACCGCCGCCTCGTCCAGGGCATCGGCACCCAGGCGCTGGAAGCCCTCGTCGATGGCCGAAGAAATATTGACCACGCCGTCGGCATCGAAGCCGAGATGGTCCACTGCCTCCTGCGCGGCCGAGGCGGAGATGCCCAGCAGCAGGTCGGCCCGCCGCATCTGCGCGATCTTGCCGTGATACCAGCGCGCCATCACCGGGTTGTCCAGGTAACGCTTGCGGTAGATCAGCGGAATCAGATCGAACAGGGTCACCGCCGTGCGCATCGGGGTGCTGCCAACGCCGATGCTGGTGATGGCAGGCTCGCCCAGCCCTTCAAACAGACTGGACACATGCACGATGTCCGGCTTCAACGCCTGCAGGAAGGCTTCACGCAGCCGCTCATCCACCCCATCGTCACCGACCAGTCCGGCCGTGCGCACAGGGAGCCAGATGTGGAAACGGTCCGCCGGAAGCGTGTCACCGAACGCCTTGATGATGGGCTCGATGCTGTCCTCGAAGCGGCCATTGAGCACGACATGGATCTCGTGGCTGCCCGCATTGCGCACCATGGCCAACGCCAGCGACAACGAATAGCGGCCGATACCACGGAAGCGGCTGCCGGACTGCGCCCCCTGAAGGTCGATTACGATGCGCACTTAGGCCTTCGCTCCTACCACTGCATGGCGCAGGCGCAGCAAACGCTGCCTTGCCTGGGCCGAAACATCCGCCGGCAACGGCTCAGCGAGCAGTTGCCGGAGGGCCGTTGAATCCACCGCCGCGATCGCCTGCGGGCCCGGGTGGATCACCGTCGGCCTGCCCAGGGCGGCACCATGCCAGGCGCGCAGGCGCGCATCCAGCGCCGGCATCGACGCCAGCACGTTGCCCGCGGTACGCCGGAGCCGCGGCGAGCGCGACGCACGGCGAAGGACGCCGAAGACGACCCGTTTCACTGCCGGCTTGAACGCGTGCACCCCGTGCCGCGCCAAGCTGACCGGCGCCTTGGCGACGGCGCGCAGCATGCGCGACAGCACCCGCAGGGGCGCCGTGACGATCCACGAGGTGCTGTTATGGATGATCGTGAGATCGCCATGCAGCTTGGCCACCTGGGACAGCGCAAGGTCGCGCTCGTCGGAGACCTGTGCGATGGCGGCCGCCACTGCCTCGGCCGCGGCGGCCTTGGTCTGCACCAACTCTTCCTGCAGGCGGCCAGCATGGCTCATGGCCCATGCCTGGTCTGCCAGCAGCGCCTTCTGACGCTCGCTGGCCTCCAGCCGCTGCTGCAGCAGGCGCAGCTCGAACTCCGTATTGGCCTGTTGGGTGCTCGACAACTCGTCCTTGGTCTGCGCCAGCTCGGCGGATATCCGCGCCAGGTCTTCTCCCCTGCGCGCCGCTTCGTCGTGGGCGACGGCGGCATCGAGGTTCAACTTGGCGGCGAAGGTGGATGTGGCGGTGCCGGCCAGTTGGAAGCCGTCGAATACGTTCGGCCCGACGTGGAAGGCATCGGCCAGCTCCGGGTGGGCGTCACTGACGTAGAAGCGGTTGAGGCCGTCGAAATACACGAACCGGTAGCCCTTCTCGACCACCAGCGCGTCCCACTCCTCGTAGTTCTGTTCCTGGCTCATGGGGCGCGTGCTTTCGATCACCAGCACCCACGGGCGCAAGGAGCCATGCCAGCCCTCCAGGACCTGCTTTTCGGCACCTTCGACGTCGATCTTCAACCAATGAACATCGCCTTCGACGATCGCCAGGACCTGATCGAGCGTGACCACCGGCACCACGACGCGGGTGACGTCACGGCCGTCGCGCTCATAGCCCTCGGCAAGGTCTTCGCGTGAGGTGCTCAAGCCGGTGCCGGACATCGCAAACAGGGCACCGATCCCTTCTTCGGCACCCACCATCACCTGCATCACCACGTCACCCGGCCGCTCCTTGCGAAGCTGGTCCGCATAGAACGGCATGGGCTCCACGTGCACGCCCTTCCAGCCCTGCTCATGGAAGGCGCGGCTGACCGAGTCCTCGTAGGCGCTCTGCGCACCGATGTCCACGTAGTTGCCTGCCGGCACGTGACCCAGTGCGCGCCAGAGGATCACGTCCTCAAAATTCTGCGCATAGGAAATGATGCCGTCCTTCATGCGATGCCCCCCTTCGCAGGCACATGCTGGGCGGCACCCCGTTCGATGACGAAATCGCCATCGAGCCAGGTGGTACCAATGAACACGTCCCGATCAACATTCACCACGTCGAAAACCAGCAGGTTGTCGACCCATTCGTAGTTGTTCTCAAGATGGTTGTCCCCGCTCACCAGCGCCGGCGAGACCGAGTAGGAACCCGGGCCGAGCGTGCAGGTGAACGGAAGCGAGAACACCACCGTCTCGCCGGCTACCAGCCCATGCTCCACCTGTTTGGTATGCCAGGTATTGGTGCCCCAGACCACGTGCCCATACTTGTCGCGGACCATGTAGCCCAGCACCAGCCGGTCCACCGGCGCGTGCACGCCGGCAACCAGGCGAAGCTCCACCTTCTGCCCCACCGTGGCGACCTGGATCGGGTTGCCCTGCGCATCCAGCAGTGCCAGTGAATTGCAGGTCACTTCGCGCGTGCCACTGCGCGTCAGCATCCAGCCATCCGCTTCGCGATGCTGCTCGATGTTGAGCGAGGCATTTTCCTTCTTCGCCACCAGCGCGTTGTAGTAGTCCACCACTTCATCGGGCGACCCATCCTTGAGCACGCGGCCAGCGTCCAGCAGGATTACGCGATCGCACAGCGTCTTCACTTCGGACATGCCGTGGGAGACGAACAGGATCGACGTCCCCTGCTCGCGGAACGCCCGGATGCGGTCGAAGCTCTTGTGCTGGAAATAGGAGTCGCCCACCGACAACGCTTCGTCGACGATGAGGATGTCCGGCTTGAAGGCGGTGGCCACGCTGAAGGCCACGCGCATCTGCATGCCGCTGGAGTAGGTGCGGACGGGCTGATCGAAGTAGTCGCCGATCTCGGCAAACGCTTCGATCGCCGGCATCGCCTCGAGCACTTGGCTCATCTCGTAGCCCATCAGGCCGGCGGCATGGGTGGCGTTCTGGCGACCGGTCAGCTCGGGGTTGAAGCCCATGCCCAGTTCAAGGATGGCGGCAATGCGTCCGCGCCTGCCCACCTGGCCAACGGTGGGCCGCACGGTGCCGGTCACGATCTTGAGCAGGGTGCTCTTTCCTGCGCCGTTCTGACCGATGAGGCCAATGGCCTCGCCCGGCCCGACGTGCAGGTCGATGTCCTGGAGCACCCAGTGCTCATCGGTGGGACGGGCGGGAATGCCAAACCAGGAGGCCACCCGCTTCCATTCGCTGCCCCAGGTCCGGTAGGACTTGCCAACGCCGGAAAGTGTCAGTTCGCCGCTCATAGTGCATCCACCATCTCAGGCGAGGCCCGCCGGAACACAATCATCGCCACCAACGCAGCAGCCAGGGTAAAGACGGTCAGCACCGCCAGCTCACGCAGCATCGGCGGCTTGCCGAACACAAGCACGTTCTGATAACTGGCCACCAGCGGGTACAACGGATTGAGCTTGAAGAACTGCTGCACGCGCTCGGGCAGGATGTTGATGCTGTAGACCACCGGGGTGAGCCAGAACAGCGCCTGCAGGACCACCGGCACCACCTGCCCGATGTCGCGCATGAACACGTTGAGTGAGCCAAGCAGGATGCCCACCGACATGGACAACAGCAGCGTCAGCAGCATCAGCGGCGGCAGCCACAGGGCCTGCGCATCCGGCAGGTGGCCCAACGCGGCGAACACCCCGAAGATGGCCACCATCAGCAGCACGTTGGTGACCAGCATCTGGCCGGCCGCGATCAACGGCAGGCACAGCCGCGGGAACGCCATCTTCTTCATCAGGTTGCCATTATCGATGAATAGATTGGTGCACTTCTGCAGCGTTTCAGAGAACAGCGTCCAGCACAGCTGCCCGGCCATCAGGAAGATCGCGTACGCATACTTGTTGTCGATGCCGGGCAGCTTGGCAGCCAGCACTTCGGACAGGATCAGCGCAAAAATAAGCACCTGGGCCAGTGGATGGATGATCATCCACAACCCGCCCAGCTTGCTTCGGATGAAGCGCGACCGCAGGTCGTTCTTGATCGATGAGAGGATGAAGTGGCGGTAAGCCCACACCGCACGTAGAAGTTCTTTCATGACACCCTTTGTTGGGAATGCCGGTCGCCCGGCAAGGAAGTGCGTTCAAGCAGGTGGGTGATGGCGCTGCGCAGGCCCGATGCGCACGCCGCCGATGACAAGGTCTTATGGATATCCGCCCGTGCCTGCGCGCCCAGCGCCCCGGCCAGGGCCGGCTCGCCGCGGACGCGGCGCATGGCAAGGGCGGCCTGATCGATATCGGCGTCGGCCCAGCGCGCGCGCGGATCACCCGGGTAGTCGCCAGGCTGCACCGGCACCAGCTGCGCATCAACCAGCAGGCTGTTCTGCGCCGTCATGAAGTCCAGGTTGCCCGACCACGCCGTGGCGATCACCGGCTTGCCGATGGCCATGCATTCGGCCATCCCCAACCCCAGTCCTTCGCTGCGATGCAGGGATACAAAGGCGTCGCAGCACCGCTGCAGCGCGGCCACATGCGCAGGGGCGATCAGGTCGTCACGCACCTGCACGCGGTCGTCGGCGCCGGCAAGGGACAGCAGCGTCTGCAGCTGCTCCGGATGCCGGTGCCCGTGGCTGGTCTTGAGCAGCAGGCGCACCGAACGATCGCCGGGCGGAAACGCCGTGCGGAAGGCCGCAATCACCGCACCGGGATTCTTGCGCTGCATCCACGAATTGAAGTCGAAACTGTACAGGAACAGGAAAGGCGCCTCTTCCACTCCAAAATCGCTGCGTTGCAGGCCGCTATCCACCGCTGCGTGCATCGGTACCGGTACGTGGAACAACGGCGTGCTGCACGCGCGGGCAAAGGCATCCTGGATGAACTGCGTTGCCACGACGATGCCATCCACGCGCGCGATAGCCGGCTGCCATGCCTCGGGAATCGCCTCCAGCTCCCAGAACCAGCTGGCCAGCAGCGGCTTGCCCTGCAGGCGCGCGGGCCCGATGCGGTCGAGCACCTCGGAAAAATCATCCGGATTGGTACAGACCAGGTTGACGGCGTGCGGGGCGGACGCGTCGTGGTAGCGGGCCAGGTGTGGATCGGCGCCGTTGCCCGGGGCACCGATGTCCACCAGTGCGACGGGTACGCCGTTGCCTGCCAGGGCGCGCGCATACGCACGCGCCACTTCGGCCAGACCGAACTCGCCCGAAAAATGGCCGAACACGTTCAACCCGGGCGCACCGGGTTCGGATGGACGGGCCGTCGGCGCGGCCGGCCGCTGGATGGGCTGCGACCAGGCCGGCGTGCGGGCGAAGCGCAGTTGCTCCACCACACTGCCGGCCATCGCCGAAGACACCTTTTCGCGCCACGCCCGCGGCAGCGGGCGATACAAGGCCCGCACCAGACCCTGGCTGCGCAGCCATGCCGACAGCCGCAACCAGCGACTGCCTGTCGGCACAGGTGCCGCCATCACGGCGATCCGGGTGCAGGCCAGGGGCGCGGCGTGCTCACGAAAGCGCACCTTCCAGATCCACCTGCAGATCCCCCAGCTCCTCCACGCCCACGCTCAGCCGTACCAGCGCATCGCTGATGCCCAGCTGGGCGCGGCGTTCCACCGGAATCGAGGCATGCGTCATCACCGCAGGATGATTCACCAGGCTCTCCACGCCACCCAGCGACTCGGCCAGGGTGAACAGCTCGGTCTTCTCGCAGAAACGCTTGGCCGCCTCGTAACCGCCCTTCAGCACGATCGAGACGATGCCGCCGTAGCCGTTCATCTGACGGGTCGCCAGTTCATGCTGCGGGTGCGAGGTCAGGCCGGGGTAGATCACCTTCTCCACGGCCGGGTGCTTTTCCAGCCACTGGGCCAGGGCCAGCGCATTGGCACAGTGCGCCTTCATGCGCAGCGGCAGGGTCTTCAGGCCGCGCAGGGCCAGGAAACTGTCGAACGGCCCCTGCACGGCGCCGATGGAGTTCTGCAGGAAGGCCATCTGCTCGGCCAGTTCGGCGTTGTCACCGACCACCACCATGCCGCCGACCATGTCCGAGTGCCCGTTGAGGTACTTGGTGGCCGAGTGCAGGACCAGATCCGCGCCCTGCTCCAGCGGGCGCTGCAGCATCGGCGAGGCGAAGGTGTTGTCAACCACCACCAGCAGGTTGTGGCGCTTGGCGATCGCAGCGACTGCGGCGATGTCCACGATCTTCAGCATCGGGTTGGTCGGGGTCTCGATCCAGACCATCTTCGTCTGCGGGGTGATCGAGGCCTCGAACGCGGCCAGGTCGGTCAGGTCGACGAAGCTGAACTGCAGGCCGGCGGTGCGCTTACGCACGCGCTCGAACAGGCGGAAGGTGCCGCCATAGATATCGTCCATCGCCACCACGTGGCTGCCGGCATCCAGCAGCTCCATCACCGTGGAGCTGGCGGCCATGCCCGAGGCGAACGCGTAACCGCGGCTACCGTCTTCCAGGGAGGCCACGCAACGTTCGTAGGCGAAGCGGGTGGGATTGTGGGTACGCGAGTACTCGAAGCCCTGGTGCTCGCCGGGGCTGGACTGGGCGTAGGTGGAGGTCGCATAGATCGGCGGCATCACCGCGCCGGTGCTCGGATCCGGCGATTGGCCGCCGTGGATGGCCAGGGTAGCCAGGGCGAGCGAGCGGTCGCCGTGCCCGGAAGAAGCGTGATCGGACATGTTGTTTCCCAGCAAGAGGAGCCCCCATGGGGGGCCCCGCAAAAGGAGCGGAAGTCTATCAGCGGTGGCTTAATCGGCCGTTGACGCGGATAAACATGGGTTCATTGCGACACAGACGCTTACTGTACGCGCCGGCGCAGGTAGTTCAGCAGGTCGATGCGGGTGATCAGGCCGAGGAAGTTGGCGCCATCCATGACGATGGCGACCTGGCCACGGTCGAACACCGGCAGCAGGGCCTCGATCGGGGATTTCACGTCCAGGCGGTCCAGCTTGCTGACCATCGCGGTGGCGACCGGGTCGCGGAAGCGGGCTTCGTCGCCGTACACATGCAGCAGGACGTCGCTTTCATCCACGATGCCGACCAGCTGGTCGCCGTCCATCACCGGCAGCTGCGACACGTCGTACAGCTTCATGCGCTGGTAGGCGGTGGTGAGTAGATCATTAGGACCGATCACGACGGTGTCGCGCTGCCCGTACGGGCGCAGGATCAGGTCGCGCAGGTCGCCGCTCTGCGGGCGCTCCAGGAAGCCGTTGTCCAGCATCCAGTAGTCGTTGTACATCTTGGACAGGTACTTGTTGCCGGTGTCGCAGACCAGCACCAGCACCTTCTTCGGGGTGGTCTGCTCTTTGCAGTACTTCAGCGCCGCCGCCAGCAGGGTGCCGGTGGAGGACCCGCCGAGAATGCCTTCCTTGCCCAGCAGCTCGCGCGCGGTGTGGAAGCTCTCCGCGTCGGTGATGGCATAGGCCTTGGTGACCCGGCTGAAATCGGCAATGGAGGGCAGGAAGTCTTCGCCGATGCCTTCCACCAGCCAGCTGCCCGACTTGTCGTTGAGCACGCCGTCGTTGATGTACTCGGCCAGGATCGAGCCGACCGGGTCGGCCAGCACCAGCTCGGTCTTCGGCGAGGCGCTGGCGAAGGCGCGGGACAGGCCGGTCATGGTGCCCGAGCTGCCGCAGCCGAACACGATCGCGTCCAGGTCGCCGTCCATCTGTTCCAGGATCTCCGGGCCGGTGCCGAACTCATGGGCGGCCGGGTTGTCCGGGTTGCCGAACTGGTTGATGAAGTACGCGCCGGGGGTTTCCTCGGCCACGCGCTTGGCCATGTCCTGGTAGTACTCCGGGTGGCCCTTGGCCACATCCGAACGGGTCAGGCGCACTTCGGCGCCCATCGCCTTCAGGTTGAAGATCTTCTCGCGGCTCATCTTGTCGGGCACGACCAGGATCAGCTTGTAGCCCTTCTGCTGGGCGACCAGGGCCAGGCCCAGGCCGGTGTTGCCGGCGGTGCCCTCGACCAGGGTCGCGCCCGGGGTGAGCTCGCCGCGCTTCTCAGCGGCCTCGATCATCGACAGGCCGATGCGGTCCTTGATCGATCCTCCGGGATTGGCGCTCTCCAGCTTCAGATAGAGCTCGCAGACACCGGTGTCCAGGCGCTGGGCCTTGACGATCGGGGTGTGCCCAATGAGGTCGAGTACGGAGGAGTGGATTGCCATCGGATCACATCGTTCGCGCCGCAATGCGGCCGGACCGGTGATTATCCGACGGTTGACGCGGAAAGTCAGGTTGTGGCGATCAACGGCGGATGCCGGGCTGTCGGCGGCGGGGTGATGCCGGCTGCGACAGCGGAGCGACGCGAGCGGCGCCCGTCGACGAGGTGACGGACGCCGCCCGCGGCGTTGGGTCAAGACCTTACATCAATGCATGGGGGAGTCGTACATCCGTTCCAGCTTCTGCTTGGCCAGCAGCTTCTCACGCTTCATCTGGCCCAAGGTGAGATCGTCTATCGGCAGTACACCGAGTTGGGCATCCATGCACTTTTTGTTCAACTTCTGGTGCCGTTCGTAAAGTGCCTTGAATTCCGGATCACGCTTGCGGCGTGCGTCGATCTCGCTCTGGGGCTGACCTTCAAACATGATGAACCTCCTATCGCTGTACGGCAGAAACAAGAACGCCCCGGCCTGACGGCACGGGGCGTTGCTTTTGGGCGAAGCACCTGGCGATGACCGCGACCGAACCCGCATGCGCAACCGGGACTGCCCGGACTGCAGACTGCTGTGGTTCGTGCCCTCGGTTCATCGGCCCGGCCCTCCAATTGTCCGGGTCGCGGAAGGCGCCCCGGACAACTGACCCTACGCCTGCCCGGAGGGGTCTTCAAGCGTTTCATCTGAAATTTTCGATGCGCTCCAGCCGGGGTTCAGGCTGAACGCGCACTTCAACGAAAATTAAACAAAAACAGCAGGTTGCGTCATGACCAACGGTCATGGCCGACCGTTGCCAGCGACCTGCGGCGACGCCGCAGAGCCGCCTCAGGGCGCGATGATCACCTCGGCCGAACGGGCCTTGGTCGCCGCGGCCTTCTTGCCCGCCACCTGCAGGCGGCTGGCGCTGACGCCGGCGGCCACCAGGGCGTCGCGCAGGGCCTGGGCGCGCTGGTCGCCCACCCCGGCGGCGGCGTCGTAGGCCTCGATCCGGACCCGGCCCTTCTTGCCGATGTTCAGGTACTCGGCCAGTGCCTTGGCCTGGCCCTTGGCACCGCCGGACAGGGTGCCCTTGCCGGCCGCGAAGGCATCGCCATTGAAGGTGAAGACTTCGCCGCGGCTGTCGACCTTCGACCCCGGCAGCTTGTTGCCCGAGACCAGCTCGGCTTCCTCGCGGGCCAGCTTGAGCGCGTTCTGCTGCGCCGCGCTCAGCCGGGCGGTCTGCTTGCCGGCCACGCTGGTGAGCGCGGTCTCGGCGTCCTGGCGGGCCAGGGCCTCCTGTTCGGCCGCCTGGCGCAGGCGCTCGGTTTCCTCGGCCTGGATCTGCGCCTGCACGCGCAGCCGCTCGGTTTCCTGCCGGGCGCGCTGGGCGTCGCGGCGGCTGGCTTCGATCAGCAGTTCGCTGCGGGTACGTTCCAGCTGGTCCACCTCACGCTGGGCCAGTGCCGCACGCACGCTGGTTTCGGCAATCTCCACCCGGCGCTCGGCCAGGTAACGGGCCTGGTCCAGGTCGCGGCGCTTGGCCTTGGCCAGGTCGGCCACGGCCTGCTGGGCCTGCAGGCGCTCGAAGGCAGCCAGCTGCGAGGCGTCGGGATTGGCCTGGATGGCCATCAGGCGCTGGGTCAGCTGGGCCACGGCCGGGTCTTCGGCGGCCTGGGCCAGCAGCGGCAGGGCCAGGCCGGCGGCCAGCACCAGGGTGGACGCGCGCAGCGTGCGGGACTTCTTCGGCGCGACGGTCATCAACGGTTCTCCCCGGTGGCGAGCTGGCGTTGCAGTTGGGTCACTTCATTGCGACGCAGCTGCAGCTGGGCGGTGGCGGTGGCTTCTTCGCTGCGGGCGCGGGCCAGGTCGGCGTCCACGGTGGCGCGCACGGCCAGGGCCGGGGCGTTCTTGCGCTCGCGGCGGTCGCCGGCGGCGCGCTGGGCCTGTTCCAGGCCTTGGCGGGCCACGGCGATCAGATCCGGGGCGTACTGGTCGGCATCGGCCTGGGTGGCCTTGTCCACCGCCTGCCGGGCCTGCATCAGTTCCAGGGCGCCGTCCTGGGCCTGGGCGGCGCCTGCGAGCGCGAATGTGCACGCCATCACGCAAACAATCATGACCACCGACGGGATACGTCGTATTTGTGCGAAGCTATTCATTGGGGGTGCCGTCGCCAGAAGTAGGAGCGCGGCCATTGTCGGAAGCCTGCGGCGTGCTTGCAATGGCACGCGGCCGATTGTTGGGGAAACATTTCGCATGGATATCGGCTATTTCCTGAAGCTGATGACCGAAAAGAACGCGTCGGACATGTTCTTGACCACCGGCGCCCCGGTCTACATCAAGATCGAGGGCAAGCTGTACCCGTTGGGGAACACCGGCTTGCCCCCGGGCATGGTCAAGAAAATCGCCTACTCGCTGATGGACGAGGGCCAGGTGCCCGAGTTCGAGCGCGAGCTGGAGCTGAACATGGCCATCGCCCTGGCCGAGGCCGGGCGTTTCCGCGTCAACGTGTTCAAGCAGCGCGGCGAGGTCGGCATGGTGATCCGTGCGATCCGCAGCAAGATCCCCAGCATCGAAGAGCTCAACCTGCCGCAGGTGCTCAAGGACGTCATCATGACCCCGCGCGGGCTGGTGCTGGTGGTGGGCTCGACCGGCTCGGGCAAGTCCACCTCGCTGGCGTCGATGATCGACCACCGCAACAGCACCACCACCGGTCACATCCTCACCATCGAGGACCCGATCGAGTACCTGCACAAGCACAAGATGTCCATCGTCAACCAGCGCGAGGTGGGGCTGGATACGCACGCCTTCCACAACGCACTGAAGAACGCGATGCGTGAAGCGCCGGACGTGATCCTGATCGGCGAAATCCTGGATGCCGAAACGATGGAGGCGGCCATCGCCTTCGCCGAGACCGGGCACCTGTGCCTGGCCACGCTGCACTCCAACAACGCCGACCAGACCATCGAGCGCATCCTCAACTTCTTCCCGGAAAGCGCGCACCGCAACGTGCTGATGAACCTGTCGCTGAACCTGCGTGCGGTGGTGTCCCAGCGCCTGGTGAAGGGCAAGGACGGGCGCCGCCTGCCGGCCACCGAGGTGTTGATCAACACCCCGATGATCCGCGACCTGCTGCGCCGCGGCCAGGTGCACGAGATCAAGGCGGCGATGGAAGCCTCGCTGGAAGAAGGCATGGAAAGCTTCGACCAGTGCCTGTTCCGGATGGCCAAGAACGGCATCATCGAGCAGGAGGAAGCGCTGCGCGCGGCCGACTCGCGCGATGGCTTGGCGCTGAAGTTCCGCTTGTCCGAAGGCGGCAGCGGCGAGCACGATCCGTATGCGGATTTCTCGGCCAACAGCGCACCGGCGTCGATCACCCACGGGTTCTGAAGGGCGGAGGGTGCCGCATCGACCAACGGTCGGTGCCTACCGGGTCCGATCGCCGGTGACGCCGCATCGACCAACGGTCGATGCCTACCGGGTCCGATCGCCGGTGTTGCCGCACCGACCCAACCGTTCCGACGGTAGGCCCCCACCGTTGGTGGGGGCATGCACCACGCCGCACCGACCATCGGTCGATGCGGACCGGCTCACCCCGCGTCGATCTGGTTTTCCGGGCGGGCCGCGTCGAAGGCCGGCAGTGCCAGGCAGGCCGCGTCGATCCGGACCAGGGTCGGGTACGCCGCCAGGTCCAGGTTGAAACGGCGCGCGTTGTAGAGCTGCGGCACCAGGCAGCAGTCGGCCAGGGTCGGGCTGTCGCCATGGCAGAACCTGCCGGTCTCCACCGATTCGACCAGCAGCCGCTCCATCGCTTCAAACCCGACCCGCATCCAGTGCCGGGTCCAGTCGTCGCGCTCAGGCTGCGGCACGCTCCAGGTATCGCTGAAGAACTGCATCGCCCGCAGGTTGTTGAGCGGGTGGATGTCGCAGGCCACCAGTTGCGCCAGCGCGCGCACCCGCGCCCGCCCGGGCGCATCGTCGGGCAGCAGCGCCGGCAGCGGGAACACCTCGTCCAGGTACTCCAGGATCGCCATCGACTGGTGCAGCACCTGCCCGTCATGGCGCAGCGTGGGCACCAGCTCCTGCGGGTTGAGCGCCGCATAGGCTTCGCTGTGCTGCTGGCCGCCATCGCGGACCAGGTGCACCGGGGTGATCCGGTGCGCCAGCTGCTTGAGGTTCAGCCCGATCCGCACGCGGTAGGCCGCGCTGGACCGCCAGTAGCTGAACAGCTCGATCGCGCTCTCGTCGGTGGCCGCGGTAGCGTTCAGGGCTTGGCGGCCTGTTCGATGCGCTGTTCGATGGCGCCGAAGATGCTCTCACCGGTCGCGTCCAGCATTTCGATGCGGACCACGTCGCCGAAGGACATGAACGGCGTGCTCGGCTTGCCATCGCGCAGGGTTTCCACCGTGCGCAGCTCGGCAAAGCAGGAGGCGCCCTTGCTGGTGTCCTCATTGGCGATGGTGCCCGAGCCGACGATCGCGCCAGCACCCAGCGGGCGGGTCCTGGCGGCATGCGCGACCAGCTGGGCAAAGTTGAACTGCATGTCCACGCCCGCTTCCGGGGCGCCGAACCACTGGCCATTGATATGGGTCAGCAGCGGCAGGTGCACCTTACTGTCCTGCCAGGCGTCGCCCAGCTCGTCGGGGGTGACGAACACCGGCGACAGCGCCGAGCGCGGCTTGGACTGAAGGAAGCCGAAGCCCTTGGCCAGCTCGCCTGGAATGAGATTGCGCAGCGACACGTCGTTGACCAGGCCCACCAGCTGGATATGGCCGGCGGCCTGTTCGGCGGTGACGGCCATCGGCACGTCGTCGGTGATCACCACGATCTCCGCTTCCAAGTCGATGCCGTACTCCTCGCTGACCACCTTCACCGCATCACGCGGGCCGTAGAAGCCGGCGCTGGTGGCCTGGTACATCAGCGGGTCGGTGTAGAAGCTCTCCGGCACCTCGGCGCCACGGGCGCGGCGGACGCGCTCGACGTGTGGCAGGTAGGCGCTGCCGTCCACGAACTCGTAGGACCGCGGCAGTGGCGCGGCCAGCGCCTGCAGGTCGAGGTCGAAGACGCCGTCGGCGCTGCCGTCGTTGAGCGACTCATACAAAGCGTTCAGGCGCGGCGCCAGGTGGCTCCAGTCTTCCAGCGCCTGCTGCAGGGTGGCGGCGATGCCGGTGGCGCGTGCGCCGTGGCGCAGGTCGCGCGAGACGACGATCAGGGTGCCGTCGCGGCCGCCTTCCTTCAAAGAACCAAGCTTCATGGGTGGGTATCCGGGATCGCGAAAATAGGTTTCGAGTGTAACCAAAATTGTCGCACCACCAAGCTGCAACGCGACATCCCACCCTACCGCACGTCACGCGCCCGCCCAACCAACATCCTCCGCCCACCTGCCTCTCCCGCGAATCTCTCTATCCCTATCCCTATCCCTTTGCCTTTACGTCTGCTTCTGCCTCGGCCCCAACGCAACGCCCACGCCATGTCAGGAGGAGGCGGGGTGGGTCCGGTTGCAGGGGCGTGAGCGCCATGGATGGCGCGACCGAGCTTACAGGGACGTACTTGCAGCGTCCCCTGCAACCGGACCCACCCCGCCTCCCCCGCACACCCGCGCCGTTGCCGTTGCTGTGGCCGTTGCCGTTGCTTTGGCCGTTGCAGCCCCAGGGCGCAGCCCGCCCCCTCCCAACCTGAACAGGCCAATTTGGTACGGATCTCAAACATCCGCTAGACTATTCGGGTCTGCAGCGGCCGTCCGTTTCCCTTCGGGATCGCCGGCGATATGGATCATCGATCCGTCGCCCGCCCCCACTCCGACGCCATTCGTCATGCATTCCAGTCTGCGCACCGCGCCGGCTGCACCCAATTCTCGCAGCGCGGTTTACGGGAACGCTCCGAGTCAGCCGATCACTTTTGATCTGCCTCGCGTCCGGCCATTCGGCCTGGCGTTACTTTGTCTTTGGAGCTTCCACCCGATGTCTTTTGAATCCTTGGGCCTTGCCCCGTTCCTGCTGCGCGCGTTGACCGAGCAGGGCTACGAAACCCCCACCCCGATCCAGGAACAGGCGATCCCGCTGGCCCTGGAAGGCCGCGACCTGCTGGCCGGCGCGCAGACCGGCACCGGCAAGACCGCCGCGTTCGGCCTGCCGCTGCTGCAGCACCTTGGCACCAACCCGCAGGCCGTCAGCGGTCCGCGCAAGCCGCGTGCGCTGGTGCTGGCCCCGACCCGCGAACTGGCCACCCAGGTGCATGACAGCCTGCGCGGTTACAGCAAGTACCTGCGCATCCCGAGCGCCTGCATCTACGGCGGCGTCGGCATGGGCAACCAGTTCGACGTGCTGCGCCGTGGCGTGGACCTGCTGGTGGCCTGCCCGGGCCGCCTGATCGACCACCTGGAGCGTCGCAGCGTCGACCTCTCCGGCATCGAGATCCTGGTGCTGGACGAAGCCGACCGCATGCTGGACATGGGCTTCCTGCCGTCGATCAAGAAGATCCTGGCCAAGCTGCCGCGCCAGAACCGCCAGACCCTGCTGTTCTCGGCAACCTTCGAAGAGAGCATCAAGCAGCTGGCCCTGGAGTTCATGCGCGACCCGGCGCAGATCCAAGTGACCCCCAAGAACACCGTGGCCGAAACCATCACCCACCGCGTGCATCCGGTGGATGGCGCGCGCAAGCGCGAACTGCTGCTGCACCTGCTGGCCCAGGACAGCCGCGAGCAGACCCTGGTGTTCGGCCGTACCAAGCACGGCTGCGACAAGCTGGCCACGTTCCTGGAAAAGTCCGGCATCAAGACCGCGGCGATCCACGGCAACAAGAGCCAGGGCCAGCGCCTGCGTGCACTGGGCGACTTCAAGGCCGGCCGCGTGACCGTGCTGGTGGCCACCGACATCGCCGCGCGCGGCATCGACATCAACGAGCTGCCGAAGGTCATCAACTACGACCTGCCGATGGTGGCCGAGGATTACGTGCACCGCATCGGCCGTACCGGCCGTAACGGCTCGACCGGCCAGGCGATCTCGCTGGTGGCCCAGGACGAAGCCAAGCTGCTGCGCCAGATCGTGCGCCTGCTCGACAAGGACATGGATATCCGCGACGTGCCGGGCTTCGAGCCGCAGACCCCGATCCGCTGGGGCAACAGCGCGCCGGGCAAGGCCGAACTGCCGGGTGGCGATCGCTCGCCGCGCAAGCACGCGCGTCGTCCGCACGCCGAGGCCCCGCGCCACGCCCATGCCGGTCCGAAGAAGACCGGTGGCGGCCAGCGTGATGGCGCCGGTCGCGGCGCGCCGCGTGGCGGCCAGCCGCAGGGCCAGCGCCGTGGCGGTGGCAATGGCGGCGGTGGTGGCCGTGGCCAGGGCGGCGGCGGTGGCCGTGGCCAGGGCGGCGGCGGTGCTCGCGCCAGCTGATCCGTTCGCGGACCGGTGAAACAGACAAGGGCGACGCTTCATGCGTCGCCCTTTTTTTTGGTTTGAATCCGGGGGGCGTGGCGATCGCCGGCGCGAGCGGATGCCTGGCGCGTAGAGCCGACCGTTGGTCGGCTGCTTTTCGTTCGGACATTGCGATAGCCGACCAACGGTCGGCTCTACCTCGGGAGGCGTGGCGATCGCCGGCGCGAGCAGATGGCTGCGGCGTAGAGCCGACCGTTGGTCGGCTGCTCTCCGTTTGGGCATCGCGATAGCCGACCAACGGTCGGCTCTACCTCGGGGGTATTGCGATAGCCGGCGCGAGCGGATGGCTGGCGCGTAGAGCCGACCGTTGGTCGGCTGCTCTCCGTTCGGACATTGCGATAGCCGACCAACGGTCGGCTCTACCTCGGGAGGCGTGGCGATCCCCGGCGCGAGCGGATGCCTGCAGCGTAGAGCCGACCGTTGGTCGGCTGCTCTTCGTTCGGACAGGGCGATAGCCGACCAACGGTCGGCTCTACCCGGGGGCATGGCGATGGCCGACCATCGGTCGGCTCTACCGTCAGCTGCGTTGTTTGGTCGGGTTGAGCTGGTTGCCGAAGAAGATGGCGTTCAACAGCAGGCGCTCGGTGCCATGCCAGTACTTGCGGTGGGCCGGGTCGTCGGCGAACAGGACCACGTTGCCCTGCCCCTGCGGCGATACCAGCAGCCAGGCCGCACCCGCGACGCGGTTGCGGTTGGTCTCGGACAGGTAGCCGTTGACGCGCGGCGTTTCATCCACCCGCACCACGGTGGAGAACGGATTGCGGCTGAGCTTGAAGCGGATGCCGTTTTCCTTGTTGATCGCCAGCTGCGTGCGCGGCAGGCCGAAGCCGAGCGGGTGGCTGGTGTCCACGTCGGCACTGAGGATGTTGCCGCTCACCCGTTCGATGGCGGCGATGTCGCGCTGGTCGCCGAAGGCACGCCGCGCTGCGTCAGGTTCCTTCTCGTCCTCGCCCAGAACTTCGTCGGCCAGCTTCTGTTTGATCGCCCAGCGCGCGGCGGTGCCGTAGGTCACCAGTGAACCCCCTGCGTTGATCCAGCGCTTCAACGCAGCCACCGCAGCAGCGTCCACGTCGGTGTAGGTGCCGCCGGCCAGCACGATGGTGGTGTAGCGGTCCAGCGAGACCTTGCCCAGCTGCGCCGGATCGAGCTTGCTGGCCGGCAGCTGCACCTGCTGGTCCAGCACGAACCAGGCCGAGCCGATCTCAGTGGCACTCACGCCTTCGCCCATCACCAGCGCCACGGCCGGTTTGCGCAGCGCCTTGACGCTGTCACTGCCCAGGTCGATGCCACTGCGGCTCTGGCCACTGGCCAGCGCCTGCACGCGCACACCGGCAGCACGTGCGGCCTCGTCGACCGCCGCCAGCAGCGCCGCGCCGGCCAGCGGTTGCCCGGCCACCGGAATCACCACGCTGCCGCGCGCGAACGCCTGCTCGCCGTCGGCGGTGGCAGCGGTGAACGGCTGGAAGGCGGCGCGGGTCTGCAGCCCGCGTGCCTGCAGCGCGTACAGCGCGCGGCTGGCGTTGTAGTCGCGCCAGTCCAGCACATAGGCGTGGCCTTCCTGCCCGCCCACCACACCGCCCTGGGCCGGCGCCACCGCGGTTACGCGCTGGCCACCGCCGATACGGCTGCGGCTGCCGGCAAACGCCACGCCGTAGGCCGGTGCGATCGCATAGGAGGTGCTGCCGTAGAACACGTCACCCTTGATCGGCGGCGTGTCGGCGAAGATCGAATGGACCAGCCGGAACTGCGGCTGCGCGGTGGGCACCACATAGGCGCTGCCGGGCTCGAACCGTTGGCCATCCACGGTCACGGCGGTGCTCAGTGCTTCCACGGTGATCTGGTGCTGCAGCAGCAGGTCCAGCAGTTTGGCGGTCAGCCCGGGATCGTGCGCGTCGCCGAACACAAATGCCTTCACCGGCTGCTGGCCGGCCTGCTTCAACGCCGACTGGAAGAAGTCCTTCTGCAGCTTGAGCAGGCCATCGCGCTCGGTTACCGCGCCGCGGAGGGTGCCCAGCCCGGTGGCCACCTGGTTGCGGATGGTGAAGGGGAAGGTCAACGGGCCGTTCACCGATTCCTGCACGCGACCGCGCGAACTGGCCTGTTCGACAGTAACGCCGACCGCGCCGTGGAAGTCCGGGTAGGTGGAACCGTACACCGGCGAGAAGTTGTCGAAGTTTTCGCCGGTGTAGTACAGCGACCCAGCGCATCCAGCGCCTGGGCGTGGTACTTGGCCAGTGTCTTGTTGAATGCGTAGGACGAGGCCGGCAACAGCGGGCTGTGCATGCTCGCCGGCGACGGTTCGAAGTAGTAGGTGCTGTCCTTGCCCATCTCGTGGAAATCGATCTGGACGTTGGGATACCAGCGGTGGAAGTAGGCGATCTTCGGTCGCGTGTCCTGCTGGGTCAGGGCCAGCCAGTCGCGGTTGAGGTCGGTGAAGTAATGGTTGGTACGGCCCTGCGGGAACGGTTCCACATGTTCCTTGTCGGCCGGGTCGGCCGAGGCCGGCGAAGAGGCATAGGCGTTGTGCCAGCTGGCCGCGCGGTCGCGCCCGTCCGGGTTCTGCGCCGGGTCGAACAGCACCACCGCCTGCTGCAGCCACTGCGCGGTGTCGGCGCTGCGGCTGGCCACCAGGTAGTAGGCGGTGAGCAGCGCGGCTTCGCCGCTGGAGGTTTCATTGCCGTGCACGCTGTAGCCCAGCCACACCACCACCGGGCTGTTGCCGGCCGCGCTCAGCGGCTGGGCCGGATCGGCCAGGGTGACGTGCTGGCGGCGCAGCGTTTCCAGCTGCTGCTGGTTCTGCGCCGAGGTCACCGTGGCGATCACCAGCGGGCGGCCCTCGTAACTGCTGCCGATCTGCTCGACCTTGATCTTGTCCGAGTGCCTGGCCAGTTCGTTGAAGTAGGCCACCAGCTGGTCGTGCCGCGTGTAGCGGCTGCCGATCTCGTAACCGAGGAACTGCTGCGGGGTGGGAATGGACGGATCGAACTCGCCGCGCTGCGGGAAGAAATACGCGCTCTGCGCGAACGCTGGCGCGGCCAGCAACCACAACGCGCCCAGCAGCCAAGTGATGGGACGTGACACGACACGATGCAAAGACACAGCAGTTCCCCATGAAGCGGGCCGGCCTCTCCGCCGGCCCCGTTTGAATGCGCACGCTCCGGTGCAGCCAGGTGCCGGGCCGGCGCGCGAAGGCGACCGGCCCGCAGGTTCAGAAGCGGTAGTCGAAGCCCACCGAGAAGTAGCGCCCGCGCAGGTCGTACTGGCTGAAGTCGTACGGCGCGCGGATGCCCGGGAAGGACGCGTCGTACGGCGGTTCTTCGTCGGCCAGATTCTGGATCTTGGCGTACAGGGTCAGCTTCTCCACGCCGGTGTAGGCCAGGTACAGATCGAACTGGCTGTACGCATCCACGCGGTCCTGCACGGCAGTGGCCGCTGCGCTGGCTTTCTGGTCATAGCCGCTGGTGTAGTACCAGGTCAGCGCGGTGCGGAAGTCGCCGTAGCTCCAGTCCAAGGTGGTGGTCGCCTTGTTCTTGGGCAGGGTCGCACCGAGGTTGCTGCCGGCGTAGTCCACCAGCGGGCCACCGACCACCGTCGGGCGGCTGTAATTGCGCACGTGGGTGAAGGCGCTGCTGAGCGCGAAGTCACCGGCGCGCGCAGTCGGGAAGCGCTGGCGCAATTCCACGTCGAAGCCGGAGGTCTTCAGCTCGCTCAGGTTCTGGTAGCGGTTGTAGACCGCCAGCAGCTTGCCGCGATCGTCGCGCAGCACCGCACCGGGTACATCGTCGGTGACCAGGGTCTGGGTGTTGTTGGTCCCGACCAGGTTCTTCAGCTCGATGCGGTAGTAATCCACGCTCAGGCTGGTGTTGGACCACGGCGAGAGCACGATGCCGGCGTTGAAGCTCTTGGTGCGCTCGGGCTTGAGGTCATTGTTGCCCACGGTGAAGAAGGTCGGGTTCTGGCGCGAGCCCGGCACGTCCGGATCACGCGGGTCGATCACGCTGCCGTAGGCGATGCTGGTGCTGTTGGAGTTCTCCGACAGCGACGGCGCGCGGAAGCCCTTGGAGGCGGCGGCACGCACCAGCAGGATGTCCCACGGCTGCCAGCGCAGGCTGAGCTTGGGCGAGAACGCATCGCCGAAGTCGCTGTAGTGGTCGGCGCGTGCGGCCGCCTGCAGCTCCAGGCGCTCGGCCAGCGGCACGTTCACTTCGGCATAGGCAGCCGTGACCTTGCGCTCGCCGTGCACTTCGGCGATGGCCGGGCGGATCTGCAGGCCGGCATCGATCTGCCACGGGTTGTTGGAGTCGAGCTTCTCGCGGCGCCATTCGGCACCGGCGGCGAAGCCGATCTCACCGGCCCAGGTGTGGCCCAGCGCGCCGGAAATCTTCGCGTCCACGCCCTGCAGCACCGACTCGGCCGGGCGCAGCGTGCTGATGTTGATCGCGTTGAGCACCTCCGGCGCGGTGGCCGACGAATTGAGCAGGTTGTAGCTGCCGCTGGCCAGCGCATCGGCCAGCGCGTAACGGTTGGCGAAGCCGCCGGACACGGTCTCGCGCTCGCTGCTGCGTGCGCCGAACGCGCCCACTTCCCAGTCCCAGTTCTGCAGGCTGCCGCGCAACCCGACCAGGCCGCGGTAGGCCTGCGACCGGTTGGTCTTGATGGTCGGGCCAAGGTTGAAGAAGGTGTACTCGATCGGCACCGCGCGGCCGTACTTGTTGTACGGACTGCTCGCCGGCAGGTTGGACGACACCGGTTCGGCCAGCCCGGTATCGGCGTTGAGCGCGAAACGGCCGCTTTCCAGGGTGAAGAACGGGCTGCTGCCGAACCAGGACACGCCCTTGATGTCGCTGTAGAGCACTTCACCGAACGCCTCGACGCTGTCGTTCACCCGGAAGGTGCCGTTGACGTAGGCCTGGTAGCGCTTGGTGGACGGAATCAGCGTGGTGTACGGCGCCTGGTTGAAGCCGCAGGTGTTGCCGGCCAGCCCATCGATCGGCGCGCTGGCCACCAGCGTGGTGCCCTCCGGGCACTTGCCGTTGGCGTCGAGCATCGGCACCGAGGTGCCGTTGATGAGGTAGCGCGCCCCCTTGGCCGACCAGCCGTTCCAGCGGCCGCCGGGCTTGTCAGTGTAGATGCCGGACTTGGTGAGGTCGCGCTGGTCCTGGTCCAGGCGTTCGCGGTTGTAGCCTTCCAGGCTGACCAGGACGTTGTAGCCGTCCGCGTCGAGATCACCGATGCCGCCGATGAACTTCAGGTTCTGCTCGTCCAGCCCGCCCTGGTCGGCAGTGCCGAGGCTGCCACCGAGTTCGGCGCCCTGGAAATTCTGCCGGGTGATGATGTTGACCACGCCGGCCACCGCGTCCGACCCGTACACCGCCGAGGCGCCGTCCTTGAGCACTTCGATGCGTTCCACGGCCACAAGCGGCAGCGCGTTGAGGTTGACGAAGGTGTCCGACAGGCCGCCAGCCGGGAAGCCGTAGTTGGCCAGGCGGCGCCCGTTGAGCAGGACCAGCGTGTTCTTCTGGGACAGGCCGCGCAGGCCGATGCCGGCCGAACCGGACGCCCAGCCGTTGTTGGTGGTCTCGTTGTTGGCGTTGCCGGTGTTGGCCGAGATCGAGCGCAGCAGGTCGGCGACGGTGGCCTTACCGGTCTCCTCCAGCTGTTGGCGGTCGATCACCTGCACCGGATTGGCCGACTCGGTGTCGGTGCGCTTGATGTTGGAGCCGGTGACGCGCACGGCGGCAAGGGTCTTGCTGTCGCCGGCAGCGACGGCACCGGTGGCGGTATCGGCAAACGCAGGCAAAGGCGTGGCCAGTGCAGCAGACAACGCTGCTACAAGAAGAGTGTGCTTGGGCATGAACTTCAGTGGGGTGGTGGACGACAAGTTCCGCAGTAGTCCATGCCTGGCGATGAACCGGCCAATAACATCTCTTCATACGGATATAAGAGAAACTAACATCTCTTCATCCGGATGGATAGATTTCGGTGCATCTGCATCCATGTCCCGCCCCACGCCGGCCAGGGCCGACCGCTACAATGGCGGCATGGAAATCTTCAAAGTCTTTACCCTCGAAGCGGCCCACCACCTGCCCAACGTGCCGCCGGGCCACAAGTGCGCGCGCCTGCACGGGCACTCGTTCCGGGTGGAATTGAAAGTGGAAGGCGAACCGGGCGAGCAGACCGGCTGGATCATGGACTTCGGCGACGTCAAAGCCGCCTTTCAGCCGATCTACGATCGCCTGGACCACCACTACCTCAACGACATCCCGGGCCTGGAGAATCCGACCAGCGAGCGCCTGGCGATCTGGATCTGGGACGAACTCAAGCCGGCCCTGCCGCAGCTGAGCGAAGTGACCGTCCACGAAACCTGCACCTCCGGCTGCCGCTACCGCGGCTGACCCGGCGGCGCGCGGGTGCACAGCGCGGTAGCGCCGACCGTTGGTCGGCTGCCCGCCAGCCATCGCGGCCCCCAACCCACGCAACCCATTGATCGGCAAGCGGTTCAGCTGAAACCGGACCACAAGTGGCAACAACATGTTGCAATGCAATATTTTCGGCGTATGCTGCATTGCATCAACGTTCTCGAGCCGCTCCCATGGCGTCCGCGTTCACCGATTCCTTCAGCGACTACACCCGCCAGCTGGCCGCCACGGCCACGCGTGCCAATCGGCTCGCACTGGAAAATGCCGAAAGCATGTTCGGCGTGCAGTTGAAGACGCTGGAGAAGAACATCACCGCCACCAGCGGGTTCTTCGGTGAAATCGCGCAGTCACAGGAACCGGGCACCCTGCTGCCCAAGTGCGCGCAGCTGGCCCGCGACAACCTCGCCCGTTGGACCCATGCCCACCAGGAAGTGGTCGGGCTGGGGCTGAAGGCTTCGGAGGCCTTCAGCGAGCTGGTCCGGGGTCCGTTCGCGGACGCCACTACCAAGGCGGGCGCTGCCAGGCGCTGAGCCACACCCGCATCGAATTTGCGTGGGTCCCTCCCCCCACGCAATCCCAGACCCGGCAGAACCCTCCCTCTGTCGGGTCTTTTTTTGCGCAGCGTCCTGATGTCCGGTCGCCAAAATGGCCCCGTAATGCCGGGCTCTGCCCGGCAACGGACGGACGAATCGACCCGACCACGTAGTGCCGGGCTCTGCCCGGCAAGCACACCACCGCAACGAGGGCAGCGGGGCAGAGCCCCGCTCTACGCGTGGGCCGCATTGCCGGCCGCGATGGGCAGCGTGAACACGAACAACGCGCCCTCGCGGCTGTCCATCAGGCGGATCTGCCGATGGTGCAGCTGCAGGATGCGGTGCACGATCAGCAAGCCCAACCCGCCGCTGTCCGGGCGTGCACTGCCCAGTGCCGGCGGCGTGCTGAACAACGACGCGCGGCGCTCGGGCGCGATGCCCGGGCCGGTGTCGGCGATGGCCACCTGCACCTCGCCGTCCTGCGCGCGCAGCACCACCTCGATGCGGCCGCCCTCGGGCGTGTGCCGGATCGCGTTGTCCAGCAGGTTGGTCAGTACCCGCTCGATCAGCCCCAGGTCGGCCACGACCGCAGGCAACCCCGGCGGAATATCGGCGGTGAGCGTCTGCCGGCGTGCCTGCGCGGCCAGCTCGAACTTCTGGAACACGTCCTGGACCAGGTCGGGCAGCGAGAACGCCTGCAGGTCCAGGCTGACCCCGCCATGCTCCAGCCGCGCCAGTTCGAACAGCGCCTGTGCCAGCGCGCCCACCTTGCGGCTCTGCGCCAGCGCGATGCCGAGGTAGCGCTGGCGTTCGTCGGCACCCAGCGTGGCGTCCTTCAAGGCCAGCGTCTCCAGGTAGCCATGCAGCGACGACAACGGCGTGCGCAGGTCATGGGAGATGTTGGCCACCAGCTCGCGGCGCTGCAGGTCCTGCTCGCGCAGCTGCTGCCACTGTTCGCCCAGGCGCTGGCCCATGTGCCCGAAGCTGTGCTGCAGGATGGCCAGCTCGTCGCGCTCGCCGGCGCGCAGCGGGGTGGGTGGCAGCGGCGTGCCGGCGCCGGCTGCGTCCACGTCGAAGGCCTGGATGCGCCGGGTCAGCTGGCGCAGGGGACGGGTCACCCAGCGGAACGCGACCACGCCGGCCAGCAGCCCGACCACCGCCACGATGGCCAGCGACCACAGCGTGGTGCGCAGGGTCGCGTTGGCGGCGATGTTGGCGGCCAGCGCCTCGCGCTGCTCGCCCACCAGCACCACGTAGATGTAGCCAGCCTGGCGTCCCTGCACCCACAACGGCGCGGCATTGAAGACCTTGCGGCCGGTGGCGCTGCGCGGGTCGTCGCCGAGGATCGGCAGCGGCTCGTCGTGCAGCAGCGCGCGCACCGGGGCCAGGTCCACACGGTCGCGCTTGAGGTGGCCGTCGGGCGCGTCGTGGCCCAGGATGCGGCCTTCATCGTCGAGCAGGTAGACCTCGACGCTGGGGTTGACCGCCATCAGCTTGCCGAACAGCGCGCGCACTTCGCCGCCGCGCATGCCGCGCGCGTCCATCAGTTCGCCGCTGCGGGCGATGTGCTCGGCCAGCCCGCGCGACAGCCGCTGCACGGTTTCCTGTTCGTGCATGGCGGTGCTGCGCATCTGGATCCACAGCAGCGCGCCGCAGCAGGCCAACAGCAACGCGCAGAACACCACCGACAGGCGTTGGGACAGGGTCAGGCGGATCATGCCGCGTCCCCATCGGTGTCGACCAGCTTGTAGCCCCGTCCCCACACCGTCTGGATGCGCTGCGGCGTGGCCGGGTCGCGCTCGATCTTGTTGCGGAGCCGGTTGATGTGGGTGTTCACCGTGTGCTCGTAGCCGTCGTGCTGGTAGCCCCAGACCTGGTTGAGCAGGTCCATGCGCGAATACACCTGGCCCGGGTGCCGGGCGAAGAAATACAGCAGGTCGAACTCGCGCGGGGTCAGTTCCAGTGGCCGGCCTTCCACCTGCGCGGTGCGGGCGACCGGGTCGATGCGCAGCCCGGCGACCTCGGTTTCACCGGCGTCGATGCGCGCGTTCTGCGCCATGGCTTCCACCCGCCGCAGCAGCGCCTTCACCCGCGCCACCAGTTCCAGCATCGAGAAGGGCTTGGCCAGGTAGTCGTCGGCGCCCAGTTCCAGGCCCAGGATGCGATGCACTTCGCTGGCCCGCGCACTGGTGATGATGATCGGCGTGTAGCGCGCCATGGCGCGGGCACGCTTGCAGATCTCCAGCCCGTCCACGCCGGGCAGCATCAGGTCCAGCACCAGCGCGCTCCACGGCTGCGCCTCGAGCAGGGCCAGGCCCTCGTCGCCGGTGGCGGCGTGGGTGACCTCATAGCCTTCGTCGCGCAGGTGCATGCGCAGCAGGTTGGCGATGTGGACGTCGTCTTCGACGATCAGGACACGCTTGGCGCTGCTCATCGGTGCGGGCGGGCCGGTAGGGGAACAGGCTGCATTGTCGGCCGTTCGGGCCCCGGATGTGTCACGGAAAATTTAACCGCGCGTGAGGATTCGTTGACCGGCCCCGGCGCAGCATGGCCGCATCGTTTCCCTCCCAGGAGATCGGCCATGCGTTACACCCGTCGCAATCTGCTCGGCATGGGCGCCATGACGGCCGCCGCCGGCCTGTTCGGCCTGACCGCGTGCAGCGGCCCAGCACCGGCCGCACCGGCGGCCCCCACGCGGCGTTTCGAGGTGATGCGCACCGACGCGCAGTGGCGTGAACAGCTCAGCCCGGCCGCCTATGCCGTCCTGCGCCGCCAAAGCACCGAACGGCCCTACAGCAGCCCGCTCAACAAGGAGCACCGGCGCGGCACATTCAGCTGCGCCGGCTGCGCGCTGCCACTGTTCTCCTCGTCCACCAAGTTCGACAGCGGCACCGGCTGGCCCAGTTTCTGGGCGCCCCTGCACGGCGCCGTGGAAGAAGACCGCGACACCACCTTGGGCATGATCCGCATCGAGGCGCACTGCCGGCGCTGCGGTGGCCACCTGGGCCATGTGTTCGATGACGGTCCACGCCCCACCGGCCTGCGCTACTGCATGAACGGTGTGGCGATGCGCTTTACCGCGGCCTGAGCGCCGCTCCCCCTGCATCCTGGAAGGATCTGACCATGTTCCTGCTTGTCCTGGCCTACCTTGGCGGCGTATTGACCATCCTCAGCCCGTGCATCCTGCCGGTGCTGCCGTTCGTGTTCGCCCGCTCGGACCGCCCCTTCCTGCGCAGCGGCCTGCCGCTGCTGGTGGGCATGACCCTGATGTTCGCGGTGGTCGCCAGTCTGGCCGCGGTGGGCAGCCAGTGGGTGGCCCAGGCCAACCAGATCGGGCGCTGGATCGCGCTGGTGGTGATGGCGGTGTTCGCGCTGGCGCTGTTGTGGCCGTCGCTGGCCAACCGCCTGCTGTCGCCGTTCCAGCGGCTGGGCGCGCGGCTCAGTGCCTCGGCCGATGCGGCCAGTGACGCCGGGCGCGGCGGGGTGGGCACTTCGCTGCTGATCGGCATTGCCACCGGCCTGCTCTGGGCACCGTGCGCCGGGCCGATCCTGGGGCTGATCCTCACCGGTGCGGCGCTTAACGGCGCCAGCGTCGGCACCAGCGGGCTGCTGCTGGCCTATGCGCTCGGCGCCGCCACGTCGCTGGCCCTGGCGATCTGGATCGGCGGGCGCGTGTTTGCCGCGCTCAAGCAGCGCCTGGGCGTGGGCGAGTGGATCCGCCGCGCGCTCGGCGTGGCCGCGCTGCTGGCGGTGGTGGCGATCGGCATGGGCTGGGACACCGGCGTGCTGACCCGCCTGTCCACGGTGAGCACGGCCAAGCTCGAGCAGGGCCTGCTGGACGTGTTGCCGGGGCAGGAACCGGCCGCAGGCGCTTCAATGATGATGGCCGCCAGCGCGCCGGCCGGTGCCCCCTTGCCGGTGGAAGGCACCCTGCCCTCGCTGGCCGGCGCCACCGGCTGGCTCAACAGCCCGCCGCTGAGCGCCGAGTCGTTGCGCGGCAAGGTGGTGCTGGTCGATTTCTGGACCTACTCGTGCATCAACTGCCTGCGCGCCATGCCGTACGTGCGCGAGTGGGCCGAGCGCTACCGCGACCACGGCCTGGTGGTGATCGGCGTGCACGCGCCGGAGTTCGCCTTCGAGCGCAGCCTGGGCAATGTGCAGCGTGCGGTGAAGGACCTGAAGGTCACCTACCCGGTGGCCATCGACAACGACTTCGCCATCTGGCGCGGCTTCAACAACCGCTACTGGCCCGCGCACTACTTCATCGATGCGGAAGGCCGCATCCGTGCGCATCACTTCGGCGAAGGCAATTACGCGCAGTCCGAGCAGATCATCCGCCAGCTGCTGCGCGACGCCGGCAACACCCTGCCCGACGAACCCGCCCAGGCCATGGCGATGGCCGGCGCCGCGCCGCGCGATGGCATCGAGCAGCAGGCCGACATGCGCAACCTGAAATCGCCGGAGACCTACCTCGGCCACGCCCGCGCGCAGAGCTTCGCCTCGCCTGGCGGGCAGCAGCCGGACCGTGCCACCGAGTACACCGTGCCGGCCACCTTGCGCTTGAACCAGTGGGCGTTGGGCGGGCGCTGGACGGTGGGCGAGGAAGACGCGCACCTGGACGCAGCCGGTGGCCGCATCGCCTTCCGCTTCCATGCCCGCGACCTGCATCTGGTGCTGGCCCCGGCCGTGGATGGCACCCCCGTGCGCTACCGCGTGCGCATCGACGGCCAGCCACCGGGCGCGGCCGCCGGGGGCGATGTGTCGGCCGATGGCAGCGGCCAGGTCGGCGAGCACCGGCTGTACCAGTTGATCCGCCAGCGCGGCGATGTTCGTGAACGCACCTTCGAGATCGAGTTCCTCGATCCGGGCGTGCATGCCTATGCCTTTACGTTCGGTTGAGCCCTGGAGGCCTTCGATGAAGATCGCAATGGACAAACTGATGGCCGGCAGCATCGCGGCGGTGATCGCGGCGATGACCATCACCGCGGTGATCAGCCTGGATCGCCCGGCGCAGGCCGCCACGGCACAGGCGCTGGTGACGCTGCCTGCGCCCAGTGCCGCGGCCGACCTCAAACAGCCCGGCGTCCAGCGCGCCCAGGTGGTGTTTGCCGGCGGCTGCTTCTGGGGCGTGCAGGGCGTGTTCCAGCACATCAACGGCGTGGACAACGCGGTGTCCGGCTACATCGGCGGCAGCGCGGGCGATGCCAGCTACACGCGCGTGGGCAGCGGCGGCACCGGCCACGCCGAGGCGGTGAAGGTCACCTACGATCCGTCGAAGGTGAGCTACGGGCAGCTGATGCAGGTGTTCTTTTCCGTGGCCCACGACCCCACCCAGCTCAACCGCCAGGGGCCGGATCGCGGCACGCAGTATCGCTCGGCGGTATTTGCCGACGATGCCGGGCAGCGCGATGCGACCCAGGCCTACATCGCCCAGCTCCAGCGGGCCAAGGCGTTTGCCGGGCCGGTGGTGACCACGGTCGAGGGCGGCAAGCGCTTTTATCCGGCCGAGGGCTACCACCAGAACTACCTCACCCTGCATCCGGAGTCGCTGTATATCCGCATCAACGACCTGCCGAAGGTGGAGGCGCTCAAGCGCCAGTACCCGGCGCTGTACCGCGAGAAGCCGCGGTTGGTGTCCACGCTGTCGGCGCGCTGAAAAATGCCCCCGGGTAGAGCCGACCGTTGGTCGGCTGCCGTTGGGGTAGAGCCGACCGTTGGTCGGCTGCCATTGGGTGCCGGGATACGTGCAGCCGACCAACGGTCGGCTCTACCCGGACGGGTCGAAAAAAGTGCACGGCGCAACAAACCACCGCCGTGCGCGAGGGAAGTCCGGAATGCACAGCGGCGGGCCGCAATGCGTTGGAAGGACCATGCTAGGCTGCGCGAAGCAGCGGATACAGAGCCAGCTTCCGGCCATCCGCACGGTTACAGATTGCGGCGGACACTTCCCATGGCAGCCAACCTTTACCAATCCCTGGCCGACGAAATGGCCGATGCCATCCACAGCGGCCGGCTGCCGGTGGGCACCCGCCTGCCCTCGCTGCGTGGGCTGGCGGCGCAGCGCCAGCTCAGCCTCAACACCGTCATTGCCGCCTACCGCCAGCTCGAAGATGCCGGCCTGGTGGTGCCGCGGCCCAAGGCCGGCTTCGTGGTCAGCCCGCGCCTGGCCGAACCGACCCGCTCGCTGCGCCAGGCGCCGTCGTTGGCCACCACCCAGGCCCAACAGCTGATGATGGCGCGGGTGCTGGCCGCGCAGCAGCAACCGGGCATCATTGACCTGGCTTTCGCCGGCCCGCGCGGGCGTCGCTTCTATCCGGGCGACAAATTGGCGCGCAGTACCGCGCAGGTGCTGCGCCGCGCCGGGATGGTGGAAACCTATGCCCGCCCGAATGCGGCCACCCGGCTGCTCGAACAGATCGTGCGGCGCGGGCCACGGCTGGGCCTGCACACCAGCACCGAGCGCCTGGTCCTCACCCATGGCGCCATGGAAGCGCTGCAGCTGGCCCTGCGCGCGGTGACGCGGCCCGGGGATGCGGTGGGGATCGAAGCACCGTCCTACTTCAACCTGTACCCATTGCTCAGCAACCTGGGCCTGAAGGCCATCGAGCTGCCCACCGACCCGCGCCGCGGGCTGGACGTGGATGCCGTGGCCGCGCAGCTGGAACGCGGCGCGCTGCGGGCGATCGTGGCCATGCCCACCGTGCACAACCCGCTCGGTTGCACCATGCCGGTGGCCGAGAAGCAGCGCCTGGCCGCGCTGGTGAACCACTACCGCATTCCCCTCATCGAAGACGCGGTGTATGCCGAACTGCAATTCCAGGAGCCGCTGGCACCGCTGCTGAAATCCTTCGATGAAGACGGCTGGGTGATGGTGTGCAGCAGCTTCTCCAAGACACTGGCGCCGGACTACCGCATCGGCTGGCTGGATGCGGGGCGGTTCGCCGCTGATATCCAGCTGCTCAAGTTCCAGTCCACCGGAGCCGAGCCGCGGCTGCTCGGCGAGGCCGTGGGCGCGTTCCTGGAAGCGGGCAGCTACGAGCACCACCTGCGCACGCTGCGCCGCCTGTACAACGACCAGGTGCAGCGCGTGCGCGCGCTGATCGCCCAGTACTTCCCGGCCGGCACGTTGGCCACCCAGCCCACCGGCGGCTTCCTGCTGTGGGTGGAGTTGCCGGCCGGCATCGACACGGGCGCGCTGTTCGAGCAGGCCTTGGCGCGCGGCGTGGTGTTCATGCCCGGCCAGGTGTACTCACGCGGCGCGCGCTACCGGCACTGCCTGCGGTTGTCGTGCTGCCAGGAACTGGATGCGGCGTACGTGGACGCGATCGCCACACTGGGGCAGCTGGCCTGCGCCCTGCGCGGCGCCTGACTGCAGGCCCTGCGGTTACAGCTGCAGGCACCCGGCCAGCCCGGCCGGATCGGCCCCGGGCGCGAAGGGCAGGCGGCCTAGGCACGGCATCGCAAGGCGGTCGCCCAGCATCGTCATGTTGTCGTCGATGCGTGCCATCTGCGGGTCGACTTCGTTGCCGATCCAGCCGATGCAGGGGGCCCCGCTGGCCGCGATCGCCGCTGCGGTGAGCCGCGCATGGTTGAGGCAGCCAAGCCGCAGCCCCACCACCATCACCACCGGCAGCCGCAGCGCGTGGACCAGGTCGGCCTGGTCCAGCGTGGCCGACAGCGGGGCCAGCCAGCCGCCCACGCCCTCCACCACCACCGTGTCGGCCTGTGCGCGCAGCCGCCCGAAGGCCGCCTCGATCGGGCCCAGCGCCAGCTGCACGCCGGCATCGGCGGCGGCCAGCTCCGGCGCCAGCGGCAGGGGCAGCGCATACGGGTTGAGGTCGGCGTAGGCCGGCACCGGCTGGCTGGCGGCCAGCAGCGCGGTGGCGTCCTCGTTGCGCCAGCCGTGCGCGGTGCGCTTGCAGCCGCTGGCCACTGGCTTCATCCCCACCGCAGTGCCACCGCGCTGGCGCAGCGCGTGCAGCAGTACGCAGCTGCTGAAGGTCTTGCCGATGCCGGTATCGGTACCGGTGACATACAGGGCGGGAAGCGGGTAGGCGGTCATCACGGCCGGGATCGGGAAGGAGCGGTGCATTATCGGCGGTCCCGGCGCGGCCTGCTGCTTGCTAGACTCCGGGCATGTTCGATACTTCCACGCTCACCGGCAGCAAGCCGGAACAGTACGGCCAGCTGCTGGCCCAGGCCCGCGCACTGGTACACGGCGAGCGCGACCGCATTGCCAATGCGGCCAACCTGTCGGCCCTGGTCTACCACGCCCTGCCGCACCTGAACTGGGTGGGCTTCTACTTCTTCGACGGCACCGAGCTGGTGGTTGGCCCGTTCCAGGGGCTGCCGGCCTGCGTGCGCATCCCGCTGGACAAGGGCGTGTGCGGCGCGGCGGCCAGCCAGCGCGTGACCCAGCGCATCGAAGACGTGGATGCCTTCCCCGGCCACATCGCCTGTGATTCGGCGTCGCGCTCGGAACTGGTGGTGCCACTGGTCCACGGCGATACCCTGATCGGCGTGTTCGACCTGGACAGCCCGTCACTGGCGCGTTTCGACGCCGACGACCAGGCCGGTCTGGAGGCGATCGCCGCGGTGTTCGTCGAGGCCCTGGGATGAGCACCAAGCTGCGCAACATCGGTCCCAAGAGCGCGGCCTGGCTGCGCCAGATCGGGTTGCGCACGCCCGAGGAGCTGACCGCGATCGGCGCGGTCGGCGCGTTCGTGAAGGTGCGCCGCGCCGGCTTCAAGCCAAGCCTCAACCTGCTCTACTCGCTGGAAGGCGCGCTGCAGGACTGCCATTGGCAGGAACTGCCCGAAGCACGCCGCACCGAACTGGTGGCCGAGTACGAGGCCATCATCGCCGACAAGCCCCTGAAAAAGGCACCGCCAGCATCCGGCCCGGTCTACGACCGCACCGCCGAACGTCGCGATGATGAAGCCGACGACGCACCGCCGTTCGAACCGGACGACGAAACCGCGTAGAGCCGGGCTCTGCCGCGCCTCCGGATACAGAGGCGCCGCGTTGATCAGCGCATCGCCATGCGCCCATTGTTCACCGCGCAAGCAGCAGTTGTAGAGCCGGGCTCTGCCCGGCTGCTCTAACGCAGCAACCCACGTCCAGTGCCAGCCGGGCAGAGCCCGGCTCTACGTACATGCAACCCACATCCGCCGCCAGCCGGGCAGAGCCCGGCGCTACGCAGGTGCGAGCCGCGCGCGATCAAGGCTGCTGCAGTTCCAGCAGTTCGCCCCACAGGCGGTCGTCCTCGCGCTCCACGCGCAGCTGCAGGCGGGTGCCGTGGTCGATGCGCAGTGCCCAGCACATCGCCATCGGCAGGCCGCACACTTGCGACAGCACCATCCGCAACGGCCCGCCATGGCTGACGATCAGGGTGGGCGGGGGATCGGGGTCGTCCAGCAAGCGGTGCAGGCCACGGGCGATGCGCCGCTCAAAGTGGCCCCAGCTTTCGCCGTGCGGCGGTGGGTTGGCGTGCGGGTCCAGGTGGAACGCCGACAGCTCCTGCATCGGCAGGTCATGCAATGCCTGGCCGTCCCAATCGCCGAAGTCGAGTTCGGCCCACTCCTCGTCGGCCACCACCTCCACCCCGTGCGGCACTGCCAGCGCATCGGCCGTGGCCAGCGCCCGCTGGCGCGGGGAGCTCACCACGCGTTGCCATTGCCGCCCCCCATAGCGTGCGCACAGGGCCTCGGTGCTTCCGTCTTCCAACGCGGGATCACTGCGCCCGTCCAGGTGGCCGTCACGACCGGTGCTGGCGTGGCGGATCAGGTCCAGGATCACGCCGCAACCTGCGCGGTGGACGGAGCGGAACGGTGCTGCAACCTCGATGGGTTCATGGGCATCACATCGTGAAACGAGCGGCATTCTAACCGCTCGCTCCCGCCGCCCCGGTGCGTCGGCTGCCGCAGGCGGGCCTTTGCTCTACACTGCGCGCACTTCCAGGTGATCTGCGGCGCATGCCGGCAGGTTGAAACGGGAAGCCGGTGACGCAGCAGCCCCCTGCCTGCCACTCCGGCGCTGCCCCCGCAACGGTAAGCGTGGAAACACCCGGCATTACGCCACTGTGCTTGCGCATGGGAAGGCGCCGGGTGCGATGGCCCTGGCCATCGGCCCGCAAGCCCGGAGACCGGCCTGGGAGACGACTGGTTGCGATGCGGCGGGCATGGCGGCGGCAAGCGGCGCCGTGCGCGTTCGCCCACCGTCGATCCATCCCTGCAGCGCGATCATCCCCACCCCTTGCCGCGCGGGCGTGCGCGGTGCATGGAGTCATCGATGAAGCTGCAGATCCAAGTCCTTTCCCTGGCCGTGTTGTCGGCCCTGCCCCTGCTGGCGTCGGCCCAGGACGAGGCCACCGCGCTGGACCAGGTGCTGGTCACCGCCACCCGCACCCCGATCGCCCTGCAGGACAGCATCTCCCCGGCGCAGGTGATCGACCGCGCCGAGATCGAGCGCAGCCAGGCGCCGTCGCTGCAGGACCTGCTGCGCGGCCGCGCCGGCATCAACCTCAACAACAGCGGCGGGCTGGGCAAGCAGAGCTCGCTGTTCCTGCGCGGCACCAACTCGGCCCACACCCTGGTGCTGGTGGACGGCGTGCGCATCAACACCGGCGACCTGGGCCTGGCCATGATCCAGGACCTGCCGCTGGCGCAGATCGAGCGCATTGAAATCGTGCGCGGCCCGCAGTCCAGCCTGTACGGCGCCGATGCGATCGGTGGCGTGATCCAGATCTTCACCCGCCGCAACGCCGGCACCTTCGCCCCGCACTTCCAGGTGGGCGGCGGCAGCAACGGCCTGCGCGAGGCCAGCGGCGGCTTCGGCGGCAGTGGCGCGCGTGGCTGGTTCGGCACCGACATCGCCTACCAGCACACCGACGGCATCAATTCCTGCCGGGGCGATGCGGCCACCTTCGCCGGCTGCGGCGCCGACGAGCCCGACCGCGACGGCTACCGCAACCTGTCCATGAGCCTGCGCGGTGGCTACGCGCTGACCGATGCGCTGAGCGTGGAAGGGACCGCGCTGCGTGCCGAAGGCGAGAACCACTACGACGGTTACTACAACTATTCGGAAACCCTGCAGCAGGTGCTGGGCGGCAAGGTGCGTTACACCCCGAGCGAGCGCTTCACCCTGACCGCCAACGTCGGGCGTGCCGACAACGAATCGGACAACTACAACGGCAGCACCTGGCTGGGTGCCGCGCAGACCCATCGCGACAGTGCCTCGGTGCAGGCCGACGTGGGCATCGCCGAGGGCCAGCTGCTCAGCGCCGGCGTGGACTGGAGCCAGGACAACCTGGACGGCAGCAGTGCCGGCTATCGGGTCGACAGCCGCGACAACACCGGCGTGTTCGTGCAGTACCAGGGCCGCTTCGGCGCGCACCACCTGCAGGCCAGCGTGCGCAACGACGACAACGAGCAGTTCGGCAACCACACCACCGGCAGCCTCGGCTGGGGCCTGGAGCTGGGCCGCGGGTTCCGCCTCAACGCCAGCTACGGCACCGCGTTCAAGGCACCCACCTTCAGCGATCTGTACGACCCGTGGAGCGGCGTGCCGGGCCTGGACCCGGAAAAGTCGAAGAGCGCCAACGTCGGTATCGCCCAGCAGGGCGACGGCTGGCGCTGGGGCCTGGACGTGTATGAAACCCGCATCGATGACCTGATCACCTACGATGCCACCACCTTCATGATGTCGCAGGTGGAGAAGGCGCGCATCCGCGGTGCCGAGTTGACCGGTGCGATCACGCTGGCCGGCTTCGATGTGAACGCCCAGCTCAGCCACACCGATCCGCGCAACCGCACCGAAGGCAGCGCGCAGTTCGACAACTGGCTGGCGCGCCGCGCGCAGAACACCGCCCGCCTGGACATCGACCGCAGCTTCGGTGGCTTCCGCGCCGGCCTGACCGCCAACGGCGCCGGCAAGCGCTACGACAACGCCGCCAACACCGTGCGCCTGGCCGGTTACGGCACGCTCGACCTGCGCCTGGAATACGCGCTGAGCCGCGACTGGTCGGTGCTCGGCCGGATCAGCAACGTGTTCGACCGCGACTACGAAACGGTGGCCTGGTACAACCAGCCCGGCCGCGAGTACCACCTGAGCGTGCGCTACCAGCCGAAATAAGGGATCTGGACGGCGGCACTGCCGCCGCGTGGGTGCCGACCGTTGGCCGGCACACCTCATTGCCCTGGGTAGGTGCCGACCGTTGGTCGGCACAATCATTGCCTGGGTAGGTGCCGACCGTTGGTCGGCACAATCATTGAACCTGGTAGGTGCCGACCGTTGGTCGGCACACGTGTCAACCGCCGCCGGTTACAGCACCAGCAATTCCCGCAGATCATCCACTACGGCCACCGCCTCGACGTTGTCCAGATCCAGCCCTCGCGGATAGCCATAGCGCACCAGCGCCACCGGCATGCCCGCGTCCACCGCGGCCCGGTAATCCGTAATCGAATCGCCCACCATCAAGGCGGCCTCGACGGCCACCTCGAAGTGCGCGGCGATATGCCGCAACGGCGCACCACTGGGCTTGCGTTCCGGCAGCGAATCGCCGCCCAGCACCAGCGCAAACTGATCCTGCAGCCCGAAGTGCTGCAGCAACGGCGCCACCAGCGCGGACGGCTTGTTCGTGCAGATCGCCAGCGTCACCGCGCGTTCGCGCAAGGCAGCCAACGTTTCGGTCACACCATCGAACAGGCGCGGACTGCGCAACAGGCAGGCCTCGTAGTGCCGCATGAAACCGGGCATGACCGTGTCCAGATCGATATCACTGCCGGCCGCGCCAAACGCCTGTTCGACGAGCCGCCGCACGCCATCGCCGATCCAGGTCAGTACCGTGGCCTCCGGTACCCGGGGCAACTGCCAGTCCTGCAGCGTGCGGTTCAACGCCTCGGCAATATCGGCCGCGCTGTCCACCAGCGTGCCATCCAGATCGAACACCACCAACGGATACGGATACGACAAAGCAATGCTCACTTCCACAGCAGGGAAGCGCCATTGTACGGAGGTGCGTGTGTGATGCCGATGCACGCCCCGGTAGAGCCGACCGTTGGTCGGCTGCACGCGCCCGCTGCGGTTTCGGGTGCACGGCGTGCTGATGCGCGGTTGCTGGTTCAAGAGCAGCCGACCAACGGTCGGCTCTACCGGCATCGGGTAGCTGGACGCGGTATGCCTGGGCCGTGTTTACAGCTGCGCCAGGAATTCCGGGCTGGCAAAACGATCCACCAGGAAATCCAGGAAGCTGCGCATGATCGTCGGCAGCTGCCGGCGTGACGCATACACCGCGTGGATGCCCAGCTCTTC
>Ga0233366_1000052_pt1 | contig 53962 bp, 46 predicted proteins | sample ElkDunMinimDraft_23_FD_191536 | JGI IMG/M metagenome (GOLD analysis project Ga0233366, IMG submission 191536) | Fecal eukaryotic communites from dung pellets of Tule Elk in California, USA - Elk Dung C4 | ecosystem: Host-associated > Mammals > Digestive system > Large intestine > Fecal | place...
CCTGAAGTCCTCGCAGGCCAAGGTCAACGGCGAAGTGGTGCTGGAAACCCGCGGTGGCCGTGTTGATGCGGTGGCGGTGAAGTCGCCGCACCTGCTCAACACCAAGGGCGCCACGTATGCACAGTCGGCCGACTGGGGCGTGGAAGAAGCCGAAGGCTTCATCAAGCTGTTTGGCATGAGCTCGACCTTGTACGCGCAGGTCAACCGCTAAGGCGATTCACCGGGGTGCCGGCCGCTGGCCGGCGCCTCGCAAAGCCGATGGAGGGGTAGTGCCGGCCGCTGGCCGGCTCCTGGAACAGCTGGATCATTGCAGAGCCGGCCAGCGGCCGGCACTACCGATTTCGAACCCTACGGATACTCAGACACATGTTGGAACAGACACTCGATCACCTGCAGCAGCTCGTGTCCTTCGACACGCGCAACCCGCCGCGTGCGATCACCACCGGCGGCATCTTCGATTACCTGCGTGCGAACCTGCCCGGGTTCAACGTGGAGGTGATCGACCATGGCGACGGTGCGGTCAGCCTGTATGCGGTGCGTGGCACCCCGAAGTACCTGTTCAACGTGCACCTGGATACCGTGCCGGACTCGCCGCATTGGACGGCCGACCCGCACGTGATGCGGCGCGCGGACGACCGTGTGATCGGCCTGGGCGTGTGCGATATCAAGGGCGCGGCGGCGGCGTTGGTGGCGGCAGCCAACGCCAGCAATGGCGATGCCGCGTTCCTGTTCTCCAGCGACGAGGAAGCCAACGATCCACGCTGCATCGCCGCCTTCCTGGCCCGTGGCATACCGTATGAAGCGGTGCTGGTGGCCGAGCCGACCATGAGCGAAGCGGTGCTTGCGCACCGTGGCATCAGCTCGGTGTTGATGCAGTTCACCGGCCGCGCGGGGCATGCCTCGGGCAAGCAGGATGCGGCGGCCAGCGCATTGCATCAGGCGATGCGCTGGGGCAACCGCGCGCTGGACCATGTCGAGTCGCTGTCGCACGCGCGCTTTGGCGGGCTGACCGGCCTGCGCTTCAACATCGGCCGGGTCGAAGGCGGGATCAAGGCCAACATGATCGCGCCCGCCGCCGAACTGCGGTTTGGCTTCCGCCCGTTGCCGTCGATGGACATCGATGTGCTGCTGGCGACCTTCGCCGGGTTCGCCGAGCCGGAGGCCGCGCAGTTCACCGAAACCTTCCGCGGCCCAAGTTTCCCGGCCGGTGACATCGCCGAAGCGGAAAGCCGCCGCCTGGCCGCGCGCGACGTGGCCGACGCGCTGGATATTCCGATTGGCAACGCGGTGGACTTCTGGACCGAGGCCTCGCTGTTCTCGGCCGGCGGCTACACCACGCTGGTGCACGGCCCGGGTGACATCGCCCAGGCCCACACCGCCGATGAGTTCGTGACGCTGGAGCAGCTGCAGCGTTACACCGAATCCGTGCACCGCATCATCGCGCGCGGCGCCTGATCGAATGACGCCGTCGTGGCCTCCCACTGACGGACCTCCCATCGCGGCCCCGGCCGCCTGTGACGATACCGAAATGCCTTCTTCCCAGCCCCACCGCCAGACCCGCCAGACCATTGTGCGCCTGCTTTCCAGCATGGCCAGTGCGAAGGAGATCAGCCAGTACCTCAAGCGTTTCTCGCAGCTGGACGCCAAGCGCTTCGCCGTGGTCAAGGTCGGCGGCGCGGTGCTGCGCGATGACCTGGACGCGCTGACCTCCTCGCTGTCGTTCCTGCAGGAAGTCGGGCTCACCCCGATCGTGCTGCACGGCGCCGGCCCGCAGCTGGACGCCGAACTGTCGGCGGCCGGCATCGTCAAGGAAACCGTCAACGGCCTGCGCGTCACCTCGCCTGAAGGCCTGGCGATCGTGCGCCGGGTGTTCCAGGCCTCCAACCTGCAGCTGGTGGAAGCGCTGCAGCAGAACGGCGCGCGCGCCACCTCGATCACCGGCGGCGTGTTCGAAGCTGAGTACATGGACCAGGCCACCTATGGCCTGGTGGGCGAGGTGAAGAAGGTCAATCTCGCGCCGATCGAAGCCAGCCTGCGCGCCGGCTCGATTCCGGTGATCACCAGCCTGGGTGAAACCCGCTGCGGGCAGATCCTCAACGTCAACGCTGATTTTGCCGCCAACGAGCTGGTGCAGGAACTGCAGCCGTACAAGATCATCTTCCTCACCGGCACCGGCGGCCTGCTCGACGAAGAGGGGAAGGTGATCGACTCGATCAACCTGTCCACCGAGTACGACCAGCTGATGCAGCAGCCGTGGATCCACGGCGGCATGCGGGTGAAGATCGAACAGATCAAGGACCTGCTGGACCGGTTGCCGCTGGAGTCGTCGGTGTCGATCACGCGGCCGTCGGACCTGGCCAAGGAACTGTTCACCCACAAGGGCTCGGGCACGCTGGTACGGAAGGGCGAAAAGGTGCTGCGCGCCATCGCCTGGGATGCACTGGACCTGCCGCGCCTGAAAGGCCTGATCGAATCCAGCTTCGGCCGCACCCTGGTGCCGGATTATTTTGAAAAGACCAAGCTGCTGCGCGCCTATGTCAGCGAGAACTACCGCGCCGCGGTGATCCTCACCGACGAAGCCGAAGGCGTGTACCTGGACAAGTTCGCGGTGCTCGACGACGCGCAGGGTGAAGGCCTGGGCCGCGCGGTGTGGAACGTGATGTTGGAGGAAACCCCGCAGCTGTTCTGGCGCTCGCGCAACGGCAACCCGATCAACCACTTCTACTACGCCGAGTCCGATGGCTGCTACAAGCAGGGCACCTGGAAGGTGTTCTGGTTTGGCGCCGACGGCTTCGAGCGCATCCGTACCTACGTTGAACACTGCGCCCTGCGCACCCCGAGCCTGGAGGGCTGAACCCGATGAATCACGCCGATTGGACCAAGGTGCCCACCCTGGCCGGCACCCACGCCCGGCTGGAGCCGCTGCAGATGGCGCACATCGACGGTCTGCGCGGCGCGCTGGGCGACGGCACGCTGTCCAGCCTCTGGTACACCCACGTGCCCAGCGCCAAGACCATGACCGGCTACGTGCAGGCCGCGCTGCAGGCCCAGGCCGACGGCAAGGTGCTGCCGTTCGTGGTGCTCAACGCGGCCGATGAGCTCGTGGGCACCACCCGCTACTACGCGATGGAAGAAGAGGTGCCGCGCCTGAGCATCGGCTACACCTGGTACGGGCAGGACGCGCAGCGCACCGGCATCAACACCGAAACCAAGCTGATGCTGCTCACCCATGCCTTCGAACGGCTGGCGTGCCTGAGCGTGGTGTTCGAAACCAGCTGGTTCAACTTCGCCTCGCGCACCGCGATCGCGCGGCTGGGCGCCAAGCAGGACGGCGTGCTGCGCAACCACAAGCGCCATCCCGACGGCACCCCCCGCGACACCGTCATCTTCTCCATCATCGACGCGGAATGGCAGGGCGTGAAGCGCCACCTGCAGCACCGCCTGGACGCACACGCATGAGCAGTTCCCCCTCGTACACCGTCGGCATCGTCGGCGCCCGTGGCCATACCGGCGCCGAGCTGATCAAGCTGATTGCCGCGCACCCGAACCTGCAACTGGGCTTTGTGTCCTCGCGCGAACTGGCCGGGCAGCGGGTGAGCGATCACCACGCCGACTGGCACGGTGACCTGCACTTCGAAAACCTCGATGCCGACGCGGTCGCTGCCAAGGGCATGGACGCGGTGATCCTGGCGCTGCCCAACGGGCTGGCCGCGCCGTTCGTCACCGCGCTGGACGCGGCCCGGCCAGACACGGTGATCGTGGACCTGTCGGCCGACCATCGCTTCGAGCCCAGCTGGTACTACGGCCTGCCCGAACTGACCCGGGGCGACTACCTGGGCCAGAAGCACATCAGCAACCCGGGCTGCTACGCCACCGCGATGCAGCTGGCGATCAGCCCGTTGCTGACGCAGCTGGCCGGCCCGCCGCAGTGCTTCGGCGTGTCCGGGTACTCCGGCGCCGGCACCACCCCGTCGGACAAGAACAACCCGGAACTGCTGCGCGACAACCTGATGCCGTACGCGCTCACCAACCACATGCACGAGCGCGAAGCTACCGCGCACCTGCGCGTGCCGGTGGAGTTCATGCCGCACGTGGCACCGCATTTCCGCGGCATCACCATGACCGTCAACCTGTGGCTGAACACCCCGGTCAAGCGCGATGACGTGATCGCGCAGTACCGGCAGTACTACGCCAACGAAGCGCTGATCGAGGTGATCGACGAGGCGCCGTGGGTCAGCCAGATCGCCGGCCGCCATGGCGTGCAGATCGGCGGCTTCGACGTGGCCCCGGGCGGGAAGCGCGTGGTGGTGGTGGCTACCCTGGACAACCTGCTCAAGGGCGCGGCCACCCAGGCCATCCAGAACCTCAACCTGGCGCTGGGCCTGGACGAACTGGCCGCGATCCCGCACTGAACCCTTTCCGGCGCGCACCGGCAGCGGTGCGCGCACAACCCGGCGGAGCGATTCCGCCAACGGAGCAAGACATGGCAGACCTTCTGTGGCAGAAGCCGGGCGTCGCCGTCGACGCCAAGATCCAGACCTTCCTGGCCGGCGATGACGTGATCCTGGATCGCGAGTTCTTCCTGTATGACGTGGCCGCCAGCAAGGCGCACGCGCAGGGCCTGCAGCACATCGGCATCCTGTCCGGCGACGAGCTGGATGGCCTGCTGCGGGAGCTGGACGTGCTGGGCGCCGATTTCAGCAGCGGTGCGTTCGTGCTGGATGAGCGCTTCGAGGATTGCCACTCGGCGATCGAAGCCCGCCTGACCGAGCGCCTGGGCGATGCCGGCCGCAAGATCCACACCGGCCGCAGCCGCAACGACCAGATCCTGGTGGCGACCCGCCTGTGGTTGAAGGACAAGCTGCTGCAGGTGGCCGGCCTGAGCCGGGAGATCGCCAAGGTGGCGCTGGACCGCGCCGAGGCCGAGAAGGACCTGCCGGTACCGGGTTACACCCACATCCAGCGCGCCGTGGTGTCCTCGGCGGGCATGTGGTGGGCCGGCTGGGCCGAGGCCTTCATCGACAACGCGATCCGTGCCCACGACACCTTCGCGCTGATCGACGCCAACCCGCTCGGCACCGCCGCCGGCTACGGCGTGAACCTGCCGCTGGATCGCGCCCACACCACCGCTGCCCTTGGCTTTGCGCGCATGCAGGTGTCGCCGATCTACGCGCAGCTGTCGCGCGGCAAGTTCGAACTGGCCGCGCTGGAAGCGCTGGGCGGTGCCACTCTGGACCTGCGCCGCATCGCCTGGGACCTGTCGCTGTTCACCAGCGGGGAATTCGGCTTCGTGGCGCTGCCGGCGCAGTACACCACCGGCAGCTCGATCATGCCCAACAAGCGCAACCCGGACGTGATCGAACTGATGCGTGCCACCCACGCCAGCGTGGCGGCCGCCCGTACCGAAATCGAGCAGCTGCTGTCGCTGCCGTCCGGCTATCACCGCGACCTGCAGAGCAGCAAGGGCGCCATCTTCCACGGCTTCGGCCGTGGCCTGGCCGCGCTGGAACTGCTGCCGGCATTGCTGGCCAACCTGGAATGGCGCGACGACAAGCTGCGCGCGGCGATCGACTCGGGCATGTATGCCACCGACGTGGCGGTTGAAGCGGCCGTGGCCGGGGTTCCGTTCCGCGAGGCCTACAAGGCTGCTGCGGCCGGGGCCGACAGTGCAGGGCAGGGGCGCACGCCCGAAGGCAGCCTGGCTGCGCGCGTGTCGCCCGGCGCGGCCGCCGACCTGCGGCTGGACGAACTGCGCGCCCGCTGGGCCGCGCTGGTGTGATCAGGACGGCGGCCGCGAGGTCGCCGTTTTTGCAACTGCACTGCCAGGCGCTGCCCGGCAACCCGAAGGAACACCCGATGAAGATCTGCTACCTGGTACTGGTCACCCGCACCCCGGCCTTCCGCGACGAGGTCGGCGCCGAGCACGCCCGCTTCCTCGATGACGTGCGCGCGTGCGGCCAGCTGCTGCTCACCGGCGGCTTCACCGACAAGAGCGGGGGCGCCTATGTGCTCCAGGACATGGCCGACCTCGCTGCCGCGCAGGCGCTGGTGGGCACCGATCCGCTGCTGGTGCACGGCAGTGCCACCGCCAGCATCCACGAATGGGCCACCCGCTGAGGCATGCACCCGTGATGAGCCCGACCGTGCACTCGCCGTTTCCCGAACAGACCCTGCCGCCGTGGAAGCGCGCCGTGCTCAAGGTCGGCAGCAGCCTGCTCGCTGCCGACGGCGGCGGGCTGTCGCCGCGTCATGCGCTGGGCCTGGCCCAGTTCGTCTCGGCCAACGTGCTGGCCGGGCGCGAGGTGGTGATCGTGTCGTCCGGCGCGGTGGCCGCGGGCCGAGCGATCGTGCCGCGTGCGCTGGAAGCCGGTGCGGCGATGGCCGCGCGCCAGGCGCTGGCCGCGCTCGGCCAGGCGCAGCTGATCGGCCTGTGGCGGCGCTTCTTCGAGCGCCCAGTGGCGCAGGTGCTGCTCACCCACGACGACCTGCGCAACCGCCGCCGCTACCTCAACGCACGCGCCACCCTCAACGAGCTGCTGCGCCTGGGCGCGTTGCCGGTGGTGAACGAAAACGACACCGTGTCGGTGGACGAACTCAAGCTGGGCGACAACGACAACCTGGCCGCCACGGTCGCCGCGCTGATCGATGCCGACGTGCTGTTCATTGCCACCGACATCGATGGCCTGTACAGCGCCGACCCGCGCCGTCACCCGCAGGCCCGCCCGATCCACGACGTGCCCGAGCTCACCGGCGAGGTGCTGGCCATGGCCGGCGGCGCCGGCAGCGGGGCCGGTACCGGCGGCATGCGCACCAAGCTCGAAGCGGCGGCCAAGGCCGGGCGGGTCGGCATCGACACCTGCCTGTTCAATGGCCGCGACAGCGACGTGGTGCGCGCACTGGCCCAGGGCCGGCTGTTTGGCACCCGCATCCACGCCGGGCAGACCCGTGTGGCCGCCCGCAAGTACTGGCTGCGGCACGCCCCGCTGGAACCCGGGGCGATCCTCATCGACGATGGTGCGGCCGCCGCGCTGCGCGACAAGGGCGCCTCGCTGTTGCCCGGTGGCGTGCGCGGTGCCGACGGCGATTTCCGCCGCGGCGACATGATCGAAGTGCGCCTGCGGAATGAGCAGGGCGAGGTATGCCTGGCGCGCGGCGTCAGCCAGTACTCGGCCAGTGACATCCGCCGCATCGCCGGCCACCACTCGCGCGACATCGAGCGCGTGCTCGGTTACAACTACGGTGGCAACGTGATCCACCGCGATGACCTGGTGGTGCTGTAACGCGTAAGAACATCCACGGTAGAGCCACGCCATGCAGGGCTGCGCAGCCTGGCCCGTTGGACGTCCCGCAGCCATGCATGGCGTGGCTCTACCCTGTACTTCAGAGGATATTGAGATGGTTGCCAGCTCCCCCACCGACATCCGCGCCCACGCGCTGGCCTGCCGCACCGCGGCGCAGCAGCTGGCGCAGCTGTCGTCCAGTGCCAAGACCGCGCTGCTGGACGCGATGGCGGCCGCGCTGGAGGCCGATGCCGCGCTCATCCTGGCGGCCAACGCGCGCGACCTGGCCGCCGCGCGCGACAAAGGCACCGGCAGCGCCATGCTCGACCGCCTGGCGCTGGACGCCGCGCGCCTGGCCGGCATCGCCGCGGCCCTGCGTGAAGTGGCCGCGCTGCCCGATCCGGTGGGCCTGGTCACCCGTGACGACGTGCGCCCCAACGGCATCCGCGTGCAGAAAGTGCGCGTGCCGCTGGGTGTGATCGTGATGATCTACGAAGCCCGCCCGAACGTGACCGCCGATGCCGCCGCGCTGTGCATCAAGGCGGGCAACGGCGTGATCCTGCGCGGTGGCTCGGAGGCCATCCACTCCAATACCGCCATTGCCGCCGCGCTCAAGCGCGCGCTGCGCGAGGCAGGCGTGGCCGACGCGGCGTTGACGCTGGTCGAGGATCTGCGCCGCGAGACCATGCTCGAACTGCTGCAGCTCAACGACCTGGTCGACCTGGCGATCCCGCGCGGCGGCGAAGGCCTGATCCGCTTCGTGGCCGAGCATGCGCGGGTGCCGGTGATCAAGCATTACAAGGGCGTGTGCCACCTGTATGTGGACCGCGCGGCAAACCTCGAACGGGCACTGGCGCTGCTGGTGGACGGCAAGTGCAGCCGGCCGTCGGCCTGCAATTCACTGGAAACGCTGCTGGTGCATGCCGACATCGCGGCCACCTTCCTGCCACTGGCCGACACGGCACTGCGCGCGCGCGGGGTGCAGCTGCGCGCCGATGACCGTGCGCGCCAGTGGCTCACCGATGCGCAGCCGGCCACCGAGGCCGACTACGCTGCCGAGTACCTGGACCTGATCATTGCCGTGCGCGTGGTCGATGACCTCGACCAGGCGCTGGCCCATATCCAGCAGTACAGCTCGGACCACACCGAGGTGATCGCCACCGAGGATGCACTGGCGGCCGAACAGTTCGTGCACGCCTTGCGCTCGGCGGTGGTGATGGTCAACGCATCGTCGCGCTTCTCCGACGGCGGCGAACTGGGCCTGGGCGCGGAGATCGGCATTTCGACCACGCGCCTGCACGCCTACGGCCCGATGGGCCTGGAGGCGCTCACGATCGAACGGTTCGTGGTGCGCGGGGAAGGGCAGACGCGGTAGGTGTGTTTTTGCTTGCAGGGCTGCCGCCCTGCACCCACTACATGCAACCGCCACGGCAACCGCAACCGCAACCGCAACCGCAACCGCAGAAGCTTGCCATCCGTGGGACGGCGGGGTGGGTCCGGTTGCGGGGACGCCGTAAACCCGTCCCTGGGGGCTTGGCCGCGGCATCCATGCCGCGGACACCCCCGCAACCGGACCCACCCCGCCTTCGACAGATTCCTGCGGCTGACTGTAGATCCACGGCGTGCGTGAACCTTTTTTACTTCAATCTGAATTATTCGATATCGATATCGATATCGATTTCGATCGGAGTTGGATTCCCGCATGGCACGGCTCTCCCCACCGTCACCAGGAAACTGTCGGGGGTGGGGCGGTGTGGGTGGGCAGGACCGTTGGCGCCATGGATGGCGCCATCGAGCCCCCAAGGACGGGTTCACGGCGTGTCCTGCCCACCCACACCGCCCCGCCCAACCACAAGTAATCCAGAGCCGCGTTGGCCGTTGACGTTGCTCCGGCTCCGGCTCCGGCTCCGGCAGGTGCAGGGCGCAGCCCTGCCGAACCCTCCTACAGCAGCTGGTGGGTCACGCCCACCGGCCGTGCGTGGTCGTCCATATGCAACGTAACCGCCTTCCCGCTGGCCAGCTGCGCAGCCAGCTCCGGGCTGGCGCCCAGGTCGCGCGCAATCTCTTCGCGGCTGGTGTCTTCGTGCGGTGTACGGCGCTCCTTGCCGGCAAACCGCAGACGGTTGTATTCGGCCCACGCGATCAGCTGCACGGCGGTGCAGAGCAGCATCACCGGCAACGCGATGATGATGAACGGGTCGATGGTCTGCTTGTACTCGTACAGCTGCAGCCAGGCCAGACGCCCGCCGAGCAGCCAGGAAATCAGCGTGACCAGCGGGGCCCACAGGTAGAAGTAGAAGCCCCAGAAGGCCAGCGTCACAAAGCCCCAGGCGGTGCGCTGCAGGCGGGGTTGCTGGCGCGGTTTCTGGATCAGGCGCGAGTCGAAGCGGCGGGTGGATTTGACAGTGTTCATCGGATTCCCCGGTCGGGACTGACCCAGACCGCCCGCTTGCCACGGCGCTTGAACAGCGTCTTGGGCAGGGCCACCAGGGTCGTGAACAGGCTGATGAGCCAGTACGCCATCGGGTACCAGATCACCCAGAAGTAGTTGCGTCCAATGTGGGTTTCGTAACGGCGGTCGATGATCAGGCTGCTGGCGAACTGCAGCAGGCACACCAGCGCCAGGATCACCCCGTGCCATTGCGGCAGCAGCGTGGCGATATACAGGTCCTGCGGCATGGCAATGAACTTGCCCAGCACCCAGAGCACGATGATGGCCAGCATGGTGTAGGCCCACAGCACGCTCAGGATGTACTCCAGCAGCACGCCCCACATGCGCCGCTTGCGCCAGTTGAACAGCGAGCCGCCATGCCGCAGCAGCACTTCCACGCCACCCTGCGCCCAGCGCAGTCGCTGCCGCCACAGGCCCTTGAGCGTTTCCGGCATCAGGATGAAGCACAGCGCGTTGGGCTCGTAGCGGATGTCCCAATGGTCCAGCTGCAGGCGCCAGCTGATGTCGATGTCCTCGGTGACCATGTCATCGGCCCAGTAGCCGATGCGGTGCAGGGCGGTGCGGCGGAATGCAGCGATGACCCCGGAGATGGTGAAGATGCGCCCGTACACGCGCTGGGCGCGCTTGATCATGCCGATGATCGAAGAGAACTCGGCCACCTGCAGGCGCCCCAGCAGGGTGGAACGGTTGCGGATACGCGGGTTGCCGGTCACCGCCCCCACGCGCGGGCCGCTGGTCAGGTGCCAGACCATCCAGTGGGTGGCGTACTCCTCCAGCATCGCATCGCCGTCGATGCACACCAGGTACTCCGACCGTGCGGCCAGCGCGCCCATCCGCAACGCGTTGGCCTTGCCCAGGTTGCGGTCCAGGTGCACCACGCGCAGCCGCGGGTGCAGGGCGGCCATCGCGTCCAGGCGGGCACCGGTGTCGTCGCTGCTGCCATCGTTGATGGCGATCACTTCGAAGTCCGGGTAGTTCTGGCGCAGCGCCGAGCCGAGTGTATCGGTCAGGTTGTCGGCTTCGTTGTGGCAGGGAATCAGGATCGAGGCGAACGGGTAGCTGGCCATGGGCGGCGGATCGTCGCGATCACGCGCCTTGCGTTCGCGTCGGAAGAAGTAATACAGGCCACCAGACATCCAGAAGAACGCCATCACCATCGGATAGAAGAAGGCGAACTGGAACAGGGCGAACAGGAAGGGATGCATGGCAGCCTCACTTTTCCTCGTACGGGAAGCTGCGCGAGGACATGCCCGCGCGGGCATCGTAGGTGGACGGACGGCCGGCGATGAAGTCGTCGGGATACCAGGCGAAATGACGCACGCCCTGCGCCTGCAGGCGACGGATCTGCGCACGCAGGCGCTCACCGGGAATCGGGGTCTGGGTACGCCAGTCCACTGTCTGCAGTTCGAACATGGTCTGGGACAGCTGCGGGTCGTGCGCACGCACCGCCACCACCAGCTTGTCCAGCCATTTTTCCGGGTTGCGGCTGCCTTCCATCCACGGCATCGCCATCAGCGCGGTGTGGTCGTAGGCCTTGTTGAACAGGTCCAGCCGCTGGGCGAACCAGCTGGCACTCTGCGGCTGCAGCACCGGCTGCGCGTACAGGTTGCGCACCGTGGCCAGCTTGGGCCTCCAGCGCTGCGCGGCGCGGCGCAGCTCCAAAGTGAAGTCGATCAATGCCTGGGTGCGTGCGCCGTCATCGCCTTCGGGCGGCAGCTGGCTCAGCTCGGTGTCGCGCAGGTAGGCATCGTCGTGGAACAGCAGCCCCTCGAAGTAGGAGTTGATCGCCAGGTCTTCGTAGATGTCATCGATGATCCGGCGCACCTTCGGGTTGGTGAAGTCCAGCCGGAAGATGCCGTCGCGCTCGGGGCTCTCGATCGCCAACGCCTTGCGGATGGCCGGGTCCTTGAGCTCGTAGCCCAGCACCGGCAGCCACGCGAACACCTTCACCCCGGCCCGCGTTTTCAGCTGCCATGCCACGCGGTTGAACAGGTCCGCGCGCATCGGCAGGTGCCGGTTGGGGAAGTACAGCGCGTCGGCCGAACCGTTGCCGTCCGGGTCGGCGAAGGCCTGCAGAAACACGTGGGTGGGGCCGATCTTCTTGACCCGCTCGATCAGCGCATCCAGGTTTTTGGCCAGCTGCGCCGGGTTGGCGTCGTACACCGCGTCCAGGTCGATCTGCAGGGCGCGCATGCCATCGCGCTCGACGTCGCGGCGCAGTTCGTAGGCCAGCTGGATCACAGTCGGGTTGTTGGTCACCAGCAACCGGGCCAGGCCATGCAGGTCGCGCGTCACCGGCGTGCTGCGGCCTTCCAGGTCGAAGGACACCGGCATGCCGAGCTGCTGGGCGATGTCGTTGCTCAGCGCGTTGTAGGCGGCGTACGGCCACACGATCGCCTTGGGCGACACGCCCACGTTCTTGCGGATGCGGTCCACGCTCAGCTGCAGGTCCGCGCGCAGGCGGGCTTCGTACTCGGCGGCGGTTTCGTAGCGTTTGGCGGTCGGGTCGTAGATGCGGGTGATCACCGCCGGGGTGGAGTTACCCTGCGGGTTGGACTGCACGCCGTGGTGCAGGTTGTCGGTGTGGCTGGCCAGTTCGATCAGCCCGCTCTTCTGCATCTCGCGCAGTTGTTCCCAGGTCAGGAAATCATCGCGGGTGAAGGGGCGGTAGCCGTAATCGATCTGGCGACCGGCGGGCATGTCCACGTAATCGGTTATCACCGCTACCAGCGCCGGGTAGTTGTAAGCGCGCAGCAGCGGGAACACCTTGCTGTACACGCTGCGCAGGCCGTCATCGAAGGTCAGCAGCACCGGCTTGGACGGCAGCGGGGTACCGCCCTGGGAGGCGGTGATGAGCTGCGACAGCGACACCGGGTGGTAGCCGTGCGCGGACAGCCAGTCCAGGTGGGCCGCGAAGTTCTGGGTGCTGACCGCATAGGCGTCCAGGTCGCTGGTGGTGGCCACGTCATCGCGGATGTCGTGGTAGCTGAGCACCAGCAGGCCGTTGTCGGCCGAATCCAGCAGGGCCGGCTGCGGCTGCGCGTGCGCGGGGACAACCACGGCCAGCATCGCCAGCAGCAGGCCCAGGGTCCAGCGTTTCAGATCCATATGTCCCATCTCATTCTCCCCAGCGCAGGCCGACATCCAGGCCGACGTGTCGTTCGCGTTGTCCGTCGTAGACCGGTCGCGACCAGCTCACGCCGTACTCGAAGATCCGGCCTTCGCCGAGCTGCCATTCGTGGCGGTACTCGGCCGACGGCACGATCGCGCTGCCAAAGCCCTGCTGCCAGTACTGCCCCACCGAGACGGTCAGGCGGTGCCGGAAGTGGCGTTCGTAGTGGCGCCACAACTGCTGGTCCACGCGCAGCCCCAGTTCCACCGAGTGGTCCTCGGACGGATTGAAGTAGGGCACGTCGTCGCGGCTGCCCTGGCTGGCGTAGAGGCTGCCGAGGCCGTCCAGGATCAGCGTGGGACGGGTCAGCAGGCGCTGTTCGATGGCGGTGGTGACGGTGTCGCGGCGGTTGCCGTCGTCGTAGCGGAACTGGCTGGCGCCGATGCTCCAATGGGTGCGTTCGTTGCGGCGGTAGTCCGCGGCCACGGCCACGCTGTCGGCGGTGATGCCCGACACGCGCGCCTGCATCGAGGCATCGGCGTCGTTGCGCGCGGCGGTGACGCCCACGTGCCACTGGTCGCTGAACTGCCAGCCGAGGCCGGCGCTCAGGCCGGTATCGCCGATGTGGTCGTTGGCGCGGTTGACGAAAGCTTCGGCATCGGCGCGGCCATAGCGGTAGCGCGTACCAACGCCGACCCGCAACGGGTTGATGGTCTGTTCCTGGAAATCGACATTGCGGCGGTCGGCAAAGGCCACCACGCGCCAGCGGTCGTCGAGGATCGGCGACTGCACTTCCACGCCGTAACGGCCGTCATCGTTGCCCAGCGGCGATGCGCCGCCGCCACCGGAACTGCGCCCGCCCTCGGCGTAGGCATGCAGCTGCCAGCCGCGGTGGGCACGCCAGCTGCGGTCCAGCCGCTGCACCGACGGCTGGCCGGGGTAGCGTTCCAGCAGGGTGTCGTGGATGGGGCGGGCGAGATCGTCGCGCTGCAGCTCCACGTAGGCGTCGTACTGGCCCAGCCGGGCCGGGACGTCGCGCGGGTCCAGCGTGTTGGCCATGCTGTAGCGCTCCAGTGCCCGACGCGGCCAGCCGCGCATCAGGTACACATTGCCCAGCGAAGATTGCGTGCCGGTGTTGCCCGGGCCGATGTCCACCATCTTCTCCAGGTCGCGCTGGGCGGTGGGCAGGTCGCCGCTGTAGGCGCGCACCATGGCCAGGTTGAGGTCGGCTTCGTAACGCGGCCAGTTGGCGTGGGGGGCCTTGGCGCCGTTGGTCCAGCGCCAGGCCGGTTCGTCGGCCTGCCATTTCTTGAGCAGCGCGATGGCGGTGTCGGCCTGTTCGCTTTCCAGGTAGGCGTAGGCCAGTTCAGAGCGCACCTGCGGCTGCGAGGGGTCGGCTTTCATGGCCGCTTCGAGCACCGGAATGGCTTCCTTCGGGTGCTGGGTGGCCATCAGCGAATCGCCGATCGGGGCCATCAGGTAGTTCGGCACGGGATGGCCTTCGGCCAGCAGGCTGCGGTATTCGTCGCGGACCTGGCTGTGCCGGCCCAGCCGGTTGAGCAGAATCAGGCGGTCGTAACGGATGCGCAGCGGCGCGGCCTGCACGGTGCTGCCATCGCGGTCGAGGTACTGCTGCATCTGGGCCAGCGCGCCCTCGGCTTCGTCCAGCCGGGTGTCTTCGCTGGCCCCGTAGGCCAGGCTCCAGCCGACCAGCTTGGCCAGGTAGTTGGCTTCAAAACGCTGCTTCTGGCCGTCGTCGAACAGCTGCGGGCGGGCCTGGTACAGCTGCCAGGCGCGGTGCGCGTTGCCGATGTCGGACAGGGTAAGCACCTGCAGCTTGTACAACAGTTCGTCGTTGGGCGACTGCAGCTGGGCCCGCTCGATCGCGGCCAGCGCATCCAGCCATTGGGCGTGGTCGCGGAACTGGCTGATCTGACCCAGTTGGTCCGCAGTGGCGGCGGCGCGGGCGCCGGTGCTGGTCAGACAGAGTGTGGCGCATGCCAGGCCGACGCAAAGCGCCAGCGGCCGATGGTTGTACATGGAACCCCCCAGAGCGTCCCTTCAGAGAATATGCTGTGCTCAAAATGTGACGCACATCACACGCCAATCCTGCCTTACTACGCATTTGTTTACAATTAGTTAAAGCGCGCGTCACTCTCCACCGCTGTCGCGGTAGATGTTAAACACGTCGTAACGTACTGATCCCAAAGCCCCCAGAGGCCGCCGCCACGGCAATGTCCCCGGGGGTGCTGCGCACTGAAGCCGTTCAGTGAGGCACGCTGGGTACGGTCCAGTCCACATCGCCTGCCGTTGCAGGCAGGTCACTGCTGGACGCGCTACGTCAGTAGGTGCGCATGCGGTGTGTAGAAGCGACCCTCACCACTGGTCTTCCAGTTTCTGCGGCTTGCAGGCCACCCACGAGGCGGTGAGCAGAACGAGTGCGCAGATCACCAGGAAGCCGAACGGCAGGTGCCAGCCACCGCTCATTTCGTGCAGCCAGCCGAACAGGAAGGGGCCGAGGCAACTGAAGGCGTAACCCACGCCCTGCATGAAGCCGGACAGGGCGGCCGAACCGGCAGGCGTGCGGGTGCGCAGGTTGATCAGGGTCAGCGCGAGCGGGAACGTGGACGGGCCGACGCCGAGCAGGACCGCCCACAGCCACGGTGCCTTCATGGGGGCGAAGAGCAAGCCGGCGAACGCGATGAGGAAGGCCGAGAACCCGATCAGGACCAGCGGGAACGGGTTGCGCAGGCGCACCGCCAGGGCGGGCATGGTGAGCGAGGGCAGCAGGCCGCAGGCGGCGAAGATGGCCACCATGATGCCGCCGAACGCGGGGGTGGCGCCGGCTTCGACGACGATGCGCGGCAGCCAGGTGAACATGGAGTAGGTCATGAGCGAGGTCATGCCGAACATCAGGGTCATGCCCCAGCCGAGCGGGGTGCGCCAGACCTTGCCATGCGGCTGCGCGGCCGGGTCGGCGGCGGTGTCGAGCGGGTCCGGATGCGGGCGGCGGCGGGCGAGCGCCATCCAGGGCAGCGCGGCGGCGAGGGCGAGGATGGCCCAGATGCCCAGTGATACGCGCCAGCCGGCGCTTTGGGCCAGGGGCACGGCGAGCAGGGCCGGCATCATGGTGCCGACCTGCAGGACGGTGATGTAGAGGGTGCTGACGGTGCCCACGCGGTTGGCGAAGTAGCGCTTGACCAGCGGCGGCACGACGACGTTGCCGATGCCCATGCCGGCGAGGGCGACGATGGAGCCGAACAGCAGGCTGCCGATGCCGCCGGCCATGGAGCGCAGCAGCAGGCCGACGGTGGCCAGGCCCATGGCCAGCAGGGCGGTGCGTTCCAGGCCGATGCGGCGGGCCACCATGGGGGTGGTGACGCCGAACAGGGCGAACGAGGCGGTGGGCAGCATGCCGAGCACGCCGGTCATGGTGGTGCCGAAGCCGAAGGTCTGGCCGAGCAGGTCGAGCAGCGGGGTGACCGAGGTGACGGCGGTGCGCAGGTTGAGCGCAGCCAGCAGGATGGCCGCAAAGGCGAGCACGCGTCCGCGCAGCAAAGAGCAGGCGTGTGGGTCGGTAGGAGTCATGGACGTGGATCTCGTGCAGGTGGCGCGATCACGGTGGGGCCGGATGTGCGGAAACGCCGCCACGGGCGCATGGCCGGGGGCTGCGTGGGGTCGAAAAGGAATGGCGCGCGCCGCGCGCGTCCCGAAGCGGGGCATTGTACCTGCGCCAAATGAATGGGTCGTGCCAACGGCCGGGCGTCTGGCCATACAAAACACCGCGCCGGGCATGTGGCTATGCCAAACACGGGGCAGGGGCATGTGGATGTGCAAACCACCCCGGTAGAGCCGACCGTTGGTCGGCTGCGCTTTGACGCCAGCGCCAAATCCCCCGTATGCCGATGTCGTCAGGCCGGGCCGCGGCGTGTGGGTACGCGGATCCCTCCATCGTATGGAAGTGCACCCGGCCAACGGTCGGCTCAACCGGCGTGTCCGGCATGGCCACACGCCGTGGATGCGTGCCCTGAACGTCAGGCACAAAAAAGCCCGGAGGACATATGTCTTCCAGGCTTCAATGTGACCATCAAATGGTCGGGGAGACAGGATTCGAACCTGCGACCTCTACGTCCCGAACGTAGCGCTCTACCAGACTGAGCTACACCCCGTAAGGAGCCGCCTATTGTATCGATCCCACCCTTCGGCGGCAAGGGGGACCGTGTTGCTTTCCTTCGGCGCCGTGTTGCCACGGCTTAGACACAAAAGCCTGGAAATCGTGTTTCCAGGCTTCAATGCGACCACCTGAGTGGTCGGGGAGACAGGATTCGAACCTGCGACCTCTACGTCCCGAACGTAGCGCTCTACCAGACTGAGCTACACCCCGAAGAAGCCGCCAAGAATACGGTGTGAAGGCCGTATCGGCAACTCTTTTTTACACTTTCAGCGTTGCTCGTTGTCCAGCCGGCTTGTTTCGCGGGCTTCGAACCACATGCCGTTGAGGATGGCCACGACCGAGGCAAGGCCGGCGCCGAGGATCCAGGCGAAATACCACATGTTCACTCTCCTTCATTGGGGTGGGGTGCCGACCGCTGGTCGGCACGCATGAAACCACTCAATACGCGTTGGGGTTGTCGCCCATGTCCTCGGCGGTCGTCTTGCCCTTCATGACGCGGTACACCCAGCTGGTGTACGCAATGATGATCGGCAGGAAGATGGCCGTGGCCAGCAGCATGATCCACAGCGTGAGATGGCTGGACGAACTGTCCCAGACGGTCAGGCTGGAGATGGGCTGGCTGGAGGACGGCAGCAGGAACGGGAAGATCGCAAAGCCGACGGTGAGGATGATGCCGGCGATGGACGCACCCGAGGCGAGGAAGGCCAGGCCGCCACGGCGGGCCCGCAGCAGCACTGCACTGGCCAGGGCACCGAGCAGGCCGATCAGCGGGAACACCACCGTGGCGGGCATGCTGCTGTAGTTGCGCAGCCAGCCGCCGGCGACGCTGCCCAGTTCAACGGTCTTCAACAGCGGGTTGGTCGGGCCGTCGGTGACCACCTGCGAGGTGATCTGGTAGCCCGGCAGGCCGAAGGCCACCCAGGCGCCGGCGGCGGCAAACAACACGAAGCTCGCCAGTGCAGCCACGCTGCCATAGCGGGCAGAACGCTCGGCCACCGGACCGTTGGTCTTGAGCACCAGCATCGCCGCACCGTGGGCCACCACCATCGCCACGCTGACCAGGCCCGCCACCAGGGCGAACGGGTTGAGCAGGCCGATCAGCGTGCCGGTATAGAAGATCCGCATGCTGTCATCGAAGTGGAACGGCACGCCGACCAGCACGTTGCCCACAGCCACGCCGGCGATCAGTGCCGGCAACAGGCCGCCGACAAACAACGCCCGGTCCCAGTTCTGGCGCCAGCGCTTGCCGGGCATCTTGCTGCGGTACTTGAAAGCGACCGGGCGCAGGATCAGCCCGAACAGCATCAGGAACACGGCGAGGTAGAAGCCGGAGAAGCTCACCGCGTACAGCGGGGGCCACGCGGCGAAGATCGCGCCACCACCCAGCACCAACCAGACCTGGTTGCCTTCCCAGACCGGGCCGACGGTGTTGATCACCAGCCGGCGTTCGTCATCGGTACGGGCCACGAACGGCAGCAGGGTGCCAACGCCCAGGTCGAACCCGTCCATGACGGCCCAGCCGACCAGCAGGATGCCGAGCAGCAGCCACCAGATCACGCGGAGCGTGGTGTAATCAAGTGCAATGAATTCCATCTGGATTCTCCTGCCTCAGGCTTGGCCGGGGGCGGCGGCAACGGGGGAAACGGGGCGGATATCAGCCTGCAGCGTGGGCAGGATTTCTTCCGGACCCTTGCGGATCGCCTTCAGCATCAGCTTGACCTCGATCACCAGCAGCACCGTGTACAACCCGGTGAACACGGCCAGCGTGGTCAGGATTTCATGCAGGGCCAGGCCCGACGCGGCGTAGAAGGTGGGCAGCACGCCATCCACCGCCCACGGCTGGCGACCGTATTCGGCCACGAACCAACCGCACTCGATCGCGATCCACGGGGCGGGCAGCGACCACACGGCCAGGCGCAGGAACCAGCGCTTGTCCTGGAAGCTGTTGCGGCACGAGAAGTAGAACGCCAGGGCGAAGAAGGCGATCAGGTAGAAGCCCAGGCCGGCCATGATGCGGAAGGTCCAGAACAGCGGTGCCACGCGCGGTACCGTGTCCATCGCCGCCTTGGAGATTTCTTCCGGGGTGGCGTTGAGGATGTCCTCGCGGTAACGCTTCAGCAGCAGGCCGTGGCCCAGATCCTGCCAGTGACGGTCGAACATCTCGCGCGCTTCAACGTCGTTCTTGTCCTTGCGCACGCGTTCCAGCGCACCGTACGCCAGCTGGCCGCCGCGGATGCGGTTCTCGGCGCGGCCCACCAGTTCCAGGATGCCCGGGATCGGCTGGTCCAGCGAACGGGTGGCGATCAGGCCCATCAGGTACGGAATCTTGATCGCGTAGTCGTTGGTGTGGGTGGTCTGGTTGGGAATGCCGAAGGCGGTGAAGTCAGCCGGGGCACGCTCGGTTTCCCACATCGCTTCAATCGCAGCCAGCTTCATCTTCTGATGTTCGCTGGCGGCGTACCCGCTTTCGTCACCCAGCACCACCACCGACAGCGACGACAGCAGGCCGAAGGCCGCCGCCACCGCGAACGAACGACGGGCCATGTCCTTGTACTTGCCCCGCAGCAGGTACAGCGCACTGATGGACATCACGAAGACCGCGCCGGTCACGTAGCCGGCACTGACGGTGTGCACGAACTTGGCCTGGGCCACCGGGTTGAACAGCACCGCGGCGAAATCCACCACTTCCATGCGCATCGTTTCGGGGTTGAACACCGCACCGGTCGGGTTCTGCATCCAGCCGTTGGCGATCAGGATCCAAACCGCCGACAGGTTGGTGCCCAGCGCCATCAGCCAGGTCACGGTAAGGTGCTTGACCGCGCTCAGCCGCTTCCAGCCAAAGAAGAACAGGCCGATGAAGGTGGCTTCCAGGAAGAACGCCATCAGCCCTTCGATGGCCAGCGGTGCGCCGAAGATGTCACCCACGTAATGGCTGTAGTACGACCAGTTCATGCCGAACTGGAATTCCATCACCAGGCCGGTGGCCACGCCGATGGCGAAGTTGATGCCGAACAGCGTGCCCCAGAACAGGGTCATCTGCCGCCAGACCTGTTTGCGGGTCATGACGTACACGCTCTCCATGATGGCCACCATGAAGGACAGCCCGAGCGTGAGGGGGACGAATAGGAAGTGGTACATCGCGGTCAGAGCGAATTGCAGCCGCGACAGTTCTACGACTGTCTGATCAATCATGGCCTGGCTACCTCGTTGGGTTTAGCGTTTCAGGTGGCGGGAAGGGGGGTCTACGGGATGAATTCTGTGACCTGCAACTTCAAATAGCCTTGATTCAGATCAATGTACGAGCGGTCTCTGCAAGGAATCTTATGCGTTCCTGGCAACCTGCGACCGCTTGCCGCACGGGGGCCATGCAGGCACCCACTACAATCGACGGAAACCTCCCTGTGTCCCTGCGTGATCTGCCTTGAGCATACCCCCCGACGCCACTGTTGTTGAAACCACGGCCCTGCGCCGTCGCCGCCTGCACTGGCTGGGCGGGCTGGGCATGGCTGCGCGGGGGCGCCAGCGCATGGCCGCGCTGTGCATCTGCGTGTCCGGGGCGCTGTTGATCGGCCAGGCCGCGGCCATTGCCTGGTTGATCCAGGCCGTGCTGGTGCAGCACCGGCCGCTGGCCGACGCCACCCCGGTGCTGCTGGGCCTGCTGGTGGTGCTGGTGGCGCGCGCGCTGCTGGGCAGCGCCACCCAGGCTGCCGCCGGCGATGTGGCCGATGCCGCGCGGCTGGCCCTGCGCGAGCGGGTCTACCGGCGCCTGCTGGGGCGCGGGCCCTTGTGGCTGCGCCAGCAGCGTACCGGCGAGCTGGGCGAGCTGATGCTGGCCCATGCAGATGCAATCGAGAACTATTACGCAGGTTATCAGCCGGTCCGTATCGAAGTGGTGGTGGTGCCGCTGCTGATCGCGCTGGCGGTGGCGTGGATCGACTGGGTGGTCGCGCTGATCCTGGTGTTCACCGCGCCGCTGGTGCCGTTCTTCATGATGCTGGTGGGCTGGGGCGCAGAAGCGGCCGGGCGCGCGCAGCTGGGCGAGCTGGCCCGTATGAGCGGGCATTTCGCCGACCGCATCAAGGGCCTGGGCCTGCTGCGCCTGTACGGGCGGGGCGAGGCCGAACTGGAGGGCGTGGCCGCCGCCGCCGAAGGCGTGCGCGAGCGCACCATGAAAGTGCTGCGCATCGCCTTCCTGTCGTCCACCGTGCTGGAATTCTTCGCCTCGGTCAGCGTGGCCATGGTCGCGCTGTATTTCGGGCTGAGCTACCTGGGCCTGATGTCGTTGCACGCGCAGGTGCCCACACTGGGCGTGGGCATGTTCTGCCTGTTGCTGGCGACGGAGTTCTACGCGCCGCTGCGGCGCCTGGCCGCGCATTACCACGACCGTGCCAACGCGCTGGCCGCCGCCGCCGAGGTGGAGCGCCTGCTCGGTGAGCTGCCGGATGCGGAGGCGGGCGGCGACGCCCCTGCCGCCGTTGCGCGTGCGCCCGAACTGCTGGAACAACATGCCCCGCCGGTGCAGGTGCGCGACCTGGTGTTGCGCCCGCTGGGTGCGCAGCACGACGTCATCCGGGGGCTGTCGTTCCAGATCGAGCCCGGGCAGCGCCTGGCGCTGGTCGGCCCCAGCGGCAGTGGCAAGAGTACCCTGCTGGAAGCGCTGGCCGGCTGGCTGCCGCCGCAGTCGGGCAGCATCGTGCTGCGTCCCGGGCTGGAAATCGGTTATGCCGGGCAACGCCCCTACCTGTTCCACGGCAGCATCGCCGACAACCTGCGCCTGGCCGACCCGGGCGCCACCGACGCGCACCTGCGCGCGGTTGCCGAGGCGGCGCAGGTGATGCGCTTCGCGTCCGCCCTGCCGGACGGCCTGGATACGGTGATCGGCGAGCGTGGCTTCGGTCTGTCCGGCGGAGAAGCACGCCGCATCGGCCTGGCGCGACTGTTGCTGCGCGACCCGCAGCTGCTGCTGCTCGATGAACCCACCGCCTTCCTCGATCCGGACACCGAGGCCGACCTGCTGCGCACGCTCGCCGCGTTCGCTCGCGGCCGCAGCGTCATCATCGCCACCCACAGCGAGACCGCCATGGCCTGGGCCGATGCACGCCTCACGCTTACCGCCAGCGGCACTGGCAACACGCGGGAGGTGTCGGCATGAGTGCGCCGCGCATCGACTCGTTGAAGCAGGTATTTACCCGCCATCGCGGTCGCCTGGTACTGACCGTACTGCTGCTGTGGACCACCATGCTGGCCGGCACCGCATTGCTTGGGCTGTCCGGTGGCTTCCTGACAGCGGCCGCGCTGGCCGGAGCGGCCGGGCTGGGCAGCGGCTTCAACTTCTTCTCACCCTCGGCGGGCATCCGCGGGCTGACCATGGCGCGGATCGCCTCGCGCTATTTTGAAAAGCTGGTGGGCCACGACGTCACCCTGCGCATCGCCCGCGACCTGCGCGTGTGGTTCTTCCGCCGTGCGCTGCCGCTGGCGCCCGCGCGACTGGCCGGCGTGCGCACCGGCGAGCTGCTGGCGCGGCTGATGTCGGACATCGGCGAAGTGGATGGTCTGCTGGTGCGCGCCATCGGCCCGCTGCTGGCGCTGGGCGGCATCTCGCTGGTGGGCGTGATCGCCGCCGGCATCATCCATCCGCCTGCGGCGGTGCTGCTGGGCGTGCTGGCCCTGGTGATCGGCGTGGGCGTGCCGTGGCTGACCGTGCGCGGTGCCGGTGACCAGGAGCGCGACCGCGCGCTGCATCGCGCACAGCTGCGTGCGCAGTCCTTCGAAGGCCTGGAAGGCACGGCCGACCTGACCGCCCTGCAGGCGCGTGAGCACTGGAACCTGCGCGTGCTGGTGGCGGCCAAACAGCTGAAGTCGCGCGACCGCCGGCGCCGCGTGCGGTTGATCGGCGGCAATGCGCTGCATGGCGTGTGCGCGGCCGCTGGACTGGTGGCCATGCTGTGGCTGGCGTTGCGCGGCTTCGCGCGCGGCGCCATCGATGCCGCCTTGGCTGCGGGCCTGGTGTTCCTCACCGTGGCGCTGCTGGAACTGTGGGCGGCCATCGGGCTGGCGTGGCAGTCGTGGTTGTCCGGACGGGTGGCGGCGGTGCGGCTGGAGCAGATCGTCGATCAGCCCGCCGGTGTCGCCGAGCCGGTGAACCCGGTGCCGGTGCCCGCCGAACCGGCCACGCTCAGTGTGGAGCACGTGGCGTTCCGCTGGCCGGGGCAGGAGCGGGCATTGCTGGACGGGCTGCAGTTGCAGCTGCGCCCGGGTGATCGCATCGCCATCCAGGGCGACAGCGGCTGTGGCAAAACCACGTTGTCGTCACTGCTGCTGCGCCTGTGGGACCCCGACGCGGGGTACGTGCGCTACGGCGGCGTCGACATCCGCCAGTTCGCCCAGGTCGACTGGCACCGGCAGGTGGCATGGCTGCCGCAGAACGCGCCGGTGTTTGCGGGCAGCGTGGCCGACAATTTGCGGCTGGGTGATCCGCAGGCGACGGATGCGCAGCTGTGGCAGGTGCTGGCGGATGTGCGCCTGCGGGCCTGGGCCGAACAGATTGGCGGGGTGCAGGCGTGGGTGGGCGAGAACGGTGCCACCATGTCGGCCGGGCAGGCGCGGCGCTTGGCGCTGGCGCGGGCGCTGCTGCGCGGCTCGCCGATTCTGTTGCTGGATGAGCCTACCGAAGGGCTGGATGTGGACACCGCGCATGCGCTATTGCATGACATGGTGGGGGCGCTGGGGAACCGTAGTCTGGTGATGATTACGCATGATGTGTTGCCGGAGGGCATCGTGCATCGGAGCTATCGGTTGCGCACGGGGCGATTGGCGTGAAAGGAGGGAGCACTGGTGGAGTGGATAGGTCCGGGAAGCGGACTTCAGCGGCGTTTGATCTCGTGTAGTCACACGCTTTTTGAATGTCTTCTCTGCAATGACCAGCAGCCTCAATCGCGCTCTAAAAATCCCATGCTTTTCCGTTGGGTCTGGTATCGACTAAAGAAACTATACGTCACATCAATGAGTCGGATCTGGCCCTCTAATTCGATAAAATCTCTTCGTTCCGGGGTGGGGAGAGGTGGGATGGAAGTATCCAAGTGATTGTCTGACGGGCCGGATCAGGGGGCTCGACTGAGTCGTCCTCACAACCATGGGTGACATGCGGCTAAGTTGGGCGGAAATATTTCCCTTGTCTCTCCATTCTGCTGCGCGCCACCTTGTTAATAGTGCACAGGAGTACTAGGGTCGACATATATCAAGGGGACGGTGCGCCGCATGGCGTGCTGTGATCATTCGTGTAATCGGGCCCTGAGGTCCGACTGCTGGCCAGTTAGGATAAATATGAGCGAGCGATGGAAGCCTGTTAGTATCATTCTTGTCTTTTCAGTTTCAGCTGTAATCTTTTCATTGGTGGCGAGTGTTGGTGGGGTGCTCAATAAGATAATTCTGCTCAACGAGAGCCAAATTCTCTATCTATTCTCGACATCAGCTCAGGTTCTTGCGGGCGTGTACGGACTGACTCTGACTGGCTTCATATTCCTTCGTAATGAACTAAGTCGCGAGGAATTGGAGGATGAGACGCTTTCCGAAGCTATTGACAGTCTTAAGCGAAGATATTACACGCTACTGGTATTCATCACGATTCTTGTTCTCGCCAGTGTTGCAGTTTCAAATCTGGCTATATCGAGCGCATCCAGTGGTCGCGACACTCTGAATTCAGTGTTGATAAATACTGGGCAGAGCTTATTTGCCGTCAGCCTTGCTGCCATCGCTTATTTTATATTCGACATTGCCTCGCCGGGGCGGATTGAGATCGCAAGCAGAGCGTTGCAGAACATTGTCGACCCAGCCCATGACGCACCTGCAAGAGGGGGGCTTGAGGACTTCCTCAGAAACTACAACCAGATTGAGGCACTGCTGGCCGAATACGGCTTTTCATCTAGTCTCGCCTTGGTTTCTTACTCTGCTAAGCCCGTTAGAAGGATGTCCAACGCTAGGTTGGCGGAAATTCTTATGCGAAATGGACGTATTTCTAAATCGCTATTTACGAGAATTCGTGATCTGATTACACTCCGAAACTCCATAATCCATGGCGCAGATCCAGTTGTAAGTCTCGATCTGATTGAGGCTTCTCGGCAAGTATTGGAAGAGCTTCGAGAAGCTCTGGGCAACGAATTCGAATGAGTTACTGAACAGATGGGCTCTTGGCCAGCTTGGCTGCAGCGCTTCGAGCGTCGGCCTTGGTTCTGAATCAACCGAGTCGCGCTTAGTGGTCGGTTCGGTCTGGCATTCTGGCCTGTTCGCAGGGCATTCTAGTTCGAAGGATTTTTCTTACTTCTGATGCGAGGCTATTGAATAGATGGCACGAGCGATTAACCTGCTGTCGCTAGCTCAAGCGCAGGAATCCATGAGTTTGCAATGCTATGAGAAGTACATTGCGCGTCATGGGGTTGAGATTCGCCCCAAGGAAGTTGAGGATCTGCGCTCACTAACTGAGCAGTTGAGAGGCGCCGAGTGTGGTGGAGCCATGTTTGACGGCTATCATGTCGGATATCGGATACCTCAAATTGGAAAGGAGTTTGACTTACTCAGGTTTGGTGCTAATTATCACATTAGCTTGGAATTGAAGGCTGATTGTGAAGTTGAAAAGATGCGACAACAGCTGTGTAGAAACAAGTATTACCTTGGCTATTTAGGTAAAGAGTGTTTTTTTGTCTCATATTCATCTCTGACCAGGCAGTTCTTCGCTCTCACCATTGATGATCGCTTGGTTGAGGTGGATGCGGGGGAGATAAGGAGGTTATTGTCATCTCAGGTCTTGGCGGATAATATCCCGATTGATGACAGATTCAATCCTTCAGGCTATTTGGTATCTCCATTCAACTCTCCTGGCAAGTTCATACTTGGAAAGTACTTTCTTACATCTCAGCAGGAGGATGTTAGATGTCAAGTATTGAAGTTACTGGGCGGCAGTGCACCCAGTGTTTTTATTTCGCTGACGGGTGCTGCAGGCACGGGTAAGACGTTGTTAGCTTACGATATAATCGGGGAATTGACGCGCTCCGGTGGGGCGCCCCTTATTATTCACTGTGGAAAGCTAAATAATGGGCATTATTCATTGATTGGTGCTGGCTGGAGGATAATATCCATTAAGGGTATGGGGCGCGTTGATCTGGGTGCGTATAGTGCAATCCTGCTAGATGAGGCCCAACGCGTTCGACCCGAGCAGTTTGCGGAAATTGTAAATAAGATATCGGTAAGCGGCGGAAGATGCATTTTTTCTTACGATCACTCCCAGACTCTCGCCGACTATGAGGCTAAGTATGACATCGCAGGTCTCATTTCGGTCATTCCGGGTGTTTCAAAATTCTCCCTTTCAGAAAAAATTAGAAAAAATAGGGAGATATCAAGATTCATAAAGTCGTTTTTCAACGCTACGAGAGGACTTAAGATCCCAGACACTGGGAACATTGAGTTGGTCTATTTTGGACATTCGGATGATGCTATTCAACACTTAGCGTCATTGAGTGGCGCCGAATGGAAGGTCATAAAGTTCACTCCCTCGCAGTATCGGCATGAACACCACGAAACCTATTCATCGCAAATTTCGAGTACGTCGCACGATGTCATTGGTCAAGAGTTTGATGGAGTAGCGGTAATGGTTGACCAGTATTTTAGCTACAACGACCACGGCGCCCTCATCTATACGGGTAGTACTTACTATCAGCCAGTAAAGATGTTATTTCAGAATATGACGAGAGCTAGAAGAAGGTTGCGGTTGATAATAATAAATAATCCTAAGATGCTCGATGCATGTATGGATATTTTCCAGTAGGCAGTGGCCTTGTGCTTGGGGATGGTCGCCGATGGCCGGAGCCAGGTGGGCCTTGATCGGCGAATGGTAAGCCGTTTGTCACTACCTCTGAGGATGCATGACTCGGCGAGGATACGATGAGTTTTCGCATTGCGCTGGCTGGGCCCGTGAGGCGTTTGCGACAGTTGCTTAGACACGGTGAACCAACCACCGCAGATCAACAGAAACAAGCAATTTCCTATCTTCTGCACCATCCCGCATGGTGTGTTCCGGAGTCTAGAACCTCCACGAATGCAAAAATAACGACTTCCTGAGTCGGGAGGGGGCGGAATACAACACCCTCGTGGAAACACGCCCACCGGCATTGCATTCGTACGGTTCTAGCCTCCCGACACCCTCGCCATCCGGGCGAGGGCGATCCTTATCAGGAGGTGCATCATGCAAACACCATGGGCTGACACACCCTTCGTCGAGCCGCCCAAACGCAAACCCTACGCCCGCCCAGCCCCGAGCTGTAAAGTGGGTGCACAGCTCTACCCCATCCGCGAGGAGCGCGGCAGCGTAGAGGTGATTCCGTACGTACGTCTGCGCGGTCGCTGGCTGGACAAGCTTGGCTTCGACGTAGGCTCGCGTCTCAAGATCGACGCGGAGCATGGCCGTATCACGCTCACGGTGATTGAGCGACCAGTGCCCGTTCCGGTGAAGATTCCCAGGAAGCTGCAGCGGCCTGCGCGGGAAGCGGCGCGTGCGTCGGCGTCCACTGATGGAGGGAAGGCATGAACCGGTGCGTGTTGATGCAGGTCGAGGTGGACGCCGGGTTGCGCACCAGTTTTCAAGAGGCGGCGGCGCGCTAGCACCGTGCTGCTGATCAGGTGCTGGGCCGGCTGATGCGGGAGTACGTGGCGGTCGAGTGCGGTCCGGTGGCTGTCGACGACAGGAACCTGGAGGAGTGGGTGCAGCACCAGCACGGATGGCGCTGTAGTCCGTTTGGTGGGGATTGAAGGTCGCGCTGGCGGTGTGTCTGGTCGGGCGCCTTGGTTAATTGGGCGCCCGATTGCTGCGTCAGCCACGCATGGCGTGGCTCTACCGGGGGATCTGGTGCAGCAGCCAGGCGAGGGCGCCCAGATTGATCACCACCACCACCCAGAACACCTGCTGGAACGAAGCTTTGCGATTCTTGTGGCGAAGCGCCGATTGCGCGAACAGGGCGCCGGGCCAACCGCCGAACAACGCAAGCAGTTGCAGGGTTTCTTCAGGCGTGCGTTGCTGGTCGTTCTGCGCAGCGCTCTTGTCGAACCAGTAGAACAGGAAGGTGACGGCGCTCGCACCCAGATAGGCCGCTGGCAGCCACATCGGCCAGTGCATCCACGCGGTCAGCCCAGCTAGTCCGGCGAGGAACAGCAGTGCGATGGTCTTGCGAGGGAAAACGTCGCGGTCCTTCCGCTCGGCCGCAGGCGTGTTGCGCGCGCCGCCCCGCTGCAGTGCAAAGCGCACCTGCACCGCGTTGCGGCGTCCCTGCGCATCGCGTTCAACGGCATAGGTAATCACGTCGCCAAGTGCCGGCCGCCGGTCGCGCGCTGCAAACGCACGGATATGTACGAAGCACCGCTCGCCGCCACCATTCGGCTGCACGAAGCCGAAGCCGCGCGCGTCGTCCCATTCGCTGAGCTTTCCCTGCAGTCGCATGTGGATTCTCTTGTCAGGATTAGTCCGTTTGTGTCTTGGATAGCCTAATCTCGTTCAGGCGGCTCCGGTAGAAGATAGTCTTGGCGCGAAATAAAAATCTCGATTTGACCTTTCAGTATGTCATGTCCTCTCATGACCGAATTTATATACTTATTCACATTGTCCATGTCGGGTAGAACGCTATTCTCTCCGTGGGCAATTGAATTTCTAATGCTGACGAGTCTATTTATGTCATTTGTGACTTCGGCGAAACTTCTGAAGTCAAATCCGTAGCTCGTGCATAGCTCCTCTAGCACATCGGCCTTTAGATTCGATTTCGTGTTTATCTTCTTTTGGAAAATAACTGTTGTCTTGAGTAGTCCCTTGAACTTTTCCGTGAAGGCTATTCGCTGCACAAATGATTGTTTTCCGCTTAGAGTCCGGTAGGTGTCCCCTAGGCCAAGAACAACTAGTTTGGTGGGGATTCGCTCTGCCAATAGCTGGAGTTCGTTAAGGTGATCAATCAATATCTTCAGCGAAGCGACGATGTAGCCTTCCCAGTGTGCATATATCATGGGTATGCACATCCTGCACCAAAGGCTCTCCTCCACGGATTGGGCGTTCATGCGCATTTTTGCGAATTCGCCAAGGCGCCATTCATTGGTCGTTATGATTTCTTCAATAATGTTACGGTGCATTGAATATTTCTGACGCTCTCGTCATGCGATTGCGAATTCTAGTGTTCGAGAATGTGCTTGTGCCAATTGCGTTGTAGTCCCTGTCCTTCAGTAGTGTGTTTATCTTCTCTTTAATTTTGGCTTCGTTTCCTTTGATTTTCTTGAATTTCTTTGGGAGTGCGTAAGCGATGGAGTCGAAAAGATGGAGTGCAAAATTTCCTTTCGGCCTGAACAGGGATTTTCCATAAGAGGTGTTCAGGAACTCAATTACTTCTAAGAGATAGATCTCTTCCTTGTCTAGATTAAATGACGTCGCTCCAGTGGAAACGGATTTCATGAATTCAGTTAGATACTGAGGGACGGTGGTCCGGAAGTCGCCGGTTAGGTGTTTGAATGCGAAAAAGCGTAGTGTTAACTCCTCCATGTACATCGCTTCTTTCTTTGCTTCGCTAGGGCAAATCAGATTCTGGAAAATATCGGATCTTGCTGTATTCCTGAGCACTTCGTTCAGGTCTACGGGGTACGCACGGAAAATGCAATTGCGTATTTCTTGGTCAGACAGAGGGCTTGCGCCAGTATTAAGGCGATTAAATAGCTCGTACCTGATGTCTTCAACACTATCCCACCGAACTATTTCCACCCGGCAGACTGATCTTTTGAGTGTTGTTTTCAGCTTTATGGGGAGGGTTTTGCTAGTTAGGCCATCAAGCTGCGTAACCATCTCCCCTTCGGTAAGCGTCGAATTGTTCTTCTCGGGAACGCTGTGCAGAAGGCCGAAGAACGAAAAAATCGTTGAGATTCGCTGGAGTCCGTCGACCACCTCCCACTTCCCATTGCCGTCCTCGGCTACGAAGATGGGGGGGATCGGAATGCCAAGCAGCACTGATTCAAGGAAGCGTGTCTGTTGGAATGCAGACCAGCGGAACACTCGCTGATACTCTGGCGCGATGAAGAGGTCTCCGTCTTCATAGATGCTCATCAGCTCGCCGAACGACATGTCTAGACGGTCGGTTTTGAGTGAGTTTCGCTTCTCTGATACCACTTCCTCTAAGCTCTTGATAGGTTTCTTTCCTGATTTGGTCGTCATTTCATTTTTTACCAATGTGGTTTAGAAAATTTTCCACGGTCGGCCCGAACCGTGCGAAATCCACCAGGAACGCATCATGCCCCTGCGGTGAATCCAGCCCGATGAAGCGCGCGTCGGCGCCACCGGCCCGCAGGCCGTCGGCGATCTGCTGTTGCTGCTGCACCGGGAACAGGATGTCGGTGTTGGCGCCGATCGCCAGCGCCTTGTCCACCTGGATCTTTGCCAGCCCGGCCAGCACGTCGCCGTCGGCGTATTCGGCCAGGTCGAACCAGTCCATCGACCGGCTCAGGTACAGGTAGCAGTTGGGGTCGAAGAAGCGCACGAAGCGGCGTGCGTGGCCTTCCAGGTAGCTTTCCACCTGGAACTCCAGGCCGAACGGGTCGTCGTCGGCCTGGTCCGAATCCAGCCGCACGCGGCCGAACCGGCCGTCCCATTCCAGCGCCGAGCGGTAGGTGATCACGCCCAGCTTGCGCGCCATGCGCATGCCCGATTCGGGATAGCTGTCTCCGCTGTACTGGCCGGCGTCCCACTTCGGGTCCAGCCGGATGGCTTCGCGCTGCAGCGAGCGGATCGCGATGGAGAACGGCAACGCCTGCGCGCTGCCGGAAATATTGATGTGGCTGCGCGCGATGCCCGGGTGCAGCAAGAGCAGCGCAAGCGCGGTCATGCCGCCCATCGAGTTGCCGATCACGCAGGCCAGCTGCGTCACGCCCAGCGTGCGCACCACCTCGACGGCCGCGCGGGCGCCGTCTTCGATGGACAGCTCCGGGAACTGCAGCCGGTACAGTGCGCCAGTGGCCGGGTTGATCGTGGCCGGGCCGGTGGACCCCTTGCAGCTGCCCAGCGAGTTCACGCAGATCACGAACCAGCGGTTGGTGTCGATCGCCTTGCCCGGGCCGAGCATGCCTTCCCACCAGCCAGCGGCCGGGTTGTCGGCGTTGGCGGCGGCGTGCGCATCGGGCGACAGACCAGTGACGATGAGCACCGCGTTGCTGGCCTGCGCATCGAGGGTGCCCCAGGTTTCATAGGCCACGTGTGCGTCCAGCAGCAGGCCACCGCGCTTGAACGGGAAGGGCGAGGGCAGGGCGTGGTAACGCGTACCGGGCGGGATGAATTCAGTCATGCGCGCATTTTAGCCGGGTCGGGTCAACGTGCCGTGCCAGTGGCGGCACGCAGCATCGCGCCGGCTCGGCTCATGGTCCGCCGATCAGCAGGGGCACCGGTTCGGCATGCGGCAGCGGCACACGTACCGCCGGCGAATCGATGTCGCCCTCCTGGCGGTTGGCCTGGCCGGAGGCAGACAACCGCGCGAACACCTCCACCTCCTTGAGCGCCGACAATGGCTGGGTGGGCATCGGGCTGTCGGCGTCGTCCAGCGTGACCCGCAGCGGCAGGTCGGCCAGCCGGTGTTTTTCCACGGCCACCGGCATCGGCGGGCCGCCGGGAATACGGGCGATCACGAAGATACTGGCATCGTCACGCAGGCGTGCGCGGGCGGCGAACGCGGGATCCAGCGCGACGGTGACGGTGAGTGCGGGTGCGGCGGTGGCCGCCGCAGACGGCGCCGCTGCGGCGGGCAGCCCGGCCTTCTCGCGGGCAATGGCGATCTGTTCGCGCAGCGCGGTGGCGGCGCCCGGATCCAGGCGCGGCAACAGTGCCTCCCAGGTGGCCGCTGCCTCGGCGTCCTGGCCGCGCTGGCGCTGCGCAATGCCGATCAGCCAGCCGGCACGCTCGCTGCCCGGTGCCAACCGCTGCGCATGGCGCAGCCACTGCAGCGCGGTGTCGTCGAACTGCTTGGCCGGGTCGGCCTGTGCGCGGGTCTGTGCGGCCTCCACCAGCAGCTCGGGCTCATCCGGGGCCAACTGCACGGCGCGGGCGAAGGCGCGGTTGGCCTCGGCCAGGTTACCCAGGGCCTGTTGCGAGCGGCCCAGCAGGGCCCAGCCGTCGGCGCGCTGCGGGTCGCGCTCCAGCGCGCGCTGCAGTTCCACCACGCCCTCGCGCAGGCTGGCTGGTTCGCCCGTGCGCGCGGTCGGCGCGGCAGCCTCTGGCGTGCCGACCAGGTAATACAGCGCCGAACCGGCCACGCCCACGGCGACCACCATCACGATGAAGGGCGCGCGTCGGCGCGTGGCGCGCAGCGGCCACAGCACCACCAGGCCGACGGCAGTGGCGGCCATGGCGGCAAGTGCTGGTAACCACGATCCGCTCACCAGCGCTCCTCGCTGTTGTCCATCGGCTGCAGCTGGCGGCTGCGTCGGCGCACCACCCACACCAGTACGCCGGCGCCGCCCAGCAGCAGCACGGCCGGGCCGAACCACAACAGGCTGTTGCGGGCGTCCATCGGTGGGCGGTACAGCACGAACGCGCCGTAGCGGTCGACCAGGAACTGCTTGATCTGCGCGTCGTCGTGGCCCTGCTGCATCAGGGTGAGCACTTCACGGCGCAGGTCGTGCGCGATCTGCGCGTTGGAATCGGCCAGCGACTGGTTCTGGCACTGCACGCAGCGCAGTTCGGCCGCCAGTGCATGGAAGCGCGCCTCTTCGGCGGCGTCGCGGTAGTGTAGCGGCGTCGGGTCGGACACCGCCTGCGCGCTGGCTATGGCCGGCAGCAGTGCCGCAGCGGCCAGCAGGCCACCGAGCAGCAGCGCGGGCAGCTTACGGCGCGGCGGGCAGTGTGGTCTGGGCATTGGCATGGCTGCGCTCCACCTTGTCCAGTTCGGGAATCAGCTGGGTGTCCACCACCCGCTGGGTGAGGGCGCCGCTGTACTTCCAGCGCACCACGCCACTGGCGTCCACCAGGAAGGTTTCCGGCGCGGCGGTGACGCCCCAGTCGATCGCGGTACGGCCTTCGATGTCGGCCAGCACCAGCACGAACGGGTTGCCCAGCTGTTCCAGCCAGCGCAGGGCGTCGGCCGGTTCATCTTTCCAGTTGTAGCCGATCACGCGTACGCGCTTGGTTTCGGCAAAGCGGGTCAGCACCGGGTGTTCTTCCCGGCAGGCCGCGCACCAGCTGCCCCACACATTCAGTACGTACGGCGCGCCGCGCAGTTCATTGCTGCTGACCTTGATGGTGGGGTCGTGCAGCACCGGCAGGGTGAAGGCCGGGGCGGGCTTGCCGATCAAGGCCGAGGGCAGCACGTCGCGGTCGGGCGCGCCGGATTTCATCACCCCGTAGATCATCAGCCCCAACAGCCCGAAGAAGAACAGCACGCCGATGACGATGGCCACGGGCGGCAGGGGGCGGGAAACGGGGCGCGGATCAGACACGGGGCAACTCCAGGACTCAGGGACGGCGGAAACGGCGGTCGGCGGCGGTGACGAAACCGCCCAGGGCCATCAGCAGTGCGCCCAGCCAGATCCAGCGGACGAACGGTTTGATGTGCACGCGCACCGCCCAGGCATTGTTGCCCAGCGGCTCGCCCAGCGCCACGTACACATCGCCAGTGAGGCGTGCATGGATGCCGGCCTCGGTCATCATCTGGCCGCCACTGGCGTAGGCGCGTTTTTCCGGGTGCAGCAGGGCCAGTTCGCGGTCGTTGCGCAGAATGCGCATGTGGCCGCGGTCGGCGGTGTAGTTGGGGCCCTGTTGATGGTCCACGCCCTCGAAGCGCACTTCATACCCGGACACCTGCAGCGATTGGCCCGGCGACAGTGCTACCTCGCGCTGCACGTTCAGCGCTTCCACCAGCAGGGCCCCGGCCAGGAACACCGCCACGCCGCCATGGGCCAGCAGCATGCCGACCATTTCGGCGGTGAAGCGGCCATTGCCACGCAGCCGGCTCCACACAAAGCGCGCGGTCCCGAAGGCGACCCAGGCGGCGGCGGTCACACCGGCCGCGGTCTTCAGCGCGCCCTGCGGGGCCATGAAGTAGGCGATGGCGCCCAGCAGCAGCGCCAGCGCCGCCCACGGCGCCAGCATCGCCAGCGCGCGCGAAGCCTGGTCGCGTTGCCAGTTCACCAGCGGGCCGAACGGCAGCAGCGCCACCAGCGGCGCCATCAGCAGCAGGAACAGGGTGCCGAAGTAGGGCGGGCCGACCGACACCTTGCCCAGCCCCAGCGCATCGGCCAGCAGGGGGTACAGCGTGCCCAGCAGCACCATCGCGCACGCCGCGGCCAGCAGCAGGTTGTTGGCCAGCAGCAGGGTTTCGCGCGAGGTGGCCATGAAGCCGCGGCGCGGGTCGTCGTTGCCCAGCGCACCGGCGCGCAGCGCGTACAGCAGCAGTGCGCCGCCGATCACCAGGGCCAGGAAAATCAGGATGAAGGTGCCGCGCGTGGGATCGGCGGCAAACGAATGCACGCTGGTAAGCACGCCCGAGCGGACCAGGAAGGTGCCCAGCAGCGACAGCGCGAAGGCGGCGATGGCCAACAGCAGCGTCCAGCTGGCGAAGCTGCCGCGCTTTTCCGTGACTGCCTGCGAGTGGATCAAGGCCGCGCCGGCCAGCCACGGCAGGAAACTGGCGTTTTCCACCGGGTCCCAGAACCACCAGCCGCCCCAGCCCAGTTCGTAGTACGCCCACCAGCTGCCCAGCGCGATGCCGAGAGTGAGAAAGCCCAACGCCACGTTGGTCCACGGCCGGGTCCAGCGCAGCCAGCGCGCATCCACGCGGCCTTCCAGCAGCGCGGCGATGGCGAAGGCGAACGGCACTGCAAAGCCTACGTAGCCCAGGTACAGCATCGGCGGGTGGATGATCAGGCCCGGGTCCTGCAGCAACGGATTGAGGTCGTGGCCTTCCAGGGGCGCCGGCAGCAGCCGCGCGAACGGGTTGGAGGTGAAGATCAGGAAGGCCAGGAAGCCGACGCTGATGATGCCCAGCACGCCCAGGACGCGCGCCAGCACCTGCACCGGCAATTGCCGCGACCACCGCGCAACGGCGCCATTCCACAGCGCCAGCACCAGCGCCCACAGCAGCAGCGAGCCTTCATGGGCGCCCCACACGGCGGAGTAACGGTAGGCCAGTGGCAGCAGCGAGTTGGAGTTTTCGGCGACGTAGCGCACCGAGAAATCCTGGGTGACGAACGCCGCGGTGAGCACGCCGAACGCGCCCAGCAGCAGCGCCAGCTGCGCGTACGCGGCCGGCCGGGCCACCGCCATCCACGCCGCGTAGCCACGCTGGGCGCCCCACAGCGGCAGCACCGCCTGCAGCACCGCCACCACCAGCGCCGTTACCAGCAGGATCTGCCCCAGTTCGGGCAGCACTCAGCGCACCGCCGGTGCGGTCACCGGTACATCGTGCTTGGTATGCGCCTGGCCCATCTTGTCGGCTACTTCCTTGGGAATGTAGTTTTCGTCGTGCTTGGCCAGCACTTCATCGGCAATGAAGCGGCCGTCCTGCAGGCGGCCGCTGGCCACCACCGCGGTGCCTTCGCGGAACATGTCCGGCAGGATCCGCGAGGTGCTCACCGGTAGCGTGGTATCGCCATCGGTGACCACGAAGTGTGCTTCCAGCGAGCCTTCCGCGCGCTGGAACGACCCCTTGACCACCATCCCGCCCAGGCGGAACCGCGACTGCGGATCCACGTCGCCACGCAGCACTTCGGCCGGCGTGTACAGGTAGGCGATATTGCGCTGCAGGGCGAAGGCTACCAGCGTGGTGGCCAGGCCGGAGGCCAGCAACAGCAGCAACACCCACACCATCCGGCGGCGCTGCGCCGGGGTCATCGGCTGAGCTCCGTGGCCAGCGGGGCGTCGGGCTGTGGCTTGGCGCGTGCGTGCAGCCGTTGCTGGCGGCGCGTGGCCTGGCGCCGGGCCAGGCGAAGGCGCAGCCAGGACCCGAACGCGTCGCAGGCCAGGACCAGCACGAACACCGCGAAGGCGCCAATGATGAAGGGCAGGTGGGTCATCGCGGAAGCTCCTGTACTGTGCCGGCGTCGAGCGGCGCGAAACGCTCGCCCACCCACGCCTTGCCTGCCTCGCGGGCCAGGTTGTCGGCACGCGCCTTGGCCAGCAGCGAGCCGGCGAACCACAGCTTGGTGCCCACCACCATCCACCACAGCGGCGCAATCAGCTCGGCGCGGACGGCGTTGTCACCGAACACGTTGATCGACTGGCGCTGGTGCAGGCCGCCCCACCAGTCCACCGAATAGCGGATCACCGGCAGCAGTGCCACCCCCACGATCGCCAGCAGCCCGGCCGCACGCGCGGCGCTGCGGCGGTCTTCGATGGCGTGGTACAGCCCGATCACGCCCAGGTACAGGAACAGCAGGATCAGTTCACTGGTCATGCGCGGGTCCCAGTCCCACCAGGTGCCCCAGGTGGACTTGCCCCAGATGCTGCCGGTGAGCAGGGTGATCAGGGTGCAACCGGCGCCCATCGGCGCGCAGGCCATGGCCAGGATCTCGCAGACCTTGATCCGCCAGACCAGCGCGATGGCCGAATACAGTGCCATCAAGGCGAACACGAACAGGCTCATCCACGCGCTGGGCACATGGATGTAGATGATGCGGAAGGCGTCGCCCTGGCTCTGCTCCGGCGGTACGACGAACAGACCCTGCCACAGTCCGATCAGCAGCACCGGCAGGGCGGCCACGTAGAACACGCGCGACCAGCGCGCGGCGAAGCGGTCGAAGATGGGCGGCGATGCGACGTGGTGGAACCAGCGGACGAGAGTGTGCATGCAGCGGTAGCTATCCAGCCTAGGGCGACGATTCAACGGACGTGGAGCGGCGTGTTGAACGGTGACGCTGTAAACGGTGTGGCGGTGGACGACTGCTCAATTCAACGATATCCGGATGGCCGCGGCGGTGGCCAGCGGTGCAAGCACCAGCGCCACCACCAGCCCGGCGCCCAGCAACAGCAGCGCCCCCACCGGATCCTGACCGCGTGCGGCGGCCCCGACACTGCCTGCACCGAACACCAGCACCGGTACGTACAGCGGCAAGGCCAGCAACGCCACGAGAATACCAGAGCGCCGGATGCCCACGGTCAGCGCGGCAACCACGCCGCCGATCAGGCTGAGCAACGGTGTTCCCAGCAGCAACGATGCCAGCAGGATGGGCAGTTGGTCATGCGGCAGATGCAGCATTTCCGACAGCAACGGGCTGACCACGATCAGCGGCAGGGCGGTGGTGGCCCAATGCAGCAGCACCCGCACCAGCACCAGCCAGGCCAGCGGCACCGGGGCCAGCAGCCACTGCTCCAGCGAGCCGTCCTCGGCGTCGCTGCGGAACATGGAATCCAGCGCCAGCTGGCCGGCCAGCAGCACCGCCAGCCACAGCACCGCCGCGCCCACCTGCGCCATCAGCTGCGGCTCGCGGCCCAGCGCCAGGGCGAACAGCACCACCACCAGCACTGCGAACATCAGCGGCTGCAGGGCATCGCCGCGGCGCCGCCACAGCAGGCGCAGGTCGCGCCGGGCCAGCGCCCGCGCGGTCTGCCACAGGCCCGGTTCGGTACCCGGCGCGATCATGCGGCACCCCCTTGTGGTGCCGGGCTCTGCCCGGCAGACGCTGAATTCTGCCCGGCAGGCGCTGAAACCTCCCCCGCAGGCGACAGGCGCAGCAGCCGCGTCTGTACCGGCGGCGCGGCGTAGGCGCCGTGGGTGGTCACCAGGGCAGCACCACCGCTGCGCAGGTGCGCGGAAATCATCCGGTTCACCAGGTTGATGCCGTCCAGGTCGAGGTTGGCGTAGGGTTCGTCGAGCAGCCACAGCGGGGCGGGCGACAGCCAGATCCGGGCCAGCGCCAGGCGCCGCTTCTGCCCGGCCGAGAGCTGGCGCACCAAGGTGTCTTCATAGCCGGCCAGTCCGACGATGGCCAGCGCGTTGCCCGGCATCTGGCGCGTGCGCCGCCCGTGCAGGCCGCACAGGAAATGCAGGTTCTCCAGCGTGTCCAGATCGGCCTTCAGCGCCGGCAGGTGGCTCAGGTAGGCCACGAACCGCGCGCGCTCCTTGTGCCCGGCGGCCCGCCCGTCGATCTGCACCTGCCCGGCATCGGCGCGCAGCAGGCCGGCCAGCACCCGCAGCAGGGTGGTCTTGCCGGACCCGTTGTCGCCCTGCACCAGCAGCGCTTCACCGGCGTCGATGTGGAAATCGAGCGGGCCGAACACCGGCTCATCGTTGCGACTGAAGGCAAGGCCTTGGGCGGCCAGCAACGGAGGAGCGTTCAAGGGGCGGTCTTTGCGGCGGAAGGGGCGGTCATTGTATCGGGGGTTTTGCGTACACTGGCCTTTCCCCCTTTTCTTCTTTCCGGCCGATGCAACCGCAAACCAAGCTGCCCAAGGTGGGCACCACCATTTTCACCGTGATGTCCCAGCTGGCTGCCGAGCATGGCGCCGTGAACCTGGGCCAGGGGTTTCCGGATTTCTCCGCGCCGCAGCGCCTGCTGGATGAAACCATCAAGGCCATGCAGGGCGGCTTGAACCAGTACCCGCCGATGACCGGGGTGGCGCCGCTGCGCCAGGCCATCGCGCAGAAATCGCTGGATCTGTACGGCGCGCAGGTGGACCCGGACGCGGAAATCACCGTGACCAGCGGCGCCACCGAGGCGATCTTCAACGCCATCCACGCCGTGGTGCGCCCGGGCGAGGAAGTGATCGTGCTGGACCCGGCGTACGACTGCTACGAGCCGGCCATCGACCTGGCCGGCGCGCGCGCGGTGCACGTGCCGCTGGACCCGCAGACCTTCGCGGTGGACTGGGACCGCGTGCGCGCGGCGATCACCCCGCGTACCCGCCTGCTGATGGTCAACACCCCGCACAATCCGTCCGGTGCGATGCTGAGTGCCGACGACATGCAGGCGCTGGCCGATGTGCTGCGCGGCACCGGCATTTACCTGATTTCCGATGAGGTGTACGAGCACATCATCTACGACGGCCGCCGCCACGAATCGGCACTGCGCTACCCGGAACTGCGCGAACGCGCGTTCGTGATCTCCAGCTTCGGCAAGACCTACCACTGCACCGGCTGGAAGATCGGCTATGCGATCGCACCGCCGGCGATGAGCGCCGAGTTCCGCAAGGTCCACCAGTACAACACCTTCACCAGCTTCGGTCCGGCCCAGTACGGCTTTGCCGCGATGATCCGTGACGAGCCCGAGCACCATCTGGAACTGGGCGCGTTCTACCAGGCCAAGCGCGACCGCTTCCGCGACCAGCTGCTGACCACCCGCCTGACCCCGCTGCCGGTGCCGGGCGGTTACTTCCAGCTGGTGGATTACTCGGCGATCAGCGATCTGCCCGACCACGAGTTCGTGAAGTGGCTGACGATCGAAAAAGGCGTGGCCGCGATCCCGTTGTCGCCGTTCTATGAAACCGCACCGGTTGGGCAGCGTCTGGTGCGGCTGTGCTTTGCCAAGAACGACGCCACGCTGGATGCGGCGATCGAACGCCTGCAGGTGCTGTGATGGCTACCCCCGTCGAACGTGGTGACCTGCGCGTCTCCCTGGTCCAGGGCGATACCCGCTGGCACGACCCGGCTGGCAACCGCGCCTACTACGGCGCGCTGCTGGCCCCGCTGGCCGGGCAGACCGACCTGGTGATCCTGCCGGAAACCTTCACCAGTGGCTTCTCCAACGAGGCCATCGACAAGGCCGAAGGCATGGACGGCCCGACCGTGGCCTGGATCCGCGAGCAGGCGGTATTGCTGGGCGCGGCGGTCACCGGCAGCGTGCAGCTGCGGGTGGGGCAGGGCGTGTACAACCGTTTGCTGTGGGCCACGCCCGACGGCGAGCTGCAGCATTACGACAAGCGCCATCTGTTCCGTTACGGCAACGAGCACCTGCGCTACGCGGCCGGCAACGAGCGCCTGAGCGTGGAATGGAAGGGCTGGCGGATCAATCCGCAGGTCTGCTACGACCTGCGTTTCCCGGTGTTCTGCCGCAACCGCTTCGATGTGGAGCGCCCGGGCGAGCTGGACTTCGACCTGCAGATCTTCGTGGCCAACTGGCCGTCGGCACGCGCGTATCCGTGGCGTACGCTGCTGCGTGCACGTGCGATCGAAAACCTGTGCTTCGTGGCGGCGGTCAACCGGGTGGGCGTGGATGGCAACGACCTGCACTATGCCGGCGACAGTGCGGTGATCGACTTCCTCGGCCAGCCGCAGGTGGAAGTGCGCGAGGTCCAGCAGGTGGTCACCACCACCATCTCGGCGGCGGCATTGGCCGCGCACCGCGCACGCTTCCCGGCGATGCTCGATGCCGATGCGTTCACCCTGGACGGCCCGGTCGACGCTGGCTGAACGATGGCCTGACGGCGGCGTGTGGCCTCATCCGGGTCACACGCGGCCACTGCTAGATTCGCCTCGTCACCCACTGAGTACGAGCGGATCGCATGAAGAAGTTCTCCCTGGTTTTGATCGCGCTGGCCGGCCTCTCGACGGCCTCGGCCGCCCAGGCAGCCGGCAACATCGACTGCGAGCTGCACTACAACCTGGCCGGCTGGTCGGTGCTGTACAAGACCGCATCGGGCACCGGCACCATCAGCTGCGACAACGGCGCGCGCATCCCGGTGAAGATCACCGTCAAGGGCGGCGGGCTGACCGTGGGCAAATCCAAGATCGTCGATGGCAAGGGCAAGTTCTCCGGCGCCTATTCGGTCAACGACCTGATCGGCTCCTACGCCTCGGTGGAAGCCCATGCGGGCGCCGACAAATCCAGCAATGCGCAGGTCATGACCAAGGGCGATGTGTCGCTCGCGCTGGCCGGTACCGGCAAGGGCTGGGACCTGGGCGTGGGCCTGGGCAAGTTCACTATCGAGCGCCGCTGACGGTAGAGCCACCCCATGGGTGGCTGCATCACTGTTCGGCATTACGTGCAGCCCCCGGTGAGGTGGCTCTACCGGAGGCGAGCGGCATGACGCGCGGTCAGACCCCATAAAAAACCCCGGCCGAAGCCGGGGTTTTTTGATCTCAGGGTGTCAGTGATCAGCCGCCGCGCGGGCCGCCGCCACGGTGACCGCCGCCGCCCGGACCGCGGCTGCCGCCGGGCCGACCGCCCGGGCCGCCGGGACCCCGACCACCGGGACCGCCCGGGCCACGGTTGCCGCCCGGGCCACCCGGACCGCGATTGCCGCCGGGACCACCGGGGCCGCGCGCATTGGCGCCGGGACCACGCGCACCGGGACCGCCCGGACCACGATTGCCACCTGGACCACCCGGACCGCGGTTACCCGCCGGACGCGCGCTGCCGTACGGGCTGCTGCCCGGATTGGCGTGGTCGGACGGGAAGCTCGGGGCATTGCCCGGATGGCCGTACGGATGATGCGACGGGCCCTGGCCGCTCTGGCCACCGCGGTTGCCACCGGCGCCGGCGCCGGCCGGACGGCCCTGGCCACCGTAGCCGCCACGGCTTTCGCCACCGCGGTTGTCGCCGCCGTAACCACCGCCACCGCCGCCGTAGCCGCCACGGCCTTCAGCGCCGCCGCCGTAGCTGCCGCGACCCGGGCCGCCTGCGCCGCCCGGACCCTTCGGCTTGCCGTACGGACGGCCCTGGCCACCGGCACCTGCGCCGGCACCCGGACCGCGCGCACCCGGACCACGGGCTGCGCCCGGGCCTGCATTGCGGTGGTTGCTCGGGCCGGTGCTGACACCGTCCGGCACGTACCAGCTGCGGAACGCGGCCGGGTTGCCTTCGGGCAGGGCACGGTTGCCCTTGTCCGGGCGTGCCTTGAACGGACGCTGCGACTGCTTGGCCGCTGCTTCACCGCTGACCGTCAGGCCACCCTTGAATCCGCCGCCCTTGCCGCCGCGACCACGGCCGCGCTCTTCGCGCACGTTGTCGAAACGACGCAGCTCGCGGCCTTCGTCGGCCGAGTTGTGGCCGTTGACGTAGGCATTGCCACGGCCACCCTCGCGCGACACGCGCACGGTGGTCTTGGCCGCGCGCCGCTGGCCGATCACCGGCTGCAGGGTCAGCGCCGACGGCGCGCCTTCTTCCAGCTTCAGTTCGGCGCGCAGCGCTTCAACCTGCTTGGCCGGCAGTTCTACCGACTGGCCGCGCAGCAGTTCGCGCGGCAGGCTGACCTTGCCGTAGCGGGTGCGCTTCAGGCGGCTGACCTGGCAGCCCTGCGATTCCCACAGGCGGCGCACTTCGCGGTTGCGGCCTTCCTTGACAACCACGCGGAACCAGTCGTGCGAGTCGGTGCCGCCGATGCGTTCGATCTCGTCGAACTTGGCCGGGCCGTCTTCCAGCGCCACGCCACGGGCGAGGCGGTCGACGATGTTGTCGGGCACCTTCTCTTCGCCTTCCGGGGCGCGCACGCGCACCACGTACTCGCGCTCGACCTCGTAGGAGGGGTGCATCATCGCGTTGGCCAGCTCACCATCGGTGGTTGCCAGCAGCAGGCCGGTGGTGTTGATGTCCAGGCGGCCGATCGCGATCCAGCGCGCGCCCTTGAGGGCAGGCAGCGCTTCGAACACGGTCGGGCGACCTTCGGGGTCTTCGCGGGTGGTTACTTCGCCTTCCGGCTTGTTGTAGGCCAGCACGCGCGAGGTTTCGGTCAGAGCGGTAGCCACGAAGCCGCGGCCGTCCAGCTCGACCTTGTCGCCGCTCTTGATCGACTGGCCGGTCTGCGCGACTTCGCCGTTGACCTTGACCAGGCCATCGGCGATGCGCTGCTCCAGCGCGCGGCGCGAACCGAGGCCGGCCTGGGCCAGCACCTTGTGCAGGCGTTCTTCCAGCTTGGGCTGGTCGGTGGCGGTTTCGCGCTTGAGCGAAAGCTTGTTCAAAGACGGCTTGCGGGGGGTGTCACTCATTTACTTGGCTCCGGCCGGCAACGGGTGCGTCGGCCTCTGGTTCGGGATCGGCTTCGTCAACAGCCACGGTCGTCTTCGCGACGGCGTTGTTTTCGGTTTCGTTCTGGGGCGCCGCGCGCTCGCCCGGCGCGGTATCGGGTTCGCCATCAGGGGCGGTCATTCCAGCGTCGTCGTCGCGGGGCGGCAACGGCGCTTTGGATTCGGTGTCTGCAGCGGTATCGGTGGTGGGCGCGCGCCCGCCATCGGGTGAATTGTCCTGCGATTCGTCTTCACCTGCCAGTGGCGGGGTGTCGTCGTTTGCCGCGTCCCCGTCCAGCTCGGCGTCGGGGGTGGCGGCGCCAGCGGCCAGGCGACCGGCCGGCTGGCCATCGCGGTCCAGCGGCAGCTGCGGTTCCAGCTCGCCCAGGTCGCGCAGCTCGGACAGCGGCGGCAGTTCGTCCAGGCGCTTGAGCCCGAAGTAGTCCAGGAAGCCCTTGGTGGTGCCGAACAGGGCCGGCTTGCCGGGTACGTCGCGGTGGCCGATCACGCGGATCCACTCGCGCTCTTCCAGCGCCTGGATGATGTTGCTGCTGACCGCCACGCCACGCACCTGCTCAATTTCGCCGCGGGTGATCGGCTGGCGGTAGGCGATCAACGCCAGGGTTTCCAGGGTGGCGCGGGTGTAGCGGGTCTTGCGTTCTGTCCACAGCCGGGTGATGTAGCCGTGCACTTCATTGGTGACCTGGAAGCGGAAGCCGGAGGCCACCTCCACCAGTTCCACGCCGCGCTCGGCGCAGCCGTCGCGCAGCAGTTCCAGTGCGCGCTCGATGCTGCCCGGCGGCGCCGGTTCCTCTTCCGGGAACAGGCCCTGCAGCTGCGCCAGGGTCAGCGGCTGGCTGGAGGCCAGCAGCGCCCCTTCGACAATACGGTTGATCAGCGATTGATCCATGCGTGGGTCGGGTGCTCAGTCGGATGCGTTGGCGGCGTCGGCGTCATCGAATTCGCTGTTGAACTGCAGCGGTTCGTTGGTGTTGCCGGCAGCCAGGGATTTGACGTAGATCGGCGCCAGCGGTGCTTCCTGGACGATGTCCAGCAGCTGCTCCTTGGCCAGTTCCAGCAGGGCCAGGAAGGTCACCAGGACGCCCAGCTTGCCTTCTTCGGCGGTGAACAGCGATTCAAACCGGTAGAACTGGCCATCTTCCAGCCGCCCCAGCACGTCGCCCATGCGCTGGCGCACGCTCAGGGCCTCGCGCTTGATCGCGTGGCCGGTGAACAGCTCGGCGCGCTTGAGCACGTCGTGCAGCGCCATCAGCATTTCCTTCAGGTCCACCGGCGGCGGCAGCTTCACTGCGGCGCGGTCGGGCACGAAGGCATGTACCGGGGTGGTGTCGCGGTCCTGCCGGGGCAGGGCGTCGATATCTTCGGCAGCCTGTTTGAAGCGTTCGTACTCCTGCAGCCGGCGCACCAGCTCGGCGCGCGGGTCGGCTTCCTCGCCCTCGATGCTGGGCGGTCGCGGCAGCAGCATCCGCGACTTCACTTCGGCCAGGATGGCCGCCATCACCAGGTACTCGGCCGCCAGTTCGAAGCGCAGCTCCTGCATGACGTTGATGTACTCGACGTACTGGCGGGTGATCTCGGCCACCGGGATGTCCAGAATGTCCAGGTTCTGCCGGCGGATCAGGTACAGCAGCAGGTCCAGCGGGCCTTCGAAGGCATCGAGGATCACTTCCAGCGCGTCCGGCGGAATGTACAGGTCCTGCGGAATCTGCAGGACCGGTTGACCATGCACCACGGCCAGCGGCATTTCCTGCTGCTGTGGGGCGGTCGGCCGGATTTGCGGGTTCGCGTCGAGCGCGAGTTCGGAGGTCATCAAGAGTGATGTCAGTACTGCAACGGACCGGTCGCCGCACCCTCAGCCGTTCCGGAACGCCCGGCGGCAGGATGGCAAGCCATGACACGCCTGAGTCGGCGCGGTTCCACACTTCAAACAGCAAGGCGCGCCGCGACGGGCAGCGACAGAACTACGGGGAGGTCGTCTACGTGTACTGGTGTGGGGCAGCGGGTCGATCGTCGGGTGGCGGTGAAGCCGTCTACCGGCGGGGCTGCTGCGTCCAGCCACGTGCAATGGAGTCAAGAGTACGGGTTCAGCCCGGCAGTGTCCAGCGAGCCGGGCTAGAATCGTCCGGTTCGTTTAGCTGAGCCTTGGGAGTTGCCTGTGTGGTATGTGATTGAAGGCTATGACGGTGCCGACGTGTTGGAAGCCCGGATGGCGGTGCGCGGCGCGCATCTGGCCCGTTTGACCGCCCTGCGCGATGAGGGTCGGCTGCTGTTGGCCGGGCCGTGCCCGGCGATCGACAGCGAAGACCCGGGCCCGGCCGGGTTCAGCGGCAGCGTGGTGATCGCCCAGTTCGATTCGCTGGCGCAGGCCCAGGCCTGGGCCGACGCCGACCCCTACGTGGACGCCGGGGTCTACACCCGCGTGCAGGTGCGCCCGTTCCGCAAGGTCCTGCCGTGACCCGGGTCGAGCAGATCCGCGCGGCCCTGCAGCAGGCCCTGGACCCGCAGCTGCTGGAGGTGGAGGACGACAGCCACCGCCACGCCGGCCATGAGGGCGCGCGCGATGGCCGCGGCCATTTCAATGTGCACATTGTCAGCGCCGCCTTCGAAGGCAAGCTGCCACTTGCGCGCCACCGGGCGGTCTATGCCGCCTTGGGCACCCTGATGGACACCGATATCCACGCGCTGTCCATCCGCGCCGAGCCACCGGCCAAAAACGGCTGAAGGCCTTGTCCTGCCTTGTCCTGGCCAGTCCAGGACAGGGCCCCTGAAGACACGCGCATGTTACCGGCGGACGACATTGGCCTAACGTAGTGTTTACATTCAGGATTGAAAACGCTTACATTCCGCGCCAAGCCCCAGATCTCTAAGCCGTGGAGGGCGGCGAAGTGAACAAGGCAGCCATCACAATCAAAGATGTAGCCCGCGAAGCCCGGGTCTCCGTGGCCACGGTGTCGCGTGCGCTCAATGGACATGAAAATGTCGCCGAACCGGTCCGCAAGCTGGTGCTGGAGGTCGCTGCGCGCCTGCGCTACACCCCGCATGCCGCCGCGCGGAGCCTGAGCAGCCGGCGCACCAACACCATCGGTGTGGTGCTGCCGGACCTGTACGGCGAATTCTTCTCCGAGCTGATGCGTGGCATCGACGGGGTCGCCCGCGAGCGCCGCCAGCATCTGCTGGTGTCCAGCTACCACGGCGACCAGGAGCAGCAGGGCGCGGCCCTGCGTGCCATGCGCGGTCGTGTGGACGGGCTGCTGGTGTTGTCGCCGTATGCGGAAAGCCCCGGCTTCCTCACCGACAACCTGCCGCAGGCACTGCCCACGGTCCTGATCAATACCTACCTGCCCGAGCAGGATCATCCGGTGCTCAGCATCGATGACCATGCCGGCGCGATGGCGATGACCCGCCATCTGCTCGGTGTCGGCCACCGCCGCATTGCCTTCATTTCCGGTCCGGACCTCAACTTCGACGCGCGTGAGCGCCTGCGCGGTTTCCGCGATGCGCTGGCCGCGTCCGGTACCGACGCGGTGGGCATCGAGTTGCCCGGTGACTTTGACGAAGCCTCCGGCCATCGCGCTGGACAGGAGTTGCTGGCAGCCGGCGCGCTGCCCGATGCGGTGTTCGCCGCCAACGACATGATGGCGCTGGGCTGCCTGTATGCGTTCGCGCAGGCAGGCGTGCGGGTGCCGGCCGATGTCGCCCTGGCGGGCTTCGATGACATTCCGCTGGCGCGTTTCGTTCACCCCTCCTTGACGACGATGCAGGTGAGTATCGCCGACCTCGGCGATAAGGCGATGACGCGTCTGTTGCAGTTGATGGACGGCAACAACACGGAAGCGGCCGGTGACAAGCAGACGCTTGTGCCGCGCCTGATCGTGCGTGATTCGTGTAGGTCACGACCGATGGTCGTGACGCCTTTGCTGTAAATCACGACCGTTGGTCGTGACGCATTCAAACCACGCTGTAAAAAAAACGACAGGGGCCGCAAAGACGGCCACCACCACCCGGAGATTTACATGACGTATTCCAATCACCGCAACCGTGCACCGGCGCGCAGCCTGCTTACCAGTGCACTGGTTACCTGCCTGATGCTGGGCGCTGCACCGTCCCTGATGGCGCAGTCGGCCACCTCCTCGCTGCGCGGCCAGGTGGCCCAGGCCGAGGCCGGCACCGAAGTGACCGCCACCAACCTGGCCAGCGGCACCGTGCGCCGTGCCACCACCCGCGCCGACGGCAGCTACTCGCTGATGGGCCTGGACCCGGGCACCTATGACGTGGTGGCCAATGGCCAGACGCAGAAAGTGACGGTGACCGTGGCTTCGACCGCGACGCTGAACTTCAGCGGCGCGCCGGCCAACGGCGGCACTGCCAACGCCACCAACCTTGACACCGTCAACGTCGTGGCCCCGACCCTGCTGCAGGAAGTGCGTACGTCCGAAGTGGGCAAGACGGTGAGCCTGCAGCAGATCCAGACCACCCCGCAGGTGTCGCGCAACTTCCTGGAGTTCGCCGACGCGGTGCCGGGCATGATCTTCACCCGCGATGCCAAGGGCAACACCTCGCTGCGCGGCGGTGCCACCAATGCCGACGGCACCAACGTCTACATCGACGGCGTGGGCCAGAAGAGCTACGTCAAGGGCGGCGGCGTGGCCGGCCAGTCCGGCAGCGCCGGCAACCCGTTCCCGCAGCTGGCCATTGGCGAATACAAGGTCATCAGCGGCAACTACAAGGCCGAGTACGGCCAGGTGTCGAGCGCGGCCGTGACCGCGGCCACCAAGTCCGGTACCAACGAGTTCAAGGGTGAAACCTTCTACCGTTACACCAACGAAGACATGCGCGCCAAGACCCCGGCCGAGCGTCAGTACGGCCAGACCAAGGAAGCCTCGGCCGAGAAGGAATACGGCTTCGCGTTGGGTGGCCCGATCATCCAGGACAAGGCCCACTTCTTCGTGACCTACGAAGCCAAGCGCTTCGATCTGCCGGTCACCATCGCGCCGGAAGGTTCGGTCACCAACCGCATCGGCCTGCTGCCGGGCGACGCCGCTGCCGGCCTCGGCCCGGCCAGCCAGCCGTTCGAGCAGGACCTGATCTTCGCCAAGATCGACTTCGAACCGACCGACAACGATCGCATCGAGCTGACCTTCCAGGACCGCGACGAGACCCAGCAGCAGTTCAGTGGCCAGACCGCGCCGGAAGCCGGCCGCGAAGTGGTCAACACCGACCGTCGTTACGCGCTGCGCTGGAACCACAGCGGCGAGCGTTACTACAACGAATTGATGGTCACCCATGAAGATTCGTTCAACAACCCGACCCCGCTGACCCTGGCCAACGGCATCACCTACACCGCACCGGACGGCACCGACGACCGCACCCTGGTGAAGATCGGTGGCGCCTCGGCACTGGATTCGCAGGTGAAGGGCCAGAAGGGCTGGGCGATCGAAGACAACCTGACCCTGGACGGCATCCAGTGGATGGGCGACCACACCATCAAGATGGGTGCCAAGTACAAGGAAATCGATCTGTACGCCTCCGATGCGGCGCAGATCAACCCGACCTTCACCTATACCCTGGGTGACGCGGACTTCCCGTCGGACATCCCGTACAAGGCGCAGTTCGTCAAGCCGGTGAACGGTGTGTCGGGCGTGTCCGGCGAAGTGCGTTCGAAGTCCAAGCAGATCGGCCTGTTCATCCAGGACGACTGGCAGGTCAACGACCACCTGCAGCTGAACATCGGCCTGCGCTGGGACTACGAAAAGACCCCGGCCTACCTGGACTTCGTGACCCCGCAGGCCGTGGTCGATGCGATCTACTCGCAGGATCCGCGCGCTGCCGCTGGCCAGACCTTCGCCGATACGCTGGCGCTGGGTGGGCTGGACATCAGCAACTACATCAGCAACGGCCACAACCGCAAGGCGTTCAAGGATGCCTGGCAGCCGCGTCTGGGCTTCTCGTATGACATCAACGCCGACGAGCAGCATGTGATCCACGGTGGTGCCGGCCGTTCGTATGACCGCGACCTGTTCGACAACCTGCAGCTGGAAACCACCAAGCTGGCCCTGCCGCAGCCGACCATCTACTTCCGCAACCCGGCCACCGGCACCTGCATCAACGGCCAGGCCGCCTGCTACAACTGGGATCCGAACCTGCTCAACGGCATCGGCAACCTGCAGGCGCTGGTCGGCTCGACCAGCAATTCCGGTCTGGAAGTGGACCTGTTGAACAACAACCTGAAGGCGCCGTACTCGGATCAGTTCAGCCTGGGCATGAGCAACCAGGTCGGTGACTGGCTGACCGATGCCACCATCGCCCGCACCCTGAGCTACGACGGCTTCGCCTTCACCCTGGGCAACCGTTACCCGACCGGCCAGTTCTTCGATGACCCGCGCCTGTGCGGTGGCACCGACCCGGGCCTGAGCCAGGCCTGGAGCTGCAACGTGCCGGGCTTCGGCAGCCTGATCATCGGTCAGCAGGGCATCAAGACCCGTGCCACGCAGGTGCTGCTGTCGGCGCAGAAGCCGTTCACCAAGGAAAGCGGCTGGGGCACCTCGATCGCCTACACCTGGACCACCGCGCGCCACAACCGCGACATCAACGAGAAGTACGCCTTTGACCGCGGCCTGATCGAGGACTACCCGACCATCCGCTCCAACGGTGCCCCGCGTCACCGCCTGGTGCTGACCGGTTCCTATGCGGGCTTCTGGGACATCACCTTCGGCGGCAAGATCACCCTGGCCACCCCGACCGCGGTGAATGACTGGTACCCGGTCACCCAGTCGACCGGCTACGACCTGCCGACCCCGGGCGCCGCGGTGCCCAACGGCAACGGCAAGTTCCTGGTCGGTGGCAAGATCTTCGGCTACCGTTCGGTCGACCTGCAGGCCACCAAGACGTTCAAGATGCCGGGCGATACCGAGCTGTATGCGCGTATCGACATCATCAACGTCTTCAACTTCGACAACTTCTCCAACTACAACTACACCAAGTCCAACGGCAAGTTGCTGGCCAGCTACAACGAGACCGGCGATATCGTCGGTACGCCGCGCCAGGTCAAGGCGGAAGTCGGTTTCCGCTTCTGATGACCGCGTTACCCGACACCGCCCTCTGGGCGGTGTCGGGGCAGCACCGCCGGTCGGCTTGGGTCCGCCGGCGGGACTGTACAGGCGCTTGCCGTCCAAGGATGGGCAAGCGCGTGTGCGGTGGTAGGTATCGACCGTTGGTCGGTACGCAGACGGTCCGCCCCGGCGGATTTTTTTGGATCGTGATCTGTAAACGATTTCAGCTTGGTTGAGGCTATGCTCTCCAGCACGAACATGCGCAAAAGGTGGTGGTCGATGAATGCATCTCGGATGGTGTCGCTGGCGTTGCTGTCCGTGGCCATCGCCGGTTGCCAGCAGCAGGCGCCGGACAAACCGGCAAAGCCGAAGCCGCCGGTGATCCTGGTCGAGGCCGATGCGCCGCCGCGCCCGATGAAGCCGGAGCTGCCGCCGCTGTTTGACGATATCGAACGCCGCACCTTCCAGTTCTTCTGGGATACCACCAACGAGGTCAACGGCCTCAGCCCCGACCGCTACCCGTCGCGCCCGTTTGCCAGCATTGCTTCGGTCGGCTACGCGCTCACCGCCTATCCGATCGGCGTGGAGAACGGCTGGGTCAGCCGTACCCAGGCCGTGGACCGCACCCTGCTCACGCTGAAGTTCTTCCGCGACCTGCCGATGGGCCCGCAGCGCACCGGCAAGGGTGGCTACAAGGGCTTCTACTACCACTTCCTGGACATGCAGCAGGGCCGTCGTTACGACAGCGGGGTGGAACTGTCCAGCGTGGATACCGCGCTGCTGATGATGGGCGTGCTGTTCGCCCAGTCGTACTACAGCGGTGACGACGCCCGCGAAAAAGAGATCCGCGAGATTGCCGACACGCTCTACAAGCGCGTGGACTGGCCGTGGCTGCAGCAGCGTGCGCCGCTGATCTCGATGGGCTGGTTCCCCGAAAGCGGCTTCATCGACCACGACTGGATGGGCTACAACGAGGCGATGATGGTCTACATCCTCGCGCTCGGCTCGCCGACCCACCCGGTCAGCCCGGACGCATGGACGGTCTGGACGCGCACCTACGACAACGACTGGGGCGTGTACCAGGGCCAGGAATACCTGTCCTTCGGCCCGCTGTTCGGGCACCAGTACACGCATGTGTGGGTGGACTTCCGCGACATCCAGGATGCCTACATGCGCGAGCGTGGCAGCACCTACTTCCTCAACAGCCGCTCGGCCGCACTGGCGCAGCGCGAGTACGCCATTGCCAATCCGATGAACTGGAAGGACTACGGCGAGAACGTGTGGGGCCTGACTGCCAGCGATGGCCCGCAGAACACCACCCAGGAATACCGCGGCGAGCAGCGCCAGTTCCGCCATTACTCCTCGCGCGGGGCCGGCCTGCGCGAGAACTTCGACGACGGCACCATCGCCCCGACCGCGGCGATCGCCTCGGTGGTGTTCGCCCCGGAAGAAGTGATCCCGGCCACCGAAGAGATGCACAAGCGCTACGGCGACTTCATCTATTCCAGCTACGGCTTCCTGGATTCGTTCAACCCCAGCTTCAACTACGACATCCCGATCAAGACCGGCCGGCTGGTGCCTGATCGTGGCTGGGTGGCCAGCGACTACATCGGCATCGACCAGGGACCGATCCTGACCATGATCGCCAACTACCGGAACGATTTCGTCTGGGACGTGATGAAGAAGAACGCGCACATCCGCAAGGGTCTGGAGCGCGCCGGTTTCAGCGGTGGCTGGTTGACGCCCGAAGGCCAGGACCAGCCGATGGAACTGCAGAAAGATCAAAAGGCCGCTTCGGCGCGCTCGGTCGGCATCGCCGAATCGCGCGCGGCAGCCGCCCAGGAACAGAAGAACAATTCCAATACGAACCGCAACCAGCAGCAGGGGAAGTAAGCAGTGCCATTGTCGTCGCGCCCCAAACTGGGTTTGAGTCTGTTGCTGCTGCTGGTCGGCAGCGTGTTGTTGTCGGGATGTCGCAAGGAGCCGGAAGGCGTCACCGTGCGTTTCTGGGCGATGGGTCGCGAGGCCGAAGTGGTCACCGGCCTGATCAAGGAGTTTGAGGCGGAAAACCCGGGCATCCACGTTGATGTGCAGAACATTCCGTGGACGGCCGCGCACGAGAAGCTGCTCACCGCGTTCGCCGCCGACGGCCTGCCCGATGTGTGCCAGCTGGGCAACACCTGGATCCCCGAGTTCGCCGAGCTCAACACCCTGGTGCCGCTGCAGCCCTACGTGGCGCAGTCCAAGGTGGTGGATCCGGCCGATTACTTCCAGGGCATCTGGGACACCAACGTGGTGCATGACGAGCTGGTCGGCGTGCCGTGGTACGTGGACACCCGCCTGCTGTACTACCGCAAGGACCTGTTGGCCCAGGCCGGCTACGACCACCCCCCGCGTACCTGGGCGGAGTGGAACGAGATGATGGCCGCCATCAAGAAGATGCAGGGGCCCAAGCGCTACGCGGTGCTGATGCCGATCAACGAGTTCGAGCAGCAGTTGTCCTTCGCCTTGCAGCAGCCCGACCCCCTGCTGCGCGATGCCGATACCCGTGGCAATTTCAGCAGCCCCGGCTTCCGCAGGACCCTGGGCTTCTACGAAAACATGTTCGCCCAGGGCTGGGCGCCGCGCATGTCCGAAACGCAGATCTCCAACGTCTGGGACGAGTTCTTCCGCGGCTTCAACGTGTTCTATCTGTCCGGCCCGTGGAACATCCGCGAGTTCAAAAAGCTGCAGCCCAAGGAACTGGAAGGCAAGTGGGGCACCGCCGCACTGCCGGGCCCGGACGGCCCGGGCGCCGGTATCGCCGGCGGCACCAGCCTGGTGATCTTCCGCTCCTCGCAGCAGAAGGAGGCGTCGTGGAAGCTGATCGAGTTCCTGTCGCGCCCGGCGATCCAGGAGCGTTTCCATTCCATCATCGGTGACCTGCCGCCGCGGCGCAGCACCTGGGAGTATCCCTCGCTGGCCAACGACCCGCTGGCGCAGCCGTTCCGCGACCAGCTGGAACGCGTGAAGCCCACGCCCAAGGTGCTGGAGTGGGAACGTATCGTGCAGGAAATGCGGATCATCACCGAACAGGTGGTGCGTGGTGGCCTTGATCAGGATGTGGCAGTGAAGGAACTGGACAAGCGCGTGGACAAGGTCCTCGCCAAGCGCCGTTGGATGCATGAGCGCAATGCACAGGAGAAGGCCGCCGGTTCGGGCGTGCATTCCAGCGCAGTGGCCACGGGAGCGGCGCGATGAAGCAGCGTTCGCTTGCCGGGTGGCTGTTCGCCGGCCCGGCCATCCTGGTGATCGGCGTGTTCTTCGGCCTGCCGGTGTTCTCGGCGCTGGCCCTGAGCATCACCGACTTCGACCTGTATGCCTTGGCCGACGGTGGCAACCTGCGCTTTGTCGGGCTGGGCAACTACATCGACCTGTTGCAGACCCCGATGTTCTGGAAGTCGCTGTGGAACACCACCTACTTCGTGATCGTCGGCGTGCCGATGTCGATCGGCGTATCGCTGGGCGCGGCGATCCTGCTCAACGCCCCGGCGGCGCGCTTCAAGGCGCTGTTCCGCACCGCCTTGTTCGCCCCGGTGGTGACCACCCTGGTGGCGGTGGCGGTGATCTGGCGCTACCTGTTCCACACCAGCTACGGCCTGGTGAACTACGGGCTGGGCCACATCGGGATCAACCCGATCGACTGGCTGGGCGATCCCAACTGGGCCATGCCGACCATCATGCTGTTCGCGGTGTGGAAGAACTTCGGCTACAACATGGTGATCTTCCTGGCCGGCCTGCAGGCGATCCCGCATGACCTGTACGAGGCGGCGCGCATCGACGGCGCCTCGCGCTGGAAGCAGTTCCTGCACATCACCCTGCCGATGCTCGGCCCGGTGCTGCTGGTGGTGGGCGTGATTACCGTGTCCGGCTACTTCCAGCTGTTCGCCGAACCCTACGTGATGAC
>Ga0233366_1000054_pt1 | contig 53089 bp, 42 predicted proteins | sample ElkDunMinimDraft_23_FD_191536 | JGI IMG/M metagenome (GOLD analysis project Ga0233366, IMG submission 191536) | Fecal eukaryotic communites from dung pellets of Tule Elk in California, USA - Elk Dung C4 | ecosystem: Host-associated > Mammals > Digestive system > Large intestine > Fecal | place...
TCCTGTGTATTGCTCAGTCGCAGAATAGGTGCCTGCCTCTGTAAGCCATTGTCCGTACCACTCGTATGGCAATTCTAAAGGACAAAGGGCTAATGTCTCTGCTTCGGTCGTTGCTTCTGGCAGAATGGTCAGGTGCAGCACCTCAATACGCTCACAACCTTGGTCGGTTGTGGTGTAATACTCATAGTCGCCACTTTCAGTATAGGTATTTCCATGCCACTCATAACCATCACAAGCATTTTCGTAGTACTCTTCACGCTCGCTATGGTTGATAGTCAAGTGTAAGGTTACAATACTATCGCAGCCAGCTGGGGTAGATAGTGTGTCGCTATACGTACCTGATGCGGTATATACATGATTTCTCCAGAGGTATTGATCGCATGCTGTAGCCACATATTCTACCCATTTCGTTTGTTCAACAGCTAATGCTGGTGTCGTTGCAGAGGTTTTATCTGCTCCCTTGGCATTGCTGAGCACCACATTATCCACTGTAATCATATCACCACAATAATCTACATTCCCTTGTGGCGTGAATATCAATTGGTGCAACTCGCCTTCATGTCCAACGAGGGTAGCATTGGACATAGAATAGATGATAATGCGGTAACTATCCTCGTCTAAAGGTGTAACTACAGCATTATGGTTTTGCATACGCGTAGTAGGCTTGAATGCTGCTTGTGCAGTAGTTATGTCGCTACGCCAATGCACATCGTATTGCACTGCTACAATATCGCTGTAGTTCTCCAACGCCACAGATAGGGTGTATGTGCCGTCTTTGTTGTTTTGTCCACTCAGAGCAAGAGTATTTGGTTCAAAGGTATGTCCCGAAAGTGCAACTGTTTTTAGTCGGTTGTTAGGGTCATTGGTGTAGAGGTTCATTGTGGTGGAGAAGTCGCCCTCTTCGGTGGGTTGATAAGCCACAGTGATAGTAGTGGTTTTGTAATTGGCGATGGTGATTGGCAGTTCTTCTACCACGCGATAGCCTTCTGCTAAGAAAGTGGCACGCTCTAACACCAATGGCGCACTACCATTATTGCGCACGGAATAAGCGGCATATGCCTCTTCGGTGATAGCATGACTACCAAAAGCGAGTGAAGCATTGCTACTAATAGCAGGAGCTTTGATAGTTACTTTGCCTTGCGAAGTGGCAGACACCATATTCTCTTCCGTGATATTGCTGAGTACGACATCAATGGGCTTGAGGTAGTAGGTACCCGATGAGCCGTTGAGCCGTAGTTGGAACGTAGCTACCTCGCCATCATTAGCGTGAAGCGGTTGGTTGCTTATCGAGTAGAACATCAGCACCAAGGTGTCGCCATGAACGGTGGACAGAGTTTGATGTCCGTTGCTACGTACTGCATTAACTGCCAGACTATTCGCCACATACTCCAACTGCTTAGGCAGTTTGAAAGCACATTGCATCGCTACAATAGGCTCCATGTTGTTCATCATAAGGGAAACGGTCACAATGCTATCGGCAATACCGCTGGCGCTACCCACATGCAACTCGTTCACGGAGAATGGGTCTGCCACAATAGTGGCTACTTGTTCGCCATTGATAGCGTTAGAAGTGACCATAACTTTGTGATTTACGGCTCCGCGCTCTATTGGCGCATACTCAATAGTCACCGCAGCTGTTTGCTGTGCTTCAATAGTGAGGGTAGTTTGCTTGGGTACAAACCATGGATCGGTGGTGGCGATATTCTCTATCGTGAGAGGTAAGTTACCCACATTCTTGAGTTGCAGGTTCTTGGTATAGGTCACACGAATAGGAATATGTCCGTAGTCGATTTGCGGATTAACTATTTGCAACTTGGGTGCTTGAATAGTTGCACTACCCGCTTGCACATTGCCTGCAACGGATGTACCTTGGGCATTACTTATCACCACGTTAGGGGTGAGCGCATAGTCAGCTGGCTCGTTGCCTAAGAGTAGGCGGAAGGTTAATAGTTCGCCGGTATTGCCTTGCAGGGCATTGAGACTAAGGCTGTAGATATAAATGCGTAGGTCTTGTCCCACTTGTGCTGCGGATAGTTGGTGTCCGTTGCTGCGTGTGGTAGCGAGGGTGGCAGAGCCATTGACATAGCTGAGGTGTTCACCTAATGGGAGCACCATCTCCAATGCTGTGATGGCATCGGTGTTGTCTAAACTAACCACCACCTCTACTTCCGTCTGCGGTGTACCGCTGACGGAAGAGAGGGTAATGGTATTGCTTGCCATGGCATAAGTACTTATGCACCATGCAAAGCATAGTATCAAAAATTGTTTCATAACCAAACAAGTTGTGGTTAGTTCACCTTAATGAGTTTACTGCTTTGCATCTTCTTGCCGTCCACGTAGAGGGTCACGAAGTACACGCCTTCTGGCAGACCTGCTGGGCGCCAAGTGTAGGTGTATTCTCCGAAGGTATTAGTAGTAGCATATGCATCTACGGTCAAGCCTGCTACGTTGGTAAATACCAATCGTACCTCATGCATGCCTGTTTGTCCTACCACGTATGGGATATTCACTTGGGTAGTGAATGGGTTAGGATTTGGTAAGCGCATTTGCATGGCCTCTACGGATGAGAGGTCAGTAGCCGTCTTCTTGATAGCAGGTATATTTTGTCCATCGGCGTTGCTGAGAATGATTTTCTTTATCTCTGCATCGCCGATATAGAGTAGCGCATGCTTGCCTACACCGAGGGTCTTTTTGCTCATGGAGTATGCCATGAAGTTGAAGGTCTCTGCGGTGCTCCAAGTCATTTGCTCAAAACCGTTGAGAGCTTCCAGTGCGGAGATTTCTGCTTCTGCGTCAAAGGAGAATTGCACACCACCGAGTACGACTGGTGTTTCTACATAGAGGATACCATCCTCGATGCTATAGGTGGCGGTGTTGTCGTCTGAGAAGCCAAGTGAAGAAGCCGCAGGGTTGGTGATGATATTGACTGTACCTACGATGTCGAGGATATTCACTACTTGGTCGGCATTCACATCCGCTGCCTCGAAGATAAATGGCTGAGGATTATTGCCTGTGAGGTATGCGACCTCGGTTACCACATCTGCTACATCCACGCTCATACTACCATTCGCATCACCCTTTTGTGCGGTTAATGGGGTAGCTGCGACTGGGTTGGAGAGAGAATAAGAAGTGAGGGCGGTAGTTATTTGCTTGATATAGTAGTAATAGGTTTTTCCTGGAACGACATCGTAATCAACGAAGCTATCATCTTGGGCATCAATCACGGTTTGGTTGACACAAATGGTATCAATTCTCCAACCTGCTTCTACATAAGCACCAAGTTTGCTATCCCAATATCTATCCCACTTAATAGTATCATCTGTCCAACGATAGATATTATAGCCGAGAAGGTCTTCGAAGTCCTCTTCATCGGTTTGCCATGCGAGGGCGACTTTTCCGAGTCCTGCTTCTGCCATCAAGCCTGTGCTGAGCGAACCCGCAGCGGATACTTGTACATTGAAGCGCATATTCTCTTCTGGTATTTCAAAATGCTCATCGTCTTCTGCACCATAGACATAGATGCGGTTAAGACCATCAGTGTTGGTTTTGCCATTGATTGTGAGATACGCGGTGTAAATGGTGCTATCCGCACTCCAACTGCCATCTTCGCTGATTGCATTTTGGGTATAAGGCGCACGCACACCCATTGAGATAGTAGGTGCGACAGACGTGTCCATTGGGCGGTTGAAATATACTTCAAATTTGTGTTTACCTACACCCAATGGAGGCAATAGTTCAAACTCATCTTGTGCATCGTAGCCGTTAACGACCACTTTCCAAACGATGCCGTGGGCTTCTGAATTAGGGCGAGTAAGGCGAGTGGATAAATCGTAGTATCCAAAACCAACTCCTTTTTCCATATCCCAAATACCTTTACGAATAATGTCTTCACGATTGCTTCCCCAATATTGAGGATCGTTCACGATAAGAGGTGAACTACATTCCATAGCATAATTAAATAATCCAGAATACCTGTTTGTATTAGCAAAAACATTGTTATCATTAGCATAACCGTTGTATGTTTGATGTAATCCAGAAGAATAAGTATAAACAAAATGCTGAGTATAATTTTTGACTATATTATTATTTCCTACAATTAAAGACTTTTTAACAGAAGAATTATTCCTAAAAGTCGCATAGTAACAACTATTATCATAAACATTATTCCGCATGAAAGGTCCTACTAGAGCTTGTAGTATGTAGGAACTGGGCGTATTATCTCGAAAAATACTATTAAAAATATTACTTATTTCAAACATGGCCTTTTGAGCACTTGCTAATTCTCCACCTAAATTTTCAAATATACAATACTGCAATGTATCCGCGGTGGCAAAGATAAAACCAGCCATACTTCTTAACGCAAAATCTGTAGTAAATACAATCATACTATCGGGGGTTCCTTGGGCGATAAAATGAGAACCTTTAGCGGTAGAAATACCTGTATCATTTTTGAACTTCAAAACGGTACCAGGTTTTAATGTGAGGGTAACGCCATCTGGCACAGCGATTGGTTTAGTTACGATATAATGCACATTAGGATAAAGAGTTAAATCCTCTGTAATCATACCACCAATCTCTACACCATTTTCAGCAGTAAGAATAACTTCTTGCTCCAAAGTGCCTTCCATATTATCGCAAGTGGCTTTCAAGACCATGCTGATATGGCGACCATCTACTACATTCTTATCAACTACAAAGCGGATAGGGTTGAGAGATTTGTTTTTGGCGTAACTGCTGAGTGGCATGCCAAAGTCCACTATTTGCTCCAAGAATTTCACAATAGTATCATTCTCAGTCTCTGCCAATTCCATCCATACCTTAATATTCTCTGCTTGTCCCCATTCGTTACGCAATACGGGGTAGATAGCGATGGTCTCACCTGCGTCCGCACGACCATCGTTGTCGCCTAATGAATCGGTGAGGTGGTAGGTTACAAGTGAAAGGGTTGGTTTGCGGTCTGCATCGGTAATATTGTATGCAGCTTTCATATCAATATTGCCCGTGCCGTTGGTGCGGGTATGGATGAGATCGCCAAAGAGGATTTCCCAACTGTCGTACTCCTTATGCATCAACAATCGAGAAATAGCACCTGCTGCTAAAGGACATGCCATAGATGTACCATTCATCGCGCGGTACTGACCTTTAGGGAAAGTACTTACGACGCTTTGACCTGGTGCACGGAGTTCGTAGTTATAGAGTTGTGTCTCACTGCTATATTCCGAATAGATTGGTCCATCTTCATCAAAATTGCTAAAGCTTGCTAAATTGCCTTGTTTGTCCGAAGCCTCTACACCCAAGACAAATTGAAAAGCAGCAGGGAACATTGGGGCATCTTGTCTACAATGATATCCAGTCAAATCATGTCCATCATTTCCCGCAGCAGCTACAATCACTGCTGTAGCGTATGCTTTTCCGAGGGCTTGTTCTTCTGCAATGGAGTAACTATATCCACCCAAACTCATACTGATGACATCTGCGCCATTAGCTGCGGCGTAGTCGATACCCTTGATGATAGTAGCCACATCGCCCGTACCGTCGCTTTGCATTACGGTGATAGGCATAATCAGCGCATCGGGGTTAGCACCTGTGATACCAATGCCATTATGACCGACTGCTGCAGCGATACCTGCGCAGTGGGTACCGTGACCGTTGAAGTCAGCCATACCACCTGTTTGATTTACAAAGTCATAGCCGTGAATATCGTCCACAATGCCGTTGCCGTCGTCATCTTTGCCTGCAACGCCATTTTTCTCTGCTTCGTTCACCCAAAGGTTGTCCTTGAGGTCAGGGTGCTCGCAGTCCACACCTGTATCAATAATCGCAATCACTGGGCGTTTGGTACTAACCAGAGGTTTATTCCAAATACTTGGCAAACCAATAGCCGCTGGTCCCCATTGTTGGGTATAAAGGGGCTCCTTGTCATACTTATCTGCGTTTACATCCACATTATTGGTAGCGAGTGTATATACCATATAGTTAGGCTCTGCAAATTCTACTTCATTGAGGGCTTGCAGTTGCTCTATCACTTGGTGTACAGAGCGCATCTCGCCCGCGTTGCTCATAGGGGCTGCCACTTGCTCGCTGAAACGAATGAGATAGAGTTTGCTGAGGTTGTGGTCTTGCACTTCTGTGCCATTGTATGCACGCATGCGGCGTGGCGCTTTGCGGGCGCCGACATTAGGCATGAGTTCTTCTACTTCCTCTACGCCGAGTTCGGCAAAGAGGGCATCTACTTGACTAATGCTGGCAGTTTGGAACTTGCCTTGGACATTCTTGCGCATTTGCACTGCGCCATCGGCTTTGAACTTAACAATCACTTCGCCTTCGCGATAGGCTTGTTGATTCCATCGGTCAATCTTCACAACCTCATCTTGGTTGTTGCTGCTTTGTGCCATCAGCGTAATAGTGCACGCAATGAGAAGCACCAGAGAGAAAAACTTTTTCATAATGTTGTATGTTTAATTGTTAGTTATTGGTCGAATAGGAGTTCTATAGTACAACAAAAGCGTTTATTTGCGATTGTGTTCCGCATTTTTGTAAACAAAAAAGCGGGACTGCACTGTTGCTGTTCCGCTAATTGAGGCTCTCGCATTGCCTTTTCACCTGAACAAGCAACACCGAAGCCCACGCCGATATGTACGCACACGCGCACACGTACTTAATTATACCATGTGCACTATAAGGATATACATACCCCGAGGACATCAAAATGCTGCAATGTGTTGGGTGAATAATGAAATTTGCGAGATTCCAATTAGCCAAACACAAAGCGCTTTTAACGCCTTTATTATGTCTGCAATTACCCCACCCAAAAGACATAATCCCAAGGCGTGAGCTAATTACGGTTGCAAAGTTACAACATTTTTTTGAAACCTGCAAGTATATACATACAAAAATCGTCATTTATGTCCCAAAACATAAATGACGATAAAGAAACATGAATACTTTAGTTCTAAATTATAAATCGGACAATAAGAAAGCCATATATAGAGGGAGAGTCAGCATAGCGCATTACAAAATCCATCCCCCAACCACTTTCTTTTTGATTATATATTACTTACATTATATCCACGCACTTTTCCAAGTGACTTTTTGGACAATCTTCACACTTTTCCAAACGACTTTTTACATAATCCTCACACTTTTCCAAACGACTTTGCGCTGCAAAGGTACAAAAAAAATGTATATGTGCAAGAAAAATTTACTTTTATTGCAACATGATAAATAAAATCGTCATTTATGTCACAAAACATAAATGACGATTAACTAGAACTGATGGGGTTATTCCTTAAAACAAACTCAGTTGTTCTTCTATAGGTTTGCTATCTTCAGGTACTTCGTTGGTAATCGTGAATGGCACATCTACTATAGGTTGCACCTCCTGAACTTTATCCTCTACGTTCTCACTCTCTCCCTCTTGACCATTGGTGTCATCGTTTTCTTCGTCCATCTCCTCTTCTACCACTTCTGGTTCGGGAGTAATATCTTCGATCTTTGCCACATCCAAGGTAGAGAAACGTTTTCCTTTGGCTTTAGGTGACTTAGCCTCGATAAACTCAGCCATCAGCACCTCCATCTCTGGCTTGGTCTCATCCACAAACGTGATGCGGAAGATGGCTTCTTCGCGATCAGAAAGCAAGGCTATCTTGCTATCGCTATTCTCGCCCAACATATTCTGCGACTTCAGTTGAGCATCCAATTGGAAACGCTTGCCATAGTAGTATCCCAAATCGGCATTCCACATCGCCAATGACCAGACCTTATCGCTATCAAACTTCTCTATACGCAATATGTTTTGGTCAAAATGGGCTGTAAGCTCAAACGTAGTCAAATAATAATCTCCATTTTTGGTGATGACCAAGATACGATCTTCTTCCACAAACTCGCCCAAGTAGATACCTTGACCGTCATAGTTCAAGCGCAAAATATCTGGATCAAACCATACCTTACGCCCACCCAATGTGGAGCGACCTTTTTGCTTCAAAGTAATGGCTTTTACCTCGTATTTTGTTAGCACATTACCTCTTGCAGTACGGCTCTTGATTGCCAATTCGCTCAAATCCTTGATCACTTCCAACTTCTTGAGATGCAATGCTGGTTTGAGCTGCACCTTAATCACCTCGGCCTCGCCATTCGGATTGGCTGTGAAATACATCACGCGCGAACCCGCTTTACCTTGAGTCAAATCGTATTCTTTATCACGAGCAACACCCGTCACGGCAAAGCGCTTCATGAAACAGATACCCTTCTTACCATCGCGGTAAATGGCATTGTAGATGGTACGATGGTCGTTCTTGCGGAAAATATCAATATGGATAATGTCTGCACCTACGAACACTTTGTCCGCCACCTTCACAATCTTGTATTTTCCATCGCGATGGAAGATAATCACCTCATCAATATCCGAGCAGTTGAAGAGGAATTCATCTTTCTTCAAGCCCGTACCAATAAAGCCCTCTGCACGATTGATATATAATTTCTCGTTGGCTTCTACTACAGTCTTGATATTGATATTAGCAAAATTGCGCACCTCTGTACGACGTGGATATTTCGCTCCGTACTTCTGCTTGAGCGACTCAAACCATGCAATGGTATAGTCATTCAGATTCTTGAGATTCTTGATGGTGGCTTTGATCTTCTTATCCAAGTCACGCATCAATTCATCTGCCTTCTTCGAGTCGAAACGCGTGATGCGAATCATACGAATCTCAAACAAGCGCTCAATATCCTCACGGCGCACCTCACGAATCAATTTCTCTTTCCATGGCTCAAGTGCCTTGTCCACAAAAGCAATCAATTTCTCCTTGTCAGGAGCATTCTCGTATCCCTCTTCCTTATAAATACGATTTTCGATGAAGATTTTCTCCAAAGAAGTATAGAAATATTGCTCCTCTAACTCTGCCTTCTGAATCTCTAACTCCCACTTGAGCAATGCCTTCGTATGCTCTACAGACATACGCAGCAACTCGCTCACTGTGGTGAAGATCGGTTTTTTGTCCTGTACCACACAGCAGTTAGGCGATACATTCACCTCGCAATCAGTAAATGCATACAGCGCATCTATCGCCTTATCAGACGAACTGCCTGGAGCCAATTGCACAACTATCTTAGCTTCCTCTGCCGTGAAATCATCCACCTTGCGCACCTTGATTTTACCCTTTTGATTCGCACGCAAGATCGTCTCAATAATCTTACCAGTAGTTGTACTATAAGGTATCTCGCTAATGATTAGCGTCTTATTATCATCCGCCTTTTGTATTTTCGCACGAATGCGAATCATACCACCTCGTTCACCGTCATTATAACGGCTCACGTCGATTTCACCGCCTGTAGGGAAATCAGGATACAACTGGAATGTTTCACCACGCAGATGTGCTAATGCCGCATCGCAAATCTCGCAGAAGTTATGAGGAAGTATCTTGGAGTTCAAGCCCACCGCAATACCTTCTACACCTTGTGCCAAAAGCAATGGGAACTTGATTGGCAAATGAATAGGCTCTTTCTTACGACCGTCATACGACATCATCCAATGCGTGGTCTTAGCGTTAAACACCGTTTCCAACGCAAATTTACTCAGTCGCGCTTCGATATAACGCGGTGCAGCCGCACCATCACCCGTAAGGATATTTCCCCAGTTACCCTGACAATCAATCAGCAAATCCTTCTGACCAAGCTGCACCAATGCATCACCAATACTAGCATCACCGTGTGGGTGATACTGCATGGTTTGACCTACGATATTAGCAACTTTGTTGAACTTGCCATCATCCACACACTTCATCGCATGCAGAATACGACGCTGCACGGGCTTTAGGCCGTCCTCCATAGAGGGGACAGCACGCTCGAGTATCACATACGAAGCATAGTCCAAGAACCAGTCTTGGTACATGCCCGTCAAATGCTGTTTGATTGCGTCGTTGTTATCAGCCATTATCCCAATTGACGGAAATAATCTAAAGATGGATTATTGATAGCGTTTGTTAAGCAATACGTGAGCAAACAAACCTGCTACCTCCAATACCATGCTAACTACCAAAAGTGCATTTTCTTGAACACCAAAATAATAGATTGCCAAGCAAATAACACCAAGAAGGACTAAAATAGCACCTAAATTTTTCAATAAAGTATCCATATCATTAATGATTTTTAGTATCCATTTTTTCGAAAACGCTACAAAGGTACTGCTTTTTTTTGAAATATGCAAACATTATTTCATTTTTTCACTCGCCACATACCTCCTGGCATTGATTTTACCACATCTTGCAACTCCAACATCACCAATTCTGACGATACCAGATTATACGCCAACTGCGTTTCCATTACCAACTGATTGATATGCAGTCCATCTTCTGCCTCACGCAGCAAATTGACCAATTGCAATTGTTGGTCCGTCAACTCACACACCAATTCCAGCATACTTGTTTGCACGGGCTTATTAGGTTTTATCTCCCACTGCATCGCAGCAATCAAATCTTCCGCACATTCAATCAACTGCGCCTTATTCCGCTTGATCAAATCATTGCATCCCGCACTGCATACATCGCCCACACGCCCAGGCAGCGCAAACACATCTCGCCCATAATCCACTGCCATATCTGCGGTTATCAGCGAGCCACCTTTTTGCTTCGACTCCACCACTACCACGGCATCTGCCATACCAGCCACAATGCGGTTGCGGGCTACAAAATTAAATCGCTCTGGCTCTGTACCACAAGTATATTCCGTCAATATTCCACCCTTGTCCAATGCTTGAACAGCTACATTGCGATGTACCGCAGGATAGATTCGGTCTAAGCCATGAGCAGGGATAATAATCGTCGGTATCTCCGCTTCCAACGCTGCCCGATGGGCCACCACATCTATTCCGTATGCCAATCCACTCACAATAGTCAAATCGGGTACCTGCGCTGCTAAATCCAATACCAACTGTCTGCACCAATCTTTTCCGCGCTCACTTGGCATACGGGTACCCACCACACTCACTATGTGCTTAGGATTGACATCTACATGCCCCTTGGCGTACAACAGCAAAGGCGCATCCACACAATGCGCCAAGCGATAGGGATAGTTCTCATCCCTAAAATAATAGATCTGGATATTGTGCTTCTCGATGAATTCGAGCTCCTTGCGAGCAAAATCCAATGCTTCGTGACTCACCAGTTCGCCATGCTGCTTGATGACCTCAGTAGCCGAACCGCATACCTCCAATGCATGGCGGATACCACGCAAGCGCGTCTTGTTGGCCCAAGTCAACGCAATTCTATTTACCCACTCTTCTCTCATGCCACCACGTGCCTATACACCAACATACCAATCCCATGCACACTCCCACACCATCTGCCAGCCAATCCAGCCATTCACCTGTACGAGGATAAAAGAATTGCTCCTGCAATAGTTCGATGACTCCGCCATAAACTACAGGAACTGCTATGGCTACAAGCCACATCTTCCACGACTTTAACCCTGCGGTTTTACTATCCCATAGTAGCACTAAAGTCAATACCAAGAATGCCAACCAATGTACCCATTTATCCCCGCCTTCGATGGGAGGCAGTGTGTACAATGGTTTGCGTAGCAGGCAGCCATACGCAATCACGCCAGCGACTGCTATACTCTTCCAAAATCCTATAATTTTTCGCCAAAGCATAAGTCGCCCGCATCACCCAATCCTGGAACAATATACTTCTTCTCGTTCAATACGGGGTCGATTACTGCACACCATAGCGTAACATGCTCTGGCATTGTCTTTGACAGGTAGTCTATCGCTTGAGGCGTACCAAACAAACAAGCCACATGCACACTCTTAGGCGTACCGTGACTCAGCAAAGCCTTGTATCCCACTTCCATAGACAAACCTGTAGCAAGCATTGGATCTACCAATATCAGGGTCTTGCCTTCAATAGATGGAGCTGCCAGATATTCTGACACAATCTCTATCTGCATCTCGCCTCGTCTGCCAATCGTCTCTTTGCGATATGCGCTGATGAAGGCATTCTCCGCCTTGTCAAACATATTCAAAAATCCTTGGTGCATTGGCAATCCCGCACGCAACAAAGTACCCAATACCACTTGATCTTGAGGCACTTGCATCTCAGCAACCGCCAAAGGAGTCTGCACTTGCTCCGTAGCATATGTCAGATGTTTGCTAATCTCTACTGCCATTATCTCGCCTATGCGCTCAATGTTTCGGCGAAAACGCATGCTGTCCTTTTGCACATCTATACTGCGCATTTCTTTCAGATACTGATTCAGCAACGAAGGTTGCTCCGATAGATTAATTACTTTCATTTCTGTATATGGTATTAAAATTTCGTGCAAAATTACTATTTTTTTTTCATATATCAAAAAAAAAGCGTACCTTTGCAAACAAATTATACAGAATCATACGATGTCCACGACCTCTACACATTATGTTTATCAAGAGCCTGCTATAGAATTTGTGACGGTAGCAGTGCAGCTCTGCCTATATCTTGAGCAAGCGGAAGAACAAGAAAGAGCCGATTTCATCGAGAAAATGCTCTGCCTTTTGCCATTACTATATCTCAAAGCACGTCTTTTACCAAAAGCTACCGAAGAGATGGATGGTTATCCAGAACGCTTTGTTACCGAATTTGAGTACGAAAACATGCGTCAGGCAATCGCTCAAAAGCTCGGTTCGGACGATGCTTATCTGGAAGTATTCGTGGAAGATATGCGCTACTCTGATGAGCCTATCACAGCATTTATCTCGGAAAATATTGCAGATATCTATCAAGAGGTCAAGGACTTGGCTTGCAATTACCAAACACGTGAAGAGGCGGTGATGAATGATGCGTTGGTCAGTTGCTTGGAGGCATTTGAACAGCATTGGGGACAAAAGTTGCTGAATGTACTCCGCCCTTTACACACCTTATCATTACATGTAGATGAGTAGTTTTTTGCCCAATACGTTTGCTCAACACATTGATAAAGCAGCTATTCAAACGCTGCCCGTTACCTTTTTCGAAGGCGAAGTGATTGTGGTAGATAAGCCCGAAATGGTGGCTGATGCTGCGGCGTACTTGCGCCAGCACACCGTACTCGGAGTGGATACCGAGGCCCGTCCTTCTTTCAAAAGAGGTGTGCACTACCCTACTGCTTTGGTGCAAATAGCCACCTTGGAGCGTTGCTATCTATTTCGTCTCACGCATGTAGGTATGCCCGTTGAAATTGCAGAGATATTCGCCAATCCCGACATATGCAAAGTGGGGCTGGCTTTCAAGGACGACATTACTGGTCTTCGCAGAAGACGCGACTTCAAGCCTGCCAATTGTGTAGATTTGCAATCGATGGTATGCAAATATGGTATTATGGAACTCGGTTTGCAAAAGATCTTCGCGATTATCTTTGGCAAGAAGATTAGCAAATCCCAGCAACTCACCAATTGGGAGAACTCGCATCTCACTCCCGAACAAGCGCGCTATGCCTCCACCGATGCATGGGCTACGTTGAGCATCTATCTTGCGTTGCAACAAGTGAAGCCCCTGTCCAAACGCGCAGTAGAAGCCCTCAAGCGTGCTGAGAAAGAAAAACAAATCCAACGCCAACAAGAGGCTATGGCGAAAAGGAGTTTAGAGGATGCCGCTAAGGCGGGTGTTGTTTAGTGTTTAGTGTTTAGAGTTTAGTGATTAGAGATTATGACAACGGTATATTTGAAACCTCATAAAGAAGAATCGCTTCTTCGTTTCCACCCTTGGGTATTCTCGGGTGCCATCCGCAGTATTCAGCTAGACGCTGATTATCCACATGCTCAGCCACAAGAGGGTGAAGTGGTACAAGTGCTCGATTCCAACGGCAAAATATTGGGCGTTGGACACTATCAGATAGGCTCTATCGCAGTACGTATCTTGGCATTTGGAGTAGGGGAACTGCCAGCAGATTTTTGGCAAGAGCGTATTCGTGCAGCATATGAAGTGCGCCGCTCGTTGGGGTTGATTACTTCAGGAACTGAAAACTGTCAACTGAAAACTGAAAACTGCAACAACACTTACCGCTTGGTACATGGCGAAGGCGACTTCTTGCCTGGATTGATTGTGGATGTATATGCAGATACAGCCGTGATTCAAGCCCATTCCATCGGTATGCACTGCCATCGCATGGAGATTGCAGAGGCGATTATCCAATCGGTACCTCAAGTGGATAAGGTGTATTACAAGTCGGATGACACCTTACCTCACAAAGCCCCTATTCAGGGAGAGCGAGTAGGCTACTTGATTGGTGCAGAAAAAGCCGATTTCAACGGAGATTTCTGGGCAAAGGAGAATGGATTAGACTTCCGCATTGACTGGCTTCGTGGACAAAAGACGGGCTTCTTTATTGACCAACGTGACAACCGCGCTTTGCTGGAGCATTATGCACAAGGCAAAGAGGTGCTGAATATGTTTTGCTACACGGGTGGATTCTCCGTATATGCACTACGTGGTGGAGCAAAATTAGTGCACTCGGTAGATGTGAGCCAAAAAGCGATTGACTTGGTACGCAGCAATGTGGCGCACAATTTTGGTGAGCATGCACCTCACGAAGCATTTGCCGAGGAGGCTTTCGAGTTTTTGGCAAAGAACCAAAGCAAATATGATTTGATTGTGTTGGATCCTCCTGCTTTTGCCAAACACAGAGATGCGGTTAAGAATGCGCTGCGTGGCTATCAACGCTTGAACGCCAAAGGCATACAAAGTATTCGTCCTGGTGGTATCTTGTTCACCTTCTCTTGTTCGCAGGCGATTGATAAGGATATGTTCCGTTTGGCCGTGTTCTCTGCCGCAGCACAGGTGGGTCGCAAAGTGCGTATCTTGCACCAATTGCACCAGCCAGCAGATCACCCTATCAATATCTATCACCCAGAAGGTGAATACCTAAAGGGATTGGTACTACAGGTGGAATAACCGCAGCTATTGAGCAATTGTGCTACAATAGGTATATAAAAATAGCACCTCGTCGAGGTGCTATTTTTGTTATTATATCTTCAAGTTGATTCCTGCAAAGAAAGTACGTGGAGTAGCGGGACCATAGATGAATCCTGCATCGCGATCCATGCCTTTGTCAAGGTCGGATTGGAATTGGTCAAGGATGTTCTTTACACCAGCGTTAATCTCCAACGTGTAATGTTTGTAGAGCGGAATATCGTAGCAAAGTTTGATGTCCCATTCGAAGAAAGTAGGCGTGGTAACTTCTTCATCCTCTGGCACATATCCTGCAAAGTGTTGCACCAGCATATTGCCTGTTACCTTGCCGTTGGTGACAATGTGGAAATGCTTAACTGGTTCGATATTACAGAGGAAATAACCATAGTGGTCTGGGGTACGGAACATGCGGCGTTGAGGTGCAATGTTCGGATTCTCGCTCCATTGCAATGGTTCGATATAGCGGCTATGGTTGTAGGTATAACCCGCTTGGAAAGTGAGCAAGTGACCAAAGCCCACCTTGGCTTCGATATTCATGCCCGCCACGCGTGCGCCGCTCGCGTTGGTACGCGTTAATAATAGGTTGCCGTGTGCATCATGTCCGTTTTCCACGAGGGTAAAGACATCGTTGAGTTGGGTGAAAAAGCCCTCAAGGGTGAGGTTGAGATCCCACTTGCCAAATCGCTTGTACATGTCAATGCTTCCGCTGATTGAGTGGCTGTATTCGGGTTTGAGGTTTTCGTCCAAAGAGATAAGCGATACCTCGCCACCTACTGCACCTACGTGCAAGTCTTCTTCGTAGATTTGTGGTGCACGATAGCCGCTGGCGTAGCTCAGGCGCAGAATAATTGGCTCAATAGGTGTGTAGCGGATATTGGCACGAGGTGAGAAGACGGGTTTGTCCAAGAGAGAATGCTGCTCCAACCGACCACCTACGAGGATAGACCATTGCTTGTTTTTCCACTCATTTTGGACATATCCTCCTCCGAGATGTACGCGTTGGAGAGTATTGCGGTCGTAGCCAAGGATCTGGTCGCGGAGTTGGTTGTAGGAGTATTCCGCACCCGCACTAAGGTCGGCATTCATGATGCCACATGGATAAGAGAAACGGTATTGTGCACCAGTAACGGACACGATATCGGTAGATTTGCCATAGGCGTTGGGATTGTAGTTGGTACCGAAATAGCTATCACGAGCGATATGTTGGAAGCTAGTATAAACGCTTACAAAATGCTTATTATCAGCGGTGTACATATCCCATTTGGCTGTAGCCGCGTCGATGTTATGCCTGAGTTGCTCGGTGAGTGGCGACTCGTGTGGTTGAAGGCTATCAATACCATAACCGCCACGGCGGAATTCGGTAGTGTGGTGGTATTCCGCAGTAATCTTGGAGTAGTCGGATGTCTTGAAATAAGAGCGGAAGCCAACCGTTGTGGAGTTGAGGTGTGGGATGTCGGAATAGCCATCGTTGTCTCGGTCGTATTGCTGGCGGTTGCGTTGTACGCCAAAGAGGAAGAGTCCCGCTTTTTGGTTTTCAGACACGACACTGGCATTCATGTTGGTATTGATATCGTAGGTGCCTTGCTGAGTGAAAGCACTTGAGTTGCTGATATTTAACGAGTTGCGGCTCGGTTCTTTGGTGATGATATTCACGACACCTGCGATGGCATTGGCACCATAGAGTGCGCTACCGCCACCACGAATCACTTCGATACGATCCACCATGCCCGCAGGCAGTTGCTCCAAACCATAAACTGAAGCGAGAGAAGAGAAGATTGGGCGGGAGTCCATGAGGATTTGGGTGTATTGTCCTTCCAAGCCGTTGATGCGAATCTGTGGTACACCGCAGTTAGAACAAGTCTCTTCCACACGCAAGCCCGTTTGGAAATTGAGCACATCTGCCATGGAGTTGGAGGTGGTGGACTCAATGATAAGCGGCGGAATGACATTGACGATGGTCGCTACTTCGCGTTGTTTGGTTTCGTATTTATTAGCAGTAACCACCACATTATCAATCATAAAGGATGTTTCGGCAATTGCCACATTCATTTCGATAAGGGTATCTCGGCGAAGGGTAACAGTACGTTTCTCAGTCTCGTATCCCATCATTGAAAAGACGATGGTGAGTTCACCTTCGGGAAGGTTCTTGAGGTAGAAGTGTCCAGATTCATCGGTCAGACAACCCAGGGCAGTGCCTTCCACTTGCACATTCACAAAAGAAAGATGCTCCTTGGTGTGCTCATCTAAGACGTGTCCCGCGATATGGGCGTCGGACTTCTTCTCGTGGTTGTGATGGTGGTTGTGATGGTGATGATCTTGCGCTAAAATAGGCATACTGCTTACCAAGAGGCAAGCCATGAAGGAAAGGAAAATGAGTGTTTTTTTGTTCATATAGTTGGTTTATTTTATAACATTGTATCGGAATAATGACGGTATTCCTTCGGTACTCCTATATTAACAACCCGATTATCCTACGTATATCTTACGTGTATCTTACGTATATCCTACGTATATCCTACGTAATTGATAGCGTAAAGATAATACAACGATAACACACAAGGTATAGAGATAAAGGGTTTATCCGAAGAAATCGAGTGCAAAGGTAGTGGTTTTGTGTGGATTAGACAAATTTTTTAGACAGTTTCCCCATTATTTGGGATTGGAAGATGGACAAGTGCGGAATGAATTTGGCTTTAGTTGTCCCCAGAAATGGTTATTTTAGAAATTTGATTTGCATATATGGATATTTTTCAGTAACTTTGCAGCGTTTTTAATGTAAAGGTCTTCCCTCTTATGTATGGGGGAAGGATTATTGTGGTTGCGTGTGATGTATAAAGCTACGGATAAAATATGTGATTTGATGTCGCGTGAGGAAGATGCGATACATGTGATTAGTCGGTTTGGATTGACGATGGGCGTTGGCGAGCAGACTATTGCAGAGGCATGCGCAAGCAATAACGTGCATACACCTACTTTTTTGGCGGTGATCAATTACAAGGTGTACAAGCAACGTGCTTTGCCTGCGGATATTGATATTGCTACATTGCAACGCTATTTGCGCAATGCACATACTTATTTTTTGGATTTCCGTTTGCCCTATTTGCGCCGTTCGCTGATAGAAGCAATTATTCCAGCCGATCCAAGTTCGAAGATACCGATGTTGATATTGCGGTGTTATGATGAGTTTGCGGAGGAAATTCGCACGCATATTGAGCATGAAAATGCGGGTATGTTTGAGGAACATACGCATGATGATCAACGCATTACGGATAAACTGAGTGAGATTAAGAACCTGATAATCAAGTATTATCCGTCAGATCAGACGATGCAGAATGGTTCTGTGACTTATACGTTGATTAGTGTGATGAGCGATTTGTGGCATACGGAGCAAGATTTCGCGGATCATTGTGCGATAGAAGATGATATATTGCGCCCAGCGTTAAGTAATGCGCAAGAAAATCAACCGTCGCAAGTGACGAAACAAGAGGTCGAGGCTTTGAGTGAGCGTGAATTGGAGGTGTTGATTCAAGTGGTGAAAGGACTGAGTAACAAGGAGATAGCCGATGTGCTATGCATTTCTACACATACGGTAATCACCCATCGAAAGAATATCACACGTAAGTTGAATATACATTCTACCGCAGGATTGACAATTTATGCGATCGTCAATAAATTGATTAATCTGGATGGTTTAGAATAAAGCAAGGCAATAACGGATGTTCAAACTTTTACTAATATTATCCATACTTACGAGCCATCCCGATACACGAGATGCCAATATGGGTGTGCTGATTTGCGATTATCATTCGGGAGACACCATTGACGCCTTCCGTGCGAACTCCGTCATCCCACCCGCTTCGACGATGAAACTGCTCACAACAGCGACTGCATTGGAGATGTGGGGAGGAGATTATCGCATCAAGACGCCAATCACCTATTCGGGGTATATTCAGGATGGTACGTTGCATGGGAATTTGTATATTGAGGGACGCGGTGACCCGACGTTTGGTTCGCGGTATGTAGGTAGTCACTCGTTTATGTACCGTTGGCTGCGTGAGGTACGCAATGCGGGTATCAAGCATATTACGGGTTCGGTGGTAGGCGATGCGAGTTATTTTGATGGCAATGCGCTGAATCCATCGTGGTTGTGGGAAGATGCGGGTAACTATTATGCACCAGGTATATTTGCGCTGTCGTATTTGGATAACACGATGAATATTGTGCTGCAAAGTGGTCCTGTGGGCAGTATTGCTACGGTGTTGAACACTACGCCGCAGGTGCCAGAGGTGGAGTTTGAGAATCATATTCGCTGTACGCATATCTCTTATGATGGGGCGTTTGTGCATGGAGTGCCCTATAGTAATCGCAGGTATTTGGTGGGAAGTGTACCATCGAATCGGCAGACTTTTGGTGTGAAAGGCGATTTGCCCAACCCACCATTGATTTTAGCAAGGGATTTTACGAATGTACTTGTTAGCGGAGGCATACAAGTGGATGGGGAAGCGACATATCTGAGTGAAAAGCCACAGCATGGTGCGGCAAGAACGGAATTGTTTGTATATGAAAGTGAACCATTGTCGGAGATTATTCGTCATACGAATCATGAGTCGGATAACCTGTATGCGGAGATGCTATTCCGCATATTTGGTTCGAAATATTCAATACCATGTACCATCCATAATGCATCGGATTTTGTACGTGAATACTGGAAGAATCGCGGTGTGAGTTTTAGAAGTGCTAAGATATTGGATGGTTGTGGATTAGCTCCTCAAAATACCATATCGCCTGCGATGTACGTGCAATTATTGCGGTATATGTACGGATCAAGGAACAAAGACGTATTCATCGAATCATTGCCATGTAGCGGCGAAAGTGGGACATTGAGTTCATTTTTGCGCGACACTCCGTTGCATGGCAAGGTATGCGCGAAGAGCGGTACCATCGGAGGAACGAAGAACTACGCAGGATATATCTTCTTGCCCGACGGCAGGGTATGGGTGTTCGCGGTGATGGTGAATAGCGCCAACTGCAAAACAAGAAAAATACAGCGCGTGATAGAACAATATTTGTTGGATGTATATAAAGCAAACACATAGCACCTCGACCTTGTTGCGTGAGCAGTATGCTGATACTCTGCCCCATCTCTACACTATCCGAACGGATTTTCAGACGGCAGGGCGTGGACAAGCAGGTAATAGTTGGGAGAGCGAAGAAGGAAAGAATTTGCTATTTTCCACGTTGCTGCGCTATGAGGGGATACTTGCGACAAAACAATGGCGATTGTCTATGTTGGTAGCAGTAGCGCTTTGGGAAACATTAGCGAAGTATTTACCACAAGAGCAATTGCGTATTAAGTGGCCCAATGATATTTATTTTGGAGATAAAAAATTGGTAGGCATACTGATTGAGAATAGTTTGGCAGGACCATATGTGGGGTACAGTATAGCAGGGATAGGAGTGAATGTGAATCAAACAAGATGGCTAAGCAATGCACCCAATCCCATATCAATGAAACAAATAACAGGTAAGGACTGTGATGTGGAGGAAGTAATGGAGGAGTGGATTACTGCGATGAAATCGTGGGAAAAGTGCACAACAGAAGCGATTAAAGCGATGTATATGCAACATATCTATAGGGGGAAAGGGTGGCATAATTATGTGGAAAGAGAAGTGAGTTTGCAGCCTACATCCATCGCAAAACAAGGAATAGATGGCGTTTTTAAGGCTGAATTGGTGGGAATTTCGGAACAAGGGGAGTTGATATTGCGAAAAGAAAACAACGAAGAGCAAGCATATCATTTTAAGCAAATACGCTTTGTGATATAAACATTGAAACTAATTAAAACCATACAAATATTATGAAATCTATTATCATTACTGGTGGCGCAGGTTTTATTGGCAGCCACGTTGTACGTTTGTTCGTAAACAAGTACCCAGAGTATCGCATTATCAATGTGGATAAATTGACTTATGCGGGCAACTTGGCCAATCTCAAAGACATTGAGGACAAACCAAATTATCGTTTTGTAAAAGCAGATATCTGCGATTTTGATACCATGTATGCTCTCATGCAAGAGGAGCATGTGACAGGTATCATCCACCTCGCAGCTGAAAGCCATGTGGATCGCTCAATCAAGGATCCATTTACCTTTGCACGCACCAATGTGATGGGTACGCTCTCACTCTTGCAAGCAGCAAAGCTCTATTGGGAAGCACAATCAGAGAAATATGAAGGAAAACGCTTCTACCACATCTCAACCGACGAGGTATATGGCGCATTGGAGATGACCCACCCAGAGGGCATTGAACCTCCATTCTCCACTCAAGCATCTTCTGAACACCATGAGGCATATGGTGAGGATTTCTTCTTGGAAACTACTAAGTACAATCCACACAGCCCATATTCGGCATCTAAGGCAAGTAGCGACCACTTTGTACGTGCGTTCCACGACACTTATGGCATGCCTACCATTGTAACGAACTGCTCCAATAACTATGGTCCATACCAATTCCCAGAGAAGTTAATCCCATTGTTTATCAATAATATTCGTCATCGCAAACCATTGCCAGTGTATGGTAAAGGTGAGAATGTACGCGACTGGTTGTATGTGGAAGACCACGCGCGCGCCATTGATTTGATTTTCCATCAAGGTACTGTGGCAGAAACCTATAATATCGGCGGTTTCAACGAGTGGAAGAACATTGATATTATCAAGGTCGTTATCAATACTGTGGATCGTCTGTTGGGACGTGAAGAAGGTGAGGATATGGATTTAATTACCTACGTAACCGACCGTGCAGGACACGATATGCGCTATGCTATTGACTCACGCAAGTTGCAAGCTGAATTGGGTTGGGAACCATCTTTGCAATTTGAAGAGGGTATTGAGAAGACTGTTCGTTGGTACCTCGAGCATCAAGAGTGGATGGATAACATCACTTCTGGCGAATACGAGAAATACTACGATGACATGTACAAAAATCGTTAATTTTTAAATCCCAATTTTTAGGTATTGCGCAGAAAAGAAAATCGCAGTACCTTTGCAATGTGAATCAAAACACATCGGAATATATTGAGAATGGCATCCAAATTCAGGAGGTAGATGCTCGTGAATTGGAAGTGCAACTAGTGCGTACCGCAGCGCTGATGGATAGGCATCAGCCATTCGTGGTACTGCTGACGCATTACGATGAGTTGGTGCAGACCGAGCACGCGTTGGATTATCATTTGTTGAGCCGACTGCTGGGTGTACGCATTGGTTTGGTGGAAGAAAAAGCTGCGATTTTGGCAGAGGAAGATAGCTTTCGCCATGTGCATGTGAGTTATGGAAAGGACGTAGAGGAAGCGATAACCCGTGTGATAGACGTGATTGTCACCTTGCCCAATGTGCGTGAGAAATACTCCAAGCGTTATATGGCGGTGCGTATGCTGGAGCGTCCTGATGAGATGTTGGCACTGTTGCCACATAGCGAGGAACTGATTCGCGTGGCAGCCGAACAACGCGCACGACTGCTATACGAATATGGTAAGACCGCCAAGGAAGTGATTGCGCAAGCACGTCGCGGCTTTGTACATGGTGCATTGGAGGAGACTCTGACCCACGCGAAGCATGACTCGGGACACTCTGTGGCAGACAAGATAGATAAAGTGCTGACCAACAGATGGGTAGGACTACCTATCTTACTATTAGTCTTGTATGGTGTGTTTGAATGTACTTTCACGTTGGGAGCTTATCCACAAGAATGGATCACTATAGGCGTGGAGGCATTGGCAGAGTGGTTGCGCGGAATGATGCCCGTGGTTTGGTGGAGTAGTTTGCTTCTGGACGGCGTGCTATTGGGTATAGGTGCGGTATTGGCATTCCTGCCGAATATCATCATCATGTTCTTCTTTTTGAGTTTGATGGAGGACTCTGGCTACATGGCGCGTGTGGCATATACGATGGATAAATGGATGCACCGAATCGGATTACACGGCAGTTCGTTTATCCCAATGCTGATGGGTTTTGGATGTAATGTGCCCGCCATCATGGCTGCGAAGGATATTACCAATAAGAAGGACCGTGCACTGACGATGCTGATGGTGCCATTCATGAGTTGTTCGGCTCGTCTGCCAGTGTATATGCTGTTTGTAGGAGCATTTTTTGCAGAGCAAAAAGCGTTGGTGATGATGTCACTATATGTATTGGGGGTGGTGTTGAGTATATTGTTTGCGTGGATCATGCAACACACCAAGGCGTTCCGTCAACCTAAGCACGACTACGTGAGCGAGTTGCCGCCTTATCGCCGTCCCACCTTGCGCAATACGGGCTTGCACATCTGGGAGCGTATAGCCGATTACTTGCAGAAGATACCTGCAGTGATTATCTGGGCGAGCGTGATTATCTGGGCATTGACGTATTTCCCTACGGGCAACATGTCCGATATGGAGCATAGTTATTTGGCCATGATTGGTCATTGGATAGAGCCTGTGGTACGTCCATTGGGCTTTGATTGGAAGATGTCTGTTTGCCTGCTGACTGGCTTACCAGCGAAGGAAGCAATTGTATCTACGATGGGTATTCTCTACCCTTCGGATGCTGCATTGTCGGCATTCACGCCGTTGACGGCATATGCATTCATGGCTTTTGTGCTGTTGTATTTCCCTTGCGTGGCAACGATCACCACATTGCGCAAGGAGTTGGGCAGAAAATGGGCATGGTATAGTTTGGTGCAGTCAATGGTGCTGGCATGGGTGGTGAGTTTTGTGATATACCAGGTTGGTTTAGTGTTTAGTGTTTAACGGAAGAGGTTATGAAAAAGATTATATTAGCAGTATTATTCGTTGTCTTGCCCTTTGTTTGGGCGGAAGCTCACGCATGGGGAACCGTACTAGATGACAAAGGCGAGCCACTAGTAGGAGCGAATGTGTATTGGGCAGGAACTAGTGTGGGCGTAGCCACCGACCTAGATGGTAGATTTCAGTTAGAGCCTGTCAAGAGTACGAACCTCTTGGTTACTAGTTTTATGGGCTTTCACAATGATACGACCGAAGTAACCGCACATAGCGAACTGACAATTGTGTTGGTCAGTGATTTGTTATTAGAAGAAGTAGATATTATTGAACGCAAGATGGCTGTTTTGCGTTCGCGCCTTTCACCTTTGACTACGGAAACCCTAACTGGTGAAGCACTATGTATGGCAGCGTGCTGCAATCTGAGCGAGAGTTTCGAGACGAGTGCTAGTGTGGACGTGGCTTACTCGGATGCTGCTACGGGAGCAAAACAAATTCGTTTGCTCGGATTGAGTGGCACTTATGTGCAATTGCTTACGGAGAATACGCCAAACATCCGCGGATTGGCGCAGTCGTTTGGTATGGAGTATATCCCAGGCCCTTGGATGGATGCGATACAGGTAAGCAAGGGTACATCGTCCGTACTCAATGGCTATGAAGCTATCGCAGGACAAATCAATGTGGAGTACCTAAAACCTCAGACACAAGACCCTGTTTCGCTCAATGCGATGATCAGCACCGAGACTCATGCCGAGGTGAACGCGACAGGTGGTTGGGATTTGAATGATAAGGTGTCTACAGGAATATTATTCCATGCGCAAAACATGTCGCTAGAGCTCGATCACAACCACGATGGATTCTTGGACATGCCAAAGAATACGAATGTGAACCTGCTGAATCGTTGGTACGTGAAGACGGGTGATTACACGGGACAGTTCCTCGTGCGCGGACTCTATGACCGCCGTCTGGGTGGTTTGACAAAAGAGGCAACAAATGCCCTGTCGCCATACAAGATTGATCTCAACACATGGCGTGTGGATGGGTTTATGAAAAATGGCTATGTGTTTGATGCTGATTTGGGTACATCTATTGGTATTATCACTTCTGCATCCTATCACAATCAGCAAAACACTTACGGCTCGCGCCAATGGAATGCTGCACAGACCAATGCCTATTTGAATGCTATCTTCCAAACATCGTTTGATGATTCGGCTACCGATTTATGGGATGATCACCATCATAATCTATCTACAGGTTTGAGTTTTAACTATGATGGGTATAACGAGGAGTTGCTCCTCGCACCTAACCATTCGCCTCTAACTTATAACCTTAATCACTGGGAAGTGACACCGGGTGTGTTTGCCGAATATACCTACACCTATAAAGATAAAGTAACCTTGCTTATGGGTATTCGCGAGGATTATTCTACTCGATATGGCTTCTTCACCACACCTCGCATGAATATTCGTTATGCGCCATTTGAGTGGTGGACATTGCGCGGTTCAATAGGATTTGGCTATCGTTCCCCAAATGCTATTGCTGACAACGCTGCGTATTTAGCGAGCAACCGAATGTACTATTTTAATGCCGATTCTTTAGCACAAGAACGCTCAATGAATATGGGACTATCAACAGTTTTCTATATTCCTATTGGCAAACGCGAGTTACAACTGTCAGGAGAATACTATTACACAGAGTTCCATGATGGTGTAATTGCAGATATGGACCGCAGTTTGCATGGCATTACCTTATACAATATGCACGATGTAGATGGTGCACGATACTTCTCTCACAACTGGCAGGTAGAGGCCACTATGGAGATTCTGCGTGGATGGACGATGACCGCGGCCTTCCGTTATACGGATGTCAAGCAGACCACTTTCAATACGGCTACTAACGAGTACCAACTTCGCGAAAAACCTTTGCAAAACAAGTTCAAAGGTATCATCACAACAAGCTATCAAACACCACTCAAGACATGGCAGTTTGACCTTACTGCCCAGTTCAATGGCGAAGGTCGTATGCCAGATGGCTTTGCGATACCAGAAGGAAGCAAGCAATATTTTACCGATGAAAATGGGCAAGTTCATCACAAGTGGTATCCTCAACTGTTAGGACAAATCACCAAATTCTTCCGAACATGGTCAATCTATTTGGGCGCTGAGAATATGACCAACTTCACGCAGGATAATCCGATTGTAGGCGAGAGGTTAGAGGCAAAAGGTGAAAAGCATGGCGGATTTGTGAATCCACATTCAGCGAACTACGATGCATCTATGATTTGGGCACCTATCCACGGTTGGAAACTCTACCTCGGTTTCCGTTGGTCACTCGAACGAGAAGAGTGAAACCATGTTGAACTACACTGAACTATTTTGAACGCGGTAAAGCCGCATTGAACTTTATTCATATGAAACGAATTATTTTATTTTTAATGGCGATTATGCCAATGGCATTTATGCTTTCTACTGCAGAAGCAAAGCCAAACAAACAAAAAGTAGTGTTGTATGTAGATCTTCATTGTGAAGACTGTTGCAATAAGATTTTGAAGAATATTCCATTTGATAAGGAATTGAAGAATGGTGTGAAGGATCTTGTTTTTGACTTAGATGCCAAAACGGTGACCGTGACTTACGATGCCAACAAGACAGATGTTACTGCACTACAAAAAGCATTTGCTAAAATTGGCAAACCTGCTACTACTACAGCTCCTGAGTGCGAACACAAATGCGATGATCACCATCATCACGAAGGACATCATCATTCACACACGCACTAATCGTTGCGCTAGATATTCTTGTTCGCTTTGCCCCGGCGTAGGATGAAGTTCTGCTTTGGAGAGCACACCAAGTGCCTCTAAATCCATGATCGTGCTATAACCACTACGTGCAATGATTTTTTGTGCGTTTGTCATAGCTATTACCATTTCCGAATCATTGAGATTTGGAACTATGGTAATGTTGTTCTTTTGGATTGTTGTCTGGGGTTCAGAAACCTTGCCTCTTACTAATAAAAGAGATTCAGTAGAGATAGAAAAACGATGTAAGATTTGTTGTTCAAAAATAGTACGTTGTGGTTCAAGACCAGAAAGAATTGCTACTATTGAATAATTATTGATTCTACATCCCATTTGCTTCTTTTCATTGGCACATAGACTAAATCGCGAAAGTGGACCAATGTATTTAGCACGCTTGTCAAAATGTCCACCATGACTCAAATCCCCTGATAAATTATCTCTGGTATCTTCATAATCTGGCACCCAAACTTCGTCATACCTATTATATACGCGCGCGTGTAACCAACGCACTAATGGTTGAAATAAAAACAAATGCTTCGGTAAAATGGGATATAACTGGTGGGTAATATATACACAATGTACATCCCTTGAAAAGAAACCAAAACGATTGTCTGAAATAACCATGTCAAATCGCTCTATTGCAAGAACTTGACGCAAATAATAGTGATCGGCTATCGCAGAACGTAATAAGACAGGAATTGAACGCCAATAAAACTTACGCTGCTTAGCATCCTCGTCATAACACAATTTAAGTGATGGCAGATTGATTATGCGCAACTCTGGAAAAGCGCGATGGAGTAGCAAAAGACTATCGCCATCACCGCCTAAAACAACTTCATCACCTTGATCAAGATATTGGCGAATGATAGGAATACAACGAGTGGCATGACCAAGCCCCCAATTGAGTGGTGCGATGAGTATTTTCATACGCTTACTATCACATCTATTCCCTTTTCACGCAATGGAATAGCAATTTTCTCCATCGTTTCTGCAGGTATCTTTTCCAATGTTTCCAGCGGAGTAACGCGATCTATCACATAAATCATTACTTGCTTAGGGTGCAAATAATCCACCATTTTATACCATGCTGTTAATTCTTCTGGAGTAGTATTATCTATTGTTTGACCCTGATATTCTCCACGCAAGAAACATGTTTGCAGTGTAAAATCACCATCAAATATTGAAAGCCACTGAGCAATCTGCTTCACAGTCAATTGTGCATTAACAGGCTTGTCTATCAAACGCATAGTAGCATCAATAGCTGAATCTAACTTCAATATACGATTATCACACAATCGCAATGCTTCGATCACGTCTGTTCGCCCGAGTTGTGTAGAATTACTTAAAACAGACACTTTAGCTTTTGGGCAATATTGATCGCGTAATGCACAAGTATCTTGAATGATTCCTAAAAAATCGGGGTGCAATGTGGGTTCTCCATTACCGCTGAAAGTGATTACATCTATCGGCTCAACGGCTATAGATAGTTGACTTTCAAGAGCAGCGCGCACTTCTTCTCGTGTCGGCAAATTAGGATGCAATACGGGTTGATTCCAACCACATTCACAATAAACGCAATCAAACGTACACAATTTAGCCGTAGTTGGCATTAGATTGATGCCGAGTGACACACCCAAACGACGCGAACGAATAGGGCCATATACTATTGATCCAAAAAGCATAACTATTTTAATATCACACGATTACCTAAAACCTTGCATAATTGCTGACGAATATCCATCAACATAGGTTGCTGTTCTAATATCGTACGAATCAGTTCCCAATCATTACGTTTTTGTGCCTCTTTCAACATGGTCTGCATTGAATCTATACGTTCATTGACAATTGTATATTTCAATTCCAACAACATGCGTTGTACCAATTCTGGTAAAATATCCAAATCACTTGGTATATCCACTTCTTTCACCACATTCTCCGATACCATTTGTTTGGAATACATACGACTCAATTCGTATTTATCAGCCAACATATCCACCGCAAACTGAGACACTTCTGCTTTTGGATGATGCTGGAAATATTTAGCTGCCACCCAATTCGATTCTTGATAATGAGCAATATATTCGTCTAAAATAAGTTGATGCAACGGATTTTCAATAACAATACTATCTCTCCGTAATTCATTGATAATATATTCACCTGCTCGTATTACTGCCGTGTCAGATTGATATAACGTCTGCTCGCCATAACGAATAATTACCTGCATCAAATTTTCGATATTTTGCTCTTTGGCAGATCTTGCAGGAGATATTTGAACTTCCACAGTTGGTTCTATTGGTTCTTCTATAGTAATTGCTGCTGAATCGGAAGAATTATTTTCCTGATTTTGAGGTAATTGTCTTGATGTTATATTTTTCTTGCGTTGTTCTGCCAAATGTTTTTTGCGCAATTCTATAACCTTTCGTATTAAAATATTTTCGTGAATATTCAGTGTTGCAGCACAATCTTTAGTATAAATTTGACGTTTGATAATGTCAGGAATTATAGCTATTGATTGCACTATTTGTGTTATCATATCTGCACGTTTCACGGGGTCATTTCCTGCATCTTCACTCAAAAGTTGAGTCTTGAAACGAATAAAATCAGTTTGATGTTGTTGAATATAGTCCAACACTTCCGTCGCATTATGTTTACGTGCGAAACTGTCTGGATCCTCTCCTTCTGGTAATAATACCACTTTTACATTTACACCTTCTTCCAACATCATGTCTATACCACGCAATGCTGCCTTGATACCTGCATTATCACCATCATATAGAATCGTTACATTCTCAGTAAAACGATGAATCAATCGCACCTGTGGATAAGTCAAAGCAGTACCTCCAGATGCTACTACGTTCTCAATACCCGATTGCACCAATTGAATCACATCCAATTGACCTTCAACCAGATAGCAACAATCTTCACGCTTAATTGACTGTTTCGCTTGATAGAAACCATACAGTTCGTGTTTCTTTTCATATAGAATAGAAGTAGGCGAATTGACATATTTTCCTGCCTTATCACTCTGCTTGATTAATCGTCCTGCAAAGCCTGTCACCTTCCCGCTCACAGAAAAGAATGGAAAGATCACACGCCCACGGAAACGATCGAACAATCGACCTTGTTCATCCTTCAAACATACACCCGTTCCTATTTGCGTATCTGGATTATTGACTAGATAAGTATCTTGATAACCTGCTTTCTTAGCCTCTTCCCACAACTTAGCTTTTTCTGGAGAGTAACCCAACTGAAATTTCCTAATAATATCTTCTCGTATTCCTCGTTGGCGAAGATATGCCATTCCAACGGTCACCCCCTCCTGAGTATCATGCAATTGAGATTGAAACCACTTATTAGAAAAATCATTCACTACAAACATTGACTCACGATCATCTTGACGTTGCTTCTCCTCTTGTGTCAATTCGCGCTCCTCAATGGTAATATGGTAGCGCTGCGCCAATTGCTTGATCGCTTCAATATACGAACATTGCTCAATCTCCATGATAAAGCCCACAGCATTGCCCGCCTTGCCACAACCAAAACATTTATAGATTCCTTTGGATGGCGATACTGTAAAAGACCCCGTTTTTTCGTGATGAAATGGGCATAAACCCAGCAAATTGGCACCTCGTTTTTTTAAGGTGACATAACTGCCGACAACATCTTCTACTTTGGCTGCGTCGAAGATTCGATCTATGGTTTCGCGTGGAATCATTTTCTTATAGTTTAGAGAAGGTTATAGTTTAATGATTTTAATAAGTTTCAGAATTATCTTTCCCAGAAATATATTCCTAATTTAATTTGCCATTGGTCAAATCGACCACGAGTGTTTATATCTTTACCTGCAAAACTGATTGATTTATACGGATTTACCAAACCAAAATCATATCCACCACGCAGAAAATAACGTTCATATTGAAAACCTGCACCTATTCCCCAAGTAACATTCAATGGTTTGAGGGCAAGATGGTCATTTTTATCCAAGCTATATCGATTGACATCACGATATTCAGTCACATTACCCTTATCATCTTTACGTAAACCTTTTTCGTTTAGACTCAATCCATATTGTAATGTTGGACCCGTGTATAGAATCAACCATGTGCGTTGAGCTATCTCAAATTTATATTGCCAATCCACAGGAAGTTCAATTTGATGATAATAACCACGCGAACTAACTTGTGGATAAACCGAAGCAAACTCCGATTTCCAGTCCGTTGAATTCGCAGCAAATGTATAGTTCAACCCCATGGAAAATCCAAAACCCTTCACAATCGTTGCATCATACACAAGCCCCACCTTAAAGCCATTATATGGTGTTGGGGTTAATGTCTTTTCCTGACCTACTACAGGTTGATTCAATTGTGTGATTGGACGTGCATACCCCAAGTTCACACCTATAAACTGTTGAGCAGATACCAACATGGTAGCTACAATAATTGCCAACGTTAAAAAAACTATCCTTTTCATTTCCTATATTATTTTTACCTTTTTTATTCTTCGTCTTCCTCCTCTTCATCTTCTGCCGATGCGGAAATCGCCGTAGCATCTGGACGAGGAGTTCGCTGTGGATGCAAGAAAATATCACCTGGTCGAAGTGGACGCTCTTGCTCCGCCCAGAAGAATGTTGCCAATCGTGTTTCACCCTCCTCTGTTTGATCCAACGGGATCATCACACCAGTTGTAGCTGTTGTGAACACCACATGGTCCACTTGTCGATTTTCTAAATACAACTTCACAAAACTGCTTTGTGTCTTATTCACTCCCAAATAACTTCCATCCTCTTCTCTTGGATAGAAAATTGTTTCTGCATTTCCCTGAACATCAACCAAATAAACATCACCATCTTTCACATAGGCAATCATCTCTTTACCTGCCAACTGATTAAATTCTTCTATCCCCTCACGCTTAATGGCTATCGTATTACCTATTCCGTGCAAATAGTCAATCGTGCCATTTTTCATGTAAATATGGATTGAGTCTGCTGATATTTGATTATCACCATTCCAACAAACAGGATCTCCATATAATGACATGATAGAATCCTTACCATGATAACGCACAGAGTCACAAACAGATTGCATATCTTCGCGGTAAATACGCACATTGTAGTAAGCTCTAATCCGTTGATAGGTAGTATCTATCCACATCGTATCGGGTTTTTGTGCTTGCCAAACAGAGTCCACGAGGATGCTATCCTTCGGTAGCAATCGATATGTTTGATAAGGTATCTCTTCTGTAAACAACGTATCAGCATGCATATAAGAATACATCGTTGAATCCGACCAATCCACCAACATCGCACTATCCGTCACATAGCCATGATTATCATCTTCCCATATCTCGCCTTTATCCCCATAAAGAGTCATCTGATTGGTAGAATCCACACTCTGCATATTTCCCAGCACCCTACCAAAACCGATAAATTTATCGTAATAAATTGTGTCACCAGTCAAGGTCATGCCATCGGTATGAATAATCTGCGAACGATCAAGCAACATCGACTTTTCCGTGGATGTATTATACCATCCGTTTTTGGACAAGATTGTAGTCTCTTCGTCATACACAATCTTCGTAGGACCCACCAAATCTGCCTGATAACTCTCTGTATTATAGCATAATGTATCTGCTGTTAACACAAAATTTGGATTGACCAACTTCACATTGTTACGAAATATAGCTTGATTATTATCTGGCGTATATTGTCCCCAACGTGAAGTCAAAGTATTCAAGCTATCTTCAATCATTCCACCAGAAAAATAATACGCTATGTTGCGTGCACGGTCATAGTTCAAGCTATCTGTTGTCAAGGTCGTTGCTGCATTATGTATCAATTTCACACGCTTACGAAAACGTGCCATCTTGGTATTTCCATTATAATACAACACATCTCCAAAACCCTCTATACTATCTCCTTGTAACAAATGCACATGCCCAAACGCATGCAATGAATTTTGCTTTTCGAAGAAATATGCCGAATCACAATACATCAACGCTGAATCATGACGAAAACGCACGTCCCCCTTCAATATCTGTACATCAGGCAAACGTTGCTCATCAAAAGACAACGTTTCAGAATGTTCCAAAAACACCAACGAAACCTTTGATTCGCCCTGTGCCACCATACATAGCGAAACCACCAATAGCAATAATATGTAAACTATCCTGCTTTTCACAAATTAATGCACCCAACCTGGATATTGAAAATCGCATCCCTTCCATGCTGGGTCGATTTGCACATAAATCTCTTTCTGCTTGCTGCGAATCCAAGTATCTATTGTTTCCGCACTCAATTTCTGTTCTAACATGCCCCGGATTACCTGAAAATCATCCACCATATTCGCTTTATGTGCATCGCGTTTAGTCTTCAAACGAGCTATCACGCATACCTCCTTATTCTTAGTTTTATCCATCATTACAAATGGAATACTTACCTCGCCCTCGTTCAAAGAATAAATCTGACGAGCCACCTCCGATGGCAAATCTTGATACTCAAACTTGCTTGCACCAGTCTGAGGATTAGTCATCAAACCACCACTCATCAACGTATTCTTGTCTTCAGAAAAACGTGCTACTGCCACCTCAAAAGGCATTCCACTATCCACTACCAACGCACGAATAGAGTCCAAACGCCCAAGAGCAGTCACCTTATCTTCCGCCGAAACACGAGGTTTCAGCAAGATATGACGACAATTGATGCGCTCACCCTTGCGCTCTATCAATTGAATAATGTGATAACCATATTCCGTTTGCACTACTCGTGACACACGCTTAGGATCTGTCAAATTAAAGGCTACATCGGCAAACTCACTTACCAATTGACCTTTACCTACGAAGCCCAATTCTCCACCACGCTTAGCCGATTCCACATCCTCCGAATACAAACGAGCCAACATACTAAAATCAGCACTTCCGCTATTCACACGTTCCGTAAACTCACGCAAACGTCCCTTTATACGCTCTGTTTCTTCCAACGAAACAGCTGGCTCTATACTCAAAATCTGCACCTCTACCTGAGCAGGAACCATCGGTAATGAATCCGCACTCAATGAGTTATAATACCTACGTACCTCAGCTGGAGTTGGATTGATTTTCTCCGTCAGTTTGTTTTGCATCTGCTGGATAATCATCTGATTACGAACCATCGTCATCATCTCTTCGCGTATTTCTGTACTTGTCTTACGGAAGTACTCCTCCATTTTCTCTTTACTACCAATTTGAGAGATATAATAGTTCATACGCATATCCACCTGACTGCTTACTGTGGATTCACTCACCTCAATAGAATCCAATTCAGCTTGGTGCAAAAACAATTTTTGAATAGCCAATTGCTCTGGAATCACACAATAAGGATCACCGGCTATCGGCTGTCCTTCATACTGTGCACGAAGACGTTCTTCCTCCACTTCGCTTCGCAAAATAGCTTCTTCGCCTACCACCCATATCACTTCATCAATGATATTATCTTGCGCCATCGCCAAGATAGAGCAGAACAAACATGCAATCAATAATTTATTTCTCATATCGTTTCAATTTTCCTTGTTGAATAGCTTTTTCATATAATTTTTCGCGCTCTTGCTCCAAAAACTCCACCCTACGCTCATTCAGTAATAGCTGCTCGATTGCCCCACGCGCATAATCCAAAGGCATTTCAGCACCTTTCATATAAACATCCGTCACCTGAAGTAAATACGTATTTATCGAATCTTCCACCACCAATTGGCGCTTCTGATTCAACTGCTTTTGCAAGTTGGCATCTGATATGGGCATACGCAGCAATATCTGACGAGAATTCTTCCATTCCTCCAAAAACAGCTCATAACCCGTAGCATAATTGTATGCATATTTTTCTATTTGCTCCAAGTTCTCATCATCAAAAGGCTTAGCCATCTGCCTTTTTAACTCATCCATATTGGGCGCACCTAGTGGCACTACTAACAACATGCCTTTCACAATAGTTTCATCCAGCACAAATCGCGATGAATGAGTTGCATAAAATGCCCTTACCAAACTATCTTCCACATGTTTGGGCATGCGTTGAGCTATCAAATGCTCCTCATACTCATGGACATACAACGACCGACGATAATCCTCCACCCTACGCTCTATCGCCTTGTCCGAACTGCTTTTTGCCGCATCATACTCCAACAAATCCTCTGCCCATTGACGAATATACGCCTCTGCCACACGAGCACTATCTTCCGCGCTCAAACCATTAGTCAATCTATCAAGCTCCACCTCTGTCAACGTCTGACCATTATACTCTACCACAACACCACTCTTACGCTGCTGTTCAAACAACGTACACCCTACCAACAAAGGCAGCAATACCAACAATACTACGAATTTACGCATAATACAATTTTAACCCGCAAAAGTACAAAAAATTTGCCAAATATACAAATCTTTTAACAATTATTTGCTTTATTCTGCTTGATTGCCACAAAATAGTATAGGCTCATTCTCATCCACATGACCATATGGAGCATCGAAAACTATTGGATAGTCATAACCAGCAAACACTTGATTGACAGAATCTTGCACCGTACATCCCATCAACGAATCATCATCGCAGTCCGTAAATTGCCCCACTATCACACCACTCAAACGACCGAATACACCACTCATACGCAAGTTATTCAACATCCGATCTACATGATAATGACGCTCACAAATATCTTCTATCAACAATACTGGTGCTTCTTCTAGTTTATCTATTACGGCGTTTAAGGAGTATGGTGTTCCTTGCAAGCCATATAGCACACTCAAGTTGCCTCCAATAATCTTCTTTCCATCGAAATGAGACGTGCTGAAATGTTGAAATTCCTTCCCTTTTTCTAAGGCTTCACGCATAAGCAGCACTTGTGGGGCATCTTCAGACAGAGTTGCCAATGCCTTACACATCGAAGCATGCAACGACGGAACACCATGCAAACTCATAACTGCGTGTAAAGCAGTAATATCCGAGAAACCAACCACCAAAGGCCATTCCGATTTTGGGCGAGTTGGTAGCACGATCTTATCCACTATTTGCTGCAATCCATATCCTCCGCGCGAACACAATATAACATCCACCGAAGCATCTGCAAATGCCTCGTTCAAATCAGCCAAACGTTCTTCTGGCGTTCCAGCAAAACGACCACACGCTCCAAAGGCATGCTTCCCAATCGACACCTGAAAACCCCAACCCTCCAAACGTTCACGCGCTTGTTCAATATAACTCTTCTCTATCGCACCAGAAGGTGATATTATACGTATATGTTTCATGCTAATATGCTTTATGCTGCAAAGGTAGTAAAAATTTCCGAATTGACAAAGTCCTTTACATACATTCTACAAATTCTATGATTATTCGAGTCTTACTCTCCATGTTATCGACTATTATTCTCCACATTATCAACCATCATTCCCACATTATCAACCATTATATATTTCTCTTTTATCCGACTACCTTGTCCCCGACTTCTTGCGGTTCTTTCCTTTCCAATTACGTAGGATATACGTAACATATACGTAGGATATACGTAGGATACACGTAAGATATAGCAGTTAATAAGCAGAGAATACCAAAGATAACCGCAGCCCAAAGGCACATTCAAAAAAACTGAAATAGCAAAAAAATCGCTATTTTCTTGCATATCCGCAAATTTTGTTGTACCTTTGCAGTTGATATGCGAAAAATTCTACTTGTTATAGTATTCATTATAGGTACATGTACGCTATGGGGACAAACGCACCATAGTGCAGACAAATTATTTCAGGCTGGCGATTATGCCTCGGCTCAAGAATCATATCGAGCGCTTCTTAAATCATACCCTACCAACGCACTCTACCTTTACCGCTACGCGCGGTGCGCGCAAGAGCAAGGCGACGACACTACCGCCATACAATATTTCAAAAAAGCAGGTGATAGATATATGCTCAAGTATTTCTATATGGGCGAAAGTTACATGCGACTTTGGTATATGGACGAAGCAATCGAAGCGTATTCTACCTACCTCAATAGCCTAAAAGAACCTAACGAAAGAGAGGCACATGTGCACTTGCAAATAGCAACCGCTGAAAAAATCCAACGCTATCTCCGAAGGGTAGAACAACTACAAGTCATTGACTCTGTAGAAGTTGCATTAGACAGTATGCTACAGATCTGCGCACTCTCAGCAGATGCTGGAAATCTTACAATGGATGCTACACACAATATTATTTATACCAACCAACGAGGTGATCGACAACTCCACAGCACACAGGTAGATTCCACGTACCTATTAGTAACAACCCATCGTTTGCTTGACGAATGGACCACACCTGACACCTTGCCAGAGACCATCAATTTCACTCCTGAACAACGCTCACCATACCTCCTAAACGACGGAATAACGCTCTACTTCGCAGCAAATGACACCAACGGATTAGGCGGATTAGACATCTATATTTCACGCTACAATATGGCTACCGAAACTTATACCACTCCCGAAAACTTAGGCATGCCATACAACTCACCTGCTAACGAATATTTCTTCGTATTAGATGAAATACATCATATTGGCTACCTTGCCACCGATCGTTTCGCCGATACTGGACGAGTACATGTGTATTCTTTCCTCATCCCAGAACAAAAACAATATTGGCGAAATATACCTACAGATTCGCTCGTAGCATATGCCCGCCTTGAGCAGTTTGAAAAAGCAAATATCATGACAACAAATGATAGTTCAACGGTCGACATCTTGGAGAAAAATACCGATGAAATCGGCGATTTCTGCTTCATCATAAACGACTCCACCATTTATTATTCATTAGACGACTTCCAACAACAAACTGCTCGAGATAAATACAATGAATGGAGCAAGTTGGACAAACAAATCCATACCGAACAACAATCATTAGCCCAACTCCGCAAGCAATATGCCGCAGCCGATGAGGCTACAAAAAAAGAATTGACTCCAGTTATTCTACAATTAGAAAACAACCAGAGTCAATTACGTATTCAAAGCGAACAACTATTACAATCTATTCGCAATATTGAAATAACAGCATTTCAAGAATAAAGCTTCCCTACAATCCAATTTACCAACCTCTTAGGCAGTAGCCTATTCAGCAGGCAAAACACCTTATAAATCATACCCCCAACATAAATGGGTTTGGGGTATTTGGCTGTAGCTATCCGATAAAAAGTACGTGCTATAAACGCTGTAGTCATACCACTACGTTCGTCTTTCTCCATAGCCTCTACTGCGGAATGCAATCCTTTGTAAATGTTCGCTCCTTCTATATTTTTCTCGCGCGCGTCCGTGAAACATGTAGCCACATCGCCTGGCATCAACACACTTACACGTATTCCAAAACTACGAACTTCATTAGCCAAAGCTAACGCCAATGCATTTATTGCTGATTTGCTAGCACTATAAAAACTTTGATATGGAATACTTAAATCCGCTGCCACAGATGAGGTGAAGATAATGCGACCGTATCCTTGTTGACGCATGATGGGCAAAACGGATTGTGCCAAACGAAATGCACCAAAAAAATTTACATCAAACTGCTTTTTCGCTTCCTCTATAGAAGTAAATTCTATAGGACCCGATATTCCAAATCCCGCATTGCTAATCACCACATCCAGATGATCAGTCAAGTGCATCACTTGATCTACTGCATGCTGCACAGACATATCATCAGTTACATCACAATCAATATGAGTAATCGCTGCTGTAGTTTTTCCACTACGACTTAATTCAAAAACACGCCAACCCTTCTGTGCGAAGAGTTGGGCGGTAGTCAAACCGATGCCCGAAGAGCCACCAGTAAGCAATAAAGTTTTCATTAATGTTGTGGTGTCTGTTTTAACACTTGTGCTATAATACCTACAGCCTCATCTATCACAGGTTCTGTATGAGTTGCCATGAGAGTTGTACGCAACAAACATTCTCCCTCCACACAAGCAGGTGCAATCACAGGATTCACATAAACTCCTGCATCAAATAGTGCTTTACCATACCATAGGGTATTGAGAGTATCATATGTAAAAATTGGTACAATCGGCGTAGGAGCCTCTATGATCTTCACACCAGCATCAATAAGTTTAGTACGGAAATATTGCGCTATATTCATCAAGCGAGTAGGACGTTCAGGGTCCTTCTCTAATTGTTGCAAGGCAGCCAAAGCAGTAGCAGCACCGCAAGGCGTGATGGATGCCGAGAAGATAAAAGGACGCGATGAGTGCGCCACATAGTCGTACACCTTTTTGCTTGACAACATACAGCCACCTATACTTGCTAAGGATTTAGAGAATGTGAGCATAGTCAAATCCACCTTGTCTTGCAAACCAAAATGGGCAGCTGTACCACGTCCGCCAGGACCCAACACACCAAAACCATGGGCATCATCTACCATCACACGTGCATCATATTTCTCGGCTAGTGCTACTATTTCAGGCAACTTACAAATGTCGCCACGCATCGAGAATACACCATCGGTGACAATGAGTTTGCCTGCTGAATCTGGAATTTGTTGAAGTTTCTTTTCCAAATCCTCCATATCCGAGTGTTTATAACGCAACACTTGAGCAGGAGACAAACGACAAGCATCATAAATACTTGCGTGATTCTCACGGTCATTCAAAATATAATCATTCCGACCGCAGATAGTAGAAATAATTGCAAGATTAGTCTGAAAACCAGTGCTACAAGTCATAGCTGCCTCATAGCCTGTGAAGCGAGCTAATGCCTCTTCTAATTCGATGTGTAGATCAAGAGTTCCATTTAAGAAACGACTTCCTGACACACCTGTGCCATACTTATCCAAGGCCTTATGTCCCGCCTCAATCACAATAGGATCTTCGGTGAAACCGAGGTAATTATTGCTTCCCAGCATGATACGACGCTTACCCTCCATTTCCACCACTGGAGCCTGACGTGACTCCAGTGTATGGAAATAAGGATAGATATTGCGGCGTTTTACCTCTTCCAAAAGGTCGTGATGGCACTTTTGAAATAAATCAGCCATATACGATTAGAGTACGTTAATCTCTTTCAAGATAGCGGTAGTCTTAGCTACTGCCTCCTCGCTTGCAGCGAACAATGCTTTCTCAGCCTCGTTCAACTCGATTTCAACGATCTTTTCGATACCATTCTTACCGATGATACATGGAACACCGATGGTAATATCATTGTAGCCATACTCGCCCTCAAGATAAGCTGAGCAAGGAATCATCTTCTTTTGGTCGTTGATTACGCTATCAGCTACTGCTGCAGCTGCTGCACCTGGAGCCATCCATGCGCTAGTACCGAGCAAACCAGTCAAGGTTGCACCACCTACCATAGTAGCTTTTGCTACCTCTTCCAACTCCTCTGCACTCAACATACTGCTCACTGGCATACCCTTGTAGGTAGCATAGCGAGTCATAGGAATCATAGTGGTATCACCGTGACCACCAATTACAAAGCCCTCTACCTCGTTAGCGTTGCAACCCAACTTTTGGCTCAAGAAATATTTGAAGCGGCTGCTATCCAAAGCACCACCCATACCAATCACGCGGTTGCGTGGCAAGCCAAGTGCCTTGTAGGTCAAATAAGCCATAGTATCCATTGGGTTAGATACCACTACCAAGATAGCATTTGGAGAATAAGTCAAAATTTGATTAGCTACGCTCTTCACGATACCTGCGTTTACACCTATCAACTCCTCACGAGTCATACCTGGTTTACGTGGAAGACCAGAGGTGATTACCACTACATCACTACCTGCGGTTGCGCTATAGTCGTTGGTTACACCTTTTACTACGGTGTCAAAGCCCAACAATTGAGCAGTTTGCATGATGTCCATTGCCTTGCCTTCTGCAACGCCTTCCTTAATGTCGATCAATACGACTTCGCTGGCTACTTTCTTTACTGCCAACACATTTGCGCATGTAGCACCTACATTACCTGCGCCTACAACGGTTACTTTTGACATAATTTTGATAAATTAGTATTATTTTTAATTACACAATTTTGCAAACAACGCACAAAGGTAGTATAATTTTTGTAAATACGCAAATTTTAGTCGCATTTTGTATAGTTAAAGTGGCAAATATAGGATATATTTGTTTTTTTCAAAAAAAAGCAGTACCTTTGCAAGTTGATTGATATGCTATCGCATTTTGCGGCAAAACGTAAGAAAATAACTATAAAAATATACAACTATGTCAAAAGCATTACTTATGATTCTCGACGGCTGGGGAATCGGAAACAAATCACAAGCCGACGCTATCTCTTGCACTCCAACCCCACACTGGGACGCATTGTTGGAAAAGTACCCACACAGCCAACTCCAAGCCAGTGGCGAAAATGTAGGTTTGCCTGATGGACAAATGGGTAACTCCGAAGTTGGTCACTTGAACATCGGCGCTGGTCGCGTAGTTTATCAAGACCTCGTGAAGATCAACCGCGCTTGCAAAGATGGTAGCATCCTCGAAAACCCTGAAATCAAATCTGCTTTCGGTTATGCCAAGGAGACTGGCAAGAAGCTCCACCTCATGGGATTGACCTCTAACGGTGGTGTACACTCTTCTTTCGACCACCTCTTCTACCTATGCGATATCGCTAAAACCTACGGATTAGACGGAAAAACCTTCATCCACTGCTTCATGGACGGTCGTGATACCGACCCTAAGTCTGGTCTTGGCTTCATTGATCAACTCCAACAACACTTGGCTACCAGCTGCGGTGAGATTGCTTCTATCCAAGGTCGCTTCTACGCCATGGACCGCGACAAACGTTGGGAGCGCGTGAAAGTAGCTTACGACTGTATCGTTAAGGGCGAGGGCAAAGCATCTGAAGATATGCTCAAGGCTGTAGAAGAGAGCTACGTAGAAGGCGTAACCGACGAGTTCATCAAGCCAATCGTACATGTGCGCAACGGCAAGCCAGTGGCTACCATTGAGGAAGGCGATGTAGTGATCTTCTTCAACTACCGTAATGACCGCGCGAAGGAACTCACCATCGTGCTCACTCAACAAGACATGCCTGAGAATGGAATGACCACCATTCCTAACCTCCAATACTACTGCATGACCCCTTACGACTCTTCCTTCCAAGGCTTGCACATCCTCTTCCCAAAAGAGAACGTACAAAACACCATGGGTGAGATTGTTAGCAACGCAGGTTTGAAGCAACTCCGTATCGCTGAGACCGAGAAATTCGCACACGTGACCTTCTTCTTCAACGGCGGTCGCGAGGCAGAGTACGCAGGCGAGGAGCGTATCTTGATTCCTTCACCAAAGGTGGCTACCTACGATCTCCAACCTGAGATGTCTGCTCCTGAGGTGACCGAGGCTCTCTGCGAAGCACTTGACACACAAAAGTACGACTATATCACCCTTAACTTCGCCAACGGCGACATGGTGGGTCACACGGGCGTATATGCTGCTATTGAGAAGGCGGTTAAAACTATTGATGAATGCGTGGATAAAGTGGTGACTACTGCTCTAAAGAACGACTACGAGATTATCATCATCGCTGACCACGGTAACTGCGACAATGCTATCAACGCCGACGGTTCACCTAACACTGCGCACTCACTCAACCCAGTGCCATTCGTGTATGTAAGCAAAGAGCACACCGATGCGCAACTCGAAGATGGTATTCTTGCTGACGTAGCTCCATCCCTCTGCCACATCCTCGGCGTAGAGCAACCAGCAGAAATGACAGGACATAACCTAATCAAGTAGTAATAAAGAGTTCCCACGGATAACACGGATTTATCACAGATAATTAGTGGCAATCAGTGAAATCTGTGGGCAAAAAAAGTAATATATGGCTTTACAATGTGGAATCGTGGGTCTGCCTAACGTAGGCAAATCGACCCTCTTCAATTGCCTTAGCAACGCCAAGGCACAATCGGCGAACTTCCCTTTCTGCACCATCGAACCAAACGTAGGCGTGATCACCGTACCCGACGAGCGTCTTATCAAACTCGGCGAACTATGCAAACCAGAGCGTGGTGTGATACCAACTACTGTTGAAATCGTAGATATTGCGGGATTGGTCAAAGGCGCAAGCAAAGGCGAAGGACTCGGAAATAAGTTTCTCGCAAATATCCGCGAGACAGACGCCATCATCCACGTACTCCGTTGCTTCGACGACGATAACGTGGTACACGTGGACGGCTCCGTGGATCCTATCCGAGATAAAGATATCATCGATGCAGAGCTCCAACTCAAGGACCTTGAGACGGTAGAATCTCGCATCCAAAAGATTGAAAAACAAGTGCGCGTAGGTGGCGACAAGCAAGCCAAAGTGGCACTCGACGTACTTCTCAAGTATCGCGATGCACTCTCACAAGGCAAGTCTGCTCGTACCGTAGAACTCATCAATAAGGACGAAGAACTCGTTGCCAAAGAGACCATGCTCCTCACCAGCAAACCTGTGCTCTATGTCTGCAATGTGGACGAGAACTCTGCTGTCAACGGCAATAAATATGTAGAGCAAGTGCGCGAGGCGGTCAAGGACGAGAACGCACAAGTGCTCATCGTGGCTGCGAAGATTGAGAGCGAGATTGCCGAACTCGAGACTTACGAAGAGCGTCAGATGTTCCTCGATGAAATCGGACTTACGGAGTCAGGTGTAAGCCGCCTCATCAAGGCTGCGTACGCATTGCTCGAGCTCCGCACTTTCCTCACCGCAGGTAGCGACGAGGTACGTGCTTGGACCTTCAAAGCGGGTAGCAAAGCGCCTCAATGTGCAGGTGTCATCCACTCTGACTTCGAGCGTGGCTTTATCCGTGCTGAGGTCATCAAGTACGAAGATTATATCGCACTCGGTGGCGAGTCGGCTTGCCGTCAAGCAGGTAAACTCGGTATCGAAGGCAAAGAATACATCGTGCAAGATGGCGACATCATGCACTTCCTCTTCAACGTGTAATCAGATCGCCCTGCGGGCTGTAGATCGGCGCAAAGCGCCTGTAGAACTTAGATCGGCTTCGCCTGTAGACTTTACCTACCATCTACAGCGAGTGTAACGAGCAATCTACAACGAGCGAAGCGAAGTGATCTACAGCGAGCAACGCGAACGATCTAAACAATAAAAACAATGTTTGAATTCTTAAATACTTGGCTCGCCAACGGCGGCTTTTGGGTCGCTATTCCGCTGATTATAGCGGGCTGTGCTGCACTCATCAAGGGTGCAGACTGGCTCGTGGAGGGTGCATCCGGATTGGCGAAGCAATATGGTATTAGCGATATCGTCATCGGTCTGACCGTAGTTGCTTTTGGCACTAGCATGCCTGAGTTTGTCGTGAACATGGTGGCAGTTGGGCAAGGTAATACCGAGATCGCTATTACCAATGTTCTTGGTAGCAATATCATCAACACCTTCGTCATTCTGGGTATGACCGCGCTGATTTATCCGATTTCATCGCAAAAACAATCGCGTCGTTTTGATATTCCATGGAGTGCATTGGGTGCAGTGCTGATTTTGATGTTTGCTATCTACAGCAGTCCTTCGTGGTTGGATATAGACGGATGGGTAAATGTACAAATCAACAACCCTTCTTTCCGAGATCTAGGTGCGTTGGATTGGGGTGCTGGTAGCATGAGTTTCATCTCTCGTATTGGTGGAATAATCCTTTGGATCTTCTTTATATTCTACCTTTGGCAAACTTTCAAAACGGCTAAAGCAAGTGATAGCGACGAAAGTTACACACCTGTACCTATTTGGAAAGCGTTATTGCTTATTATTGGTGGTTTACTAGGATTGGTGATAGGTGGCGAAGTCATCGTCAAGAGTGCTACTAGTATTGCACAGTCTTTGGGTGTTAGCGATGCTATCATTGGTTTGACTGTTGTAGCATTAGGCACCTCTTTGCCCGAGTTGGCAACATCTTGTATGGCAGCAATGAAGAAGAATTGTGATATTGCTCTAGGAAATGTAGTTGGTAGCAATATCTTTAACATCTTCTTTATTCTAGGTACTAGTGCCTGCGTGATGCCTTTACCCGGATATCAAGGGCTGGAGACTGACGCTATTATGGCAGCGGTAGGTAGTGCCTTAGTTTTGGGCTTTGTCTATCTAAACAAGAAGCGCGAGATCCGCCGTAGGCACGGAGCACTCCTGCTATTATGCTATGCGGGATACCTCACTTATCGTATCCTCACTCTCTAACCACTAAACAGTAGCGAAGCGTTCACTAAACAAAAAAAAATATGCACCTGATATTAACCCTTCCTTTCCTCGGCACCGCTCTGGGCGCAGCCATGGTCTTCTTGCTACGAGGCAAGATGAGCGACCTGCTGCGTAAGTTGCTCTTGGGATTTGCATCGGGAGTGATGGTGGCAGCATCGGTATGGTCATTGCTCATCCCTAGTCTGGAAATGAGTGCCGAAAACGGAGGCACCACTTGGCTACCCGCAGCGGTAGGATTCGTGTTAGGCATACTCTTTCTATTATTGCTCGACACCCTTATCCCTCACTTGCATATCGGCGCAGATCAGCCCGAAGGATTAACCCGCAACTGCCAATGGAAGCGCACCACCATGCTTTCGGTAGCAGTCACCCTGCACAATATCCCTGAAGGTATGGCTGTGGGGGTAATACTCGCCAGTGCCATGGCAGAAGGAAGTATGATACCTATGTCCGCAGCATGGGCATTAGCGATAGGTATTGCTATACAGAACTTCCCCGAAGGTGCCATCCTCTCCATGCCTCTTCACTCAGAAGGTATGGGCAAGGGCAAAGCATTTGCAATAGGTGCATTATCTGGAATAGTCGAACCGATAGCGAGCATATTGACTATGCTACTTATCGGATTCATATCTCCCGCCCTACCTTACCTATTGGCTTTCGCTGCGGGAGCGATGATGTATGTAGTGATTGAGGAACTTATCCCTGAAGCGCAAGCCGAACCGCACAACAACATCCCTACGCTGGGATTCACCGCAGGGTTTGTACTGATGATGGTGTTGGATTACGCGTTATGAATTCCAGACTCTACCTTCGTACGAAGATGCGCCATAGCTTCATTGATATCAGCGAATTGAGAAATATCAATCGGTTCACCTATATGTAAACGCACGCGCGCGCGAGGATTAACAAATGCTTGTCCACTTGGCATAGCATCGTAAAATCCTGTTAATGAAAGTGGAACTACTGGAAGGTTCAAATCCATTGCAATCTTAAACGCTCCCTGCTTAAAGCGCCCCATTTCACCTGTCTTTGTACGAGTTCCCTCTGGAAAGATTACAGTAGATATACCATCTACCAATTCTTTTTTTACAAGTTCCACACTTTGTAATGCTGCACGTGGATTGCTACGATCTACAAAAATATGACCAGCCACTGCACAAGCAGTTCCTACAAATGGAACCTTGCGCAACTCTTTTTTCATCAACCACTTAAAGTTATTTGGCAGCCAACCATACACAGCAAACACGTCTAAAAATGATTGGTGATTAGCTACAAACACATACGATTGCTTGGGATTGACGTGCTCCTTACCTGTCACTGTGATAGGCACAAGCAAAAACCAAAGCACGCTACGCGACCACAATACTTGTACCGTACGAGGCGCTTTACCATTCTTCCAAGGAAAGCAAATAATAGTAAAGATGGCAGTAAATAATGTAGCAATTATTACCAATGGAAAACCAATTAGATATTGGTAGAGGAGATAAAGAAATTTCATATTAATATTGTATTAAGAATTATAAAAGCGAATTTAAAATTTAAGTTTGTGCATAAATCCGCGATAAAGGGCACATATGCGACGAATTTCATCCCATGTCTCATCGGGAAGTTTCGTACCTACAATCTCAACCACACGTCCTGCTGCAATTGTACCTATTTCACCGCAGCGACGCAAGTCAAATCCATCAGATAAAGCATGCAGAAAACCACCTGCATAAAGATCGCCAGCACCAGTAGAATCAAGGCAATTAGATGTGATGGCACCAATATGATAGAGTTGCCCTCCCTGGCGTACATACGAACCACGTTTACCCACCTTTACAATCGCTATATCGCATTGCCCAGCAATATTTTCAACCGATTCTTCTGGGTTGAGATGCGTATAAGCGAACGATTCATCTTCGTTGGCAAAGACAATATCCACATATTTATATATAAGGTCTTTCAGAAATTGGTGGTTATCGTTTACTACATTGTAACTCGCAAGATCAAGCGAAACAGTGCAACCTTGCTCTTTAGCAGTTCGTAAAGCGGTTTCTATCAGTTCGTGATCCTGAACAAGATATCCCTCCACATGACAGATATCATATCCCACAAATGCTTCTTTTCGGATATCCTCTGCGTGGAGATCCGCAGCAGCTCCAAGGTAGGTACAGAAAGTTCGTTCGCCATCAGGAGTAATCAATACAATACAACATCCTGACATAAGAGAAGAAGTAAGAAGCAGCGGTTTGACATTGTTCTTAATCAAATCTTCGCGATAAAAACTACCAACTTCATCGCAACCTATTTTACCAATAAAAGCTGCTTTTCCACCCAATTGGGCAATAGTAGCTACCGTATTAGAAGCACTACCTCCAGCTACAAGGTGCTTGCGCACAGAAATAAATCGTTTTTGAATTTGTTCCAACTGCTCAGCATTGATAAGATTCATGCTCCCTTTTGGGAAACCAATTTCGCGAAGATCTCCTTCTGATACTTGTAGAAGAATATCTGTCAAAGCATTTCCTAAACCTAAAACTCGTTTCATTTTGTATTTTTGGGTTAAAATTTGCTATTTTTAAGCCAAAACATGGCTATTTTTGAGTCAAAAACAAAATTTTCTGCAAAGATAGTAATTTTTTTTGAAAAAAACTTGCTCATATAAAAAAAAAGTAGTACTTTTGCACCCGATTTCGGAAATGAAACGATTTACGAGGTCAAAATACTGCTTCCTTAGCTCAGTCGGTTAGAGCATCTGACTGTTAATCAGGGGGTCCAAGGTTCAAGTCCTTGAGGGAGCGCGAGTGTGATAGTTCAAAAGACTATCACACTGTTTTTAGATATTTCTCTATACTACAAGCAACACCCTATACAACGATAGAGCCTACAAGCATATACATACAAAAATCGTCATTTATGTCCCAAAACATAAATGACGATTAAAGTTAAATATTACAAAGAACTATTTATATCCGAGTGAGTTTGGCGTAAGTAAGGAGCAAGGTCTTCTTGCCTACTGCATCAAACTGAATATCAATCTTGTCGTTATCGTTCTCACGGTATACATCTAGTACCAATCCATCGCCAAAGACCTTGTGGTTCACACGGTCGTTCTTCTTCCATTCAGAGCGTACCTCTTTGCGTGTTTTAGTGGTAGAAGTGCCCGCCTTGCGTGAGATACTCACCAGTTTAGAGTTGCCTTCTGTAACAGAAGAAGATGGTGTGCTTGACTTCGTAGTAGGTTTGACAAATGACCTATCTGCATGCAATGGCGCTTGCATGGATTGCATTTGCTGGATATAGCATGTGTCAATGTCTTTAATAAAACGCGAAGGTGAAGAAAATTGGGTTTGTCCGTTGCGGAAACGCTGACGAGCATTGGTTAGGTAGCAACGCTCCATTGAGCGAGTGATAGCCACATACAGCAATCGACGCTCTTCCTCGATATCTTTAGGCGATTGGCAGAATTGCGAAGGGAAAAGGTTCTCCTCTAAGCCCACGATAAATGTAGTTTTGAATTCCAATCCCTTGGCTGAGTGTACAGTAAGCAGAGTTACACGCGATTGCGTATCCTCTTGATTCTCATCTTGATCCGTTAGCAGGCTGACCTCCGACAAGAAATCTGCCATAGGCGTAAAGGCGATATCCTCGCGCATACGTTGCTCCACAAACTCATGGATACCCGATAGCATCTCTTGCAAGTTCTCCAAACGAGCAACACCCTCTTGCGATGTATCTGCTTTAGCATCGCGCATCACGCCTGATTCGCGCATTACTCGGTCAGCAAACTCATAAGCATCCAAGGTGTCTGCCACCGCAGCAAAACCAGTAATCATCTCTGCAAAGGTGGTCAATTTCTTTTGCGTAGCAGCAGATACGTCCAACTTTGTAGCCACAGGATCGTTTACCACTTCCATCATCGAACATGCCGCATGGCGAGATGCCTCACGAATCTTCATTACGGTGGTCTCACCTATACCGCGCAAAGGATAATTAATCACACGCGCAAAAGCTTCGTTATCATGTGGGTTAATTGCCAAACGGAAATAAGCAATAGCATCCTTGATTTCTTTGCGTTGGTAGAAACTCATGCCACCATATATGCGATAAGGAATGCTCAAGCGGCGCAATTCGTCCTCTATCACACGTGATTGTGCATTCGTGCGATACAGCACTGCAATGTCGTTGTAATCCGTTCCCTGACGAGCAATCAGTTTGATTTGTCCGGCTACCGCTGTTGCTTCGTCACGATCCGACATATAGGTACTCAAGACCAGTTTGTCGCCCAAAGCTAATTCTGAATACACCGACTTAGGTATTTGTCCGCGATTATGGCGAATGAGTGAGTTGGCAGCATTTACGATTGTTTGAGTAGAGCGATAGTTGCGCTCTAATTTGAACAACTGTGCATCGGCATATCCCTTTTGAAAGGTTAGGATATTCTCGATATTGGCTCCACGGAAGGAATAGATGGATTGTGCATCATCTCCTACTACACAAATTCGATTGTGTGGCTCAGCCAAGCGCTTAACGATCAAGTATTGCGAATAGTTGGTGTCTTGATACTCATCTACCAAAAGGTATTGGAAAATATCTTGATACTTGTGTAGGATATCTTCGTTTTTCTTGAATAGCGTGTTCGTATGGAACAATAAATCGTCAAAGTCCATCGCATTGCATGCTTTCAAGCGGCGGTTGTATTCCATATAAATACGCGACACCTCAGGGATACGCTCAAAGCGATCTTGCATGGTAAACTCACGATTGGAGCTATATGCTGTAGGACTCTGCAAGCGGTTCTTAGCCAATGAGATACGTGATAATACCACATTGGGCTTGTATTGCTTCTCATCCAACTGCATATCCTTGACGATATGCTTGATGACAGACTTGGAGTCTGTAGTATCATAAATAGTAAAGTCCTTGGTATAACCTATTGCTTCGGCTTCTTGGCGAAGAATCTTTGAACAAATACTATGGAAGGTACCCATCCATAAATAGCGCGCCACACTTTCTCCTACCAAGTTAGCAATACGCGATTTCATTTCACGAGCAGCTTTGTTGGTAAAGGTGAGTGCTAAGATATTGCCCGCATTTACACCATGTTCCAGCAGATAAGCGATCTTGTAGGTCAATACACGTGTTTTTCCTGATCCTGCACCAGCAATCACTAGTTGAGGACCATCATTGTATTCCACAGCAGCACGCTGCGAAGGGTTAAGTTCGTTAAGGTAATTCATTGGTTATATATGTTATTTATTAATAATCTTCTCTGCAATTTGTACGGCATTGAGGGCCGCACCTTTACGGATTTGGTCGCCTACACACCAGAATGTGATACCATTCTCATTTGCCAAGTCGCGGCGAATACGGCCTACATATACATCATCCGTGCCGCTGAGGTATAGTGGCATGGGATAAGGGAAGGTACCATTAGATTTGGTAGGATCATCCATCACTTGTACACCTTCGGCGTGAGAGAGGGCTTCGCGTACTTGCGCAGGAGAAAGTGGCTCGGCGGTCTCTACCCAAATAGCCTCTGAGTGTGCACGTAACGAAGGTACGCGGACACAGGTAGCCGATACTGCGATGTCGGAATGCATAATCTTGCGGGTCTCGTGGTACATTTTGAGCTCTTCTTTGGTGTAGTCATCATCACCAAAGACGTCAATCTGAGGAATGAGGTTGTATGCGAGTTGGTAAGCAAACTTTTGGTGCTTTACTTCCTCGCCGTTGAGGGCTTGGCGGTATTGCTCTTCGAGCTCTGCCATAGCACTAGCACCTGCGCCCGAAGCCGATTGGTAAGAAGATACATGTACACGGCGGATATGAGAGAGTTCCTCGATCGCCTTCAAGCATACTGCCATGATAATAGTGGTACAGTTTGGATTAGCGATGATACGTTTGCCACCCTCTTGAAGGGCTTGCTTGATATCGCCAGCATTGAGTTCAGGTACAACCAAAGGTACGTTCTCATCCATGCGGAAAGCAGACGAGTTATCAATCATGATTGCTCCGTGGCGGGTGATATCCTCTGCATATTCCTTAGATACAGAGCCGCCTGCAGAAACGAAAGCAATATCAATACCTTTGAAAAGGTCACCATGTTGAAGCAATTCTACGGTATATTCTTTGCCGCAGAAAGTATATGTAGTGCCCGCAGAGCGTGCGGAGCCGAAAAGTCGAAGGGAAGTAATAGGGAATTGGCGCTCAGCCAAAATGCGGAGTAGTTCTTGTCCTACGGCGCCTGATGCGCCCACGATAGCTATATTCATAGTAGTCGAATTGTGTGGTTATTGTCGTTTATTGTGCCTAATTGACAGGTAAAATAAGGCTGTCTAACAAAGTAAACAGCCTTATCGTAGTAATTAAAGGAGAGTAATTGTCAATTCCTCTGCCTCCTCGAAAGCAACTTTACCTTCGCGAGCCAACCAGCCCAAAGCGAGGTTCAAGTCGTCGTTTTTCAATTTTGTAGCTTTCTTCAAAGCTTTGAGTGTGAGAGCACCACCTTGTAATGCATTCCAGATCAAACCTGCGTTCTCACCAATCTTAGTTGTAATCATAATACCTTAAAAAATAAAACAGTAAATATATAGGCGGCAAAGCCGCGTTTAATATGTTCAATATTGTTCAGTGTTGTTCAAATTCGTTTGAAGAGCAAGCATGCGTTGTGTCCGCCGAAGCCGAAATTATTGCTCATGGCATAGCGAATATCTCGCTGCTGCGCTTGATTGAAAGTGAAATTGAGTTTGTAATCAATATTTGGGTCCTCATCCCCTTCCTCGTGGTTGATGGTTGGAGTGACTACTCCGTGTTGCATAGAGAGAATCGATATGATTGCCTCTACTGCACCTGTACCACCAAGGATATGTCCCGTCATGGATTTGGAAGATGTGAGGCTGATATGATAAGCATGTTCGCCAAACACATCTTGGATGGCTTTCACTTCTGCCACATCACCAATCGGCGTGGATGTGCCGTGGGTATTGATATAATCCACTTGTTCGAGCGCTATACCTGCTTCGTTGATAGCCAACTGCATGGCATTTTTTGCTCCTGTACCTTCTGGGTCTGAAGCCGTAAGATGGTATGCATCGGCTGTGAGTCCAATACCAACAAGCTCGGCATAGATATGTGCCCCGCGTGCTTTGGCATGTTCGTATTCCTCCAGAATCAAAGCACCTGCTCCCTCACCCAATACGAATCCATCGCGCGAAGCGGAGAAAGGACGGCAAGCCGTTTGAGGTGAATCATTGCGAGTAGAGAGAGCGTGCAAGGCATTGAAGCCACCAACACCAGAACACTCAACCGCAGCTTCGCTTCCTCCAGTTAGGATAATATCTGCTAAGCCCATACGGATTTGGTAACAAGCACTAGCAATGGCATGAGAAGAAGAAGCGCAGGCAGAAGTTGTGGAAAAATTCACACCTTTGAAACCATGGCGGATAGCCAACATACCAGCAGCCATATTGGTGATAGTCATTGGAATATAAAAAGGACTATATCGAGGTGTGCCATCACCAGCGCCAAATCCACCAGCATTACAATCAAGGGTATAAATACCTCCCATACCACTACCGAAAATCACACCACAACGCAGTGCATCTTCTTGATCGATACTGACTTTAGCATCAAGCAAGGCTTCTTCGGCAGACTTGAGTGCATAATGAATATAGCGATCATAACGGCGCAACTCTTTGGCATCAAGAAGTGAGGACATGTCTAATCCTTTGACTTCGCATGCAAATTGCGTCTTAAACTTTGACGCATCAAAATGAGTTATATTATCTGCCCCACTCTTTCCTTGGATGAGGTTTTGCCAAGTGCTTGCCACATCATTTCCCAATGGTGTGACCAATCCTAATCCTGTGATTACTACTCGCTTTTGCTGCATATCCTTATATACATCCAACGAGTTTGCGGATTATTCCACAAACTCGTCCATGGTAAAAGTCAAAATACTTGAGAACTTACGCTTGAAGTTTCTCAATATATTCAATAACGTCGTTAACAGTGTTGATGTTTTGAGTATCCTCGTCTGGAATAGAAATACCAAACTCTTTCTCAAACTCCATAATCAACTCTACAGTGTCAAGAGAATCTGCGTTGAGATCTGCTGTGAAGCTTGCATCTGGAGTAACTTGTGACTCTTCTACGCCCAATTTATCAACGATAATTGCTTTTACTTTTGATTCAATTGCTGACATAATTACAATTTTTTTAGTTGTTAATTATATTAATTTTTATTATTTTCTTATTTATTCTTGCGAAATCGAGTGCAAAGTAACTACTTTTTTTTGGAATATGCAAATTTTTCGAAAGAAATGTGCATTTATTCTAATATTTCGACCTGAATTTTACCAATTCTTGCACCAGATTTGCCCATTTGCGCCAAAAATACGCTATCCCCATCTAAGTTAGGAATATAGACATTTGTGAGTGTTTTGTGTGTATGTGCGCC
>Ga0233366_1000060_pt1 | contig 51419 bp, 35 predicted proteins | sample ElkDunMinimDraft_23_FD_191536 | JGI IMG/M metagenome (GOLD analysis project Ga0233366, IMG submission 191536) | Fecal eukaryotic communites from dung pellets of Tule Elk in California, USA - Elk Dung C4 | ecosystem: Host-associated > Mammals > Digestive system > Large intestine > Fecal | place...
TTTTCCACCGCCGGCACCACCACCACCAGGTTCAGCGGCAGCTTGGCGGTGACCGCCGCGACGAAGGTGCCGATGACGTTGGCGCCACCGCACATGTCGTACTTCATTTCCTCGATGCCGCCCTGGGTCTTCAGGTTGACGCCGCCGGTGTCGAAGGTGATGCCCTTGCCGACCAGCACGTAGGGCTTGGCGTCGCCGCCGTTGCTCCACTTCAGCACCACCAGGCGGGGGCGGTTGGCCGAGCCGCGGGCCACGGCCAGCAGCGAGCCCATGCCCAGCGCTTCCATCTGGTGCTCGTCCAGGATTTCCGCCTCGGCGCCGGCGTGTGCCTGGGCGAAGGCAACCGAGGACTCGGCCAGGTAGGCCGGGGTGCACAGGTTCGGCGGCAGGTTGCCCAGCTCGCGGGCGTACTGCACGCCGGCGGCGATGGCCTGGCCCTGGGCCAGGGCCTGGGCGTCGGTACCGGCGATGGCCAGCTGGGTCAGGCCGGGCTCTTCGGCCTTCTTCTTGCCCAGCGTGGCGCTGTAGCGGTAGGCGGCGTGGTCGGCGGTGATGATGGCCTGGCGGATGTTCCAGGCGGCATCGCGGCCCTTGACCTCCAGTTCGGTCAGGGTGAACAGCGCGTGGTGGTTGACCCCGCTCTTCAGGGCTCGGCTGGCATCGCCCACGGCCTTGAGGTACTGCGGCACGCCGAATTTGGCCGGTTCACCCAGCCCCACCACCAGCACGCGCGGGGCGGTGACGCCCGGCAGGTCGTGCAGCAGCGTGGTGTTGCCGGTCTTGCCGCCCACGTCGCCGCGGGCCACCAGGGCCGTCAGGCGACCGCCGGAAGCGGCGTCAAGGGCCTGTGCCGCCGGGCTCAGGGTCTGGTCGGCGTAGGCGCCGACGATGACGCAATCGAACGCGGCCGAGGCCGGCGTTGCGTGGTTCAGGGTGAATTCCAGGGCCATTGATCAGATTCCGTTGGCAAATCCGTACAATCGCGAGCTGTTTACGTCCCGTCAGTAGACTGGGCAGCACCGCGAACGAATCCGAGAGTTTAAACCACCGCCCCATGTCGAAGCTCGATCGCTATCTCCTGCGTGATTTCGTCCAGAGTTTCCTGGCCACTTTGATCGTGCTGCTGGTGGTAAGCGTCGGTGGTGTCCTGGTGGACATCCTCGGCAATATCGCCGACGGCCGCGTACCGGCCCGCCTGCTGTTCTCGCAGCTGGGCCTGCAGTTCATCGTCTACATGCCGCTGATCCTGCCGCTGGCGCTGATGCTGGGCCTGCTGCTGGCCACCGCCCGGCTCTACCGGGACTCGGAAATGGCGGTGCTGACCGCCATCGGGGTGGGGCCCAGGCGGCTGCTGCGCCCGGTGCTGATGCTGGTGCTGCCGGTGGTGGGCCTGATCGGCCTGTGCTCGCTGTGGCTGGGCCCCTGGGCCGACCGCACCAGCGAGACCATGATCGTGGAAGCCAACCGCAGCGTGGCCATGGCCGGGCTGGAGTCGGGCAAGTTCACCAACCTGCCCAACAACGGCGGGGTGGTCTACCTGTCCTCGTTGTCGCCGGACGGCACCCGGCTGGGCAAGGTGTTCCTGCAGCGGCAGAAGGACGACCGCATCGAGGTGGTGTCGGCCGACCACGGCCGCATGTTCTTCGAGGGCGAGCACCAGCGCTACCTGGAACTGGACGACGGCCACCAGGTGGAAGGGCCGGCCAACGGCGCGCTGGACTACAAGCTGATGACCTTCGCGCGCAACGACGTGGCCATGCCCGACGGCGCCGATACCCGCCAGAAGGATGACCCCGAACTGCTGCCCACCACCCAGTTGCTGGGTGACGCGCGGCCGGCGGCGCAGGCGCAGCTGCATTCGCGCATCACCCCGCCGCTGATCGCGCTGGCGTTCGCGCTGATGACGCTGCCGCTGGCGCGCAGTTCACCGCGCCAGCAGCGCTACGGGCGCATGATGCTGGCGTTCCTGGCCTACCTGGTGGGCATGAACCTGATGTTCATCGGCACGCGCTGGATCGCCGATGGCAAATTGTCCGGCAGTGTCGGTCTGTGGTGGCTGAGCCTGCCGCTGCTGGCGCTGGCGATCTGGATGTACCTGCGTGACGGCAAGCTGTCGCGCCCGCGGAGGACCGCATGAAGTTTCGCCCGATGCGGTTTGATCTCTATCTTGGCCGGTCGGTCTTCGGCACGGTGCTGCTGACCTGGGCGGTGCTGCTGGGCCTGGACGTGGTGATGGCCTTCTCCGGTGAATTCAAGGACGTGGGCAAGGGCGGTTACACAATCGGCCATGCGGCCGCGTGGGTGTTGTACACGGTGCCGCGCCGGGCCTACACGTTCTTCCCGACAGCGGCGGTGATCGGTTCGCTGATGGGGCTGGGGCAGCTGGCGGCCACGTCCGAGCTGACCGCGCTGCGCGCGCTGGGCCTGTCACGCAAGCGCCTGAGCGCGTCGGTGGCGATCGCGCTGTCGCTGCTGACGGCGGTGATGGTGTTGACCGGCGAGACGCTGGCACCGTGGGCGCAGAGCCGGGCCGACGACATCCGGATGAGCGCCAAGTGGGGCAACGACATGGCGGTGGCCCGCTATTCGGGCGTGTGGGCACGCGAGGGCGATACGTTCCTCAACGCGGGCGCGGGCGACGAGCAGCTGCTGCCAGGCGGCGGGACCAAGCTGGTGCTGCGCGATGTGCGGCTGTACAAGATCGGCGACGACGGCAAGCTGGCGTCGTTGACCTACGCGGGCACGGCCGAGCACGGCGATACGGGCTGGGTGTTGAACAAGGTGCGTCGGGATACGTTCGGCGAGCGCTCGGCGACGCGTGAGACGGTGGAATCGGAACCGTGGAATTCGAAGCTGGATGCGGCGGCGCTGGCCAGTGGCATCTCCAAGCCGCGCAATCTGCGCGCGTCGGACCTGCGCACGAGTATCGAGTACCGCAAGCGCAATGGGCTGGATGCGCGCGATTACGAGGACATCTACTGGAGCCGGTGGTTCTACCCGGTGAACGTGCTGGCGTTGTGCCTGGCGGCGGTGCCGTTCGCATTCGGTTCGCTGCGCAGCGGCGGGATGGGCAAGCGGCTTTTCCTGGGCATTCTGTTCGCGCTGGGCTTCTGGCTGCTGCAGTTGTTCTTCGGGCGGATGGCCGGTGCGTTGAAGTTCGATTACCGCATTGCCTACGCACTGCCGCCGATCGTGATGCTGGTGGTGTCGGGGATGCTGTTCCGGCGCAAGTCGGGGTAACGCGGCGGCGTTGTGGGGGCTCGCTTTTCTGCGCTACCTGATGGGTGGCTGTGCGCTGACCATCTGCGTGTGGCGTTTCCGTTGCCATCGCGGAGCGGGCCAGGCAGCCCCCTCCAGGACACGCCGTGAACCCATCCATGGGGGCTCCATCCACAACATCCATGTTGTGGAGGGTCCTGGATGGGGCTGCCTGGCCCGCTCTGGAAGGTGGGTCGGGTGCGGCCGGAATGGTGCCGCCCGGGTCGGCGGCTGGCCGGCTCCCCGCAGAATCTTCACCGCCCAGGTAGTGCCGGCCGCTGGCCGGCTCCACGGAACATGTCAGGCAATATCGGGAGCCGGCCAGCGGCCGGCACTACGCTGATGCGTCAGGGAGTATCGGGCGCCGGCCAGCGGCCGGCACTGCCGTGGTGCGCGGTCAGCGCTTCGGCAGGCGTCGCATGCGGGTGCCGCTGGCGCGGTCGTGCCAGGTCAGGCGCTGGCGGTCGATCAGCGACCACCACAGGCCGAGCCCGCCGAGCAGGACCGAGACGGTGCCGACGGCGTAGCGCAGCCACAGTTGCCGGCGGGTGAGGGCGGTGCCGTCGGTGCTAGTGACCTGCAGGCGCCAGGGACGCATGCCCAGGGTCTGACCGCCACGGCGCCAGCTCAAGGTGGCGTACAGGCCGGTGACGACCCAGCAGCACAGCCAGAGCAGCCACTGCAGCACGCTGAAGGGGGCGATGTTGTCGCGCTCGGCATGGCCAGACAGGGTGTAGCCCACGGTGAACAGCGTGCCGGCCAGCATCCACAGCGCCAGCGCGGGGAACAGGTCGTAGAGCAGGGCCAGCAGGCGCCACAGCAGCAGGCTGGCGGGGCGGTCGGTGGCGGCAGCGGGAGCGGTGGTGGTGGCCATGGGCCGAGCATACCTGCGCCATGGCGCCGGTTCGATGGCCGGCCCGTGTTCGGCTCCGTATGCTGGTCGCATGTCCGATGCCTCTACCCCCGCGCTGCGCCGCCAGCTGGTGCAGCAACTTCCGCCCCTGCGCGATGCCGACAACGTGCTGATCCAGCGTTTCCTCGATGCGATCTGGGCCGAACAGGGCCTGGCGCAGGCCAGCCTGGACAGCTATCGACGCGACCTGGAGGGCGTGGCGCGCTGGCGCGATGGCGCCGCGGGCGGGTTGGCGGCGATCGACCGGGCCGGCCTGTTCGACTACCTGGCCTGGCGCGCACGGCACGGCTGGTCGCCGCGCAGCAACGCGCGGCTGCTGTCGGCGCTGCGCGCGTTCTTCGCCGACGCCCTGCGCCGCGGGCAGCGCAGCGAGGACCCCAGCGTGCTGCTGGATCCGCCGCGATTGCCGCGGTTGCTGCCCAAGGCGCTGGCCGAAAGCCAGATCGAGGCACTGCTGGATGCGCCGGACATCGACACGCCGATCGGCCTGCGCGACCGGGCGATGCTGGAGCTGATGTACGCCGCCGGCCTGCGCGTGAGCGAGCTGGTGCAGCTGCCGGCCAATGCGGTCAACCTGCGCCAGGGCGTGCTGCGGGTGACCGGCAAGGGCAGCAAGGAACGGCTGGTGCCGTTGGGCGAGGAATCCCAGCATTGGCTGGAACGCTACCTCGCGCGGTCGCGGCCGCTGCTGGCCGGCAAGCGCGCGGTGCCGGCCGGGGCCGACGGCTCGGTGCCGATGTTCCTGGAACCGTCGCTGCACCCGCTCAGCCGCCAGCAGTTCTGGGCGCTGGTGAAGAAGTACGCGGCGCTGGCGGGGATAGATCCGGTGCGGATCAGCCCGCACGGGCTGCGCCACAGCTTCGCCACCCACCTGCTCAACCACGGCGCGGACCTGCGGGCGCTGCAGATGCTGCTGGGCCACAGCTCGCTGTCCACTACCCAGATCTACACGCTGGTGGCGCGTGAGCACCTGCAGAAGCTGCACGCCAGGCACCATCCGCGGGGGTAAGGGGCCGGGCTAGCCTCTCTTGAGCGCAGACGCGGCGAGCGATGCGGTCAGGTCCTGGAGGAAACGCTTGAGGATGGCCGCTTGCGGGTTGAAGTCAGGCGCGTGCGCGTGGTTGGACTGCTGCAGGTGGTTGAAAATGCTCTGGACGATGGCCTCCCGCGGATAGCCCGTCGGGCAACAGGCCTGCTCGCGCTTGGCCAGCAGCAGAAGCTGCGCGTTGAACAGGCTCGCCTGGTTCAATTCACCCGCCCAAAAGGCAGTGGCCAGCGTATCCCGGCCCCGTGCCAGCACCTGCTCGGGGTGGCACTGCTGGTCCATGAAGCGCGCGCCGTCGCTCTCATACCGCTGCAGGTTGCGGATGTTGCACAACATCGTCTCAACCGCCTGCGCGCGCTGCATCGGCGTGGTGTCGTTGTACAGCGTGCTGTGCAGATCGGCCAGGCGCGCCGCGCGTTGCTGGAATCTGGCTGGCGTCAGCGATCCGTTACCGACCTGGGCTGCCAGCTTCAGCTGCGCGTTGGTGATGGCGCTGATCGCATTGCAGAACCGGGTAGGGCTGGAACGGCGCGCGTCGAGCGCGACCCGTGCGGAGACGCTGCCCAGAAGGTGTGCTTTCAACAACAACGGCAAAGCGGAGATGGCAGTCATGGAGGTGTCGTCCGGGCGGAGGGCGGCAGCATCCCTCCGGCCTGGTTGGCGCGCTTCCAGAAATCGGTCATCGGCACGTGGCAGCCATCAAGCCTGCGTCATGCGTCGGATTGCCCGGATCCGGCCGCCGCAGGCGTGCGCTTGGCAGCCCCAGGGGTGGCCGGCTCGAACACCCACGCGTGCCCGAGCGGAGGCGATACCGGGCGCGCGCCGGGATCGGCTCGGGGGGCCGATACGTGCGCGCGCCAGTAGTCCCGGCTGGCGTCCTCCACCGCCGCTAGGATCGGCGTGCCCGGCGGCGTCGGGGGCGCCAGCGCCTCGGCCGCCTGCTCGAGCCGCAGTTCTGATCGCCATATGCCCATCGACAGACGCAGCGCCGGTGGCAGGGGCGGGTGGCGGTCCGACGAGCACAGGTGGTCCAGGACCAGCCCGAGTGCCTGCATCGGCGTTGTCCCGTCCATCGTTGCCCACAGTGCGGCGCAGGCGGTCACCTCGGCGCGCAGGCCGGGTGCATCGGTCAGCTGGTTCGACCCGATGGCCGCGTCGAGCCGTGCCAGCAGGCGCTGCTGGCGCTGGTGCGGGCTCAACAACTGGGCAAGCGGGTGCTCGGCGCTTTGCACGCGGGTGGGGCCCCGCTGGTTCTGTATGGAAAGCAGCAGCGCATCCAGCCGTTGCGCCTCTTGGCTGGGCGAGACGGGCGGCCCCAGCTGTCCGCGCAGCTGGGTCATGCGCGCCGTGCTGGCGGTCAGCGCATTGATCGACAGCGCCCCTCGCCACCAGGCACGGGCCAGCTGGTGCTCACCATTGCGCACCGCCTCCAGCGCCCGGGCGAAGCGCGCCCCGTCCTGGGGTGTACGCGCCGCCAGCGCCACGTTCGCGGTGGCGACCTGGGTCTTGAACCAGAGGGAAAGGGGCGGGAGCAGGCGCATGGGCGTGTGGAGGCAGGAAGCAGGGCTGGGAAGGTGCACCCTCGCCGGCACAGCCGCTTTCACAATTCGATCATGACGGCCAACAGGGCGCTGTATCCGACACGGGCCGGCCAGGGTGGCTGTGCGAGAATCCCCGCATCCCCTTCCGCGGAATTCCTGATGCTTCGAGTTATCACCCTTGCGCTGCTCGGCGCGCTCAGCCTCACCGCCTGTGCCCAGCCGGCCGCGCCGGCCGCCGCGACGGCGGGCAAGCCCGGCGCTGCCCCCGGCGACGCCGACAAGACCGTGCGCGCCTCGCTGCTGAGCCTGGATGCCGGCCTGAAGCCGGATTACATCGGCCAGGCCCCGTTTGCCGGCTTCCGCGAGGTGCTGGCTGGCGGGCAGGTGCTGTACGTGTCCGACGACGGTCGCTACCTGATGCAGTCCCAGCCGTACGACATCCAGAACAAGGCACCGGTCAGCAGCCAGGGCCTGCTCGCCTACCGCCGCAAGCTGCTCGATGGCGTGCCGCACAACGAGCGCATCGTGTTCGCCGCACCCAAGGCCAAGTACACCGTCAGCGTGTTCACCGATATCGAGTGTGGGTACTGCCGCAAGCTGCACCAGGACATCGCCGAGCTCAACCGCAACGGCATCACCGTGGAATACCTCGCGTTCCCGCGCATGGGGCTGGGCAGCCAGGACTACACCGACATGATTTCGGTGTGGTGCGCGGCCGATCGCAAGCAGGCCCTCACCGCGGCCAAGACCGGCCAGCCGGTGGCGCCGAAAAACTGCACCAATCCGGTGGCCATGCAGTACACGCTGGGCCAGCAGATGGGCGTGAACGGTACCCCGGCGATCTTCGCCGCCGATGGCACCCAGCTGGGCGGCTACGTGCCGCCGGCACAGCTGAAGGCCGCGCTGGAGCGCATCACGGCCGGCGGCAGCCGCTGAAACCAGAACGCCCCGGCAGTGCCGGGGCGTTTTTTTTGGGTAGAGCCGGGCTTTGCCCGGCTGAACGTTTGCAGTTGCGCGGTCATCGATCAGCGGGGCAGAGCCCCGCTCTACGGGTCAGTTCAACCCGTCACTGATGGCCTTGGTCAGGGTGCCCTGCGGGTCATCGCCGCTGAACTCCCAGAAGAACGCGCCGCCCAGTCCCTGGGCTTTCACGTAGCCCATCTTTTCGGTGACCATCGCCGGGGTATCCACGCTCCAGAAGGTGGTGCCGTTGGAGATCCACGTAGCCTTGGCGACGGTGTCGGTGTAGACCGGCCAGGTCAGGTTCTTGAGCACCTTCCAGTCTTCGATGCCGGCTTCATACGTGCCCGGCGCCGCGCCGCTGGCGCTCTTGTACAGGCCATTGTTGCCACTGGCCACGCCGGTCCAGCCGCGCCCGTAGTAGCCGATGCCCAGGTTCAACTTGGACGCCGGCACGCCACGGCTCAGGAACGCCTCCATCGCATCGTTGCTGTTGTAGAGCTTCTGGTCGCCGGTGGACGGGTCGGCCGGGGAGTCGAACAGCGCCGAGTGATGGTTGGTCTGCGGATCCCACGCACCGTGGAAGTCGTAGGTCATCACGTTGATGAAGTCCAGGTACGGGTGGTACGCCGCCGGGTCGGTCACGCGGATCTTGTCGATCCCCGCGCCCACCGCTACGGTCAGCAGCAGCCCGGGCCGCACCGCATCCAGCTGGCGGCGGAACTCGGCCAGCAGCGCGGTGTAGTTGGCGTTGTCGGCCGGGGTGCCGCAGCTCAGCCCGCACGCCACCGGGTATTCCCAGTCGATGTCGATGCCGTCGAACACGCCCGCCGCCGCGCCCACGCCACCGGCGCCGTCGGTCACCGGCAGGTTGCCCTTGATGTAGGCATCCACGCACGAGGCCACGAAGGCCTGGCGGTTGGCCGGCTGCGCCGCGCTGGAGAAGCCGCGCGACCAGGTCCAGCCACCCAGCGAGATCAACACCTTCACGTTCGGGTGCTTGGCCTTGAGCTGCTTGAGCTGGTTCCAATTGCCGCGCAACGGCTGGTCCCAGGTGTCGGCGCTGCCGCTGACGCTCTCGCCGGCACCGAAGGCCTTGGTGTAGTCGGCGAACGCATCCCCGCCGACGCCGGTGTTCGGGTCGGAGGCCTGGGTCACGCCCACTTCGCAGCGGTTGTTGCGCACGTTGCCGAAGGCGTAGTTGATGTGGGTCAGCTTGGCCGCCGAACCGCTGGTGTCGATGTTCTTGACCCGGTAGTTGCGCCCGTAGATGCCCCACTGGGTGAAGTAGCCTATCACCCGCTTGGTGCCGCCGCCCCCGCCGCCGGCCGCGGTGGTCACGCTGATCGAGCCGCTCTGCGCCGAGGCATTGCCGGCGTTGTCGCGGGCACGCACGGTGTAGGTGTAGGCCGTGCTGGCGGTGAGCCCGCCGTCGGTGTACTGGGTGGCGCTGGGTGAGCCGACCAGGCTGCCGTTGCGGTACACGTCGTAGCCGGCCACGCCGCTGCCGCTGCTGTTGTCGGTGGCCGCGCTCCAGACCAGGTTGACCGTGGTGGCGGTTTTGGAGGGTGAGGCCAGGCCGCCGGGCACGCTGGGCGGGGTGGTGTCGTTGCTGGAGGCGGTGACGGTCACGCTGACCGTGGCCGAGGAAGTAACCGCGTTGTTGTTGTCGGTGGCCACCGCCTTGAAGGTGTGGCTGCCGGCCGATGCATTGGCCCAGGTCACGCTGTACGGCGCGCTGGTGTCGATGCCCAGCGAGGTACCGCCACGGAAGAACTCCACCTTGCTGACACTGCCGTCGCTGTCGGCGGCGTTGGCGCTGACGGTGATGCTGCTGCCGGCGGTGAAGCTGGCCCCGGCGGTGGGGGCGGTCAGGCTGACGGTGGGCGGCTGGTTGCTGCCGCTGCCGTCGCAGGCGCCCAGGTTGGTGTAGTAGGGCGCACCGGCCGGGTGGTCGGGCGGGGCATTCCAGATGTCCTGGTTGGCCCGGTACAGCACGCCCCCTTTCTGCAGGGTGGTACCGGAGAGGTAGATCACTGCGGCGTTCCATTCCGGCGCGCCGGTACAGTTGGCGGCCAGCGCCAGACTGGGCGTGGCGGCCGTCGCCAGAGCGAGGGCAAGCAGCCAGCGTTTGTGGCGGGCGGCCGGCTGGGGGGATATCGATGTCACCGCACTGCGCATCATCGGGTCAGGCATGGTCTTACTCCGATCTAGTGATGGGCGCGGGCCGCCGGGTGGGGCGGCCCGCGTGCAGCAGGTCCGAGCGCCGGGGAGAGGCCGGCAACAACAGTGGGGGCGGACGAGGGCCTGACCGGAAGGCAGGTCGGGCAGGCGAGGACAACGTTGTCATGCATTCGTCCGGCAATCCGTGAGCCAGCGCAAGGTTCGGCCGTGAAGACGGCGCGGCCGTGCCGACCGGCCGCCAAGCCGCGGCGGCCGACTTCGGTACAATGGTGGGCCCCGTTCCCAACCACGGTTCCCCGGACATGATGGTCCTCGAGGGCGCATCCGCCCTTTCGCCGTTCCGCCGCGAACGTCTTGAATCCCGCCTGCAGTCCCTGGCCGCCGATCTGCGCATCACCGGTGCCTGGCATGTCTACTTCATCCAGACCGAGGGCGATGCGGCCCCGGACCCGGCGATCCTGAGCCGGATCCTGGAAGTGCAGTCGGCACTGGCCGGGCAGGAAGCGGGGGCGGTGTCGCGCTTCGTGGTCCCGCGCCTGGGCACCTTGTCGCCGTGGTCGAGCAAGGCCACCGAACTGGTGCGCGGCGCCGGGCAGCCGATCCGCCGGGTCGAACGCGGCCTGCGTATCGACCTGGCCGGGTGGCCGGCCGATGCCGCCGCCCAGGCGGCGGTGGCGCGGGCGCTGCATGACCCGATGACCCAGTCGGTGCTGGACCAGGCCGACCAGGCCCAGGCGCTGTTCAGCGCGCCGGCCCGGGGTGAACTGGAACGCATCGCGCTGGAGGACCTGGAAGCGGCCAACCGCCGCCTCGGCCTGGCCATGGCCCAGGACGAGATCGACTACCTGCGCCAGCGCTTCGGCGAACTGGGCCGCAAGCCGTCGGACGTGGAACTGATGATGTTCGCGCAGGCCAATTCCGAGCACTGCCGCCACAAGATCTTCAACGCCAGCTGGACCATCGACGGCGCCGATCAGCCGCAGTCGCTGTTCCGCATGATCAAGAACACCCACCAGCAGGCCCCGCAGCACACGTTGAGCGCCTACAGCGACAACGCCGCGGTGGTCGCCGGCCTGCCCGCATCGCGCTACCGCCCGGATCCAGCCAGTGGCCAGTACCGCAGCGAAGCGGTGGTCGATTCGGCGTTCTGCATCAAGGTGGAAACCCACAACCATCCCACCGCGATCGCCCCGTTCCCGGGCGCGTCGACCGGTGCCGGCGGTGAAATCCGCGACGAAGGCGCCACCGGCCGCGGCGGCAAGCCGAAGGCCGGCCTGACCGGTTTCTCGGTCTCGCACCTGCGCATCCCGACCCTGCCGCAGCCGTGGGAGGCGCCGCGCGCGCTGAACCCGCGCATGGCCCCGGCGCTGGACATCATGCTGGACGGCCCGCTGGGCGGCGCCGCCTTCAACAACGAGTTCGGCCGCCCCAACCTGCTGGGTTACTTCCGCAGCTTCGAGCTGCCCGAAGGGCAGGGCCTGACCCGCGCCTACGATAAGCCGATCATGCTCGCCGGCGGCCTGGGCGCCATCGACCAGAACCAGGTCGAGAAGCTGACCCTGCAGCCGGGCGATGCGGTGATCGTGCTGGGCGGCCCGGCCATGCTGATCGGCCTGGGCGGCGGTGCCGCCAGTTCGGTGGCCTCCGGGGAGAGTGCCGAAGACCTCGACTTTGCCAGCGTGCAGCGCGACAACCCGGAAATGGAGCGTCGCTGCCAGGAAGTGATCGACCGCTGCGTGGCGCTTGGCCTGGACAACCCGATCCGCTGGTTCCATGACGTCGGCGCCGGCGGCCTGTCCAACGCCATTCCCGAGCTGCTGCACGACTCCGGCGTGGGCGGTGTGATCGACCTGGGCAAGGTGCCCGCCGATGACCCGTCGTTGTCGCCGATGCAGTTGTGGTGCAACGAATCGCAGGAACGCTACGTGCTGGGCGTGCCGCAGGCGCGGCTGGCCGAGTTCGCCGCGATCTGCGCGCGCGAACGCTGCCCGTTCGCCGCCGTGGGCGTGGCCACCGCCGAGGAACGCCTGGTGGTGGCCTACGGGGCCACCGTGGACAACATCCCGGCCGATGCACCGATCGACCTGCCGATGGACGTGCTGTTCGGCAAGGCGCCGAAGATGCACCGCGACACCGCCCACCCGCCCGCACCGCGCTGGCCGGCGCTGAAGACCGCCGGGCTGGACCTGCATGAAGCGGGCCTGCGCGTGCTGGCGCACCCGTCGGTGGCGTCCAAGAACTTCCTGGTCACCATCGGCGACCGCAGTGTGGGCGGCTTGACCGCGCGCGAGCAGATGATCGGCCCGTGGCAGTTGCCGCTGGCCAACGTGGCCATCACCCTGGCCGGGTTCGACACCGTGGCCGGTGAAGCGATGGCCATCGGCGAGCGCACCCCGCTGGCCCTGCTCGATGCCGCCGCGTCGGCCCGCATGGCCGTGGGCGAGGCGATCACCAACCTGTGCGCCGCCCCGGTGGATGCACTGGAGACGGTGAAGCTGTCGGCCAACTGGATGGCCGCCGCCGGCCACAACGGCGAAGACGCGCTGCTGTACGACGCGGTGCGCGCGGTGGGCATGGAACTGTGCCCGCAGCTGGACCTGAGCATCCCGGTCGGCAAGGACTCGCTGTCGATGCAGGCGCAGTGGCACGCCGATGGCCAGGCGCACAAGTCGGTGTCGCCGGTATCGCTGGTGATCTCCGCGTTCGCCCCGGTGGCCGATGCCAACGCCCAGCTCACCCCGCTGCTGGACCGCGACACCGACAGCGAGCTGTGGCTGATCGGCCTGGGCGCCGGCAAGCAGCGCCTGGGCGGCTCCATCCTGGCCCAGGTGCATGCCGACCACAGCGACCTGCCCGCGTTTGCCGGCGCGGTGCCGGACCTGGACGATGCGCAGCGCCTGCGCGCGTTCTTTGAACTGATCCGCGATGCGCGCCAGGCCGGCCTGCTGCTGGCTTACCACGACCGCAGCGATGGCGGTGCCTTCGCCGCGCTCTGCGAAATGGCGTTCGCCTCGCGCCTGGGTCTGGACATCACCCTGGATGCCTGGGGCGATGATCCGTTCCGCAGCCTCTTCAATGAAGAGCTGGGTGCGGTGGTGCAGATCGCCAAGGAAGACCGCGCCGCGTTCGCCGACCTGGTCGAGCGCCACGCGCTGACCGAGTGCGCCCAGCGCATCGCGCGCCCGACCACCGCGCCGGTGGTGCGGGTGTCTCTGCAGGGCGAGAGCCTGGTCGAGTGGCGCTGGGAAGCGCTGTTCGATGCCTGGTGGTCGGTGACCCACGCCATGCAGAAGCTGCGCGACAACCCCGACAACGCCGACCAGGAGCGTGCGGTCGCGCGCAACTTCAACGCGCCGGGCCTGAAGCCGAAGCTCACCTTCGATATCAATGAAGACGTGGCGTCGCCGTACATGGATGTACCAGTGTCGCGAGCGCAGGATGCGCAGGAGCGACGCATCAGCACCGGCGCGCGCCCGCGCGTGGCGGTGCTGCGCGAGCAGGGCGTCAACGGCCAGATTGAAATGGCCAACATCTTCGAACGTGCCGGCTTCACTTCGTTCGACGTGCACATGAGCGACCTGATCGAAGGGCGCGTTGCGCTGTCCGATTTCACCGGGCTGGTCGCCTGCGGCGGCTTCAGCTACGGCGACGTGCTCGGGGCCGGCCGCGGTTGGGCCACCTCGGTGCTGGAACGCAGCGCACTGCGCGATGCCTTCGCCGCGTTCTTCGCGCGCGACGACAGCTTCGCCCTGGGCGTGTGCAACGGCTGCCAGATGATGAGCCAGCTCAAGGACATCATCCCCGGTGCCGAGCACTGGCCGCAGTTCCGCCGCAACCGCAGCGAGCAGTTCGAAGCGCGCACCGCGCTGCTGGAAGTGGTGGAGTCGCCGTCGATCCTGCTGCGTGGCATGGCTGGCTCGCGCCTGCCGGTCGCGGTGGCGCATGGCGAAGGCCAGGCGGTGTTCGCCACGGCCGTGGACCAGGCGGCCGCACGCGTCTCGCTGCGTTACGTGGATGGCGATGGCAACGTGGCCACCCAGTACCCGCTCAACCCGAACGGTTCGCCGGACGGCATCACGGGCCTGACCACCAGCGACGGTCGCGTCACCATCATGATGCCGCACCCCGAACGCACGCCGCGCGCGCTCAACCTGAGCTGGCGTCCGAGCGAGTGGCAGGGCGATTCGCCGTGGCTGCGGATGTTCCGCAACGCACGCGTATGGTGTGGCTGATACTGCGCACGTCACTGTTGCTGAAGTGGTGAAAATCGCGTGAAGAAACCGCCGGCCCGTCCGGCGGTCTTCTTTTGTGTGGCGCGGAAAATGATCGGCAGCAATGAGTTACATCGCGTTACAACGTGAAAACGCGTTATAGCGATTACTCACATCAAACTAACGAAATCAGCATGTTTCGCGTCGGTTTTGTGACGCAGATCGCGGTCGGAAGTTTTTCTACGTCAAAGTCTTGACGTTGCTGAAACTGTACGTTAACACTGCATCCTCATTTCGAAAGCGTTCAGTTCTGCAGTAACCGCATGGATGGCGAGTCGGCTGTACGTCTGTAGCAAGCCATTCGGCGCAACGCAGTAAATCAAGCGAGTACACGCCCCAGGGGACGTTGGACCACATGGTCCGGCGTTGGCGTCGCTTTGCCTAAAACCAGCCCACTCAGGAGTCGCATCGATGAATCGGATTTATCGCAAGGTCTGGAACAAAGCACTGGGGCAAATGGTTGTCGCCTCGGAATTGGCCACCGGCCAGTCTGCCGGCGTGGTCATTGACCAGCGACGATCCACCGACACGCGCGCCACGTCGGTGCTGTCGGCTGCCATCGCGTTGACACTCGGGTTGGGCATGGCTGGGCTGGCGCCGGCTGCCCTGGCGCAGTCGGTGGAAGTGGGCGGCAATGCCAACTGCGTTGTGCTCAACAGCAAGATCCTGGACAGCTGCGTGGTCGATGGCAGCGCGAGCGCCACCGGCAGCAACGCGGTGGCCATCGGCAGCAACAGCACCGCCTCGGCCAGCAACAGCGTTGCGCTCGGTGCAGGCTCCAAGGCCAACCGCGCCAACACGGTATCGGTGGGTGATGCGGGCAAGGAGCGCCAGGTCACCAACGTGGCTGCCGGTACCGCCGCTACGGATGCGGTGAACAAGGCCCAGCTGGACAAGGTTGCGGTTGCTGCCGAAGGCGCGACCCGCTATTTCAAGGCCGATGGTGTTGGCAACGAAAGCGATGCGGCCACGATCGACGGTGACGGCGCGCTTGCCGCCGGTGCCGGTGCCACCGCCGAGGGCGACGGCGCCACCGCCGTGGGGCAGGGCAGCCAGGCGCTGGCCAATGCCACCACGGCCACCGGCAGCCAGGCCATTGCGGCCGGCCTGGGCGCCAGCGCCTTTGGCCAGAACACGCTGGCCTTCGGCGACGCCAGCACGGCAGTGGGGCGGAGCGCCGCTGCTTTCGGCCTCGGTGACGTCGCGCTCGGTGCACACGCACTGGCCGCCAGCGAGAACGGTGCAGCCACCGCGATTGGCGGCCTGGCCGAAGCCAGCGCCGACGGTGCCACCGCGATCGGCGGCGGCGCATTGGCCATCGGCGCGGGCAGCACCTCGCTCGGCCGTGGCGCGGGCAGTGCTGGTGAGGCCTCGGTGGCGGTCGGCGCGTTCAGCGTGGCCGTGGCCGATTTCAGCGCCGCGCTCGGGTCCAACTCCGCGGCCGTGGCCGTGGGCAGCGTGGCGCTGGGCGCCGGCTCCTACGCCGATCGCATCGACACCGTATCGGTGGGCAACGGCGAAACCGGCCTGCGCCGCCAGATCACCAACGTGGCCGATGGCAGCGAAGCCAACGATGCAGTGAACAAGTCCCAGCTGGATGCCGTGGGCGCCGTGGCGGCCACCACCAGCAAGTATTTCCAGGCCACCGGCAGTGACGACAGCGATGCTGGCGCCTATGCCGAGGGCGACAACGCGACCGCCATCGGTGAAGCGTCCAACGCACTCGGCAATGGCGCTACCGCGCTCGGCAGTGGTGCCACCGCGGTGGCACAGAACGCCACGGCGGTGGGCTTCAATGCCGTGGCCACCGGACAGAACAGCGCCGCCTTCGGCAACAACGCGCAGGCCAACGGCCCGGGCAGCGTGGCGGTCGGTGGCGCGGCGGTGGATGCCGATGGCAACCCGCTGATCACCAACGGCGGCGTGCCGGTCGATACCGGCGCCACCAGCGCCGGCGTCGGCGGTACCGCCGTGGGTGCCAGTGCGGAAGCGGCGGGCTTTGCCTCCTCGTCCTACGGTGTCGGCGCGTACGCCGGCGGCGCGCAGTCGTCGGCCTTCGGTGCGGTGTCCAACGCCATTGGCGACTACTCCACCGCCGTCGGCACGCAGAGCGTGGCCACCGGCAACAGCAGCACCGCCATCGGCGGGCCGGCCGACCTGCTGCCGGGTCTGGGCTTCTTCGTGCAGACCCAGGCCAGCGGTGAAGCGGCAACGGCCGTGGGTGCCGGCGCCATCGCCAGCGGCGATTACGCCACGGCCAATGGCACCCTGACCGAAGCGTCGGGCACCGAGGCCACCGCCGTGGGCTACTTTGCCTATGCACCGGGGGAAGGGGCCACTGCGCTGGGCGCGGAAACCTGGGCGAGCGGCGAGCTGGGCACCGCGGTCGGCTTCTACGCCACCGCACGGGGCGCCAACAGCGTTGCGCTGGGGGCCAATTCCACCGCCACCCGCGCCAACACCGTCTCGGTCGGCGATGTCGGCAACGAACGTCAGATCACCCATGTGGCCGCCGGTACTGAGGCTACCGACGCGGTCAACAAGGCGCAGCTGGATGGCGTGGCCCAGGTGGCCAACGTCACCGCCAGCCGCTTCAAGGCAAATGGTTCCGATGACAGCGACGTGGGGGCGTTTGCCGAAGGCGACGGCGCGCTGGCCGCAGGCGAGGCCAGCAATGCGCTGGGCGCCGGTGCGGCCGCACTCGGCAACGGGGCCAACGCGCTGGGCGATGACACCGTGGCCGTGGGCCGCAACGTCAGCGCCAATGGCAACGGCAGTGTCGCCATCGGCGGCCTCGGCCAGGCCTATGACGAGTTCAACCAGCCGCTGGTGGATGCCGACGGCAACGCCGTCAAGGTAGGCACCACCGCGGCCCAGGATGCGGTTGCGGTCGGCGCGGGCGCACTGGCCACCGGCACCACCAGCAACGCGTTTGGCAGCGGCGCGCAGGCCACCGGCAGCAACAGCCTGGCCGCCGGTTACAAGGCGCGCGCCACCGGCGACTACAGCGTTGCGCAGGGCGACAACGCCTTCGCCAGCGGCGAGGAAACCACTGCCACCGGCGCCTACGCATGGGCCACCGAAGACGGTGCCACCGCGTTCGGCGCCAGTGCCTGGGCCACCGCGGCCAACGGCACTGCGGTGGGTCAGTCGGCGTGGGCCAGCGGCACCGGCTCCACCTCGATCGGCTACAACAGCTGGGCCCGTGGCAGCAGCGCCACTGCGCTGGGTCGCGGTGCGTTCGGCTACGGCGACAACAGCGTCGCGGTCGGTTTCCAGGCGCTCGGCAACAGCATCAACACCATCGCCATCGGCACCAACGTGGTGGCCGGCGGTGAAAGCGCGATCGGCATCGGTGCCGGCAGCAATGCCAGTGCGTCCAATGCGGTGGCACTCGGCGCCGGTTCGGTTGCCGACCGCGCGTACACCGTATCGGTGGGCAGCAGCACCCGCCAGCGTCAGGTCACCAACGTCGCCGCCGGTACCCAGGGCACCGATGCGGTGAATCTGGACCAGCTCACCGACGCCACCGCGCAGTTCCAAGCCAGCGGTGACGGCGTGGCCGTTGCCGGGGGCGAGGAAAGCGTGGCCGCCGGTTCCAACGCGGCCACCGATGGCGATTACGCCACCGCCGTGGGCTCGGCCAGCTTCGCCGCCGGCAGCGGCGCCACCGCGCTGGGCAGCGGCGCGTTCGCACTGGCCGACAACGCCAGTGCGGTGGGCTTCAATGCGCTGGCCAGCGGTGCCAACGCCATCGCCGTTGGCGCCAATGCGCAGGCCAGCGGCGAATACGCCACCGCCACCGGCGCCGAAAGCGAGGCCTCCGGCGAGCAGAGCACCGCTACCGGTGCGGCCAGCGTCGCGTCCGGTGCGGGCAGCTTCGCCGGCGGTGCGTTGTCCGACGCGGCCGGCGAAGAGTCGGTGGCGCTGGGCTACTACAGCAGCGCCAGTGGCCAGGGCGCGACCGCCGTGGGCGCCGAGAGCGTGGTCAGCGGCACCTTGTCGGCCGGCTACGGCTTCGGTGCCGAAGCCACCGCCGGTTACACCACCGCCATCGGCGGGCTGGCCGTGGCCAGTGCCTTCAACGCCACCGCATTGGGCAGCTTCGCCCAGGCCACCGGGTCCAACAGCGTCGCCGTGGGTGGTGATGCCGAGGCGTCCGGGGCGTACAGCACCGCCACCGGTCAGGGCAGCCTGGCCACCGGTACCAACAGCGTGGCCGTGGGCGGTTCGCTGTTCGGTCTGCTGGCCACCGAAGCGTCGGGCAACTACTCCACCGCCGTGGGCGGCGGGGCATGGTCGCCGGGCGTGAACAGCACCGCGCTCGGCAACGCGGCCACCTCCAGTGGTGAGAACAGCGTGGCCCTCGGTGCCGATTCCATCGCCGACCGCGACGACAGTGTGTCGGTCGGCAGTGCCGATGCGCAGCGCCAGATCACCAACGTCGCTGCCGGTACCGAAGGCACCGATGCGGTCAACCTCGACCAGTTGAACGCGGTGGCTGCCGCAGGCGAAGCCACCAGCAAGTACTTCCAGGCCAGTGGCAGCGACAACAGCGATGCCGGTGCGTACGTGGAAGGCGACGATGCCCTGGCCGCCGGTGAAGCGGCCAATGCGATCGGCGACGGCGCCACCGCACTGGGTGCCGGTGCCAATGCGCTGGCCGCCAGCGCCACGGCAGTGGGCACCAATGCACTGGCCAGCGCCGACGGTGCCGCCGCACTGGGCAGCAACGCGCAGGCCACTGGCGAGAACAGCGTGGCGCTGGGCAGCAACGCCAGCGCCAGCGAGATCGGTGCCAGCGCAATTGGCGGTGGGGCCATTGCCAGCGGCGCCTATGCCACCGCCAACGGCTTCGAGTCGTCGGCCAGTGGCCAGCAGGCCACCGCGACCGGCTTCCGCAGCATCGCCTCGGACGCGGGCGCATCGGCCTTCGGCAGTTACAGCGAAGCCACCGGGCGCCTGTCCAACGCATTGGGCTACGGCGCGATCGCGTCCAACGCCCTGGCTACGGCGGTGGGCACGTCGGCCACGGCCTCGGGGGCCAGTTCGGTGGCGCTGGGTGAATCCAGCGAAGCGACCGGCGATGAAAGCGTGGCCATCGGTGGCTCGACCTTCTTCGGCCTGCTGCCGGCCCGTGCCAGCGGCACCGGTGCGGCGGCGTTCGGGGCCGGTGCCTGGGCAACCGACGACTACGCCACCGCGATCGGCTGGAATTCGTGGGCCGATGCGGCCAACAGCACCGCGCTCGGCGCCAACGCCATTGCCGAAGGCGTCAACAGTGTCGCGCTGGGCGCCGGTTCGTCGGCCGAGCGTGACAACACGGTCTCGGTCGGTACGGCCACCGCGCAGCGGCAGATCACCAACGTGGCCGACGGCACCGAAGGCACCGATGCGGTCAACGTCAATCAGTTGAGCGCCGTGGCCGAGGTGGCCGAGCAGACCAACCGCCAGTTCAAGGCGTCCGGCAGCGGCAACGGCGATGACGTGGGAGCCTATGTCGATGGCGCCTACGCCACCGCCGCCGGTGAAGCCGCCAATGCGTACGGCACTGGCGCATCGGCCTACGGCAGCGGCGCGCTGGCCTCCGGTCGCAATGCGTCGGCGTCGGGCTTCAACGCCTCGGCCACCGCCGATTCGGCCACGGCCATCGGTGGCGCGCTGTACTACGAAGATGCCAACGGCAACGTGCTCCTGGACAAGGCCACCAGTGCCAGCGGCACCGGCGCCACCGCGCTCGGCGCCGGTGCGCAGGCCACCGGGGTGTTCAGCACCGCCAGCGGTGCCGGGTCCACCTCGGCCGGGTTGCAGTCGGCGGCATTCGGCTACAGCGCCGAAGCGGGCAGCGACTACAGCACCGCAGTGGGCGCGTTCAGCGCGGCCAGCGGGGTGCGGACCACCGCGCTCGGCTACGGCGCCGAGGCCAGCGGCGACTACGCCTCGGCACTGGGCTGGGGCAGCACCGCGTCCGGTGCCTACGCCAACGCCATCGGCTACGCCTCGCAGGCCAGCGGTGCCAACAGCGTCGCCGCCGGTTCCAATGCCTGGGCCACCGCGGCGCAGACTACCGCGGTTGGCCAGCTGGCGTGGGCCACCTCGGCCGGCTCCACCGCGATCGGCCAGGACAGCTACGCCTACAGCGGCCTCAATGCCACGGCGGTGGGCAAGAGCTCTTCGGCCAGTGGCGCGGGCAGCGTCGCGCTGGGTGCCGGTGCACGCACCAGCGAAGCCAACGTGGTCTCGGTCGGTGGCGGCAACGGCACCACCGGTCCGGCCACGCGCCGCATCACCAACGTCGGTGCGGCGGTGAACGCCAACGACGCGGTGAACAAGGCCCAGCTGGACAGCGTGGCGGCCACCGCCGATGCCGTCGGCAAGCACTTCAAGGCCAGCGGCACCGGCGTTGCCACCGCCAGCGGCAGCGATGCACTCGCCGCCGGTTCGGGCGCTGCCGCCAGTGGCAACCGCAGCAGCGCGCTGGGTGCGGCATCGGTGGCCTCGGCCACGGGTGCCACGGCCATCGGTGCCGATGCATCGGCACGCGGTGACAACAGCACCGTGATCGGCCGCTCGGCCTCCACCAACGCCACTAACGGCGTGGCCATCGGCAACGGTGCCTTCGCCAGCAACGGCGCCGGCAGCATCGCCATCGGCGCGGGTGCCGGGGTATCCGGCGCCGGTTCGGTGGCACTGGGTGCAGGCGCACGTGCGGTCGAAGCCAACGTGGTTTCGGTGGGCGGTGGCAACGGCACCGACGGTCCGGCCACGCGCCGCATCGTCAACGTCGCCGCCGGCCGCATCGCCGCCGGCAGCACCGATGCAGTGACCGGTGGCCAGCTCAACACCACCAACCAGCGCGTGGGCGCTGTGGAAACCCGCGTGGGTGACATCGACGAGCGCATCGGCTCGGTGGAAACCGTCACCGCCAATGCACTCAGCTACGACGACGCCAGCCGCGACAAGGTCACCTTGTCCGGCGTGCAGGGCACGGTGCTGGACAACGTCGGCAGCGGGTCCATCGCCTCCGGCAGCCGCCAGGCCATCAACGGTGGCCAGCTGTTCCAGTCGCTGTCCGACGCCGCCAGCTTCCTCGGCGGTGGTGCCAGCGTGGGCATGCAGGGTGTGTTCGTGGCCCCCAACTATGTGATCCAGGGAACCACGTACAACAACGTGGGTGACGCGTTGGGTGCGCTGGACCGCAAGGTCAGCGACCTCGACCAGCGCGTGGCCGGTTCGTCCAACGCGCGTGCACGCAGCGCAGCGGCACCGTCGGCCAATGTGGCCAGTGCGTCGCTGGCCACGGCCGATGAGCGCGTGGCTACTGCCAGCGTGCAGGGCACCCCCACGGCCGCCACTGTCGGCAGTGCACAGGTGGCCAACGCACCGGCCGCCGCCGCACCCACCGCGGTCAACGCGGTGGCCATGGGCGATGGCGCTGTCGCCAGCGGGGCCTCGGCCACCGCGATCGGCCAGGGGGCCACCGCAACGGCGGCCAACTCGGTCGCGCTGGGCCAGGGCTCGGTTGCCGATCGTGCCGACACGGTGTCGGTCGGCAGCGTCGGCAACGAACGCCAGGTCGCCAACGTTGCCGCCGGCACGCAGGCCACCGATGCGGTCAACAAGGGCCAGCTGGACGGCGGCATTGCCACGGCCAACAGCTACACCGACCAGCGCTTCGGCGCGATGGCCGACAGCTTCGACATCTACAAGGGCGAAATCGACCAGCGTCTGCGCCACCAGGACCGTCGCATCGATCGCCAGGGTGCGATGAGCGCGGCGATGCTCAACATGGCCACCAGCGCCGCCGGCGTGCGCACCCAGAACCGGGTGGGCGTGGGCGTGGGCTACCAGGGCGGGGAGTCGGCGTTGTCGCTGGGCTACCAGCGTGCGCTCAGCGAACGCGCCACGGTGACCATCGGCGGTGCCTTCAGCAGCGATGACAGCTCGGTGGGCGTCGGTGCCGGCTTCGGCTGGTAAGCAGACGTGGCAAGGCGTGGCCTGGTTGGGCCACGCCGCAAGCAATGCAAGGCCTGAGGGGGCGGGTCACGGGAACCCTGGCCAGGGCCGGCCAGGGAACTCGCATGGAATGTTGGCCTGAACAGTCGTTTGATCATGACCTTGAAGAGGATTTCAACGTGACCAGTAAGCAGAACCTTCGCATCAACGTGCTGGCAGCCGCGCTGCTGTCGATCTCCGCCGGCTCGGCGTTCGCCGCCAGCCCGCGTACCGAGGAACCCAAGCGCCCGGCCACTGCCGCGCAGCAGAGCAGCAACGGCATCATCGTCAAGTACCGCGCCGGCAGCGCTGCTGCCTCGGACCGTTCGGCCAAGCTGGCCGTGGTCAACTCGGCGCTGTCGCGCGCGACGCTCAACGGTGGCACTGCGCGCGCTGGCGCGCTCAACCCGCAGGTGGTGCGCAAGCTCGGCGTGGGCGCCGACCTGATCCGCCTGCAGAGCCGCCTGGGCGATGCCGAACTGCAGAAGGTGCTGGCCGAACTGAAGGCCGACCCGACCGTGGAATATGCCGTGGTCAATGCGCGCATGCAGCGCGCCGACCTGCGCGCCAAGCCGACCGAAACCAAGCAGCTGGTGCCCAACGACCCGTACTACGCGCAGTACCAGTGGCACTTCGGCAACGCCACCGGCGGCATCAACGCGCCGTCGGCGTGGGACGTGTCGCAGGGCGAGGGCGTGGTGGTGGCGGTGATCGATACCGGCATCCTGCCCAACCATGAAGACTTCAGCGGCAACCTGCTGGAAGGCTACGACTTCATCAGCGACGCCGAAACCTCGCGCCGTCCGACCGACGCCCGCGTCCCGGGTGCGCTGGATTACGGCGACTGGGTGGAGAACGACAACGAGTGCTACACCGGCTCGCTGGCCGAAGACAGCTCCTGGCACGGCACCCACGTGGCCGGCACGGTCGCCGAAGCCACCAACAACGGCGTCGGCATGGCTGGCGTCGCGTACAAGGCCAAGGTGTTGCCGGTGCGCGTGCTTGGCAAGTGCGGCGGCAGCCTGGCCGACATCGCCGATGCCATCACCTGGGCCTCTGGCGGCACCGTGGCGGGCATTCCGGCCAACGCCAACCCGGCTGAAATCATTAACATGAGCCTGGGCGGCAGTGGCGCCTGCGACCCGGTCTACCAGGCCGCGATCAACGGTGCGGTGTCGCGTGGCACGCTGGTGGTGGTGGCCGCGGGCAACGCCGGCGGCAACGTCGCCAACGCGCGTCCGGCCAACTGCAACAATGTGGTTGCAGTGGGCGCCACCCGCATCACCGGCGGCATTACCTACTACTCCAACTACGGTGCGGCGGTGGATCTGTCGGCCCCGGGTGGCGGTGGCAGCGTCGATGGCAATCCGGGCGGCTACATCTGGCAGGCCATCTCCAGCAGCACCACCTCGCCGGAACTGGGCACCTCCGATTACGGCGGCAAGGGCGGCACCTCGATGTCCTCGCCGCACGTGGCGGCAGTGGCCGCCCTGGTGCAGAGCGCACGCATCGCCAACAACCGCGACGCGTTCACCCCGGCCCAGCTGGAAACCCTGCTCAAGGAAACCGCGCGCAAGTTCCCGGTGACCATCCCGGCGGCCACCCCGATCGGCACCGGCATCGTCGACGCCAAGGCCGCGCTGGCCAAGGCGCTCGAGGAAGAGTGCACCGAGAACTGCGGTCCCACCGCGATCCCGCTGACCAACAAGGTGGCCGTGGGCGGCCTGAGCGGTGCCGGTGGCAGCGAAGTGCTGTACAGCTTCGACGCGCAGGCCGGCAAGGTGCTGAGCCTGCTCACCTACGGCGGCAGCGGCAACGTGTCGGTGTACGTCAGCCAGGGCAAGGAGCCGACTGCCACGGTGTTCGACGCCAAGTCGACCCGCCCGGGCAACAGTGAAACCGTGCGGTTCACCGCGCCGGTGGCGGGCACGTACTACATCAAGCTGGTGGGCGAGTCCGCGTTCAGCGGCGTCAGCGTCATCGCCAACCAGTAACGGGTGTGTGGTTGTTGGGGAGCCGGTCTTGTGACCGGCTCCCCATTTTTTTGGGTGATCATCCGTCGGGTAGAGCCACCCCATGGGGGCTGCCGCGCTGATCGTGCACCACGCGCAGCCACCCACTGGGTGGCGCTACCCCCGTGTGGATGCGTTGTCTTTCCCTGGTCGTGTCTGTCGCCATTTACCCGGGCATACGGCGGTCCTGCGGACTGCGTCGATTTCACATCGCACCGGCACGTAAAGCGACCCGCTGAACTGCTAAAGTCACACGGTCGCCAGGAGAGCTTCGTGAACGCGGTTGCCCACGATCCCACTGCAGAAACCACTGCGGAAACCCGCATCGTCGACGCCTTGCTGCGCAACGGGCGCCTGAAGGAAGGCGATCTGGCGCGCGCGCGTCCGCTGCATCGTGAGTCCGGCGGCAGCCTGCTGCAGTTGCTGGTGCGGCTGGGCCTGGTGTCCGAGCGCGACCACGCCCAGGCCAGCGCCGAGGTGCTGGGCCTGGCGCTGCTCGACGCACGTACCGTGCCGGAAGTGGCGCCCGAATCGCTGCTCGATGCACTGCCGTTGTCGCTGCGCTTCCTCAAGCAGTTCCACGTCTGTCCGCTGGCCCTGCACGATGGCGTGCTGGACCTGTGGCTCAGCGACCCGCAGGACCCCTATGCCGCCGATGCCGTGCGTCTGGCGATGGGCGTACCGGTGCGGCTGCATGTCGGGCTGCGCTCGGAAATCGATGACCTGATCGAGCGCTGGTACGGCCAGGGTCGCAGTGCGATGGGCGCGATCGTGGAAACCGCCGATGGCGAAGGCAGCGCGGTCGACGACATCGAACACCTGCGCGACCTTGCCTCCGAAGCGCCGGTCATCCGCCTGGTCAACCTGGTGATCCAGCGCGCCTTCGAACTGCGCGCCTCGGACATCCACATCGAACCGTTCGAAAACCGGCTCAAGGTGCGTTACCGCGTCGACGGCGTGCTGATCGAAGGCGAAAGCCCGCCGGCCAACCTCACCGCCGCGGTGATCAGCCGCGTCAAGATCATGGCCCGGCTCAACATCGCCGAACGTCGCCTGCCGCAGGACGGTCGCATCATGCTGCGCGTGCAGGGCAAGGAGCTGGACCTGCGCGTGAGCACGGTGCCCACCGCGCACGGCGAGAGCGCGGTGATGCGCCTGCTCGATCGCGATACCGTCGTCTTCGATTTCCACCGGCTCGGCTTTACCGATGCGTTCCTGCCCCAGTTCCGCAAGGTGCTCGAGCAGCCGCACGGCATCCTGCTGGTCACCGGCCCGACCGGCTCGGGCAAGACTACGACGCTGTATACCGCGCTCAGCCAGCTCAATACCGCCAACGTCAAGATCATCACCGTGGAAGACCCGGTGGAGTACCAGATCGAAGGCATCAACCAGATCCAGGCCAAGCCGCAGATCGGGCTCGACTTCGCCCACGCGCTGCGCAGCATCGTGCGCCAGGACCCGGACATCATCATGATCGGCGAAATGCGCGACCTGGAAACGGCACGCATCGCCATCCAGTCCGCACTCACCGGCCACCTGGTGCTGTCCACGCTGCACACCAACAACGCCGCCGGCGGCATCACCCGCCTGCTCGACATGGGCGTGGAAGATTACCTGCTCACCTCCACCATCAACGGCATTCTGGCCCAGCGCCTGGTACGCCGGCTCGAACCGCAGCACGCCGTGCGCTACCTCGCCTCGCCGGAGGAGATCGAGAAGTTCGGCCTGCGCCGCCTGCAGCCGCAGGGCGATATTTTCCTGTACCGCGCACAGCCCTCGGCCATCGCGCCCACCGGCTACCTGGGCCGCACCACCATCATGGAATTCCTGGTGATGAACGACGAGCTGCGGCGTGCGGTGATGCGTCGCGCCGGCATGGGCGAGATCGAGCAGATCGCGCGCGCGGCCGGCATGCGCACGATGTACGAGGATGGCCTGGCCAAGGCGTTGCTGGGCCACACCACGCTGGAGGAAATCCTGCGCGTGACCGAGGAATCCTGATGCGCCTCCACCCCACCTGGCCGGCGGGCCGCTGAGCATGGCGCTGTACCGCTACAAGGCGCTCAATGCGCACGGCGAACTGTTCGACGGGCAGATGGAGGCCGCGAGCGAGGCCGACGTGGTCACCCGCCTGCAGGACCAGGGCCACCTGCCCATGGAAGCGCGCCTGGCCAGCGAGGGCGTGGCCACGGCCACCTCGTGGGCCGCGCTGCTGCGCCGCAAGCCGTTCGACGGTGCCGCGCTGGTGCAGTTTACCCAGCAGCTGTCCACTCTGCTGGGCGCCGGCCAGCCGTTGGACCGCGCGCTGACCATCCTGCTGGAACTGCCCGAGGATGAGCGCAGCCGCCGCGCCATCACCGACATCCGCGACGTGGTGCGCGGCGGTGCGCCGCTGTCCACCGCGCTGGAACGCCAGCATGGGCTGTTCTCGCGGCTGTACATCAACATGGTGCGTGCCGGCGAGGCCGGCGGCAGCGTGCACGACACGCTGCAACGCCTGTCGGAATACCTCGAACGCAGCGCCGAGCTCAAGGGCAGGGTGATCAACGCGTTGATCTACCCGGCGATCCTGCTGGCGGTGGTCGGCGGCGCGCTGCTGTTCCTGCTGGGCTACGTGGTGCCGCAGTTCGCGCTCATGTACGAAAGCCTGGACGTGGCCCTGCCGTGGTTCACCCAGTGGGTGCTGGCCGCCGGGCTGGTGGTGCGCGATGGCTGGCTGGCGATGATCGTGGTGCCGGCGCTGGCGTTGCTGGTGATCGAGCGCAAGCTGCGCCAGCCCGCGTTCCGCCTGGCGATGGACGGCTGGCTGCTGCAGCGCAAGGGCATCGGTCCGCTGCTGGGCAAGCTGGAAACCGCGCGGCTGGCGCGTACCCTGGGCACTCTGCTGCGCAACGGCGTGCCATTGCTGGCCGGGCTGGGCATCGCACGCAACGTGCTGGGCAACCGCGCCCTGGCCGCCGACGTGGATGCGGCAAGCGACGACGTCAAGAACGGCAACGGCCTGTCGGTGTCGCTGGCACGCGGCAAACGCTTCCCGCGCCTTGCCCTGCAGATGATCCAGGTGGGCGAGGAATCGGGCGCACTGGACACCATGCTGCTCAAGACCGCCGACACCTTCGAGCAGGAAAGCGCACGCGCCATCGACCGCCTGCTGTCGGCGATGGTGCCGGTGATCACCCTGGTGCTGGCATCGGTGGTCGGGCTGGTGATCGTCGCCGTGCTGGTGCCGCTGTATGACCTGACCAATGCCATCGGCTGACGATGGCCATTTCGCATTCCCCTGACCCCTCCAAGGAGCCTGCCGCATGCAACGCCGCCTGATCCGCTTCACCTCGCCGCGCCGCCAGGCCGGCATGAGCCTGTTGGAAATCATCATCGTGATCGTGCTGATCGGCGCGGTGCTGACGCTGGTGGGCAGCCGCGTGCTGGGCGGTGCCGATCGCGGCAAGGCCAACATCGCCAAATCGCAGGTCCAGACCGTGGCCGGCAAGGTCGAAAACTACCAGCTGGATACCGGCAAGCTGCCGGCCAAGCTTGACGACCTGGTCACCCAGCCCGGCGGCACCAGCGGCTGGCTGGGCCCGTATGCCAAGCCGGCCGAACTCAACGACCCGTGGGGCCACCCGCTGGAATACCGCGCCCCCGGCGAAGGCCAGCCGTTCGACCTGATCAGCCTGGGCAAGGACGGGAAAGTGGGCGGCAGCAGCTACGACGCCGACATCAAGTACGAGTAAGCCGGCTTGCTGGTCATCGCCCTGCCACGCCTGTCCATGCCCCGCCGCCCGCCGCGTTCCCCGCGCCGGGTGGCCGGGCTGTCGTTGCTGGAAATGCTGCTGGTGGTGGCGCTGATCGCCATCATCGGGGCGGTGACCGCCACCGCGATGAACGGCGGCATCGACGGCATGCGGCTGCGCAACGCCGGCAAGGAACTGGCCAGCCAACTGCGCTACACGCGCACCCAGGCCATCGCCACCGGTGAGCGCCAGCGCTTCCTGATCGACCCGCAGGCGCGCACCTGGCAGGCGGCCAACGGTCGCCACGGCAACGTGCCGCCCAGCCTGGACGTGCGCTTCCGCGGCGCGCGCGAAGTGGCCACCACCACCGGGCAGGGGGCCATCGCGTTCTATCCCGACGGCGCTTCCAGCGGCGGCAGCATCGACCTGCAGGTGCGCGAAGCGGTCTGGCACATCGACGTGGGCTGGATCACCGGGGACGTGCGCTCGGGCCCACAGCGGGATCGTCCATGAAGCATCAGCGCGGCTATTCGTTGCTGGAGGTGATCGTGGCGTTCGCCGTGCTGGCGCTGGCGCTGACCCTGCTGCTGGGCAGCCTGTCCGGCGCCTCGCGGCAGATCAAGCAGGCGGACCTGCGCAGCCGCGCGGTGCTGCATGCGCAATCGCTGCTGGCGGTCACCGGTGTGGTCGAGCCGCTGCAGGACGGCGAGCGCAGCGGCGAATGGGAAGACGGCCGCTACCGCTGGACATTGCAGGTTGCGCCGTACCAGGAGCCGCGCACCGATGCGTTGTCATTGGCCGACACCGTGGCCGGCCCCCGTCTGGCGCAGCTGACCCTGCAGGTGTCCTGGGGCGACACCGACGCCGATCGCATGCAATGGCGCAGCCTGCGCCTGCTGCCCGCCAGCCCGGGTACGCCACGATGAGCCGTGCGCACCGCGGCTTCACCCTGATCGAAGTGCTGCTGGCCACCGCGTTGCTGGTCGGCGGGCTGGCGCTGGCCTTCGCCACCGTGCGCTCGGCGCTGGCCATCAGCCAGCGCGGCGAACAGATGGCCGCGCACAACGAGCGCATGCGCGCGGTGGAAGGTTTCCTGCGGCGGCGCCTGTCGATGGCCATGCTGACCGCCACCGCGCCTCCGGACCCCACCCGCGAACCGGTGTACTTCCTGGGCGAACCGCAGCACATGCTGTTCGTGTCCGATCTGCCGGGCTATCTCGGCCGCGGCGGCCCGTATGTGCACGAACTGCAGGTGCGCGGCAGCGGCGACGCGCAGCGCCTGGACCTGGCGCTGACCCTGGTGCAGAACGGCGAGCGCATCGAGGAAACCCCGCCGCGCCCGCCCGAGGCGCTGGCTGATGCGCTGCGTGCGGTGAGCTTCCGCTACCGCGGCATCGACCCGCGCAACGGGCAGCTGGGGGACTGGCAGGACCGCTGGGAAGACACCCGCCGCCTGCCGAGCCTGGTCTCCATCAGTGTCACTCCGCGCCAGGGCCCGGCGTGGCCGCCGATGGTGGTGGCGTTGGCGCAGCAGCCACGCGGGGTACGGCCATGAGGCGCGCGCGCGGTGCCGCGCTGGTGCTGGTGCTGTGGCTGATCGCGCTGCTCACCGCGGTGGTTGGCGCGTTCGCGCTGAGTGCCCGCATCGAGCACATGCAGCAGCGCGTGATCAACGACGATGCCATCGGCCAGGAACATGCGCGTGCCGGGTTGGAGTACGCGCTGTACCGGCTGCAGCCCAGCGCGACCCGGCCGCCGTGGGTGGCCGACGGGCGGCGCTATCGCTGGGAGTTCGACCAGCGCCGCATCGACCTGCGCGTCGTCGACGAGAACGGCAAAATCAACCTGAACCTGGCCGACGCCACGTTGCTGCGTGCGTTTCTCGCGGCGATGGACGTTGCGCCCGAACGTGCCGGCCCGCTGGCGGGCGCGATCGTCGACTGGCGCGATGCCGACAGCCTCAAACAGCCCGGCGGCGGTGCCGAACGCCCCGACTACGTGGCTGCCGGGCTGCCGTATGGCCCGCGCAACAACCGCTTCGAGACGCTGGGCGAGCTGCAGCGCGTGCTCGGCATGGACGCGACGTTGTATGAACAGCTGGAGCCGATGCTGACCCTGTACAGTCGGCAGTCGCGTCCGGACCCGCGTTTCGCGGCCGGTCCGGTGTTGACGGCATTGGGGCTGGATGCGCCGCGCCTGCTTGCCGAGCGCGAGCGGGCCCAAGCCGGTGAAGATGCAAAAGTGGGCGGTGCGGCGCTTGCCAGTGGCAGCGGCACCTATAGTATCGAGAGCCGGGCAACGGATGAGCGCGGCAAAGTGTCGGTTCTGCGGGGCGTGGTGCGGACGGGGACCGCAGGCACGCCGGGAACGACTTACACGGTCCTTCGATGGGAACAGGGAATGGCAGCACGATGACGGCATGGCGGGACACTCTGGTGCGGGCGCAGGGGCAGATGGCGCCGGGCGTGGTCAACGGCCTGCGCTGGTGGCGGCGTTCGTTGCTGGCGTGGCTGCCCGAGCGCTGGCAATGGGCGCTGGGCTGGTCACGGTCACGCCTGTTGCTGCAGCAGCAGGGCGAGCAGCTGCACGTGCTGCGCGATGGCGGATCGCACACCGAACAGGTGCTGGAATTGCCCTGGCCCCAGACCCCGGCTGCACTGGAACAGCGCCTGGACGCACGCCTGCGCACGTTGCCGCGGCATTGGCTGCTGCCGGCCACGGCCGCGCTGCGCCGTCCGCTGCGCCTGCCTGCGGCGGCCGCCAGCCGCCTGCGGGATGTGGTGGGTTTCGAGATCGACCGGCAGACCCCGTTTGAACCGGCGCAGGTCAGCTTCGATGTGCGCGAGCTGGGCGCGCTCGATGATGGCCAGCTGCAGGTGGAACTGGTGGTGATGCCGCGCCAGGCGCTGGAACAGTGGGCGCAGCAGGTGGGCCCGTGGGCGCAGGGGCTGGCCGGTGTGGATATTGCCGACGCCGCTGGCCAGCCGCTGGGGGTGAACCTGCTGCCGCTGGACCAGCGGCACGCCCAGCGCGATCCGATGCGCCGCTGGAACCTGCTGATGGGGCTGGCGGCGCTGGTGCTGCTGGCCCTGGCCGGCCAGCAGATCCTGGACAACCGCCAGGCCGCCGCCGATGCGCTGGGCGAGCAGGTCAACGCGGCGGCACGCGATGCACGCCAGGTTGCCGCCGAGCGCCAGCACCTGCAGACGCTGGTGGAAGGTGCGGCATTCCTCGAACAGAAGCGCATGGCCCATGCCAGTACCGTGGAGCTGTGGAACGAGCTGACCCGGCTGCTGCCCGATGGCACCTATCTGGAAAAGCTGTCGGTGGAAGGCGATTCCCTGCAGTTGATCGGGCTGAGCCGCGAGGCGTCGCAACTGGTGCCGCTGCTGCAGGACTCACCGCTGTGGCGCAAGGTGAACCTGACCGGCGTGCTGCAGGCCGATGGTGGCGCGGCAGGCCGCGACCGCTTCACCCTCACCGCCGAACTGCGGCCGTTGCCCGGTGCCACCCCCGCAGCGCCCGCCGCCGTCCCTGCCGCGGAGGGTGCCGATGGCAATGCCGACCACACGCCGTGACCGCTGGCTGGCGCTGGCGTTGCTGCTGGCGGTGATCGCGCTGGTCTACCTGGTGCTGGTGCATCCGTTGTTCACCCGGCCGCTGCTGGACATCAATGCCGATATCACCGACCTGCAGGAGCGCGATCAGCGCGTGCAGGCCCAGCTGCAGCAGCGCGGCGCGGTCGCGCGTGGTCTGCAGCAGGCACAGGCGGCCCTGGCGGGGCGGCCCGGTTTCCTGCGGGAAGCCACCGCAGAGTCGGCCGCCGCAGCGTTGTCCGCGCGGCTGCAGGATGCCGTGGCATCGGCCAGCCCGGGTAACCGCAGCTGCGCCATCAGCAACCGCTCGCCGCTGCAGGACACCAGTGCCGACGCGGTGTTCGCCAAAGTGGCCCTGCAGGTGCGGCTGCGCTGCGGCATTCCGGAAATGGCGGCCGTGCTGTACACGCTGGAAACCGGCAGCCCGCGCCTGTTCGTCAACAACCTCAACCTGCTCGCGCAGCGGTTCCAGCAGTCGCCGAATGAAACCGGCACCGGGCTGGACGTGTCCTTCGAACTGGTGGGGTACCTGCAGCCCGGCGGCGCGTCGGACCCGGGCGCGCCGGCGCCGACCGGTGCCGCGATGCCCGCCGACAGCACCGGCCTGACCCCGGCCGGACCCGTGCCCGCCGATGCCCAGGCAGCTGCCAACGCCCAGACAGACGCCAACGCCAACGCGGCCGCGTATGCAGCGCAGGCTGCCGAGGATGCGGCCGCGAGCGCGACCAGTGCCGCCGCTGCGGCTGCCGATGCCGTCGACGCTGCGGAGGCCGACCATGAAAATTGAGCTGACCTCCCTGCGCAGCTGGTGGCTGGCCACCGCAGTGGCGTGGGCCGCCGCGATCTGGATCGCCAGCCTGTTCGGGCTGGGCAGCCATCTCCCGGTGGCCGCCGAGGGCGACCGTACCGCGTCGCCGCTGCCGGTGCTGCCCGCCGCCGCGCCGGAGCGCATCGCCTCGGCCGAGGCCTACGCCCAGATCGGTGCGCGCCCGTTGTTCGCCGAAGACCGCCGGCCGCGTCCGTACCTGCTCGGTGGCAGCGAACCGGGTGCGTCCAGTGCGGTCAGCCTGACCGGTGTGCTGCTCACGTCCGAATTCAGCATGGCCATCCTCACCACCGATCAGAAGCAGTCGTTGCGCCTGCGCCTCAATGGCGAACCGGTCAACGGCTGGCAGCTGCTGGCACTGGAACCCCGCAGCGCCACGGTCAGTGGCCCCGGCGGTACCCAAGTGCTGGAACTGACCGTGTTCAACGGGCAGGGCGGCGAACCGCCCACGGTGCTGGGCAACCCGGTCAATGGCGCGGTGCCGCCGGCCGGCGCGGGGGTCATGCCGTTGCCGCCTCCGCCGCCCCCGGGCCAGGCGGCGCGACCGGTGCAGGTCGCCACCCCGTCCGCACCGGCACCGGCACCGCCGGCACCCGCCGCCCCCAACACCCCGGCCCAAGGCCCCAGTGATGCACAGATGCAGGCCATCCGTGCGCGCATCCAGGCGCGCCGCCAGCAACTGCAGCAACAACAACAATCGCAGCGACCGCCCGCGGGCGGCTCCGGCCAGAACCCTTAGAGTGACAGCATGACACTGCGCCTTTTCTCACCGCGTCTCTTCTCCCTGTCCCTGCTTGCCAGCGTGCTGGTCGGCTGCGCCACGGTGCCCGCACCGGAAGTGCGCCGCAACGCCGTGCTCGACAGCCACCAGGTGGTCGCCGGTGACGGGTCCCGCGACGGCGTGAATGCCGAACCGCTGGAAGCAACCGGCGCACCGCAGCCGGTGATCCGCCGTGGCACCGGCACCATGATCAACCGCAGCGCGGCCGCCGCGGCGGCACCGTCGCTGTCGCAGGCCGGCAACGGCACCGCCACCTTCAACTTCGAAGGCGAATCGGTGCACGCGGTGGTCAAGGCGATCCTGGGCGACATGCTCGGCCAGAACTACGTCATCGCCCCGGGCGTGCAGGGCACCGTTACCCTGGCCACGCCCAAGCCGGTGTCCTCGGCGCAGGCGCTGAACCTGCTGGAGATGGTGCTGGGCTGGAACAATGCCCGCATGGTCTACAGCGGGGGCCGCTACAACATCGTCGCCGCCGACCAGGCCCTGGCCGGCACCGTCGCACCCAGCACCGCCCCGGCGGCCAGTGCGCGCGGCTTCGAGGTGCGGGTGATCCCGCTGCAGTACATCTCGGCCACCGAAATGAAGAAGGTGCTCGAGCCGTACGCGCGCCCCAATGCCATCGTCAACGTCGACAGCGGCCGCAACGTCATCACCCTGGGCGGCACGCGGGCCGAGCTGGAAAACTACCTGCGCACGGTGGAAATCTTCGACGTCGACTGGCTGTCGGGCATGTCGGTGGGCGTGTTCCCGATCCAGACCGGCAAGGCCGAACAGGTCGCCGCCGACCTGGAGAAGGTCTTCGGCGAGGAAAGCAAGACGCCGAGCGCCGGCATGTTCCGCTTCCTGCCGCTGGAGAATGCCAATGCCGTGCTGGTGATCACTCCGCAGGCCCGCTATCTGGACCAGATCCAGCAGTGGCTGGAGCGCATCGACACCGCCGGTGGCAGTGCACGGTTGTTCTCCTACGAACTGCGCTACGTCAAGGCCAAGGACCTGGCCGAGCGCCTGGCCGAAGCCTTCGCCAACGAGAACAGCCGTGGCGGCCGCGGCAGCAGCGGCTCGCTCGCGCCGGGCGCCACCCAGATGGACCTGGGCGGCCGCGACAACGCTAACAACTCCACCACGCTCAACACCGGGTCCGGCAGTGGCCGCGGCGGGCTGGGCGAAGGCACCATGAGCCTGCCGCAGCGGCAGAGCGGCAACGCAAGTTTCAGCCTGGAAGTGCAGGGCGACACCGTGGGCATCTCGGCGGTGGAAGAAACCAATACGCTGCTGGTGCGTTCCACCCCGCAGGCCTGGCGGTCGATCCGCGAGGTGATTGAAAAGCTCGACGTGATGCCGATGCAGGTGCACATCGAAGCGCAGGTGGCCGAAGTGTCGCTGACCGGCGACCTCAGCTACGGCGTCAACTGGTTCTTCGAACAGGCCGTGGCCACCGGCAAGACCGAAAGCGGCATCGACCTGCCCAGCGCGCTGGGGCGTTCGATCTGGGGCAGCATTTCCGGCGCGGTGGGCGATGGCGGGGTGGGCTGGACCTTCCTCGGCAAGAACGCGGCCGCGGTGGTGACGGCGCTGGACAAGGTCAGCAACCTGCGCCTGCTGCAGACCCCGTCGCTGTTCGTGCGCAACAACGCCGAAGCCACGCTCAACGTGGGTACCCAGATCCCGATCAACTCGGTGTCGGTCAATACCGGCACCGGGGGCGACAACACCTACAGCCAGGTGCAGTACCTGGACACCGGCGTGATCCTCAAGGTGCGCCCGCGCATCACCCGCGATGGCGTGGTGTTCCTGGACATCGTGCAGGAAGTCAGCTCGGCCGGTGCCATTCCAGCCGGCTGCGACCCGACCAAGACCACCTGCAACCCGCCGATCAACACGCGCAAGATTTCCACCGAAGCGGCCGTGCAGAGCGGGGACACCATCATGCTGGCGGGGTTGATCACCAACTCCGACGAAGACGGCTCCAACGGCGTCCCGGGTCTGAGCAAGATTCCGGTGCTGGGCGCCCTGTTCGGCAGGAAGACCCAGAACACCGGTCGTTCGGAAGTGATCGTGCTGCTGACCCCGACCATCGTCCGCAACGCCCAGGAATCGCGCACCCTCACCGACGAGTACAGCAACCGCTTCCGCGCCATGGAGCCGTTCCCGAACCACCAGAAGTCGAACAACTGAGCTACGCTGCGGCCACGCGTGCCGCAGACAGGGGGACCGATGGGGACGATCGTGCTGCTGCCGATCGGGGTCGATGACACCGCCCTGGACCTGTGCCTGGGCGCACTGGACGCCGGCACGCCGGCCGACACCGCGGTATGGCTGGCCGACGACGGCCAGGCCGGCCCGCGCGTGCAGCCGGTGATCGAGCACTGGTTGGCCCACACCCGGCTGCGGGCCGAATACACCCGGCGCGCCCGCAGCATCGGCGAGGTGGCGCACCTGGATGAGATGTTGCGTGCCTGTGCGGGCGCCGACGTGGTGGTGCTGGCGCCCGACGCCATTCCCGCACCGGGCTGGCTGCAGCAGCTGGATGCCTGTTTCGCGCGCGATCCATCTATCGGCTCGGCCACGCCGTGGTGCAACGCCGGCGAAACCGCGGCCTGGCCACGGCTGGGCGAGATCGACCCGGTGCCGGCCGACCTCACCGCCATGGCCCAGGCCTGCGCCGGGTTGCCGCCAATGCATCCCGAACTGCCCTCGGCCGTCACCCACGCGGTGCTGCTGCGGGGCAATGCGCGGCGCAAGGCCGGTGGGCTGGACATGCACAGTTACGGCTCGTGGAATGCCGCGCTGGTCGACCTGAGCCTGCGCATGGCCGGGCTGGGCTGGCGCAATGCACTGTGCGAAACCGCCTTCGTGGCGCGTGCGGGCGAAGCCACGGCCTTCGAGGGCGACATGGATGCGCTGGGCACGCGCTGGCCGGGATGGCAGCCCCGCCTGGCTGCGTTCCTGATGGCCGACCCGCTGCGCAGCACCCGCCAAACGCTGCAGCAGCTGCACCGGCAGGCGATAATGCCGCGTTCGCAGGGCGACCTGTTCGCCCCGCCGCCTGCATCCCTTCCGGAGCCACCCGCTTGAGCATTGCCATCGCCGCGATCGTTGTCAGCTACCAGAGCGCGAGCACGCTGGATGCCTGTCTGGCCCGGCTGCGCGGGGCCGACGGCGTGGTCGAGATCCGGGTGGTCGACAACGGCTCCACCGATGCCACCCTGGATATCGTGCAACGCCACGCCACCGCGGATCCGCGCGTGCGTTTCATCGCCAACCCGGACAACCCCGGTTTCGCGGCCGCCAACAACCAGGGCGTGGCCGACAGTCGCGCACCGTGGCTGGCCTTCATCAACCCGGACCTGCTGGTAGAGCCGGGCACTCTGGCCGCGCTGTGCGAACGCGGCATGGCTATCGGCGACTGCCTGCTGGGCATCGAGCAGGTGGACGAACAGGGCCAGCCCGACCCGGCCGTGCGCCGTCGCGACCCCGACTTCGGGGCCATGCTGCGCTCGCCGGGGCAGGGCGCCAGGCTGGCGATCCCGGTCGATCACAGCCTGCCGCTGCAACCGGTGCCGGCGTTGTCGGGGGCCTTGCTGCTGATGCCGCGCGCCCTGTTCGACCGCATCGGCGGCTGGGACGCCGGTTACCGGCTGCACGCCGAAGACCTCGACCTGTGCCGTCGCGTGCGCCAGGCCGGGGCGCTGGTGGCCATTGCAAACGACCTGCAGGCCGTACACGTGCGCGGGGTGTCCAGCCGCTCGCGTCCATTCTTCGTGGAATGGCACAAGCACCGTGGCCTGTGGCGCTACTTCCGCAAGTTCGAAGCCGGCCAGCGCAGCCTGCCGGTGCAGGGCGCGGTGTTCGCCGCGATCTGGGCCCACGCGGTGGTGCAGATTCCACGGTTGCTGCGCGCGCGGTAACGACCGACCGCGAGCCGGCAGGCGTACCGCGGCACCGATATCGACCAACGGTCGATACCTACCTGGCATTGCCACGCATCCGGGGTGTACCCACCGTTGGTGGGCACATCCACGCAGGCGCCCAATCACCGCCTCCCCGGTAGGTACCCACCGTTGGTGGGTACATCCACGCAGTCGCCCAATCACCGCATCCCGGTAGGTACCCACCGTTGGTGGGTACATCCACGCAGGCGCCCAATCGCCGCATCCCGGTAGGTACCCACCGTTGGTGGGTACCTCCACGCAGGCGCCCAATCGCCGCATCCCGGTAGGTACCCACCGTTGGTGGGTACATCCACGCAGGCGCCCAATCGCCGCATCCCGGTAGATACCCGCCGTTGGTGGGTACATCCACGCAGGCGCCCAATCGCCGCACCCGGTAGGTACCCACCGTTGGTGGGTACACCCACGCAGGCGCCCAATCGCCGCATCCCGGTAGGTGCCCACCGCTGGTGGGTACATCCACACACGCGCCCAATCACCGCATCCCGGTAGGTACCCACCGCTGGTGGGTACATCCACGCAGGCGCCCAATCGCCGCATCCCCGGTAGGTACCCACCGCTGGTGGGTACATCCACGCAGGCGCCCAATCACCGCATCCGGTAGGTACCCACCGTTGGTGGGTACATCCACACACGCGCCCAATCGCCGCATCCGGTAGGTACCCACCGTTGGTGGGCACATCCACGCAGGCGCATAATCGCCGCATGATCATCCAGTCCCTGCTCGACACCGACCTGTACAAATTCACCATGATGCAGGCGGTGCTGCATCAGCATCCCGGCGCTCAGGTCCAGTACCGGTTCAAGTGCCGCACGCCCGGCATCGACCTGGCCAGCTACATCGACCAGATCAACGCCGAGATCGACCACCTGTGCCAGCTCCGCTTCAGTGCCGAAGAGCTGGAGTACATGCGCGGCCTGCGCTTCGTCAAAGCGGACTTCGCCGACTTCCTCGGCCTGTTCCACCTGGACCGCAAGTACATCCGGCTGCAGCCGTCGGCCAGCGTGCCCGGCGAGATCGAGCTGGACATCACCGGCCCCTGGCTGCACACCATCCTGTTTGAAGTGCCGCTGCTGGCGATCATCAACGAGGTGTGGTTCCGCAATACCACCACCGCCGATTTCGCCGAGGGCGAGCGCCGCCTGCAGGCCAAGACCGCGCTGCTGCGCGACACCCCCGGCTTCGAGCTATGCCGCATCGCCGACTACGGCAGCCGTCGCCGCTACTCGCGCGAGTGGCATGCGCGCATGCTGCCGATGATGCGCGACGCGCTGGGGTCGCAGTTCGTGGGCACCAGCAACGTGCATTTCGCCCGCCTGTACGGCATGACCCCACATGGCACCATGGCCCACGAGTACCTGCAGGCGTTCCAGGCATTGGGCCCGCGCCTGCGCGATTCGCAGGTGGCCGCGCTGGAATCCTGGGCGCGCGAATACCGCGGCGATCTCGGCATTGCGCTGTCCGACGTGGTCGGGCTGGACGCGTTCCTGCGCGACTTCGACATGTACTTCTGCAAGCTGTTCGATGGCGTGCGCCACGACTCCGGCGACCCCTTCGCCTGGGGCGACCGCATGCTCGCGCACTTCAAGGACCGCCGCGTGGACCCGCGCAGCAAGGTGCTGGTCTTCAGCGATGGCTTGAACATCGAGAAGGTGATGCAGCTGTTCGACTACTTCCGTGGCCGCTGCCAGGTCGCCTTCGGCGTCGGCACGCACCTCACCAACGACCTGGGGCCGACCCCGCTCAACATCGTCATCAAGATGGTCCGCTGCAATGGCCAGCCGGTGGCCAAGCTCAGCGATTCGCCGGGCAAGAGCATGTGCGATGACCCCGGCTACCTGGCCTACCTTCGGCAGGTGTTTGAACTGCCGCCGATTCAGGAGTTGTCAACCCTCTGATTGGACGCCGAGCGTCGATTTTATCCAGCCGAGCGATGCCCTGCGGGCGCATCGCTGTTGCAAGCAGCCATCTTCAACCGGCATGTCATCCAGGCCATACACCACCCAATCAAGGGGGCCGGCGCAAGAACGCAGTACGGCTGCGGTCAGCACTCGGCTCCCGAATCGCTGTCGTGATACGAATCCGGAGGTGATGGATTCAAAGGGCGCTCTTGACTTGGTTGCCGATCCATCAGGTTCGCCGAGTGAGAAAAGATCCGCGCTACCTCAGCGTCAGCGTCGATGGAAGAGCACGATGACGTCACCGATGACAACATCGATGTCGAGGTGTTGGTAACGTGGACCACTGGCAGTGCGCGCAGCGACTGCGCGGACGCCTGTGGTAACCCTGCGTGCGTTGGCGGGCAACGTGACAAGTCAGGCAGCGATATCGAGCGTGTAAACATGCGTATTTTTCCTGAAGAACTCGTGCAGTAGTAGCACAGTCGAGGTGCCTGCGGTGCGCCCGCAGGCGATGGTCAGCGTCAGTGATGAGGTGAAATGTCTGTATTCAAGCCGCGCCAGCCTGAACGGCCGTGTAGGTATGGCGTGAAATTTGGGTGGGTTTCCCTCTATGGTTGGCCTTGGTCTTCAAAAGGTAACCGATCAATGCATGCGTCTCGCCCCGTCTCGCCGAACTCCCCCACTTCGTTGGGGGCCACGCCACTCAGCGCCCCGCCACAGCCTCGAACGCGGCGTCAGAGCGAACCGCCGCGCGGGCCGCGTCCCTCTTCCCCTGGCGTCACACCGCAGCAGGTGCCTGTCACGTACAATCATCGCGTGTCCGGCAGTACAGGATCATTGTTTGCGCCGCACGGTGTCGAAAATACCGTCATGCCTGGGGCTGGCGCTGCCCTGCGCGCCAGCAACGACTCGTTCTCCAGCCAGTCATGCGCGGAATTGGACTGGTCATCTGGGTCTTCCAGCGCCAGCCTCAGTGTCGGGCGGTCGGAATCGTCTGCGCACCTCCCGGACCTGAATGCCTTGTGCGTCGGCAACGCAAGCGCATCGCGTGCTGAATCGCCAGCGCCGCGACCTGCAAACCCACTCGCGCGAGATGGAGTGCGATTACGTCCGGACACTGCTACGCCCAGCACCCAGCGGGTGCTGGACAATGCCCGGGCTGTCCAAGGCCGACCGGATCAATGGGTAACGCAGCAAGAGGCCCAACTGATTGCCTTGGACATGCCGGCCGGCGCACAGCGGCTATTGGAGAGTCATGGAGCGACCTACCTGCAGGCAGCGCGAGCCGGTGAACAGATACGCGGTGCGTTGGAGCGCGGCGGTCAGCGGGCCCCGTCCGGCGCTGAGCCGATGACGGTGGCGGACTTGCAGCAGGCGCTGCCCAGCGTGGGGCCGCGCGCGATATCGGGAGGGATTCCCGAAGCGGTGATCGACCAGGCCTTGCGGGGTATCGAAGACCGTTTCCAAGCGCTGCGCTCCGGTGGCGAAGACGCCGAGGCAGACGCCATGGAGCGCATGCGTACCGACTTCCACCGCTGCACCTATACGCTCAATGGTCACCTGGTATCTCCACCCCTGGGCAGCAGCGAAAAGCACACGGCAGCCCTATGGGAAGCGTTTCGTGAGAAGTTGGAGCAGCTGCCTGCGCCGATACGCCATTTCATCTGCTCCACGGCCTACCAGCGTCCAGCGGTCGATGTGGGTCAGGAGCTGGGCTTGGGGCGTCTAGACGGTGCGGGCGGCGGTATTCTGCATCCTGATGGGGTTGTCATCCTGTCCGAGCGTGGTAACAAAGAAACCACATCGTTTGATATTCATACCGACGCGTCGATTCCCCAGGTCGTCGTTGGTTACACGCGCAATATCCATCAGATCGCTCAGAGCGTTTCCTTCGAACAACAGGAGGAGGTGATGCGGCAGGCATCCGCCGGCTCGCACTATCAAATGGCGCTGACCGTGACATTGAGGCCGCCTCTGGGCGCCGAGGGCGATCACAATATTGCCGTCGAAGGTCGGCACGCCGTTGAAATTACCTATCCCACGCGTGGAGCGCGTTCTCTCAGTGCGATTGTCGATGCACTTCCGCCGGGCGTCGGTGAGATTGAAGACATGCAGCAGTCGGTTCTGACCGCCTTGCAGCGTTACGCTCGGTACTGCCGCACCCAGGCCAATGAGTTCCGTGAATCTGTCGTGTCGGCGGGGCCTGATGAGGTGGCCCGACACCAGCGTTCGCTTCACCATGACGCCATCGTCGACTTGGCCGCTCACCTGGGACAGGCGCCGGTGGCTACGGCCCAACAACTGCTTGCGGTGTTGAACACTCTCAGCGGGCGTCAGCTCAATGAACTGGCCTATGTGCAGGATCTGATGGAGGCGGGCTTTGAACCAACACCGGAATCATTCACTCAGCTCGTCAATGCAGTCTCTGACATCAGTGGCTATACGCTGTCCAATCAGTTGCGGGAAGTCGCCATGGGCATCGTAGATACCGAGCATGCCCACGCGGCGGGGGAGGCGGTCGAAGCGGGCATTGATGCGCTGCCTGCCGCGCTGATTGTCGAAGATGCGCATCCTGCCATCGGTCAAACGCTGCAGCAGCTTGGACTACCCGTCCGCCAGGCCGATATGGGTATCTGGGATGGTGATGTGTCCGCAATAACACCATTACCTCCGTTGGCGGCGCAACTGGGCCAGACGGCCAGCCGGGACACGGTGGGTGAGCTTCAGGACCTGGCCATGATGTTCCATCAGGTGGCCGCTGCAGGCCCTGACGCGTTGGCGCGGCACCTGCTGGGCAGCGACGCCGGCGCAGCGTCTCGCCTGCGCACGGTGCTGGACACAGTGAGCAATGCCTACCGCGTCGGCATCGCCACCCCGCTTCCTCCCGCACTCGCCCAGATGGCATTGGCGGAAGTGGATGGTTACCTGCAGCGCAACCTAGGCAATGCTTCAGTAGTCGGGAGCGTGCAGGAGGCCTTGTTCATTGGCCCTGACGCAACGGCGTTGTTGTTGCCTGCTGAACGTGCATGGGATCAGGCACGCCAAGCGGAGGCCCACCTGGCATGGTCAGCGACACACGCTGACGGACGCGTGCGTCGCGGGCTCTCCAGTTCGGTCCGTACCGCGTTGGGCACGATACGCGTGGAGACGGCGGGTCAAAGGGAGCACGCGCTGTTGCATCAGGCATTGCCCGCGTTGGGGCGGGTGCGCGACACCTCGGGCACCGCGCCTGGCATGGCCAGGCCAAGTCCGCTTACGCCGGCGCAGCAGCAGGTGATGGCCGAGGTATGCATCGGTTGTACCAATCAGATCATCGCCGCAATCGACGAGCGTGCTGCCGCGTCTGCAGGGGGGCAGGGCGCTTCAGCGGCGCTTGCGCCTGCCGTGGGCGGCGATGGACATTCCTCCCCCGGCGGCGCGCCGCCACCCAAAATGCGTGGCGGCAGCCAGCAGAGTGCGGATCGCGCGGGTGCGGCGGCCCAGCCGTGGCGGCCCAGCGGGTGGCGCCGGGATGATAGTGACGAAGATGGGGCTGCCGGCGTTCTGCGCTCCATCGATCAGTCGGCTGTTCTACCGGAATCGGATGAAGAATCCGGTTACGGCTCTGTGCCGCCGTCCCCGGCGGCAGGCCAGGGCAGGACGAGCGAGGCGCTGCATCCAGCCAGCCGGCAGCAGGCTGAGCGACTGTCACTGGATCCGCAGATCTTGCGTAAGGCGTTGCTGGCCCTGAGCCGTCCCGCGTCCGATCTCGTGCGCCCCGAGCAGTTGAAGGTCACTGCACAATACCTTCAATTTGTGGCAGAAGATCCACAGCCTGGCAAGCCCGGTGTTTTGCTGGATCCGGAGGTTCTGGGCGGATTGGTGCGGCAGGCGGTCGCCGAAGCAATGGAGCCTCCTGCCAGTGGGGCGGACAATGCAGCGCCGTTCGCGCGCATACTGGCGCAGGCACTGCACGTAACCTGCCGCGGTACGGAGCCCGCCCGAATTGCTGCTGCGTTGACCGGCGGCGGTGGGTATCGCTCTGCACTGGGCGAACTGGCGCGTGGCAGGGGTATGCAGTTGCTGGCGCCGCTGGTGCGCTTGATGTACGGCGAACTCGCCTTGGGTGTCAATGTGGGTGATGCCCCGGTTCCCAACGATAAGAACGTGCTGCAGCCGCTGTCGCAGGTGCTGAAGATACAGCCGGTGTGCGGTAGTTACCCGCCGGCGGCTTTGCCGATCCCCACGGCGCGTGTTGCCAGTGTGCGCGAAGACGTTGAAGAACTGGCTGCGCGCGTGCCGTTGCTACAGGCCCGGCAAGGCGATATCGCCAACGCCATGGAGGCGAGTGAGCAGCAGAGGGCGGTCAAGGCCGCGGCTGTTGAAGAGAAAGCACGGCAGACCCGCCGGCAGGTCGAGGTGTCGCTTCTGAGCCTGTCTGCTACCAATCAGCGCTACGTGGATGCGCGTGAGCGACGTGCTGCCGAGCATGCGGAGATGATGTTCCAGTCACGCATGGAGTCTGCCAGCGTGCGTGCAGCGCAACGGCGGCATGAAGCTCAGGTCGAGATTGCCGCCACCCAGTCCTTTAACTTCCAGCGCCTGGAAGAGGCCAACCGTCAGGGCGCACTGCGGGCTGCTCATACCGCTTTGCAGCGACAGTTGGCGGTGCAACCCCGCGCGCCTGTCCAGCAGCATCTGTCTCAAGGCCCTGGGATTGGCACGCAGGGAACTCAGTCAATTGCAGCGCCGTCCTCGGGGCCGAGGGTGCAGGGCTTGGGAACGTCCAATAGCTCAGCTCTGCTCACGGCTGAGGAGGTGAAGGCGTATGCACTGCAATTGGAAGGGGCGAACCCCGCGCCGAATGCCCTGCCAATGACTGAAAATGGGGCGATGGCGATGCTGAATATAGGGTCGACCCAGGCTCCACCAAGCGCGCCTTCAACCGGGTCGGCCGACCATCAGCGTAGCTTGCCGCCGGAACGGGTGGGTAACGGGCCGACGTTTGATTTCACCAAACCCCAACAGGTAGTGCTGGAGGGAAAATTGAGTACGTTGTATGCAGGACAGGCGTTGAACCAAGCCCCCCCACTGCGCGCTATGCCGGCGCCGAGCAAGTCTGTTCGTCCGGTCACCTTCGCGCGTCCCCGGGTAGAGAGCTTCCCGGTGGAGGTGACTGGGCAGTCAACAAGCAATCGACTGACCACTGCACCGGTCCTGAGACAACATGATGGGACGATGATGATCAATCGCGGCGACAGGATGTTGGTGATCAATGAGAGCCGCCCCTACGCACTGGAGGGCCCCAATGGCGATACAACGTTCTTCAACACCCGCCGTGACGGACTGCCCAGTAGTGAGAAGTTGAGTCTGACCGATGGTTGAGTGACACGCAGAGCCCAATGCAAAACGGCCGCGCAGTGCGCGGCCGTTTCTTCTTTGTGCGCCCGGCAGGGCGCACTTGCTTGGTGAATCGCCCCGGCTTTCCCGGAGGCTCTTGGACCGGCCAGGATTTCGTAGACATCTCAGAGCCATAATCAATGGAAGCGAGAGAGGTGTCTATGGCGAGTAAGCATTACACGGATGAGTTCAAGGCCGAAGCGGTCAAGCAGGTCACCGAAAGGGGTTTTGCTGTAGCCGAGGTTGCCAAGCGGCTGGGGGTCTCATCCCACAGCCTTTACCAATGGCTCCGCAAAGCCAAGAGCGAGGCCTTGGCGGGCACACCAGAGGGGTCGATGTTGCCGACGCCCAAGGACTCAGCCGAGGTGCGTCGATTGAAGGCCGAGGTGAAACGTCTGACTGAAGAGCGCGACATCCTAAAAAAAGCCGCGGCGTACTTCGCCAAGGGGTGACGGCGAAGTACGCTTTCATGCGTGAGCACTTGGGCGAGTTCAGGCTGACGGCCATGTGTCGAGTGCTTGAGGTTAACCCCAGTGGCTACTACGCATGGGCGGGCAATTCGGGCAGGCCGCGTTGTCGTGAGGATGATCGTTTGCGCGGCCTTATCAAGCACGCCTGGCTGGTTGGCTGGGCGATGCAGTCCCAGATGACCACCGACCTTGTGCTACAGGCACTGGTATCGGCGGTGTGGAAGCGAAAGCCTGCTGCTGGCTTGATCATCCACTCTGACCAAGGCAGCCAGTTCACGAGCAGCGACTGGCTATCGTTGCTGAAGCAGCATGGCATGGTTCCAAGCATGAGCCGACGCGGAAACTGCCATGACAATGCGGTGGCTGAGAGCTTTTTCAGCGCACTGAAGAAGGAGCGGATCAAGGTCAAGACGTCGATTGAAACGCAATCGGCTTCGTCCAGATAGCGATGGGGGTAATGGCTGGATTTGAAAGCGTGGTACGTGCCATCCAACGCACGCTCCAGTTGGACAGAGAGGTCTATGGGCACATTTAACCTCTGTGGAGAAGGAGGCAAACGGGCGCTCACGGCATGCTGGAGACATGCCCCGACCGGCGCAGTGCCAACCGAGATCCCGAAACTACATTGCCCGCATGCGCGCGCGTACACGACACGCACTTTGTATGCGTCGTGTAACGGAGTTACGCCGATCTTCACGGAAACTTACAAGAAGGCCGATGCAGACCAGTGGCCGTGGCCGCTGCGCGGAGCCCAATGCGCGTTGGATCAATGTGGTGTTGTCCAATCTGAACCGCTCGCCGGGCGGAATTACCACGTCTTCAAGTTCTGCCAATACGCCGATCGCTATCTGGTCGAGGCACAATGGCGCTTCGACCGGCGCTTCGACCTGACAACACTGGCACCGCGCATGCTCCTCGCTGCCGCACGCGTCCGCCCGTGGCCGGAACGGGCAATGCGCAATGTCCCTGTATTTTCGGCTGAGGCATCGTGCTAATCAGGCCCCCTTTGCATGGCGCGACGCCTGGGTTCCGTACTACGGATGCTCTGAATAACCCCTGGGTAGTACCCGCCGCTGACCAGCCGCCGGAGAGACAATGGCAGCCCATCTTGAGGAGCCATCCATGCAGCTGAAGTTTGGTGATGCCGAGGGTTTGGGCAAGCGCAAGCAGGCCCGTCGTGAGATCTTCCTGGCCGAGACGGGGCTGGTGGTGCCGCCGAAGGCGCTGCTGGCCCAGATCCACCCCATTACCCGCGTTCGGGCCGTGTGGGCCGACCGCCGTATGCGATGGAGACGATGCTGTGCATCCACCTGCAGCAGTGGAATGCACTGAGCGATCCGGGCATGGAAGAACTATTGCACGAGCTCGCTTCGATACGGTTGTTCGCCCGGTTCAGCGGGCTTGATGCGATCCCCGACGAGGCCACGACCCTCAACTTTCGGGTGCTGGTTCACGGCGATGACCGCGGCGTTGGCCGCCATCCCCCGCCACATTCCGGTAGCGCACGTTGAAGCCGGCCTGCGCACCGGCGACCTGCAGTAGCCGTGGCCCGAAGAGATGAACCGCCGTGTGATCGACGTGGTGGCCGACCATCTGTTCGCCCCACCAACAGCTCGCGCTACAACCTGGAACAGGAAAACTTGGCCGGGCGCATCAGCGTGGCCGGCAACACCGCCATCGACGCGCTCAAGCAGTCCGTCGAACGCATCAACCAGGACGCGACGCTGCGCGGGCCGCGCAGTCACTGGCCCAGCCACTGCAGGCGGGCCGGATCGGCCCAATGGTACTGCTCGATCTCATAGAGCAGGTACCAGCCGCCGAAGGCCTGCAGGCGGGCCCACGGTGCCTGCGCCAGCCACTGCTTGGCGCGCGCCAGGCTGCTGGCGAAGAAGGCCTGCAGCGCGGCATCATCGCCGCCGATCGCCTGCCACCACGACTGCTCGAAGGGCAGCCCCACCCGCACCGCGATGCCCGCTTCGCCTGCGGCGGTGAACAGCATGCGCAGGCCGGCATCGGTCAGGTGCCAATCGCCTTCCGGCGCGCCGTGGATACCGGTCCACTGCAGCACCAGCTGCTTGCAGCCCAGGCGCTGGGCCAGCGCCACCGAGCGCTACCAATCGGCCATGGTCCAGTCCAGGCGGCTGCGCCAGGGCTGCAGGAACGTGCCCTCCACCTGCACCGGCACCGAGCAGCCGGGCAGGGCGGCCAGTGCACCCACGGCAGGCGCAAGCAATGCCGCGCGCAGCAGCCGGCGACGCAACGGTGAAGACAGATCGACAGGCAGGGGTGAATCGCTCATGCCCCGTCATCCCAGAGCCGCGTTGCGTAGGGGTGAACCGCGCGGCGTACACCCTGGCCGTGGATGATCGCGTTGCGTAGTGCAGGGCCGGCTTCGCCCCTGCGTCATGCCGACATCGAACGTTGATCGGGTCACGGCAGTCGGCAGGGGCGCGACCCTACCGCGGGTGCGGCTTACTCCAGCGCGTAGCGCAGCACGAACAAGCCGGCCACCAGCCACACCGCCGGGTGCACCTCGCGCCAGCGCCCGGTGCCGGCCTTGAGCACCGCATAGGCGATGAAGCCGAACGCCAGGCCGTTGGCAATGGAGTAGGTGAACGGCATCGCCAGCGCACACAATGCGGCCGGCACCGATTCGGTCAGGTCGCTCCAGTCCACGTCCACCAGCTCGCGAAGCATCAGCCCGGCCACGAACAGCAGGGCAGGGGCGGTGGCATAGCCGGGCACCATCGCCGCCAGCGGCGAGAACAGCAGTGCGGCCAGGAACAGCGCGGCCACCACCAGCGCGGTCAGGCCGGTGCGGCCACCGGCCTGCACGCCCGAGGCGCTTTCAGCGAAGGCGGTGGTGCTGCTGGTCCCGAGCAGCGAGCCGGCCACGATGGCGGTACTGTCTGCCAGCAGCGCACGCCCGAAGCGCTTGGGCGCGCCGGGCAACTTGAGCAGGCCCGCACGCCCCACCACGCCGTACAGCGTGCCGGTGGCGTCGAACACTTCCACCAGCACGAACACCAGCACCACCTGCAGCAACACCGCGATCGGCGCACCGCCGTTGTGGTGCAGCAGCCCGGGCAGGTCCAGCTGCAGGAAGGTGGGGGCCAGGCTGGGCGGCAGCGACACCAGCCCATGGAACTGCACGTCACCGAGCAGCCACGCCGCGCCGGTGACGGCCAGAATGCCGATCAGGATCGCGCCACGCACCTTGCGTGCTTCCAGGATCGCAATCAGCAGGAAGCCGGCCAGGGCCAACAGCGGTGGGGCGGTATTGAGCGGGCCCAGCGCCACCAGCGTGTCGGTGTTGGCGATGATCACCCCGGATTTCTGCAGCGCGATGATCGCCAGGAACAGGCCGATGCCCGCCACGATCGCCGCGCGCAGCGAGGGCGGAATGCCCGCCACCAGCCAGGCCCGCACGCCGGTGAGCGACAGCGCCAGGAACACCAGCCCGGAAATGAACACCGCCGCCAGCGCCTGCTGCCACGGCAGGCCGGCGGCCCCGACCACGGTGAAGGCGAAGAACGCGTTCAGGCCCATGCCCGGAGCCATGCCCACCGGGAAGTTGGCGGCGAACGCCATCACCATCGAACCCAGTGCCGCGGCCAGGCAGGTGGCCACGAACACCGCGCCCGGGTCCATCCCGGTGGTGGCCAGGATGTCCGGGTTGACGAAGACGATGTAGGACATCGTCAGGAAGGTGGTCAGCCCGGCCAGCACCTCGGTACGCACGGAGGTACCGTGCTGCTGCAGCTGGAACAGGCGCTCGGGGAGGGACATGGTGGAATCTCGTGACGATAAGGGGTCACGACCAACGGCCGTGACCTACCAGAATGCAGAACGGCTGCGCGGTGTGCGCCTGTGTCATGAGCAACGGTCATGACCTACCCAAATGCAAACGGCCGCGCAGAGCGCGGCCGTTTCTTCTTTCTTATTTCAGCGCCTTGAAGCGCAGGCGCTTCGGTGCGGCGTCGTCGCCCATGCGGCGGCGCTTGTCTTCTTCGTACTCGCGGTAGTTGCCCTGGAAGAACTCCACGTGCGAGTCGCCTTCGAACGCCAGGATGTGGGTCGCGATGCGATCCAGGAACCAGCGGTCATGCGAAATCACGAAGGTGTTGCCCGGGAACTCCAGCAGCGCATCTTCCAGCGCACGCAGGGTTTCGATGTCCAGATCGTTGGACGGTTCATCGAGCAGCAGCACGTTGCCACCCTGCAGCAGGGTCTTGGCCATGTGCAGGCGGCCACGCTCACCACCAGACAGCGACCCCACCAGCTTCTGCTGGTCCTGGCCCTTGAAGTTGAAGCGGCCGATGTAGGCGCGCGACTGGATCTCCACGCCATTGATGTTGAGGATGTCCAGGCCGCCGGCGATTTCCTGGAAGACGTTGTGGTTGCCTTCCAGCGCGTCGCGGCTCTGGTCCACGTAGGACAGCTTGACGGTCGGGCCGACCACGATCTCGCCGGTATCGGGCTTTTCCTGGCCGGTGATCATCTTGAACAGGGTCGACTTACCGGCACCGTTGGGGCCGATGATGCCCACGATCGCGCCACCGGGCACCAGGAAGTTCAGGTCGTCGAACAGCAGGCGATCACCGAACTTCTTGGAGACGTTCTTGAACTCCATCACCGCATTGCCCAGGCGCTCGCCCGGCGGAATGAAGATTTCGTTGGTCTCGTTGCGCTTCTGGTAATCCACCGACTGCAGTTCTTCCAGGCGGGCCAGACGCGCCTTGCCCTTGGTACGGCCGCCCTTGGCGTTCTGCCGCGACCATTCCAGTTCCTTCTGGATCGCCTTCTGGCGGGACTTTTCCTGGTTGTCTTCCTGGCGCAGGCGGTCGTCCTTCTGGGTCAGCCAGTCGGTGTAGTTGCCCTTCCACGGAATGCCGCGGCCGCGATCCAGTTCCAGGATCCACTCGGCGGCGTTGTCCAGGAAGTAGCGGTCATGGGTGACCGCCACGACGGTGCCGGTGTAGCGCGCCAGGAACTGTTCCAGCCATTCCACGGACTCGGCGTCCAGGTGGTTGGTCGGTTCATCGAGCAGCAGCATGTCCGGCTTCTGCAGCAGCAGGCGGCACAGCGCCACGCGGCGCTTTTCACCACCGGACAGGGTGCCGACCACAGCCTCCCACGGCGGCAGGCGCAGCGCATCGGCGGCTACGTCCAGCTGGTTTTCCAGGGTGTGCGCGTCGCCGGCGGCCAGGATCGCCTCCAGGCGCTCCTGTTCCTTGGCCAGCTTGTCGAAGTCGGCGCCTTCCTCGGCATAGGCCAGGTACACCGCGTCCAGCGCGGCCTGGGCCTGCAGCACTTCGCCCACGCCTTCCTCGACCGACTCGCGCACGGTCTTGGTCGGGTCCAGCTCCGGTTCCTGGGCCAGGTAGCCGACCTTGATCCCGGCCTGCGGGCGGGCTTCGCCCTCGAAGTCGGTATCCACGCCGGCCATGATCTTGAGCACCGTCGACTTGCCCGAGCCGTTCAGGCCCAGCAGGCCGATCTTGGCACCCGGGAAGAACGACAGCGAGATGTCCTTGATGATCTGCCGCTTGGGCGGGACCACCTTGCTGACGCGGTTCATGGTGTAGATGTATTGCGAGGACATGAGGTCTCCGAAGGCGCAACCCTGCGCCCGTTCCAGGCGGAACAGGAACAGATGAATAAAGGGGTACCCCCGATTATAGCCGGAAGCGATGACAGACGCCGGTCTGCCGATGGCGTGGGGCTTGCCGGGGCCTGAATGGGCCGTCAAAGCCGTTGAAATGGAAACCGTTTCCAGCCGGAAACCGTTCAGATGCCGTCAGCATGATGGAGCCATCAACCCACCAAGCGAGGCCAATCATGCGCATGAATCGATTTGTGGTCGGGGCCGTTGCCTCGCTGCTGGCCCTGGGCACGGTGGCACCGGCCTTCGCCGACAACGACCACCGCGGCCGTGGGCACGACCGCCATGATGACCATCACGACCGCCGCCACGATCGCCACGACCGGCATGATCGCCGCGACTGGCGCGACGACCGCCGCCGCGAGGCCCACCATGACCGTCGCTACTACGACAACCGCGGCTATTACCGCCCGGCACCGCCGCCGCGCGTGGTCTATCGCCCGGCCCCGGGCTACGGCTCCTACGGCTGGGCGCGCGGCCACCGTTACCGCGAGTACTACGGCGGCCCAGTGTACGTGGTCAACGATTACAGCCGCTACTCGGTGCGCCGCCCGCCGCGTGACCACCACTGGATCCGCGACGACCGCGGCAACCTGCTGCTGGTCGCCATCGCCACCGGCATCATTGCCGACTACGTGATCAACAACCGGTAAGCCCGGCGGCAGGCACGCTGCCCGGCCTGGACGGCGCCCTTCGGGGCGCCGTTCCGCGTTCCGGGGGCCGCGCGCCCGGATTGGTCACCCCGCGCCGCGGGGACTACAATCCAGAGCTCGCGCTGTACCCCCTCTGCCTGCCTGGAGTAACCGATGTTCCCGCGTGACGTCCGCATCGAAACCTACGATCCCGAACTGGCCAAGGCCATCGCCGCCGAAACCCAGCGCCAGGAAGACCACGTCGAGCTGATCGCCAGCGAGAACTACACCAGTCCGGCGGT
>Ga0233366_1000061_pt1 | contig 50959 bp, 41 predicted proteins | sample ElkDunMinimDraft_23_FD_191536 | JGI IMG/M metagenome (GOLD analysis project Ga0233366, IMG submission 191536) | Fecal eukaryotic communites from dung pellets of Tule Elk in California, USA - Elk Dung C4 | ecosystem: Host-associated > Mammals > Digestive system > Large intestine > Fecal | place...
ATGTATAAGTGCTCGAAAGCCGCCACCGAACCACCGCTGCGATCAGCCGGCAAGCCTGTCACCGAGGCCCGCTCAAGTAGAAAGGTCAGTAGCTCGGTTTTCTCGAATATACGGGTAACCAGCTCGCAGTCCTTGAGGTTGTAATACGCAAGAGCGGGTTTGTCCTCGGCGAACATGCGGTTGATCTCATCCATGCGCTGGTAAGGCGTACTGATCGCCTTGCCCTCGCCAAGCAAGGTCTGTGCGACGTTTTCCAGGCTGAACGAAGGAAAGCTCCAGGTGGCGGAGCGCAACGCCTCGATGCCATCAATGATCAGGCGCCCCGCCGCCGCGGCGAAGAAATGATGACCGCGGCCACCATGTTCGCGCCATTCCATTTCCTCGCCAGCGCGTCCCAGGCGCAGCGGCACCTGCACCCGTTCAGCGTGGTCACGCAGGATACGCAGGTCAAACTGCACCAGATTCCAGCCGATGATCGCGTCCGGGTCATATTGGGCAAGCCATTCGTTCAATCGCTCGATCAGCTGTTTGCGGCTATCGCAATAGTCGAGTTTGAAATCAAGCGCCGCAGCGTTGCCGTTCTTTGGCCCAAGCATATAGACCTGGCGCTCGCCGCAGCCTTCCAGCCCTATGGAATACAGCGCCCCACGGGCATCAGTCTCTATATCAAGTGATACCAGCTTCAGCCGCGGCCGATAGTCTGGTGCCGGCTTCATACGTGCGTCTTGCAAGCTCCCGTCAGCATTGGCGAGGCCATCAAACCATACCGGCGCGGTGACGAAACGCTCCATCAGATACCGCTCCGGCGGACGGATATCTGCTTCGTAGACGGCTATGCCTGCTGCTCGTAAGCGCTTGTCGAGGTAGCGAAGCTGACTGTATTGCTGGCAATACAGCCCCAGCACGTTGCGGTGCTTGAAATCGGAAAGATTCAGATGGCGCAACTCTACGCCTTGTTGATCACGCAGCAGCAACTCGACCTGCTGCCGCTGTTGCGCCGGTATGAAGGCCACGGAGGTTTGATATGGCACACGGATTCGTTGCGGCCCGGTATCGGTCGCCAGCCAGAACTCAACTTGCGTACCCGCCGGCGTATCGCGCCAATGGCGGGTCAGAACGAACCCTTGTCGAAAACTCACGGCATCATCCTCGAAGCCTGCCCCATGAATCGACTGTCGCTGTAGCTGACAATTGACATCCTAACTGCCGGAGCAGATAGATGACGGGCTTTGCCGGAACTGGAGCGTCGCGGAGGTGATTCGGATGTCTGCGGAAAAACCAATAGGACGGAGTTTCGCTACCCGAATAGATGATGGTGCCCGGAGCGGGAATCGAACCCGCATACCCTTTCGGATGAGGGATTTTAAGTCCCTTGCGTCTACCAGTTTCGCCATCCGGGCAGGATGAAAAGCGCTGCAAGCAATGCTGCGCGGCGCAGGACTATAACCAGCCGTCCGGGCTCACGCAACCCGAACGAGTGACATAACAACGAGAGCCCGAGCGCAACGCCTGATTTGCTAACGATCACAGTGCTGAACCCGAAAAAAAACCCGCAAGCGTTAACTTGCGGGTTTTTTCAACACTGGAGGCCGATGTCGGAATCGAACCGGCGTACACGGATTTGCAATCCGCTGCATAACCACTCTGCCAACCGGCCTCAAACGATAACGCCGCAAACAGCGGCGGCGTCATCGTCAACAAACTGGAGCGGGAAACGAGACTCGAACTCGCGACCCCGACCTTGGCAAGGTCGTGCTCTACCAACTGAGCTATTCCCGCATCGTCTTGGTGACGGGCGCCATTTTATATCTTCGTGACGTCGCGTCAAGCCTTTGATTAAAAAAAGTTTTATTTCTTTTCCGTGGCGCTGAGATGAGGCCAGGCGGCCATCAAGTAATTAATCATGGACCAGAGCGTCAAACCCGCCGCCACGATCAACAACCCATAGCCCAGTCCGACCCAAACGTTCAGCATTGGCGGATTGGCCAGCAGGATAACCAACGCCACCATCTGTGCAGCTGTTTTCCATTTGCCCAAATTGGATACCGCGACTTGAGCTCGCGCCCCCAGCTCGGCCATCCATTCGCGCAAAGCCGACACTACGATTTCCCGGCCAATGATGATCGCCGCGGGCAAGGTCAGCCACAGGTTGGCATGCTCCTCGACCAGTAGCACAAGCGCTACCGCCACCATCAGTTTGTCTGCCACCGGGTCTAGAAAAGCGCCAAATGGCGTGCCTTGTTCAAGGCGCCTAGCCAGGTAGCCATCAAGCCAATCGGTAACCGCAGCGATGGTAAATACAGCGCTCGCGGCCAGATAGCTCCAAGCGAAAGGCAGATAAAACAGCAGGACAATGATCGGAATCAGCAGGACACGGAGCACCGTGAGCAGGTTGGGTATATTCATCGATACTACTGATCCGTCAATTTAAGGAGTGATTCTACTCAGAGTGCAGCGCCGCATAAATCGACTCGGCGAGCTTTTTGTTGATACCGGGTGCCTTGGAAATTTCCTCGAGACTCGCTCGGGACAGTTCCTGCAATCCACCAAAGTGTTTGAGCAATTCACGCCGACGTTTTGGCCCTATCCCAGGCACGTCCTCCAGGGTCGAGGTCGTTCTCGCCTTGCCGCGGCGTGCCCGATGGCCCGTGATAGCAAATCGGTGTGCCTCATCACGCACCTGCTGGATCAAATGCAACGCCGGCGAATCGCCTGGCAAAGTGAACTCGTGCTCAGCATCGTTGAGGTACAGCGTTTCCAATCCTGGCTTGCGCGTCACACCTTTGGCAACGCCGAGTAGGATCAAGTCTGGCACGGCAAGTTCCTGAAGCACCTCGCGGGCCATGTTGAGCTGCCCTTTGCCTCCATCAACCAACAGCACGTCTGGCAGCTTGCCCTCGCCCTCTGCGACTTTTTTGAAACGGCGTGAAAGAGCCTGGCGCATGGCCGCGTAATCATCGCCAGCCGTTACGCCTTCAATATTGTAGCGGCGATAGTCGGATTTTAGTGGCCCTTCAGGGCCGAACACGACGCAAGATGCGACCGTCGCCTCGCCACTGGAATGGCTGATATCGAAACACTCCAGCCGCCTCGGCGGCTCGTCCAGTTCCAAGGCATCCGCCAGCGCCTGGAAACGTGCGGCCAGGTGCTGGCGGTTAGCCAGTCGGGCCGCCAGCGCTTGCTCGGCATTGGTGAGCGCAAGTTGCTGCCATCTTGCACGAGTGCCCCGCACGCGATGAGTGATGCTCAACTCCACGCCGCGCAGCTCAACGATGGCTTTGATCAATGTCTCGAAATCCTCGTGAATGGCATTGACGATCAATTCGCCTGGCAAATCCCGCTCCGAGGAGCCGAGATAGTATTGTTCCAGAAAAGCTTGCAAGACATCGCTGACGCTTTCCTCGATCGCCACCTGAGGGAAGAAGTTCTTACTGCCTAGCACGCGCCCCCCGCGCACCGTGATCAAGTGCACGCAGGCGCCACCAGGGCTGACCGTTGCCGATACCACGTCCACGTTACCAGTGCCGCCTTCCATGCTCTGCTGGTCTTGCACGCGACGCAGCAACGCGATTTGGTCACGAATCTCTGCGGCACGCTCGAAGTTCAAAGACATCGCCGCCTCTTCCATACTTTTCGATAGTTCCTGGGTTAGGGCGTTGCTACGCCCCTCGAGAAACATCACGGAATGGCGTACATCCTCGGCGTACTCCTGACGATCTACCAGCGCCACACAGGGTGCCTTGCATCGCTTGATCTGGTACTGCAAACACGGTCGGGTACGGTTTCTGAAGAAGCTGTCCTCGCACTGGCGGACGAAGAACGCCTTTTGCAGCAACCCGAGGCTCTCGCGAATGGCACCGGCACTTGGATAGGGACCAAAATAACGTCCTGGCTCTTTCTTGGAACCACGATGAATACTCAGCCGTGGAAAATCACCGCTGGAAAGGAAGACGTAAGGATAGGATTTGTCGTCGCGAAGCAGAATGTTATACGGCGGTCGCCATTGCTTGATCAGTGTCTGCTCAAGCAGCAGCGCTTCGGTTTCGTTCGCCGTGATGGTGATCTCCACCTGGGCGATTTTGGCCACCAATGCCGCCGTTTTTGGTGCCAATCCCACCCCGCGAAAATAACTGGCCAGGCGCTTTTTCAGGTTCTTCGCTTTACCAACATAAAGAAGCTTGGCTTGCGCGTCGAACATCCGATACACACCCGGCCGGCCAGTACAGGAAGCCAGGAAGGCTGCAGAATCGAAGGTGCTCATCAGTTGATGGTATCGACCATACCGTGGCGAACCGCCAACAACGCCAGCTCTACATCACTGGTGATCGTAAGTTTCTCGTAGATGCGGTAACGATAGGTGTTGACCGTTTTGGGCGACAGGCAAAGCTTGTCGGAAATCGTCTGTACCTTCTGACAGTTCGCGATCATCAGCGCGATCTGGATTTCCCGCTCGGAGAGCAGATCGAAGGGCGAGCCATTGGCTTGTGGCTGAAAAGCCTTGAGGGCAAGATGCTGAGCGATCTGCGGACTGATGTAACGCTGCCCGGCAAAAACCATACGGATGGCTTGGATCATTTCCTCCAGTGCGGCACCCTTGGTTAGATAGCCGGCCGCACCAGCCTGCAACAGGCGGGTCGGGAACGGATCTTCTTCGCAGATGGTCACGGCGATGACCTTGATATCGGGGTAACTACGCAATAGCTTGCGAGTTGCTTCGAGGCCACCTATACCAGGCATTTTTACATCCATCAGCACGACATCGGGTTTGAGCTCCCGCGCCTTCCTGATAGCCGTTTCCCCCGATTCAGCCTGCCCGATCACCTGTAGCCCGTCGACGTCGGCCAACATCCGGGAAATGCCTGTGCGCACCAAATCGTGGTCGTCGACCACCAGCACCCTAATCAAGCAGACACCTCGTAATGCTAAGTCAAAGCTGCTGACTGCTCGCTCTGTAAAGGCCAAACCTTACCAAAGAACTGGGCGTGTCACCCAATGCAGTCCTAAATTGTGGCAAAACGACACCACATTCAACTCTTTTATCACGCCCGCATCAATACGGCTCGGGCGCAGCGATATGATTGGCGATGGTAACGGCCAGCGAGTCAGGCAATGACGAGCAAATGCCTTGGTCAAAACCGAGGCACGTGCCTAGCGATTGGCAAAATACAGGGTAACTTCAAAGCCAAGGCGCAGATCAGTAAAAGTAGGTTTGGTCCACATAGGGCTCTCCTCATTCATATTCAATAGTGCAGCGCTTTCGGATCAGCTAACGAAGAAGACAACATCTCGCTCTGCTAGTGCCAATAACTGTGATGGAGCTGTCGCACCTGTCGACACAGCCAGAAGTTCCTGGCCGCCCGTTGCGGCCTCATGGACGCTTGGCACGCTGAAAACGCACCTTGAGCCGAGGGCTCTTCAACTGCAATTTCCTGCGGTGTGCTTTCAGTGTCATCAGCGAACAATGCAGGAAATTGCTTCTGCTACGAAGCTGACGGCGCTCCAGAGGGCATGACGGAATCAGTCCAGGCGCACCAGCACGCGTCCGACCTGGCGTCCTGCGAGAATTCGCTCGATCGCGTCTGGCAGCTCATGCAGCGAGATTTCCTCAGCAAGCTCGGCCAGATTGTTGATCTTCCACTGCAGCGAGAGTTTGTCCCACATGGAGGCCTTGGTAATCAGCGGGATTTCCACCGAGTCAACCCCCAACAGGTTGACACCACGCAGAATGAAGGGAAGCACGTTGGCCTGGAAGTTGGTTCCGGCCGTCAACCCACAGCACGCGACGCTTGCCCCCCGCTTAAGCGATTTGACGACGTTGAACAGTATCTCTCCGCCGACAGTATCTACCGCCCCGGCCCATTGTTCCCTGAGGATCGGCTTTTCCGTACCAGCTTGCAGCGCACTACGCTCGACGATCTGTGTGGCCCCAAGCTTGGTCAGAAATGCCGCTTGGTCGACTTTGCCGGTGACCGCAGCAACGTTGTAACCGAGGCTCGCCAGCAGCGCTACGGCAATGCTGCCAACACCTCCCGTCGCCCCCGTGACCAGCACTGGATCGTTTCCTGGTTCAAGCCCTGCCTGCTCCAGCTTGTCTACGCAAAGAGCGGCCGTCAGGCCTGCAGTTCCCAACACCATGGCATCGCGCAAGGACAATCCGGCGGGTCGCTTGATCACCCATGCCGCGGGCACCCGGATGTACTGACCGAAGCCTCCGGCCGTATTCATTCCAAGGTCATAGCCAGTGACTATGACCTCATCGCCCTCGACAAACTCGGATACGCTAGATTCCGCAACGGTACCGGCCGCATCGATGCCCGGCGTATGGGGAAAATGGCGCGTCACGCCACGGTTGCCGCTGGCTGATAACGCATCTTTGTAATTCAGCGAGGAGTAGCGCACCCGGATCAACACCTCTCCGACAGGCAGGTCTTTGATATCGCGCTGCACCAAACGCGTTTCGAACCTACCGTCTGCGTTTTCACTGGTTTGCAATGCCTTGAAGCTACCCATGCCGTACTCCTTATTGCCAGAATCGTTGTTCATTCAATCGGCTCCAGCCCTTCAGAAGTCCATGCTCCACAGTGGCGCTGGCCGCCATACCGAATCGCTCGGGAAGACTTTTCTTGTGTGCATAGTGCAGGTGGAACAGATCGGCGTCGCGCGCGCGCTCGGCGAGATACTCATCGCTGGTCCTGATCTCATCCACCAACTGCTTGCCTAGCGCGGAGAGACCTAGCCAAACCTCGCCTGTGGCCACCTCGTCTATCGACAACTGTTGGCGATAACGTGCGACGAAGTTCTTGAACAGCTCGTGGGTGGTTTCCAGGTCTTCCTGGAACTTCTCCCTGCCCTTCTCGGTGTTCTCACCAAAGACAGTCAAGGTGCGCTTGTACTCGCCCGCTGTCAGCACCTCGAACTCAACGTCATGCTTCTTGAGCAATTTATGGACATTGGGCAGCTGCGCCACCACACCGATGGAGCCAAGAATAGCGAAGGGTGCACAGAGGATTTTCTCACCGATGCAGGCCATCATGTAACCGCCGCTGGCGGCCACCTTGTCGACACATACAGTCAGCGGGACGCCAGCTTCGCGAATACGCACCAGTTGGGATGCCGCCAACCCATAACCATGCACCATGCCTCCCCCGCTTTCCAGCCGCAGTACCACCTCGTCCCGAGGCGTCGCCAAGGTCAGCAAGGCGGTGATTTCATGACGCATGTTCTCCACGGCCGAAGCTTTTATGTCACCATCGAAATCAAGCACGAAGACCCGGGGGCGAGCATCAGCGTCCTTCTTCGCCTGTTTGGCGGCCTTCGCCTCACGCTTGCGTTGGGCTTTCAATTGATCCTTTTCCAGGACCGATTGTTCAAGGCGTTCACGCATGGATTTGTAGAAGTCGTTAAGTTTGTGCACTTCCAAGTGGCCGCCCGATTGCTTGCCTCGACCACGACGCAACGAGGCAATCGCGATCAGCACCACCAAGATGGCAACCACCAGCGTGACCGTCTTGGCCAGAAAACTCGCATAGTCAGCCAGAAATTCCACACACCCTCCTAAAGACAGATTCCGCCAATCTCAAAGAATGGCGATAGCGATCTAGCATACCGGCTGCCTGTCGACCGGAGCCAGCACAAGCGAATTCAAACAACCGTATGATTTAACATTGACACCCTTTGGTGATCACCCTACCCTCGCGCAAAAATAAGACCGGAGCTGTACATGGGTAGCATCTACCTGATCAGACATGGTCAGGCCTCTTTCGGCACCGAAAACTATGATGTGCTATCGCCGCTCGGCTACCGCCAATCTGTGTTCCTGGGCGACTACCTGGCACAGCTGGGCATTCAGTTCGATCGCTGTATCAGCGGAGCCATGGACCGTCAGCAGGATACTGCCCGCGCGACGCTGCAGCGTATCTCCGATCTTGGCGATCTGCGTCAGCCGCCCATCGAGATTGACCTTGCCTTCAATGAGTTCGAGGCCGAAGCGGTGATCCAGGCACACCTGCCGGAGTTACTTCAGATTGAGCCCGAAGCGCTTCACATATTCCGCAATGCGGCAGACCACCGCCGCGAGTTCCAGCGGCTGTTCAGGTACGTCATTCAGCGCTGGGTTTCCGGACACCACGAGAAGCAAGGCCTGGAAAGCTGGCAGGTATTCGTCGACCGGGTCTGGCTAGGACTTGAGCGTTTACTAAGCCAAGCAGGCAAGAAAGACCGCGTCGCGATCTTCACATCGGGCGGGACCATAACCGCCCTGCTTCAACGGGTCCTCGAACTTCCGCCGATCAAGGCATTCGAGATGAACTGGCAGATCGTCAATACATCGCTCAGCCAGCTGAAATTCCGGGACCATGAGATTGCATTGGCTTCTTTCAATAGCCATGCGCACCTTGAACTGTTGAAAAATCCGGAACTCATCACCTTCCGATGAGTTTCAACCCAACTGCGGCCTTGGCTGCGCTATCCGTCGATGACAAAAGGAATACTTCTATGAGCAATGTGGCCGAAACCATTCAGGGCATGAAGTCCAAGTTCAACCCCAGCGCTGCCGCCGGCCTGGATCTGGTTTTCCAATTCAACATCACTGACGCTGAAAACTACTACCTGATCGTCAAGGATGGCACCTGCGACTTCAAACAAGGCGAATCGGCCGACGCCAACGTCACGCTTATCATGGACAGTGAAACCATGCAGGGCGTGATCAGCGGTGAAACCGATGGCATGCAAGCATTCATGGCCGGCAAGCTGCGCGCCGAAGGCGACATGATGCTGGCACTGAAGCTCAGTGAGCTGTTCCCGGCCTGATCGTAGCGAGAATAAAACCGAAGCCCTTGGCTTCGGTTTTTTTTGCCCTGCGTTTGCCCAGCGCCTGCATCAGGCAACCTGATCAACCGGCAACACCCTAGCCTATAAAGGCCGCAGTTGCTTGGTGATGCGCCTGCCTCGGCATTAGATTACGGCAAGCCACCATCGGGCGACTGCTGCCCCGAGCGCCGTCAGGCCGGGCATCAATCATAACTATAAGGGTTAAGCATGGCGCTGACAGATCAGACCAGCCGCATTCGTGAAGGCGAGGAGTTGCCTCTCGATGTCATCGATCAGTTCCTCAAGGCGCAGATTGCCGGCCTCGAAGGGGTTCCGCGCATCTCACAGTTCCCAGGCGGCGCATCCAACCTGACTTATCTGTTGGAGTACCCCAATCGAGAACTTGTCCTGCGCCGCCCCCCTTTTGGTCACAAGGCGAAATCAGCGCATGACATGGGCCGGGAGTATCGCATTCTCAATCAGCTCAACGCCGGTTTTCCCTACTGCCCCAAGGCCTACGCCTATTGCACGGATGAAACCCTTGTCGGCGCCGAGTTCTATGTCATGGAGCGGGTGCGCGGCATCATCCTGCGCGAGGATATCCCCGCGGAACTCGATTTCACGCCGACACAGACCAGTGCCCTGTGCAAGAGCTTTATCGAAAAGTTCGTCGACCTGCATAACGTCGATTACCAGGCGTGCGGGCTGGGTGATCTGGGCAAGCCGGAGGGTTACGTCCAGCGTCAGATCAATGGCTGGATCGATCGTTACGAGCGCGCCATCACAGCCGATGCGCCCGCCTGGGAGCCTGTGAAAACGTGGCTGCGCGACAAGATGCCGGCCGATCACCATAAACCAGGCATCGTGCACAACGATTACCGCTTCGATAACGTCATTCTCAACCCGGAGAACCCAATGGAGATCATCGGTGTGCTGGATTGGGAAATGACCACCATTGGCGATCCGCTGATGGATCTGGGCAACACCCTCGCCTACTGGATCGAGGCGGACGACCCTGCCCCGGTACAGTCGATGCGCAAGCAGCCAAGCCACGCCCCCGGCATGCTGACTCGCCAGGAATTTGTCGATTACTACGCCGAGCGCGCCGGTATTCGGATCGACAATTTCGACTACTACTACACCTACGGCCTGTTCCGTCTGGCCGCCATTATTCAGCAAATCTACTACCGCTATTTCCACGGACAGACGCAGGACAAGCGCTTTGCCCGGTTCGTACGGATGAACACCCTGCTCGAGCAAATGAGCCTGCAGGTCATTAATAAATCGAAGCTGTAATCGGCTCGGCAAAGGGAGTGACTTAATGAACAAAACCACCCTGTTCGATCTTGAGGGAAAGGTCGCCTTCGTATCCGGTGCCAGTCGAGGTATCGGTGAAGCCATCGCCAAGCTGTTGGCGCAGCAAGGGGCCCACGTTATCGTATCCAGCCGCAAGATCGATGGCTGCCAAGCGGTCGCCGACGCGATCAATACAGCGGGCGGCAAAGCCACCGCAACCGCTTGCCATATCGGCGAGCTGGAACAGATTCAGAACGTTTTCGCCCAGATTCGCGATCAGTTCGGTCGCCTCGACATCCTGGTCAATAACGCCGCGACGAACCCGCAGTTCTGCCACATTCTGGACACCGATGCCTCTGCCTTTCAGAAGACCGTAGATGTGAATATCCGTGGCTATTTCTTCATGTCCGTGGAGGCCGGCAAGCTGATGCGCGAGCATGGTGGCGGTAGCATCATCAATGTGGCATCGATCAATGGCGTCACCCCAGGACATTTCCAGGGCATCTATTCGGTCACCAAGGCTGCGGTCATTAACATGACCAAGGCGTTTGCCAAGGAATGCGCACCTCTGGGAATTCGCTGCAATGCGTTACTGCCAGGCCTGACCAACACCAAGTTCGCGTCGGCACTGGTCAAAAACGACACTATCCGCGAGCAAGCGCTGCAGCATATCCCACTGCATCGGGTCGCCGACCCGAGCGAGATGGCCGGAGCGGTGCTCTACCTGGCTAGCGATGCATCGAGCTATACCACCGGCGTTTCCCTGAATGTGGATGGTGGCTACCTCGCTTGATCGAAGGCGCACAAAAAAGGAGCCATCAAGGCTCCCTTTTTTGTGCAATTACGTCATTCACCAGCCTTTCAGGACCTGCTCCGCTGCAGCATTGGCGGGCGAAGCGAGTAAACCGGTCGGGTTCATTTCGATCCGATAGGAAGCGCCGTCAGCGATGGGCATAAACGTCACCCGCTGCGGCTGAGCCTCGAGCACAAGAGAGGTGCACTGGCACGTTCGCAACCAATTCCAGAAATCGGCATCAAGCGGGCTCTGTGCCAGAACAGCCTCAGCGTAACGAGCCTGATCCTGTTGCTCAACCGCCAAGTAGCGACCGGACAGTTTGTGCAACCTGTACCCAGGCTCCAGACCGATCAGCGTAGCGATTCCTTTCCAGCGCAGAATACGCGCGTCTAGCTGCCAGAGGTCGCCCTCAAGGGTAGCGAATCGTAGCTCCTTCCCTTGTTCGATCCTGACCTTATAACGTTGGGCACCATCGGCCTCGAAGCTCAGCGTAGCAACGGGAGAGCCTTCAGGGAGGGAACGATAGCTGAAGATATCCCACGCGATGAGACCAGTGATGGCCGCCCCGGCAAGAACCAGCAGCCCGATCGTCCCTCGCAACCAACCCAGTAACCAGTGGCCGCCGAACAACATGCGCAGCGCAATCCAGAGAATGATCAGCCCAACCAGTGCGATCACTACAGCCAACCCCAAATATTGCATGGATCCCGCCCCTGAAAATCGACGATGCATTATCCGTAGCGCCGAACAACGCAGCCAGCACAGGCTTGGCACATTGGTTACGAGTCGACATTTCTCGTGAGGTGAGCATGTCGGGTTAATGACGGCTCGGGCACCAACCGGGCATCATGCGCAGCTACAAAATGCTGTGAGCATCCAAATGCCATTCCTCGAAATAGCCATTGAGCCCACCACACTGGCGGTTCTCTTGCTCGTCGCCTTTCTGGCCGGATTCATCGACGCCATTGCCGGTGGCGGCGGCCTGCTGACGCTACCCGCGCTGCTCACAGCGGGGCTGCCGCCACACCTGGTGCTGGGAACCAACAAGCTGTGCGCTACCTTCGGTTCGGCGACGGCCAGTTATGCGTTCTATCGTCGCCGGCTGTTCGAGCCAAAACTATGGCGCCGCGCGCTGATCGGCACATTTCTGGGCGCTCTACTGGGCGCGGGGCTGGCCCAAGCAGTGCCGGCGGAGTGGCTCAACCAGTTGTTGCCATTGGTGGTCTTCGGTTGTGGCCTTTATTTGTTGTTCAGCCGCACGCCCAGCTCGCCAAGCGCCCCCGAAAGGGCGCTTGGCCGAGGCCGGCAATGGTTGCAGAGTCTGGGGCTGGGTTTCTATGACGGCGTCGCCGGGCCTGGCACCGGGGCATTCTGGACCATCAGCAGCATGCTGCTTTATCCCCTCGACCTGCTCAAGGCCAGCGGTGTCGCGCGCACCATGAACTTTGTCAGCAATGCCACCGCACTGACGGTCTTCATCGTTGGCGGGCACGTAGCCTGGGTATTGGGAATCGGCATGGGCCTGGCGCTGATGGCCGGCGCGTTCCTCGGGGCGAGAACTGCGATCCAGGGCGGCTCAAGATTCATTCGCCCAATCTTCATACTGGTGGTGCTTGCGATGAGCCTGCGTCTAGCTTGGCAGCACTGGTTCGGCATGGCCTAACCGGCGAGCCAGGTAAAGCTCGATCAGGTAACGGGCGATCGACCGGGGCGCCGGTAGCCCCGGCAACGCATGAATGGAAAACCAGCGCGCGTCTTCGATTTCTTCGGGTTGCATAACAATCTCACCCGTAGCGTATTCGGCGTGATAGCCCAGCATCAGCGAGTGCGGGAAAGGCCAGCCCTGGCTGCAGATGTAGCGTGGCGGGTGGATAGTCACGCCAACTTCCTCGAGCACTTCTCTCGCCACGCACTGTTCGGCCGATTCTCCCGGCTCGACGAATCCAGCCAGCGTGCTGTAGACGCCTGCTGCAAAGCGCGGCGAGCGCGCCAGCAGCAACTCGTCCCCACGTGTTACTAGGACGATCATGCTCGGTGAGATGCGTGGGTAGTGGCGGATACCGCACGCTTCGCATTGCATGGCTCGTTCGCTGCGATGTTGCCTCATGGGATGGCCACAACTTCCGCAGAAGCGGTGTTGATTAGCCCAAGTACCGATCTGCGCCGCATAGCCAAGCATGCGAAAGCGGTCGGTATCTTCATCCTGCAACATGAACTGGCGAAGCCCTTGCCAGTTCGCGCCTGGCACCTCGGCCGGATGCGCCAGTTCCAGAAGGAACACTTCATCACCGTCGAAGTAGCCCAGCCCTTGTTCGCTCAGTACCGGCAAATCCAGGCGTTTGAGCCACTCGCGGGAAAACAGCACACCGCTAGGATCGATGAGAAAGCCATGCTGGCAGTGCACCAATGCCCAACCACTCTTGCTAGAAGGATCGAGTATCGCCGGCTGCCAACGCAGGCTCATCACGCGGCAACCGGCATACCTAGGGCACGAACACTTTCGCTCGCAAGATCGAGCACACTGGCCCGCGACTCGTCGCGACGCAGCAGAGCGCCACCCTCAAGGTAGTATTCGAGACTGGTCAAGGCATCGGCGAGGGTTTCGAGCATCTGCTCCGAAGGCATCTGCACACTTTCGAGCATTTGCTTCTGTATGAAATCGGCACAAGAACCGATCAGCTCCGCAGCACGCTCCTGTTCAAGGAAGCGAAGCCCGCCGCGCACCGCCATCAGGCTGAATGGAACATTGGCCAAGTGTAGTTTTTCACCGTTCGATTCCAGATACGCGGTGATTGCCCGTTTGGCCAAGGCGAGGCCTGCAGTCGCCTCGTCGAGCACGACAATGCTGGCTTCGGTCAACTGGTGGTTAGCGAAAGCCTCGGCCTCCTGACCAGGTTGTGCCACCTGCGCACGTACATCCCGGCGCTCACCCCGCTCCAGACTGGCAACCATGCTTTCGACATAAAGCACCGCATCGGCCAGTCTCAATAACGCCTGGGGTTCTGGCGGCTGCTCACCGCTCCAGGACGAGACCACCGACAATTGAGCATGAAGCGTGCTGGCCGCCGAAGACAGTCCGACCATTCCCAAGGTCTTGGCCAGCTTGCCCAGTTGACTATGCAGGCTGGCATAAGACTCGGCAGGTGCGGTTTTCCGCTCGATCAGATCCAGGAGATCCTTGCTGCTGGCGAGTTCTTCGCGAATGGCTGATGACAAGGAGCGCATAACGGCCTGGCCTGGCCCGGCCAGGCGCTGGCTTTCGTCCTCGATGAGATGGTCGGTGAACGGCAACGGGCTCAGCGAAAAAAGCTCGCGCACCTGACTGGCCAGTGGCCCCGAACTTTCTGCCAAAGCGACCAGATAGAGCAACTCCTTGAGCAGGCTGCGGGGCGGCTCATAGGCGGGGTTGCCGATTAGCTGGCGCAGTTCGCGATCGAGCCGGGAAAACAGTTGTTTTCGCGACTGGCGAGGCAGCAACTGCCCGTCCAGCTGAGCTTCCAGAGCTGCGCTACCGATCCAGCACAGGCGCCCTGCCGGGGCGTCAGCAAAAAGAATATCGAGGCGGGCGAATGCTCGAGCCATCAGTTTCAGACTCGCCGATACATTATCTTCACGAATGAAGCCAAGCAGCCCAACTTGGTACATATGCCTCAGGCGACGGGCTTCGGCTGTACGAACGGATGCTTCTCGTACAGCCACGGCAACCGGCGGACGGGTCTGATCAAGGCGTACGCTGAAAAAGAAACTCTCCGGCAGGGCCGGCTGGCCACCGGCAAGACGAAGGGTATTGATCGGCGGCAACAGCAGTTCAGGCATTTCCTGGCGGCTGGCGTCGACGCTTTCCAGATAACGCCCAAGCACATACAGCGCATTGCTCAAGGCAGAAAGTTGGGCGTCACGCTCGTCGCCCGCGCCGACGGGAATGTCCGTAGCCAGATTCAACACTTCCTGCGCCAACAGCTCGGCACCGGTAAGTTCGACAAGTTTGAGCGTGCCCCGAACCTGCTTCAGGTTCTCGACCGCCTGCTGCAACAGGCCACCATTGTTCCTGTCGATGATGAAGTGTTCGAGGCTCTGTTCGGCCTCTTCCATGGTCGCGAACAGCTCGTCCCGCACCAGGCTGAGTGATGTAGCTCCAGTAACCATGCCTAGCGCGCCTCCCGCGCAACGTTTAGAAGATGCATCAGTCGGCGAAATCCGGTTTCTGTTTGGTCATGTGGGCAGCCATGGCAACCTTGAGGTCGGCAGACTGTAGCATTGCAGCGTTCCAAGTAGCGACATACTCCAAGCCGTCATCGACCCGATGATCACGCATGTAGCGGATCATTTCTTTGGTGCCACGAATGGCCAGCGGAGACTTCGCCGCAATTTGCTCGGCAAGCGCAAAGACCCCCTCCATCAATGCCGGCTGGTCGACGTAAGTGCGGTTGACCAAGCCGATGGCCTGCGCTTCCTCGCCGCTTACATTACGTCCAGTAAATGCGAGTTCGCGCATCATGCCATCGCCGATGATTCGCGGCAGCCGTTGCAACGTACCGACGTCTGCAGCCATTCCCATGTCGATTTCCTTGATGGAGAACTGAGCATCGGCAGTGCTATAGCGCATGTCGCATGCGGAGATCAGATCGATGGCGCCGCCAACGCAGCAACCCTGGATGGCTGCGATCACTGGCTTGCGGCATTGATCTACGGCATTGAGCGACGCCTGCAGGCTTAGGATCTTGCGCCGTAGCTGTTCGGCATTGCGCCCAACATCGCTACCGAGCTGGCTTGCGGCTTCGGCCAGCAGCTGCAAGTCGATACCGGAAGAGAAATGCTTGCCGGTGCCGGACAGCACGACAACTCGAACTTCATCGGTTTCGTCTATCCAGCGGAAGATGTCGATGATCTCGGCCCAGAAAGCGGCGCTCATCGCGTTGGCCTTCTCCGGACGGTTGATCGCCACATGGGCAATCTTATTCGCCAGATCGACACGGAAGGCTTGATATTCAGTCACGCTCTCATCCCCGACAACAGCAAGAACAATGTGCATCACAAGGTAAACGGCCCGCAAACGCAGTGGTGCGCAACCGGGGGGGCAACTATAACAACAGGTGGCCGAGAGTGGTTGCATGACGTTGTGATGTAGACCACGGCCTCACACATGATCCACTCCCATCACCATGACCGACGGGCTGCTACCTTAACCATTCATGATGCAATCGACGGTATAGCGCGGTCCATCCGAGCCGACTTCGCTCTGCAGGCCATGCACGTCGGCATCGAAGCCAGGAAAACGCGTAGCAAAATGTTGGGCGAACTTAAGGTAATCGACAATCGAACGGGTCTGGGAGGTGAATCGCTCACCCGGCATGATCAGGGGTATGCCCGGCGGATACGGCACCAGCATGACCGCGGCGACACGCCCCTCGAGCTGTTCAACGGGCACCGCCTCCACCTCGCCACGTACCAGCTTGTCGTAGGCATCCGCTGGCTTCATCGCCAATTCGGGCAAGGCCGTGTACATGCGCCGCATGGCCTTGGCAGTGGCGTTTTCATGGTAACAGGCGTGCAGCGAGTCGCAGAGGTCGCGCAGGCCAACGCCTTCATAGGTGACGCCGCCAGCACTGGCGACCGCCGGCAGCGCTTCACATAGCGGGACGTTGTTGTCGTAGTGCCGCTTGAACTCCAACAACTCTGTAAGCAACGTGCTCCATTTGCCTTTCGTGATACCCATGGAGAAGAGCACCAGAATCGAGTACAGCCCAGTTTTCTCGACTACCAGGCCGCGTTCCCAGAGGAACTTGCTGACCACAGCAGCCGGGATGCCCCGATCGCTCAACATGCCAGCTGCCGTCAGACCTGGAGTTACCAGCGTGACCTTGATAGGGTCCAGCAGCACGTAATCATCGGCCAGATGACCGAAACCGTGCCAGTCGGCCTCCGGCTCCAGTAGCCAGTCGCGCGTGACCAGCGCTTCTGGATCATCGCTGAATGGCGGCTGCCAGATACTGAACCACCAGTCGTCCGCCGTGAGGTGCTGACGTAGATTGTTCAAGGCTCGTCGAAAGCTCAAGGCCTCGTCGAAGGTCTCCTGGATCAAAGATCGACCAGCCGGCCCCTCCATCATCGCGGACGCCACATCCAGCGACGCCAGGATCCCGTACTGCGGTGACGTCGAGATATGCATCATGAAGGCTTCGTTGAATCGATCACGATCAAGCTGTCGCGTCTGGCTATCGAGCACGTGGATCATTGACGCCTGGCTGAAAGCGGCAAGCACCTTATGCGTCGAATGCGTCGTAAACACCAGCGGGCCCTGCTCGCGCGTGTCCATACCGTAGCGCCCGTCATAAAACTCGTGGAAGGCCGCATAGGCATACCAGGCCTCGTCGAAGTGAAGCACATCAACACTGTCGCTCAGGGTGCGCTTGATCAGATTGGCGTTGTAGCAGAGCCCGTCATAGGTGGAGTTGGTGATCACCGCCAGCTTGACCTTGGCGGGTCGTCCGCGGGCAAGCGGGTTGGCTTCGATCTTTGCCTGGATCGATGCCCGGGTAAACTCTTCCAGTGGTATCGGCCCGATGATGCCCAGTTCGTTGCGCGACGGGGTCAGATAGAGCGGAATCGCACCGGTCATGATGATCGAGTGCAGGATCGACTTGTGACAGTTGCGGTCCACAAGTACCAGATCATCCCTGGCTACCATGGAATGCCAGACGATCTTGTTCGCTGTTGAGGTGCCGTTGATTACGAAGAAGGTATGGTCCGCGCCGAAATTGCGCGCCGCACGCGCCTCCGCCGCCGCAAGTGGCCCGGTATGATCAAGCAGCGACCCCAGCTCAGGCACCGAGACCGAAAGGTCGGAACGCAAGGTGTTCTCACCGAAAAACTGATGAAATGCCTGGCCTACCGGACTTTTGCGAAAAGCCACACCACCGCCGTGACCAGGTGTATGCCAGGAATAGTTCGAATCACCTGTGTGCCGGACCAACGCCCGGAAAAAAGGCGGTAGCAACCCTTCTAGGTAGGCTCGCGCCGCCCGTGCTACCTGTCGCGCCAAAAAGGGCACAGTGTCCTCGAACAGATAAAGCAAACCGCGTAACTCGTTGAGATCGGCCATGGCCTCGGCGGGCGCATTCTCGATGGTGACCTGCTCGCCAAGCGCAAAGATAGGCAATTGTGGCGCTCGGCGCCGCGCCGCGCGGATCAACCCCACCACGTCTTGCAGCAGCCGCTGGTTTTCGCCGGCCCCTTCGGCCGCGACCAGAATGCAGGCGAGCCCGTGATGGGTAGAGGCGACAATGCGCCCTTCGCTAGCGCTCGCGGTGGGCAGAATAAGGAAGCCGTCCTGTTCAAGCTCGGCAGCAATCTCGCGCACGCGCTGGCCGGCTACGGTGTCTGCCTTAATATCGCGATGAACGATGAGAATGGGAAATTTCAGGTCTTTGTACATGGAGGACTCCTGAAGGCACTTGCCTTCAGGGTAGAAGCTCCCCGCACAAGCTCCAAGCAAACCTTTTTAACACGGCTTAGGCAGGCTCGGTGTCCAGTACTGCGGGCTGTTCCAACTGAACCCAAAGCGGGGCGGCACCGGCGGCCTTCTCGATCGCGCTCATGCGCGCCGCATGAGCCGCCAACTCATCGGCGCTGGCACGGATGATCCGTGTAGCCGAGCGATCGGCAGGCAAACGGCGAATCGCGCTCGGCTGCTGGCGTCCACCATTGGAATCATCCCCACCCTCGCCCGCCAGGGAGAGATGGGTCTGCCCGCCGGTCATGGTCAGAAACACGTCCGCCAGGATCTCGGCATCGAGCAAGGCGCCATGCAATTCTCGGCCGGAGTTGTCGACGCCGTAGCGCTTGCAGAGCGCATCCAGACTGTTGCGTTGCCCCGGATGACGTTCGCGGGCCATCAACAGCGTATCGAGCACTGAACAGTGTTCGGCAATGTCGGCTCGATCCTGCTGACCAAGGAGTGCGAATTCGTTATTGATGAAGCCGATGTCGAACGCGGCGTTGTGAATGATCAGCTGCGCGCCCTTGATGAACTCGAAGAACTCATCGGCCACTTCGCGAAAACGAGGCTTATCGACCAGAAACTCGTTGGTGATGCCATGCACCGCGATGGCACCTTCATCCACCTCCCGGTCCGGTTGCAGATAGACATGGTAATGCCGCCCGGTCAGCTTCCGACCGATGACCTCCACGCAGCCAATCTCGATGATCCGGTGACCATCGGTGACCGGCATACCTGTGGTTTCGGTGTCGAGTACGACGCTACGCATGGTGATTGACTCTCTGAAATCTTGAAATTGTCTGACAGTGGCACCTCCCGCCGGAAGGCCTGAATAGCGGGGGAGATTTCGGGCTGGCGCAGCAGTTCTCGCAGCTGCCTCAAACGGCCTGCCGCTTGGCCTGCACCACTCCGCGATTGGCCAGCAGATCCGCATGCTCGTTACCGGGATGCCCGGCGTGACCACGCACCCATTTCCAGGTCACTTGGTGGCGACTGACCTGCTCATCCAGCTGGCGCCACAAGTCTGCATTCTTCACCGGCTGTTTCGCCGCAGTCTTCCAGCCACGCTTCTTCCAGTTGGGCATCCAATCGTTGATGCCCTGCATGACGTATTGCGAGTCAGTGGTCAGGTGAACCTGGCAAGGCCGCTTGAGCTCCTCCAGTGCCCGGATGGCCGCCATCAGCTCCATCCGGTTGTTGGTCGTCTCTGCTTCGCCGCCCCAAAGCTCGCGCTCTACGCCTTTATAAACCAGCAACGCACCCCAACCACCGGGCCCCGGATTACCCTTACAGGCACCGTCCGTATAGATTTCAACCGCCTCTTCACTCATCAGGCTTCCAGCTCTTCTCTATTCAGCATCACGACGACTGATCTTCGCCACGGGCATTGGCAGCAGCTTGCCCATTCGCTCCCGGCGATCCTGCCGCAAGGGGCGCAAGCCGATCATCAGTTTGCGCGCCACCAGCAGATAAAAACCGCCTGTCGGCGCCTGCAATCGCTCGCCAATCGTGTCTAGCCGCGTCAGGCGTTTCTGCCAGCGGGCCGAGGAAAGCGGCGGACAATAACACCCGAACCGTCGTTTCTCCAACGCAAATCCGAGCAGGTTGAGCCAGTCGCCGACCCGGTTCGGGCGGATGCAATGCGCTTCTCGCAGGACCTCACGCGATAGCAAATGACGCGCGCCCCAAGCGCTCCAGGGATTTATACCGACGACCAGCAGATGCCCGCCGGGCCTTACGCTGCGTGCGGCTTCGCGCAGCACGGCGTGCGGTGACAGGCTGAAGTCGAGACCATGCTGGACCACCACCACATCGGCGGCATGCTCGGTCAGCGGCCAGGATTGTTCTTCGCAGACAATTTCAACCCCTGGCATCGATGCACCCAGGCGAACGCTGCGTTTTATCTTCGGCGAGTCGATGGGCGCATCGACAAAAGGCGCGTAATGCACTAGGTAGCTGCCGAAGCAACGATCCAGCTCATCCTTTATTGCCCGTCGTTCTTGCTTGCGCAGTTGCCGGCCCAACGGGCCTTCGAACCAGGCATTCGCCTCGTTGATCAGCGACAGCCAGCAAGCATCGGCCTTTACGCTGCGATCATGATTCATGGCTCGACTCCATTCATCAGTCTGGTCTGCTCAACTACCGTTGCGGATCGGTTCAACTTTTAAACCGGCCTGTTAGGATGCTCTTTTGTCACTGACTTGGCGACCGCCGATATGTTGAAGATAGATGCTTTGCCCGCCTTTACCGACAACTACATATGGTTGCTGCAGGATGGCAGCCATAAAGAATGTGCGGTGGTCGATCCCGGCGATTGCGCCCCGGTCAACGCCTGGCTCTCTACCCATCCGGACTGGACGCTGACCGATATCCTCATCACCCATCACCATCACGACCACGTAGGGGGAGTGCAACAACTCAAGGCTGCCACCGGGGCGCGGGTTTTCGGCCCGGCGAACGAAAACATTCCCGCGCGCGACACAGCGCTCAATGACGGCGAGCAGATCACAGTGCTTGGCCAACGACTGGAGGTCATCGAGGTGCCCGGGCATACGCTTGGCCATATCGCCTATTTCCATGCCGACGAGCAAGCGCCGTGGCTACTCAGCGGCGACACCCTGTTTGCCGCTGGCTGCGGCCGCTTGTTCGAAGGCACGGCCGAACAGATGTTCGGATCACTGCAGCGCCTAGCCGCGCTGCCAGCCCATACAAGCGTCTACTGCACTCATGAATACACCCTAAGCAACTTGCGTTTCGCTCAGGCGGTGGAGCCATCCAACCTGGCCGTTACCAATCGGCTGGCAGAAGTGGCCCGGCTGCGTGAAACCAACCAGATCACGCTGCCGTCGGACATCCGTACGGAGCTGGCCACCAACCCTTTTCTGCGCTGTACCGATACGGCGGTGGCGGCTGCAGCAAGTGCGTACAGCCAAGCGCGACTGGACACTCCAGAGGCGGTCTTTCGCGTTCTACGGGGCTGGAAGGATCGCTTCTGACGAACCTCGACCAATCCCCAAAACCGGCTCGTTTGCTTGACCCGTCCGGACGGCATTCCTACACTCCCCCGACTTTTGCGCCAGGGAAAACGTCTAGCCAATGCCGTCCGACTCTTCGAACCGCCCATTTCCAGACGCCTTGGCAGCCTCTGGCCGGGTCCTGACGCTGGCGATAGTCTGCGCGCTGACTGGCTGCCAAAGCATCGCCACTCAGGTACCCGAATCCGCCGGGATTGCCTCCAGCCCATCGCTCGCCAGCCCGTCGCAGGCCCTGTGGCTGATGGAAAAACCCTCCACGCAAGCTCACCAGGACATCTGGGATCGAGTTCGCGATGGTTACAAACTTCAGGGACACCTGGGCAGCAACCCTCGGATCGAGCAGCAGCGCCTGGTTTTTGCGAGCCGCCCCAATTCCATCGAGATGGCCACCGAGCGCGGCGCGCCTTACATCCATTACATTGTCGAGCAGCTCGAAGAGCGCGATATGCCGCTCGAGCTGGCGCTGCTCCCAGTCATCGAAAGTTCCTACAATCCTTTCGCTTACTCGCCAGCACAGGCGGTCGGCCTCTGGCAGTTTATCCCCTCAACTGGCCGGCACTTTAACCTGCAGCAAACCCGCTGGTATGACGGCCGCAGAGATATCACAGCGTCAACTACAGCCGCACTGCGCTACCTGACGTATCTGCACGGCTTGTTCAATGATGATTGGCTGCTGGCACTGGCGGCCTACAACGCCGGCGAAGGCACCGTCAGTCGCGCTATCGAGCGCAACCAGAAGCTGGGCCTGCCTACCGACTACTGGAATCTTCCGCTGCCTAAGGAAACCCGTGATTACGTGCCCAAGCTGTTGGCACTGTCGCAGTTGATTCAGGCACCCGAAACCTACGGCATCAACCTCAGCCCCATCGCCAATGAGCCCTACTTCGAAGTCGTAGCGCTCAATCACCAGATGGATCTTGCCCGGGTGGCGGCGCTGGTGGAGCTGGACGAAGACGAGATCTACCAGCTCAACCCTGCCTTCACGCGACGCATCACGCTCGACGGCCCACAGCACCTGCTCATACCCACCGCCAAGGCGGAGATGCTTGCTGCCAACTTGGCGCTGATGGAACCCCAGGAATTGGTCAACTGGAAGGAATATAAGGTCCGTCCCGGTGATACGCTGAGCTCCGTCGCTAATCGTCACCGCCTGTCGGTCAAGGTGATTCGGGACATCAACCGACTCGATGGCGATCGCCTGCGCATCGGCCAACGGCTAAGCATTCCGGAGTCTCCCGATACCGCCGCCTCACGCGATTTGCTTCATGCCGTCGCCCGCAGCCAACCAACACCACGGAGCTACCGCGTACGCCAGGGCGATAATCTCTGGGATATTGCCAAGGCGCAGAACGTGACAGTTCGCGATCTTCAACGCTGGAACAAGCTCTCCGGTAGCAGTCTCAAGGTTGGCCAGGCGCTTTTCCTCCAGGGCCCGGCGCCAGAAAACACGATGGCCAGCACAGCTCCGACCTACTACAAGGTCAAAAAGGGCGATTCGCTTTACCAGATAGCCAGGCGCTTCAACGTAGGCATTGATCACCTGCGCAGTTGGAATCCGAAAGACAGCTCCATACTAAAACCGGGGCAGACACTCACACTGTACCTACCACGCTGACCTGGCTGTTCTTTCCTGGACTTGTCGGCGCGTCGGGCCATGGAGTTTCTATCGGCAGGTTAAGCCAGGAGCACGCTCTTCTGCCCAATCGTGGCTGGAAACAAGGCGATACCAGTCCAGTGGGGCCGTCCTTTTTCCTGTCGATACAAGCTGTTACTGTACCCGACCGAAAACCGAAAGCGCCCTGGATCGGATTCACCATCTGATGCGACCCGCCTTACCACTACTGTTCTGCCTGACCCTGAGCTTCCCCGCGCTCGCCGCGATCAGTGAGAGTCACGGCTATGCGCAATTCGGCATCCTCAAATATCCACCAAATTTCACCCATTTTGATTGGGTGAATCCAGATGCGCCTAAGGGCGGCGTCGTGCGGCTGATGGCTTCCGGCACCTTCGACACCCTAAACCCCTACACCTTCAAAGGCACCAGCCCCAGCGCCACGCCTGGTTTTTTCCAGTATGGCATCAGCGAGCTCAACGAACCCTTGATGGTGGGCACCGGTGTTTACGACCCGTCTGGTGACGAACCCTCTTCGGCCTACGGGTTGATCGCCGAATCGATCGAATACAGCGACAGCCGCAGCTGGGTCGTCTTCAACCTTCGCAATTCTGCACGCTTTCACGATGGAAAGCCGATCACCGCCTACGATGTTGCCTTTTCCTATCAACTACTGCTCAAGGACGGCCACCCACGCTATCGAACGGGCCTGCAAGGCGTGCGACGGGTGGATGTTCTCAACCGCCACCGCATCCGCTTCGTGTTCGAGACGGGAAATAATTCGCTTCTAATCCTTCGCCTTAGCGAACTGCCGGTGTTGCCACAGCACTATTGGAAGGACAGGGACTTCAAGGCCACCACCTTCGAGCCGCCGCTGGGCAGCGGCCCTTACCGCATCAGCAAGGTGCAGCCGGGCCGGCAAGTGGTTTTCGAGCGTGTCAGGAACTGGTGGGGCGCGGATCTGCCAGTCAGCCGCGGCAAGTACAATTTCGACCGCGTCGAGGTTGAGTTCTATCGCGACAGTACCGTGGCCTTCGAAGCCTTCAAAGTCGGCGAGTTCGACTTCTATATCGAACATCAAGCCAAGAACTGGGCTAACGGCTATCAGTTTCCTGCGGTACAGCGAGGGGATGTGATTCGAGCGCAGATCCCGCATCAGATTCCGACCCAGACCCAGGCGCTGTTCATGAACGGGCGCCGCGAGACGTTCTCTGATATCCGGGTTCGCGAAGCGCTGGGGATGCTCTTCGACTTCGAGTGGACCAATCGGGCGCTGTTCTACAATGCCTATCGACGTAGCGAAAGCTACTATCCGAACAGCGACTTCACTGCGACTGGGACCCCTGAAGGTGCTGAGTGGCTGTTGCTCTCGCGCTATCGCAAACAATTGCCAGCGGAGGTGTTTTCCAACACCTTCCAACTGCCACGCACCGATGGCCGCGGAATTCCCCGGGCGACTCTACGCCGTGCGTTTGGCCTGCTTTCTGAAGCGGGCTGGGTTTTTTCGGACAACGGCCTGAGCGACAAGAACGGCCGCCCTCTTCGCTTCGAAATCCTGCTGGTGAACCCTCGCCTGGAGCGTATTCTGCAACCCTATGTAGAGAATCTGGCGCGCATCGGGATCATAGCGAATCTGCGTACTGTGGATAGCGCCCAGTACAAGCAGCGCCTTGACCAATACGATTACGACATGATTCTCGCAACGCTGGGACAAAGTTTGAGCCCTGGGCTCGAGCAATGGCTCTACTTTCACTCCAGCCAAGTCGATGTAAAGGGTGGACGCAACTATGCTGGCATCGCCAACCCCATCGTCGATGAATTGCTGGGGAAGCTGCTCACCGCACAAACCCGTGACGAACAGGTAGCCGCATCAAGGGCCATCGATCGTGTGCTGCTATGGAACCACTACACCATTCCTAACTGGTACATCGGCGACCATCGTCTGGCGTACCGCAACCGGTTCGCCCATGTCAGCACGCCGCCTTATACGCTGGGGCTGCATGCATGGTGGTTGAAGGACCTGGAGAAGCATCAATGACTCATCGCATTGTGCGACCTATTCTGTACGCCGGCCTTCTGCTGTTTTGCCTGACCGCAACGGTTACGGCCGCCCCTCGACACGCACTGACCCTTTACGGCGAAGAGCCCAAATACCCGGCTAACTTCCAGCATTTCGATTATGTCAATCCCGATGCACCGAAAGGCGGCACGCTGCGCCAGGCGGGTTTCGGCAGCTTCGATTCGCTCAACCCGTTCGTCAACAAGGGGGTCGCCGCCGATGACATCGGCCTGATTTATGACACCTTGACTACCAATAGCTTGGACGAACCGTTCACTGTCTACGGGTTGCTCGCGGAGAAGATAGAGGTCGGGCCGAACAACGAGTGGGTTCGCTTCTACCTGCGCCCTGAGGCACGCTTTCACGATGGTGAGCCTGTAAAAGCCTCCGATGTCGTCTTCACCTTCGAAACACTGCTAGCGGAAGGAGCACCCCATTACCGGGCCTATTACGCCGACGTAGAAAAAGTCGTTGCCGAAAGCCCCCACCAGGTTCGTTTCGATTTCAAGCATGCGGGCAACCGCGAACTGCCATTGATCCTCGGTCAGTTACCTGTGCTGCCTCAGCATTGGTGGGCGGAGCGTGAATTCAGCTCCGGGAGTCTCGAACCGCCGCTGGGCAGCGGGCCTTACCGAATCGAGCAGGTGCAGCCCGGCCGTTCCATCCGCTACGCGCGGGTCGAGGATTACTGGGGAAAAGATCTGCCGGTCAATCGAGGCTTCTATAATTTCGATCGCTTGGTATACGACTATTACCGGGACAACACCGTAGCGCTGGAGGCTTTCAAGGCCGGCCATTTCGACTACTGGCTGGAAACCAGTGCAAAGAACTGGGCCACCGCCTACCAGATCGAAGCGGTGAAAAACGGTCGCCTCGTCAAAGAAGAAATCGCCAACCATAATCCGGCGGGCATGCAAGGTTTCATCTTCAACACCCGAAAACCCTTACTCCGCGATGTGCGGGTAAGGGAGGCGCTGTCCCTCCTGTTCGATTTCGAATGGACCAATCGCCAACTCTTCAATGGCGCCTATATCCGCACGCGCAGTTATTTCGACAACTCCGAGCTGGCCTCATCGGGGCTGCCGGAAGGAAAGGAACTGGCCGTTCTCGAACCGCTACGCGGCCAAATTCCCGATGACGTGTTCGAAAAGCCCTTCTCCCTCCCGGTCACCCGCGGCGATGGCATCATTCGCGATCAGCAGCGCCGCGCCTATCAGTTGCTGACGGAGGCTGGCTGGAGAGTCGAGAATGACCGCATGCTTGATGCTGACGGAAAGCCAGTGAAACTGGAATTCCTACTCGCCCAGACCGAATTCGAACGCGTACTCCTGCCCTACAAACGCAATCTGGCCGACCTTGGCATCGAGCTGGAAATTCGCCGCGTAGATGTGTCGCAGTACATCAATCGTCTGCGCTCACGAGACTACGACATGATCGTCAGCGGCTTTGGTCAATCCAGTTCGCCCGGAAATGAGCAGCGCGGGTATTGGCACTCAAGCAGCGCCGACAACTCCGGTAGCCGCAACTTTATCGGCCTGAAAGATCCGGCAATCGACACACTAGTGGATCAGCTGATCAGCTCCGATACGCGCGAAGAACTCGTCGCCCATAGCCGGGCACTGGACCGAGTCCTGCTCTGGGGGCATTACGTGGTGCCGAACTGGCATATCAAAAGCTGGCGCGTAGCTTATTGGAATCATCTGGCACACCCGCAAACTACGCCAGAAACGGACGTCGGCCTAATGACCTGGTGGTACGAACCGAACAGCCCGGCGCCCACGGCCACCGAGCAAAAGCCTGGCAATACGCCCACCGATAAACCTGCAGACGCGGCGGAGCGCTAAACATGCTCGCTTATGTCTTTCGTCGCCTGCTGCTGATCATTCCGACCCTGTTCGGCATTCTGCTGATCAACTTCCTCATCATCCAGGCCGCCCCTGGTGGACCGGTAGAACAGGCCATCGCCAAACTGGAGGGTTTCGAGGGTGCCACCAGCCGCATCGGTGGCGGTGGTTCGGAAGTGGCCATGGGGGGAACGAGCTATCGCGGTGCGCAAGGGCTGGATCCGGATCTGGTGGCCGAAATAGAACGTCTCTACGGTTTCGACAAACCCGCGCCCGAGCGCTTCTGGATCATGCTCAGCAACTACCTGCGGCTGGATTTCGGCGAGAGTTTCTTCCGCGACGCCAAGGTTACCGACCTGATCATCGAAAAGATGCCGGTATCGATCTCGCTGGGGCTGTGGAGCACGCTGATCATGTACCTAGCGTCCATCCCGCTGGGGATTGCCAAGGCGACACGGCATGGCAGCGCTTTCGATGTCTGGACCAGTTCAGCAATCATCGTCGGTTACGCGATCCCGGCATTTCTGTTTGCGATCCTACTGATCGTGCTGTTTGCTGGCGGTAGTTACTGGAACTGGTTTCCCTTGCGTGGGCTGACATCAGCAAACTTCGAGGAGCTGAGCTTCACCGGCAAGCTCATTGACTACTTCTGGCACTTGGCGTTGCCGGTCACAGCGCTGGTGATCGGCAATTTCGCGACCTTGACCCTGCTGACCAAGAACAGCTTCCTTGATGAAATCAACAAACAGTACGTTATCACTGCACGCGCCAAGGGCTTGAGCAAGAACCGCGTGCTGTATGGCCACGTATTCCGCAACGCCATGCTGATCATCATCGCCGGCTTCCCCTCGGCCTTCATCGGCATGTTCTTCACCGGCTCGCTGCTGATCGAGGTGATCTTCTCTCTGGACGGTCTAGGCCTGCTCAGCTTCGAAGCAGCGATCAATCGGGACTATCCCGTGGTGTTCGGCACCCTCTTCCTCTTCACGCTGCTGGGCCTGGTGGTGAAGCTGATCGGCGATCTGACTTATACGCTTGTCGACCCGCGCATCGATTTCGAAAGCAGGGAAGCCTGAGATGCAGCTAACTCCACTCAATAAGCGGCGGCTTGCGCTGTTCAAGGCACACAAACGCGGCTACTGGTCGCTCTGGATCTTTCTTACGCTGTTTGTAATCAGCCTCGGCGCAGAACTCATCGCCAACGACAAACCCATCGTGGTGCGCTTTGATGGCGGTTGGTACTTCCCGGTGTTCGAGCGCTACCCCGAGACGACATTTGGCGGCGAATTTCCGCTGCAGGCGAACTACAAAAGCCCCTACATCAAAGAGCTGATCGAAGCGAAAGGCGGTTGGATGATCTGGCCACCAATCCCCTTTGACTATTCGAGCATTAACTACGACTTGCAGGTTCCCGCGCCCGCTCCACCATCCTGGCAGAACTGGCTTGGCACCGATGATCAGGGCCGTGACGTGTTGGCGCGGGTGATCTACGGCTTCCGTATCTCGGTGCTGTTCGCCCTGACCCTGACCCTGATCAGCTCGGTAATCGGCGTCATCGCTGGCGCATTGCAAGGCTTCTACGGTGGCTGGGTGGACCTGGTCGGGCAGCGAGTGCTGGAAATCTGGTCCGGCCTTCCGGTGCTGTACTTGCTGATCATCCTCGCCAGCTTCGTACAGCCCAACTTCTGGTGGTTACTGGGCATCATGCTGCTGTTCTCCTGGATGAGTCTGGTGGACGTGGTGCGCGCCGAATTCCTGCGCGGGCGAAACCTGGAATATGTTCGTGCAGCGCGCGCGCTCGGCATGCAGAACGGGACCATCATGTTCCGACATATCCTGCCTAACGCGATGGTTTCGACCATGACCTTCATGCCGTTCATTCTCACTGGTGCGATCGGCACCCTGACAGCCCTGGACTTCCTCGGTTTCGGCCTGCCTCCGGGAGCGCCGTCGCTGGGTGAGCTGGTCGCTCAAGGCAAATCCAATCTACAAGCGCCGTGGTTGGGCATCAGCGCCTTCGTCGTGCTGGCCGTGATGTTGACACTATTGGTGTTCATCGGCGAAGCCGCACGCGATGCCTTCGATCCAAGGAAATAAGATGGCCGAGAATTTGATCGAAGTGCGCGACCTCAGCGTGGAATTCGTCAACGGCGACCAGACCCAGCGCGTGGTAGAAGGCGTCAGCTTCGATATTCGCAAGGGCGAAACCTTAGCCCTGGTTGGCGAAAGCGGTTCGGGCAAATCCGTTACCGCCCATTCCATCCTGCGTCTGTTGCCCTACCCGCAGGCTCGACATCCAGCCGGCAGCATCACCTACGCCGGGCAAGATCTGCTGCGCAGCGACGAGAAACATATGCGCCGTATCCGTGGCAATCGGATCGCCATGGTATTCCAGGAGCCAATGACCTCGCTCAATCCGCTGCACACCATCGGTGCGCAGATCAACGAGGTATTGCAGATTCACAAAGGGCTGCGTGGTCGTGCTGCCACGGCACGTACGCTTGAGCTACTGGAGATGGTTGGCATTCCCGAGCCGCAAAAGCGCCTTCGCGCCTACCCCCATGAATTGTCTGGCGGACAACGACAACGAGTGATGATCGCCATGGCACTGGCCAACGAGCCCGAGCTCCTGATCGCCGACGAACCGACTACGGCGCTCGATGTGACAGTGCAGCTAAAGATCCTTGAATTGCTCAAGGACCTGCAGCAGCGCCTGGGCATGGCATTGTTGCTGATCAGCCATGATCTGAATCTGGTAAGGCGCATCGCTCATCGCGTATGTGTCATGCAGCGTGGTCGCGTCGTCGAAGAGGCATCCTGCGAGCAGCTGTTTCGTGCGCCAGAGCATCCCTATACTCAGGAGCTGCTCGGTGCCGAGCCCAGCGGAGGTCCGGTAGCGGTCGAAGCCGCCCCGCCATTGCTGGAAGTGAAAGACTTGCGCGTCTGGTTTCCGATCAAGAAAGGCTTGCTCAGACGCACCGTCGATCACATCAAGGCTGTGGACGGGGTGGATTTCAGCCTGCCCAAGGGGCAAACGCTGGGCATCGTCGGTGAAAGCGGTTCGGGTAAATCGACATTGGGGCTCGCCATCTTGCGGTTGTTATCCAGCAAGGGCGAGATTCGCTTCCAGGGCAAGGCTCTGGAGAATCTGTCGCAGCGAAAAATCCGGCCATTGCGCCGGCAGATGCAGGTGGTGTTTCAAGACCCCTACGGTAGTTTGAGCCCACGCATGTCGGTGGGCCAGATCATTGGCGAAGGGCTGGGCATCCATGGAATGGGCACCCCACAGGAACAAGCGCAGGCGATCATCGATGCGTTGCTGGAAGTGGGGCTGGATCCCGAAAGCCGCCACCGCTACCCCCACGAGTTTTCTGGTGGGCAGCGGCAGCGCATAGCCATCGCGCGGGCGTTGGTGCTCAAGCCGGAGCTGATCCTGCTGGACGAGCCGACTTCCGCGCTGGATAGGACGGTGCAACGGCAAGTCGTCGAGCTACTCCGCTCGTTGCAGGCCAAGTACAACCTGACCTACCTGTTTATCAGCCACGACCTGGCGGTAGTACGGGCGCTTAGCCACCAGATGATGGTGATCAAGCAAGGTAAGGTGGTGGAACAGGGGGCGGCGGAGACAATCTTCGCCGCGCCGCAACATCCGTATACACAGCAGTTGCTGGAGTCCGCCTTCCTGGCGCCGGCCACTGAACAACCAGAAGAGGGACAAGCACATGGGTTTTCTCACCGGTAAGCGCGTACTTATCGTCGGCGTCGCCAGCAAGCTGTCGATTGCATCGGGCATTGCCGCGGCCATGCACCGCGAAGGCGCCGAACTCGCCTTTACCTATCAGAACGACAAGCTCAAGGGGCGCGTCGAAGAATTCGCCGCAGGTTGGGGCTCTGGTCCGGAACTTTGCTTCCCCTGCGACGTGGCGAATGACGAAGACATCGCCAAGGTATTCGAGGAGCTGGGCAAGAAATGGGATGGCCTGGACGGCATCGTGCACTCGGTAGGCTTCGCTCCCGGCGATCAGCTCGATGGCGACTTCACCGAGGTCACCACTCGTGAAGGCTTCAGGATCGCGCATGACATTAGCGCCTATAGCCTAATCGCTCTCGCTAAGGCCGGCCGGCCGATGATGAAAGGCCGCAACGGCGCCATCCTCACCCTCTCCTACCTGGGTGCCGAGCGCACCATGCCCAACTACAACGTCATGGGCATGGCTAAGGCCAGCCTGGAGTCGGGTGTGCGTTATCTGGCCGGCAGCCTTGGCCCGGAAGGTACTCGAGTTAACGCTGTTTCCGCCGGCCCGATCCGGACACTCGCAGCATCCGGCATCAAGAGCTTCCGTAAAATGCTCGCGGCCAACGAAAAGCAGACGCCATTGCGGCGCAACGTGACCATCGATGAAGTCGGCAACGCCGGCGCGTTCCTCTGCTCGGATCTGGCTTCCGGCATCAGTGGCGAGATCCTTTACGTCGACGGTGGTTTCAACACTACCGCGATGGGTGCTATCGAAGACTAACGGCACACTTCCGCAGCTGTAAAAAGCCCCGACAGCATAAGCTGTACGGGGCTTTTCTTTTTGCGGGTAAGAATGATTGCCTTGCCGAGCTCAACAATAAAATAAGAAGCCCCGATCAGCATACTGATCGGGGCTTCTTTACTTCGAGACCACTGCTTGCCGTTAGAGCTTTTCTATCTCCGCCTCGGCATGCAATTTCTCCCGGTAAGCCGCGAAGTCCTGCTGGCCACTGCGTGAAGCCAAGAAACGCCGGTAACTCTGCTTCTGTTCGGCATTCAGCTTGCCTTCCGGCTCGCTAACGCCATCCAGGCGAATCACCACGTAGTCCCCTGACGGGAGCGTAACGCCACTGAATGTGGAGCTGTCACCCTCAGGCTTGGGCATCCTGAATACCGCTTGCAGGACTGACGGCGCTACGCCTTCCAGACCGCGCGTTGCCGCTTCCGTAGATTGCCACTGTGCTTCAACCTCACCCCCATCACGGAGAGTCGCCAGCAATTGCTCACCCTTGCTACGTGCCTGCTCGGCGGCCTTGCTGCGCTTCAACTGTTCTACTATGCCTTCCTTCACCGCATCGAATGCCTGAACTTCGGGCTCAAGATGCTGCTTGATGCGCACAACGACAACGGTGTTGGGGTCCAGCTCGATCACGCTGCTATTGTCACGATCTATCAGCACTTCATCGCTGAACGCCGCCTGAATGACCTGTCGATTGGCGGCTAGGCCTTCGCCCCCTTCGCGGCCAAAGGCTTCCGTGCTCCTGACCGTCAGGCCAAGTTCCTGAGCAGGTTGCTCCAGATCAGCGGACTCGAAAGCCAGATCCTCAAGCTGCTTGGTCACCTCGACAAAACGCTGTTCAACCTGTTGCGCCTTCAGCTCGCGCACCAGCTCCGGCTTCATGCTCTCGAAACTCGGCACTTCGGGTGCCTGTACGCCCAACAGCTTGATCAGGTGCCAACCGAACTCGGAGCGTACTGGCGCAGAGACCTGTCCTTCCTCCAGCCCATAGAGCGCCTCTTCGAATGCCGGATCGTAAACGCCCGGCCCGGCATAGCCCAGATCACCACCCTCGTTGGCCGAACCGGGATCATCCGAATACTCCTTGGCAAGAGCAGCAAAATCTCCTCCGGCCTTTAGTTGCGCCGCTATTTCTTCCAACTGGGCTTTTGCCTCGGCGTCGCTTGTTCCATCTACCTCGATGAGAATATGTGCGGCACGGCGCTGTTCGGCCAGGTTGCCCACCTGTTGCTGATACAGTTGTTGCAGCGCTTCGTCCGAGGCGTCCACCTCGTCGAAGTACGCGTCCTTGTGCAGCTCGACGTACTCGAGTACGACTTGTTCAGGGGTACGGAAACGCTCGCTGTTGGCTTCGTAGTATTCGCGGGCCTCTTCTTCGCTGACCTGCACCGCATCGGCATCAGCCGCAACGGTAATGCTGGCGAAGTCACGCGTTTGCCTTTCCAACTGAGCAAAACGCTCGATCTGCTGGTCCGTGACGAAGCCGGAACCGGAGATACCTGCGCGCAGCTGACCAATCAGCATTTCTTGCTCAAGCAACTGACGGAACTGCAGCCGCGTATAGCCCATCTGCTGGATAACTTGGTCGAAGCGAGCCGGGTTGAACACGCCCTCTACAGCAAACTCAGGGGTTTGCAGAATCAGTTGATCCAGAGCGGTCTGGGAGAATGCGAAATCGGCATTTTTTGCCCCCTGCAGCAGCAAGGTCCGATCGATCAGCGCACCCAGCGCCGAATCGCGCATCATCTTGTCATCGAACAGCGAAGCGTCGAAATCCGCTCCCAACTGCTGCACCAGCTGCCGCCGCTGCATGTTCACCGCTTGGTTGAGTTCATCCAGCGTGATGTCTTCGCCGTTGACCTCAGCCGCGAGTCGGGCGTTACCCGAGGAACTGAAAATCGCCTCGAACCCCGTCAACGCCAACAGAACGACGATGATGCCGATGATGGTTTTGGCAATCCAGCCTTGTGAATTGTCCCTGATGTTCTGAAGCATGCGTCCCCCAGGAGTCAGCTGCGCTTAGTGTCTGCAGCACGGGTGGAAACCGGAAAAAAGAAAGGCGCATCCGGGGATGCGCCTTCTCGGAGCTTTTGGAGCGGTTGGGCTTATCCCCCAAGCCAGAACGCAGCAGGCATTACTTTGTTCGACAACCACACCAGGTCAGGTTCAGCGTTAGCTGATGGCTGACGGGATCAGGAAAACGCTTAGTTAACCGCGTCTTTCAGAGCCTTACCTGCCTTGAAGCCCGGAATCTTGGCGGCAGCAATGTTGATCGGCTTGCCAGTTTGCGGGTTACGGCCCGTGCGAGCGGCGCGTTCTTTGACAGCGAAAGTACCAAAACCGACCAGCACAACGGAATCACCAGCCTTCAGGGCACCAGTGACAGATTCAATTACTGCGTCCAGCGCGCGGCCAGCAACAGCTTTCGGGATATCAGCAGATGCGGCGATGGCATCGATCAGTTCCGACTTGTTCACTCTAAGTCCCCTTATTTCTGTTGAGTCATTCTTCGTTTTTTAAGATTTAAGCAAAGCACCGCGGAGATCGCGTTGACGCAAAGGGAGGTCTTATATCAAGGCCTTCAAAAAGGTGTCAACAACGCTTCAAGCCTAATGCGTGCTGATTCGCTCCTTGGAATCAGTCTCGCGCTTATCGTCCTTTGCAACAATATCGGGAGCCGCATCAGACAAGGGCTCCGGCGCGTATTGCAGCGCAATTTGCAGGACTTCGTCAATCCACTTCACCGGTTTAATCTGCAGGTCCTGCTTAATATTTTCAGGAATTTCCTTCAGATCTCGCTGGTTCTCCTCCGGAATGATCACCGTCTTGATTCCACCTCGGTGAGCCGCGAGCAGCTTTTCCTTCAGACCGCCAATCGCGAGCACCTGACCACGCAAGGTGATTTCGCCGGTCATAGCCACCTCGGCGCGCACCGGAATGTGAGTCAGCGCAGACACCAGCGCGGTACACATGCCGATACCGGCACTGGGACCATCCTTAGGAGTGGCGCCTTCGGGCACGTGAATGTGAATATCCTGCTTCTCATGGAAATCAGCCGCCAACCCCAGGCTTTCTGCACGGCTACGGACCACTGTCAGCGCTGCTGTGATCGACTCGCCCATAACGTCACCCAGCGAGCCGGTCTTGGTCAAACGCCCCTTGCCTGGCACCACAGCGGCCTCGATCGTCAACAACTCGCCTCCCACCTGCGTCCAGGCCAGTCCAGTCACTTGTCCGACCTGGTCCTGCTGCTCGGCCAGGCCGTAGCGGAACTTACGCACACCGAGGAAGTGCTCCAGCGTATCGGGCGTCACCTGAACACTGAAGTTCTTGTCAGACGCATGTTCCTTTACCACCTTGCGGCAAACCTTTGCCAACTGACGTTCGAGGCTACGAACGCCGGCCTCGCGCGTGTAGTAGCGAATGATGTCGCGAATCGCCTCCTCCTCGAACTGCAGCTCGGTCTTTTTCAAGCCATTGGCCTGAATCTGCTTCGGCGCCAGGTAGCGGATGGCGATGTTGATTTTTTCATCCTCCGTGTAGCCTGGAAGACGAATCACCTCCATACGATCCAGCAGCGGCGCGGGAATGTTCATCGAGTTGGCGGTGCAGAGGAACATCACATCCGACAGATCGTAGTCAACCTCCAAGTAGTGGTCGTTGAAATTATGGTTCTGCTCGGGATCAAGCACCTCGAGTAACGCCGACGCGGGATCGCCGCGCATGTCGTTACCCATCTTGTCGATCTCATCAAGCAGGAATAGCGGGTTACGTACTCCCACCTTGCTCATTTTCTGGATCAGCCGCCCCGGCATCGAGCCAATATAGGTGCGGCGGTGGCCACGTATCTCAGCCTCGTCACGCACCCCGCCCAGAGCCATACGAACGAACTTGCGGTTGGTCGAACGAGCGATGGACTCGGCCAGTGAGGTCTTGCCGACACCGGGCGGACCGACCAGGCAAAGCACCGGCCCCTTGAGCTTTTTGACCCGCTTCTGCACGGCAAGGTACTCAAGAATACGATCCTTCACCTCCTCGAGGCCGTAGTGGTCAGCGTCGAGCACCTCCTCCGCCTTGGCCAGATCGAGGCGGACCTTGCTCGCCGCCTTCCAAGGCACATTAACCAACCAGTCAATGTATGTACGCACGACGGTAGCTTCGGCCGACATGGGCGACATCTGCTTGAGCTTGTTCAACTCGGTGGTCGCCTTGGCATAGGCGTCCTTGCTTAGCCCGGCGTTCTCGATGCGTTTCTTGAGCTCATCGATCTCGTTGTGGCCTTCGTCGATGTCGCCGAGTTCTTTCTGAATAGCCTTCATCTGCTCATTCAGGTAGTACTCGCGCTGACTGCGCTCCATCTGCTTCTTGACGCGACCACGAATACGCTTCTCGACCTGCAGCAGATCGATTTCCGCATCCAGCAGGGCCAGTACATGCTCCACACGCGCGGGCAGTTCAGTAATCTCAAGGATTTCCTGCTTCTGCTCGATCTTCAGCGCCATATGGGCCGCCATGGTGTCTACGAGTCGCGCAGGCTCTTCGATGCTGGCCAGTGACGCTAACACCTCGGCCGGGACTTTCTTGCCCAACTGCACGTACTGCTCGAATTGCCCAAGCAGGCTGCGGGTAAACACTTCAGCCTCGCGTGGCTCCAATGCAGACTCGTCGATCAGCGCGACCTCAGCACGGTAGTGCCCCTCGGCTTCGACGAACTGCTCGATCGCGCCACGCTGCTCGCCTTCGACCAGAACCTTGACGGTTCCGTCGGGAAGCTTGAGCAACTGCAGCACAGTGGCGACGGTACCCACGCGGTATAGAGCGTCCTCAGCAGGATCATCATCCGCTGGGTTCTTCTGGGCCACCAGGAGGATCTGCTTGTCGCCAGCCATGGCCGACTCGAGCGCTTCGATGGATTTCTCACGCCCAACGAACAGCGGAATTACCATGTGCGGGTAAACCACGACATCGCGCAGCGGCAAAAGGGGCAATTCGATGGTTGTCTTCATAAATTCAGCTCTACGACGGCCATACGGCGGGAAACGGGAGGAACACACCCTGACGACACAAGATGAGGGCGCGATCCTTAAAAAACAAGGATCACCGAGAAAATGCAAAGGGGCCCGAAGGCCCCTTTTCAATTACGCGTCAGGCGCAGCCTTGGCGGGCGGCTCGCTGTTCTCATAGATCAGCAATGGCTGAGAAGTGCCTTCGATCACACTCTCGTCTATCACCACCTTGCTTACGTCTTTCTGTGAGGGGATCTCATACATGGTATCCAGGAGAACCCCTTCCAGAATCGAGCGCAGACCACGGGCGCCGGTCTTGCGCTCCAGGGCGCGGCCGGCCACGGCCTTGAGCGCGTCCGGACGGAACTCCAGGTCCACGCCTTCGAGCTCGAACAGCTTGGCGTACTGCTTGGTCAGCGCATTCTTCGGTTCGGTAAGAATCTGAATAAGTGCTGCTTCGTCCAGCTCGTCAAGCGTCGCAATGACCGGCAGACGACCAACGAACTCGGGAATCAAGCCAAACTTGACCAGATCATCCGGCTCGACCACACGCAGGGATTCACCAATTTTCTTGCCATGGTCCTTACTGCGCACCTCGGCATTGAAACCAATTCCACCCTTGGTGGAGCGCCCCTGAATGACCTTCTCCAGGCCCGCGAATGCCCCGCCACAGATGAACAGGATGTTGCGCGTGTCGACCTGCAGGAACTCCTGCTGGGGATGCTTGCGCCCGCCTTGTGGCGGAACGGATGCAACCGTACCTTCGATCAGTTTGAGCAGCGCCTGCTGCACGCCTTCTCCCGAGACGTCGCGAGTGATCGACGGGTTATCGGACTTGCGCGAAATCTTGTCAATTTCATCGATGTAGACGATGCCCATTTGGGCTTTTTCTACGTCGTAATCGCACTTTTGCAGCAGCTTCTGGATGATGTTTTCAACATCCTCGCCAACATAACCGGCCTCGGTCAGCGTGGTCGCGTCCGCAATCGTAAACGGTACGTTAAGCAGTCGCGCCAGCGTTTCAGCCAACAACGTCTTGCCCGAGCCGGTAGGCCCGATCAGCAAAATATTGCTCTTGCCCAGCTCGACTTCTTCTTTTTTGTCGCGCTGGTTCAAACGCTTGTAATGGTTGTAAACAGCTACCGCGAGGATTTTCTTCGCGCGTTCCTGACCAATGACGTACTGGTCGAGAATGCCGCTGATTTCCTTGGGCGCAGGCAGTTTTTGCGCGCTGCTCTCGGCCTGAGCTTCCTGCACCTCCTCACGGATGATGTCGTTGCACAGGTCGACGCACTCGTCGCAGATAAAGACCGAGGGTCCAGCAATCAATTTGCGAACTTCATGCTGGCTTTTGCCGCAAAAAGAACAATAGAGCAGCTTGCCGGAATCCTCGCCGTTGCGGGTATCAGTCATTCGATCGATCCAATCGGGAAGGCTTGAAACACAAGATGAAGGCAATCATGGGCTTTTTCAAGCCCATGCACTAGCCAGATATCGCCAGACCAGCGCGATTAGACCGCCAGCTGGCGATGGGTCAGAACCTGGTCGATCAGTCCGTACTTGACGGCTTCGTCACCGCTCATGAAGTTGTCACGGTCGGTGTCGCGCGCAATCACTTCCATCGGCTGACCGGTGTGCTCAGCCATCACTTTGTTCAGACGCTCGCGGATGGTGAGGATTTCACGTGCATGAATCTCGATATCCGACGCCTGCCCCTGGAAACCGCCCAACGGCTGGTGAATCATCATCCGCGAATGCGGCAGGCAGTAACGCTTGCCGGCAGCGCCGCCGGTCAACAACAGCGCGCCCATGCTGCAGGCCTGGCCGATGCAGATGGTCGACACGTCAGGCTTGATGAACTGCATGGTGTCGTAGATGGACATCCCGGCTGTTACAGAACCGCCCGGGGAGTTGATATACAAATGGATATCCTTCTCGGGGTTTTCCGCCTCGAGGAACAGCATTTGCGCAACGATCAGGTTAGCCATGTAGTCTTCGACCTGGCCCACCATGAAGATCACCCGCTCCTTGAGAAGACGGGAATAGATATCGTAGGCACGCTCACCGCGGGCCGATTGCTCGATGACCATCGGCACCAAGCCGCCAGCGGCCTGGATATCCGGTGCTTGCATAAATGAATTGCGGGACATGTCCAGCGATACTCCCTAATTTCACGCCTCAAATACATAAGCCAGCACGAGGCTGGCTTATGAATGATGTGCTCGAACGGTTGACGAAGATCAGGCCGCTTGCGGTGCTTCCGCTGGCTTAACCGCTTCCTCGTAAGAGACCGATTTGTCGGTCACCTTGGCCTGCTGCAGAACAGTATCTACAACTTGCTCTTCGAGCACAACCGAACGAACTTCGTTCAGCTGTTCATCGTTTTTGTAATACCAGGAAACCACTTGCTCGGGCTCCTGATACGCAGAAGCCATCTCTTCGATAAGCTCGCGAACGCGCGCATCATCAGGCTTGAGCTCGAACTGCTTGACCACTTCTGCGACGATCAGACCCAGAAGGACGCGACGCTTGGCCTGCTCCTGGAACATCTCGGCCGGCAGTTGCTCGGGCTTGATGTTGCCACCGAACTGCTGAACGGCCTGCACCCGCAGACGATTGACTTCGTTTTCGATCAGCGCCTTGGGGACTTCGATCGGGTTGGTAGCGACCAGCCCTTCCATGACCTGGTTCTTCACCTTGGTCTTGATGGCTTGGCGCAATTCGCGCTCCATGTTTTTCTTCACTTCGGCACGGAAGCCTTCGAGACCTCCTTCCTGAATGCCGAACTGTGCGAAGAATTCGTCGTTCAGCTCCGGCAGCTGTGGGGCTGCGACGCTGTTGACGGTAACAGTGAACTCAGCAGTTTTCCCTGCCAGGTCCAGATTCTGATAATCCTCCGGGAAGGTCGGAGTAATTACGCGCTCTTCACCCGCCTTTGCGCCAACCAGCGCGTCTTCGAAGCCTGGAATCATGCGACCCGACCCCAGCACCAGTTGAGTGCCCTTTGCCGAACCGCCGGCGAATACTTCGCCGTCGATCTTGCCGACGAAATCGATGTTCAACTGATCGCCATTCTCGGCTGCACGTTCGACGTTTTCGTAGCGGGTGTTCTGCTTGCGCAGGATGTCCAGCATGTTGTCGACATCCGCGTCACTGACCTCGGCCTGCTGGCGCTCGACTTCTATGGAATCGAAACCGGCGACTGTGAACTCGGGGAATACTTCGAAGGTGGCGACATACTCAAGATCCTTGCCCTTTTCGAACACCTTCGGCTCGACAGCCGGGGAACCGACGGGATTCAGCTTCTCAGCGACAATGGCTTCATAGAAGGTGGCCTGGATCAGATCACCCAGCGCTTCCTGACGAGCAGCGGCTTCGTAGCGCTGGCGAATCACGCTCATCGGCACCTTGCCGGGGCGGAAACCTGGGATCTTGGCACGGCTGGCGGTCTGTTGCAGACGCTTGTTGACTTCGGTCTCGATGCGCTCGACCGGGACGCCAATGGTCATGCGGCGCTCAAGAGCGGAGGTGCTTTCAACAGAAACTTGCATGGATTTTCCTCGTTGCACAGACATAAGCCGGGCGTTCCGGCCCCAGAATGGGCAAGCATTCTAGTGGCTTGCGGGAAAGAAGTCACGCCGGCCCGACGATGCGATGGTGAATACCCCCAAGCCGAACCTCGCGCAAAGCGTGAGCTGGAACGATCTTGCAAATACAAGGATTAGCATCTGTGGAGAGCGCCATGCACATTCTGACCGACACCCAAGCTATTGGCTTTAGGCGGTCATCTATTCTTCGCTGACAGGCCTGCTCCTCTCCAAGGGCGCTGGATAGAAATGAGCAAATGAACGATTTGGATCTCCCATTGGCGCCGTGATCTTCAACGAGCTGCGTTATAGCAATCCCAGCCCCCCACCAATCATCAGTAGTGGCGCCATCGTCAATGCCAAGCGGGAATGCCATGCCAACAGCAGAACCAGCAACACGCCTGCCAGCATTACCAGGCAGAGCCACACAACCACACCGATCTGCCCTCCTTGGCTTTGGGCGCAGAGCCAGAGGGCGACACCGAACAAACAGCAAGCCAACAACCACATCGCCGGCCTGCCTGGCAGACGCGTATTGGCAGGTAGCAGCGCGCCGCGGTGACGCGCACGATTCAAGCACAGCACCAACATCGCTAGGTAGCTCAGCGCAAAAGCCAATAAAAGCACGCTCACGCCTCCTGAGCTCGATTGGGTCGATTCGCTGCAGCGCGCCGCGCCACTGCTCCGCCGAAACGCCAGGCACAAGCGGCGCTAAGCAGGCCTGCGACGATCAGGAACACGTCCACCGACGCCAATGCCCAGTCACCCCGTGAGAGGCTGGAAGCCAGGTGGCCGTCAGTCGTAAGCGCATTGAGAACCGGCAATCCAAGCGCAAGCGCAGCGCCCATGAGAAGCAGGTCGCGTAGCAGCCGCCCGCTTCGCTCACGCTGTAGGACCGCCCAAATTCCAACCACCAGCCAGGCCAGCACAAATACCCAGCCTTCGGCAGCGGCACGCTCGGCCATAGTCGCTGGGATCAGGCGATTGCCCCAAAGCAGCGCCAGGCTCGCCAGGGGAAGCCCGGCAAATACCGCAGCGTTGAATGTCCTGACCCATGTGACGCTCCGATCGCCACCCAACTCGCGCTTGGCCAGCCAGACCTGCACTCCCCCAACCAACATGGCGCAACCACAAAGCCCCATCAACAGATACAGCAGCCGTACCAAAGTGCCGCCGAATTGCGCCATATGCAGACCGGCCAACCAGCTATAGGCACGATAACCCGTGGACGCATCCTGCCGGTTGAGCAGCTCGCCAGTGGTAGCGTCATAAGTCAGCGTATTCTGAGGCGGGCCGATACGTGATCCATCCCAGCGCCTCACATCCACCACCGCTGACGAATCACCCGGGTGATGCACACTCACCCAGCCAACTTCACCACCGCCCCACTGCCGCCTCGACTCGGTGATCAGCGCGTCAAGCGATGTGGGTAAGGCCGCCGGCCGATGATTCTCATCGCGATGATAGGCCCCCATCACTTCGCCGAAGTACTGCATCACGTTATCCGAATAGCTGACCTGCGCCGCGGCCGGCATATAGGAGGCGACGAAGATGGCAACGCCGGTGTAGGCCAACACCAGGTGGAACGGAAAGCCCACGACACCGAACAGGTTGTGAGCGTCGAGCCACGCGCGCTGACCGTTGGCCTTGGGCCGCAGGGTGAAGAAATCCTTGAAGATCCTTCGGTGGATGATGACACCTGAAACCAGCGCCACGAGCATGAACATGCCGGCCAGGCCGACTATGTACATACCAACGTCACCGGCGTGGAGGTTGTAATGCAGCTTGAAGAAGAAATCTCCACCTACGGTCTCGGCCATGGGCAACGGCTGCGTGCTACGCGGGTCGAAGGCGACGTTATGAAAGGTCTCGGTTCCGTCCACCTCCCATCCCAGTCGCCAGTATGGCTCGCGGATGGTTGGGCCATGCATCCAGAACGCGTGCAATTCGTCACTGACGTTCTGCTGCAGCCAGCCACGTACAGCATCGGCGCTCAACGTGGACACGGTATCCTGATGCAGTGCAGGGCGCATCCAGCGGCTGAGCTCCTTATCGAAGCACGCCACCGTGCCGGCAAAGATGATCACGTACAGCAACCAGCTCGGCAGCAAGCCGCCCCAGGTATGCAAGCCAGCCATGCTTTGGCGAAGCTTCATGGGCGGACCCTCCATTCGCCGGGAAAGAACGCCGCCAGACACAGCACTGCGGTTAGTCCGATGATCAACATCCAGACACGGCTCGTGCTGCGTGCGGCGAACACATAGATGACGACCGCTGTCCAGACGGCAAAGCTCGCCAGGCTTGAAAACACCACGCGATCAGGTCGAGTCAGCGGCAGGTAGACCGCTAGAAACGCGGTAACGGCATACGCCACGGCATAGCCGCCGACCAGCGCGGCGAGCACCCTGGAAGTAATGGTCCAGCGAGTATTGGTTTCGATGCGGCTCACCTTTAGTCCTCTGTTGCGGCCGGCCTATAGCAGGCGCTTGATTTATCAGAAGTTGTAGCTCGCGGTGGCCACCACCGTGCGGCGATTGCCGATGAAGCAATCGCCGCGCGACAGGCAGGTGGTGTAATAGGTTTCGTCTTCGAGGTTGGTGGCATTCAGAGTGAATTCCCAGTCCTCATAGGCGTAACCAAGCATGGCGTCGAATAGCGTGGTGGAAGGCGTCTTGAGACTGTCGATACCGTCCCAGCTGGCGCCGACGTAGCGCACGCCGGCACCGGCTCTGAAACCGGGGATTCCAGCGATGCTGAACCGGTGCTGCGTCCACAGCGAAGCCATGTGTTCCGGCACGCTTTCGATGCGTGCACCTTGCTGCTCCACTTCACCCTCGAGCACTTCACTGTCCAAATACGTGTAGCTGGCGATCAGATTCCATTCGGGGGTCACTTCAACCAGCCCTTCGAGCTCGAGACCCTTGGCTTGGGTTTCGCCCGCCTGGGCACCACCACGAGGGGAGCTCCCGACGATCTGGCGATTCTTCTCACGCAGATCGAACACCGCAGCGGTCAGCAGTGTATTGCTGCCTGGCGGCTGATACTTGACCCCGATCTCCCACTGCTCGCCTTCGAGCGGTTTGTATGACTGCAGGGTCTCCGGATTGAGGCCGATGATTGGCGAGAAGGACTCGCTGTAGCTGATGTAGGGCGCCAACCCGTTTTCGAACAGATAGATCAGTCCTAGGCGCGTGGTGACGGCATCGTCTTCCTGCCTTGTGCCGGCTTCCACTCTGGTATCAGCCCAGTCCTTGCGCAGGCCTAGCGTCATCAGCCAGTTCTGATAGCGGATCTGATCCTGTACATACAGCCCTTTCTGCGACACACGCTGCTGCGGGTCATCGCTCAGGCTCACCACGGAGGGGTCGAAGGTGCCGTACACCGGGGCGTAGTAATCCAGCGGCGTAGCCAGCCCAAAGGCACTTCGGGCATCGGTGACCGAGTGCTGGTAATCCACACCAAGCAACAGCGTGTGCTGCAACGCACCAGTGTCGAAACGGGATTCGGCCTGATGATCCGCGGTCCAGATGGTCACCTCGGGCTTGCTAACCGAGTAGACGCGATTCACCGTGCGATCATCGGCGCCCAGCACAGGTGGCCAGCCATACATGGTCTGGTAGCTGACCTTGCTTTTCTGCCAGCGCAGGTTCTGCCGCAACGTCCAGGTTTCGTCCAGGCGCCAGCTCATCAGCGAAGTGATTGCCTTCTGCTCGGCATCGTACTCGTCGAAACCCGGTTCGCTGACGAAACGATCACTGCCGATCTCACCAAAGGGCGCACCGAGTACGGTACCGCGATGCGGGAGGAAAGCGCTGGTAGTGCCGCCGTCGTCCTTCTGCACGTTAGCTAGCAGCGTCCACTCGAACTGCTCGTTCGGACGCCAGGTCAGCGAAGGCATGAACAACAGTCGGTTGTCCTTGGTGTGGTCAACCTGGGTGTCGCTGTCGCGCTGAATCGCCACCACGCGGTAGAGCAGCGTGCTCTCATCGTCCAGCGGGCCGGTACTGTCGAACGCAACCTGCTTACGCTCGAAGGAGCCGTACTGCAGCTCCAATTCATTCTTCCGCTCGCCCTGGGGACGTTTGCTGACCAGATTCAGTAGGCCACCCACCGAACTCTGGCCGTAAAGCATCGACGAAGGCCCCTTGATGACCTCGATGCGCTCGAGGGTATAGGGATCGGTCCGGGTGTTGTTGTAGTAGCCCACCCCCTTCTGCAACCCGTCGATAAATACCGTCGGCGAAGCGCCCCGGATCAGCAGCGAATCGCCTCGGCTGTCGAAGCCGTAAGCCTCGCCGCGCACACCCGCGACGTAACGCAGCGAATCCTGGACGGTCAGCGAACCCTGATCGCGAATAAGTTCGCTGGTGACCACCGTGATCGATTGTGGCGTCTCGACGATGAGTGTGTCGGTCTTGGTCGCCCCAAGGCTGCGCTTAGCCACATAGCCGGCCACTGGACCATCGCCCCGCTCCGTCTCTCGCGGCGCCGTGACCTCCTGTGCTTCGAGCTCAATCGCCTCCTGAGCCTGGACGGCAAAACACACAACCAGAACGGGTAAACCTAGAACCACCGAGCGCAACAACGAAGCGGGCAATGCGACCACGTCACTCATGGCTTTACCTTATTATTAATTGAATGCGCATTGTACTGATAATGATTTGCATTCATTAGATAAGGCACAACTATCTTCTGTCAACTACTGCCTGAGGCTCTAACCAGAAACAACGAAGTGATCGGACTGACGGCGCTCTCGGGGCAGATCTGGCGGGACAGTTCGGCATGCTTGCACGATCAAGCCGGATAAAAGGCGCGGTGCTGGCCTAGATGTAGATGCCCCGCGCGATACTAAAGCTCGTCGCTGCAGTTGGAGGATTGGGAGACGGTGCTCAGAACTCGGTGGCGCATGAGTGAAACCGCCCACTTCCTGCCAGAAAGCGGACGGCTTTTGAGTCGCCTTTAGATAAACGACTGCCCAGATATTCCACGCGGGAGGCGATTTCGACCTGGCAGTTGTTGCAGACGCTTCAACCATTCGGCGCGGGCAGTCAGGGTGGGGATTGGCTTCGCCACCTTTACTCTGGCGGACACGTCTGGTTTTGCTGCCTGTACCCGGACCTGGTTTGGCACCGCGACCTCCGGCTTTGCTGCCTTCGCGGCGGCTCGCAACTCGGCCAGGCTTGGAGTCTTGCGCACTGGCTCATTGGCCTTTTTCTCGATGCTGCGAAGACAAAGCTTGCACGACACCTGAGAAGCATCGGAGGTAGTGTTGAGGCTCGATCCCGTGCGTCCACATCCAACAGCTTCAGGGGAGGCGGAATAATGAATGACCAACGTGTTGTCTCCTGCTCTTTTTTGGGGCGCGGGATGTTACACGTTCTCCAGCTGCAACTGTTCGGTTTGCGCTGTCCAGTTCTAACAGGGTGGTCGCGTGTTGCCGGGGTGGGCTGAACCGGTATCGGCCTTTACCAACAAACAGACTCATGAGACCAGTTCATGCGTGTCGCTCGGGACAGGAACCGCCTGGTCGTTCGGCCGGGTGAGTTCGATCAGCAGCCCTGGCTCGACCCTGTACGCAGACAGCGTCCAGCCATGCGCTATGGCAATTTCCTGGCAAATGGCGAGACCAAGCCCCGCGCCCTGGTCGCGCCGGTGCAGTCCCCTCCAGAATCGTTCATAGAGGTGCGCAAGCTGCGCCTCCTCTACCCCTCGCCCCCAATCACGTAGCGCCAGCTTGTTGCTGCCCACACAAAGGTGAACCTGAGAGCCTCGAGGCGCATGCTGTATCGCGTTCTCCAGCAAGTTCTTGATCAACGTGAACAACGCGCCCCTGTCAGCCAGCCAAAGCGACTCGGCGGAATCGCTGGAGGTCACCAGCTGCACACCAGCCGTATCGGCCATCCGTTCCAGATAGCTCGCGGCTTCTCTCGCCACCTCGCGCACATCCACGGCCGAGAAACGGTAGCTCTGCATCTCACTCGCTTCGGCCAAGTGCAGCAACTGATGCACTTGACGCGTCATATGTTCCACGTCGTTCAGCAGCGACCGGCGCTCGCCGTGTTGATCCATCAGTTCGATCTGTGCACGGATCAATGCCAGCGGCGTCTTCAGTTCATGCGCCGCTGTGGCAAGAAACTCCTGTTGCACACGATAGCCTTGCTCCAATCGCTCGAGCGCCTTGTTGAAGCTGTTCACCAGCGGCGCAATTTCATTGGGAACGGCGTCGCTGCGCAGCCTCGCGTGAAGCGAGCGAGTGGAGATTTTGGCCGCAGCATTCGAGATATCCCGCAGCGGCTTGAAGGCATACCTGAGGGTCACATACACGCAGGCGCCAAAAACAAACAACAGAATCAGACTGAACAGCGTGACCCCCAACCCGGTGGACGGCAGCGTAAACTCGCTATGTATCAAGTGAAGGAATCGCGTACTGGCGGAAAACTGCACATACCAGGTTCGCCCCTCATGCTCGACGGCGGCCGTGGCGCCATGCATCTGCACCCCTCTCTGCATGAATTGGAAGCTTCCCGTACGCACCGGGCCGGTTTCCTCAGGCCAGATGACCTCACTGCCAGGCAACGTCAGGATGACCTTCCCCGACTCGTCCAGAACGCGATAGGCGGTTTCCTGCTTGAGGCTGTCGAATACCCATTCGAAGTCCGTGACGTCGACGGCGACAGGCACACCGTTGCGGTCGTATAGCAGGTCCTTGCCTATTTCGGTGGCTGTATCCGCGACCTCCGCCTTTGAGAGCATTCCGCCTTGATAGGTCGTCAGTGCAATGTAGACGACCACGATAATGGCGGTGGTCAGCGTCGCCCCCGCCACATAGGCGAGCATCACCTTGAGAGCAAGGCTATTGATCCAGCTCGTGCTCCCGAAGCGCATAGCCGTGCCCCCTGACGTTGATGATCTTGTAGCCGGAACCGATGACAAGCAGCTTGCGGCGAATACGGTGCAGCGCTACGTCCAGTGCATTGGGTGTCACAGCTTCGCTCAGCCCCCAGGCGGCGGCTTCGAGCGCCCTGCGCCGCACGACCTGCTCACAACCGCGCATCAGCATCATCGTGATCTGCATCTCAGCTGGAGACAGTGCTACGCGTTTACTACCGCGTGATAGAACGCCGATATCGACATGCAGCGTTATGTCGCCGCAGCTAGGGACTGGCTCACTGAGCGCAACGGGGCGCCGCAGCAATGCCCTCAATCTTGCGACCATTTCATCCATGGCAAAAGGCTTGGGCAAATAGTCATCCGCCCCGGCATCCAGGCCCTCGACGCGATCATGCAAGGCATCGCGGGAGGTCAATACCAGACACGGCAAACCCTGCCCGGCCTTGCGCAGACGCTGCAGCAGAAGCAGGCCATCACCGTCCGGCAAGCCCCGATCCAGAATCATGGCCTGGTAAGAAAGCTGCTGGGTAGCAGCCCACGCGGCATCGATTCGACTGACCACGTCGACGGCAATCCCTGTGCCCGCCAACCCCTTGCACATCAGCTGCGCCAGGCGGTCATGGTCCTCAACCAGAAGAATGCGACTCATTCGAAGCGGTAAAGATAGCCAAAGACCACCTGGTTGGCGGTAGACCTATCAACCAATGGACTGTCCTTGATTTCACTGCCAAGTCTGACGGCTTCGAGATCGAGGAATACGGAGTGCCGTTCATCGAACATATAGTCTCCACGAACACCGAATTCAGTATTCAAGCTGGATTTACCATCATAGGTAGGCCGATCAAATCGCGCTTCGTTGCTACGGACGCCAAAATAGTAGTCGACGTACTTCTTGTCCAACCAGGCAGCGGCCAGTCGCGGGGTGATCGTGACGCGCTCGCCGAACTCCCACGTCCGCTCCAGGCCAAGGGTAAGTTGCTGACCGTCACTGTCACCCGATGCATCGGCAAGCCATTCTGCACTGACGTTGACGACCTCGTTCTGCCACTCGGCCTTCGCTCCGGCCCACAAGCCACCGTCGCGATCATCCATCTCATCGAGGATATCCGCGTCGCCCTCTTCATAGCCGCTCCAGTCGTACGTGGCGACGATACTGAAGTTGAACCGCTGAGTATCGCTTATCCGCAGGCCGGGCAGCTTGAACTCGACGGTGGGGCCAAACACCAGAACATAGGTGTTTTCATAGTAGATCAGCGGTAGCACGTCGTTATCACGGTCGATTTTGGTGTACGGATCCTGGGTACTGGCTGCGCCGATCCCAAGCCCCCAGGACGTCGGCTCCTCGGGATACTCGAACTCGGCCGCATGGACAGGGGCCGACGCCAGGCCAACCACAAAGGCCGAAGCGCTCATGGCGCAGAGGATTGCACTCGATATGCGCGACGCAGGTATGTGGGACAGATACATGGGGGCTCTCCAGAGCAAGGATGAAGGCGCTCCTATCGTTCTGAGTTTCGTCTTACCAAACACTTACCGGCCCAATATTTATTTTCCTCTTCCCTGGTAAGGGTCTGGAAAGGTTATCCCTTCGATAGTGACTCCCAGTTACAACGCCATGGCCCGCTCGCTTGATCCACCCCCACGGCCATGCTCATGCAGGAAAGGGGAGAACGTCTTTGAATTTACTTGGCCTGCAAGGGTTCATGCTGTCGGCTGCCGTGCTTTCGGGTTGCGCATCGATCGAACAGCCTCCAGTCCCCGGCATCGATTCGCCGGTCGCTACCCGCTGGTATGCCCCGCTCTCCCATAAAGGCAGCCTGGATGTCCTAAAGCGCTGGTGGGCCCAGTTTCAAGACCCGCTGATGTTGAGTCTCATCGAGGATGGGCAGGACGTCAGCGCAACCCTTGCGCAGGCCGTGGCGCGTATTGCCAATGCACAATCGGCACGTGTCAGGGGCGAGGCTGCGTTGGTGCCCTCCCTAGACGCGACGATCGACGCAAGCCGTGGCCGATCCGAGACAGGAGATCCGGTTGGCACTATGTCCTCGGCCGGCCTGCGGGCCAGCTGGGAGCTGGACCTGTTTGGCGCAAACCGTGCTGCCTCCAGCGCAGCACAAGCAGGATTCGAAGCCAGCCTGGCTGGATGGCACGACGCACGCGTATCCATCGCCGCCGAGATCGCGACGACCTATGTTGACTTGCGTGCTTGCGAGGCGCAGGTCGTACAAGCCGAATTCGACGCTCAGTCCCGTAGTGAAACGTCGCGGCTGACCGATCTGATGGCCAGCAACGGCTTCCAGTCGCCGGCAGAAGCGTACCTGGCTGGGGCCAGCGCGGCGGAAGGCCAAGTGACGCTGGCCGAGCGACGCGCCCAATGCCAATACCTGATCAAGTCACTCGTTGCGCTGACGGCAAGAAACGAAGCGGCCCTTCGCCATGAGTTGGCCGCTGCCAACGCCCACTTGCCCGAGCCCGTCCATTTTTCCATCGACTCCGTACCCGCCCAGGTCCTCATCCAGCGTCCCGATATCTACGCCGCCGCACGTGACGTCGTGGTCGCGAGCGCCGAATCGGCACAGGCGCAGGCGTTGCGATGGCCTCGGGTCACCTTGAGCGGAAGCATCGGCAGCAGCCGTATTTACGAGGGTGGCGTCAGTACCAACGGCACCCTATGGAGCATCGGACCGGTTGCAGTGACGCTACCACTGTTCGACGGCGGTGTTCGTCGCGCGAATGCCGAGGCCGCTCGCGTTCGTTATGACGTCGCGACGGCGCTCTACGCCGATCGCTTGCGCCAGGCGATACGTGAAGTGGAAACGGCACTGGTCTCGCTGCACAGCACAGCGGCACGCAGCCACGATGCGCGGCGAGCAGTCGACGGCTTCGAGCGTGCGTACCGAGCCGTTGGGGCCCGCTACCAGGTAGGTAGCGCCAGTTTGTTCGACCTCGAGGATGCGCGCCGCAGTATGGTCAGCGCCCAGGTCACCCTGATAGAGCTGCAGCGCGAGTATGTCGCCAGCTGGATCGCGCTGTACCGAGCGGTCGGTGGTGGCTGGTCTGCGGATGAGCTGGAGGAAATCGTCAGCACATGAACGCTCAGTGAACCAGTCGCACGCCGTCAGGCGCTATTCCCTCGTGACGAAAGCATATTTGCGCAGGATTTCGAGAACCATGAAAAGAATCTCCAGCCGGGCCCTCTTCGTCGTGATGGCCGTACTCGCGACGCTGACCCTTGCAATGCTCCCCCTGGGTGCGTGGCTATCCAGCCGAAGCGACGATGGCGAACCGGCGGTCGTTTCGGCAAGGCCTGCTCTGACAGTCTCGGTCACCACCCTTCAGCCAACCACCCTTCCGCTTCTGGTGTCGGCGAACGGCAATATCCAGCCATGGCAGGAGGCCGTTATCGGCACGGAAGCAGATGGCCTGCGACTGGCCGAGGTCTTGGTCAATGTCGGCGATCTGGTCACCCGCGGCCAGATCCTTGCCACCTTCGCGTCCGATACGCTGAGCGCCGAGCTTGCGCAGCGCCGCGCGGCCACCGCGGAAACCGAGGCTGCGCTCGCCGAAGCCGAGGCCAACGCTCAGCGCGCACGGAACCTGCAGACCAGCGGTGCGTTGTCAGCGCAGCAGATCAATCAGTACGTGACGGCGGAAAACACGGCACGGGCCCGCCTGGAAGCCGCCCGCGCCACGGAAAAGATGCAGCGCGTTCGCTTGGCTCAGACCCAAGTGCTGGCGCCCGACGATGGTGTGATTTCCACCCGGAGCGCGACCGTCGGGGCCGTGCTGCCAGCTGGTCAGGAACTGTTCCGCTTGATTCGCGGACGGCGGCTCGAATGGCGCGCCGAGGTCGCGGCTGCGGACCTCGAGCGCCTGCAGCCTGGCCAGATCGCGCAGGTGCGCTTGGCGAATGGCCAGGTGCTGCAAGGCCGGTTGCGCATGATCGCTCCGGTGGTGGATCTGCAAAGCCGCAACGGAATGGCCTACGTAGA